>Ga0247822_10002857_pt1 | contig 11145 bp, 8 predicted proteins | sample 13C_Cellulose_Da_FD_192423 | JGI IMG/M metagenome (GOLD analysis project Ga0247822, IMG submission 192423) | Soil microbial communities from agricultural site in Penn Yan, New York, United States - 13C_Cellulose_Day30 | ecosystem: Environmental > Terrestrial > Soil > Agricultural land | place... | reverse complement strand
ACGATAACACCATCCGGCTGCTCCCTCCGCTGACGATTTCGGAGCGGGACGCCGACGACGCGATAGAATTGTTGGAGAAAGCCGCGCTCGCCAGCCTGGCGGCGCAGGGAGAGTAGGGGAGTCTTTCCGGACATGGCGATTCAGTTCACGCGGAACGGCCGCAAGTCGATGCTCTGGGCCCAGGTAGAGGCCATGCGGCGCGGGGACGTGTATGTCGAGCCGGAACACCTGCTGCTCGGACTGCTGCACGGGGAGGATACCGGCGCGCTCCGCCTGCTGGACCGCCTCAACCTGGCGGCTTCGCAGGTGCGCGAGGCGGTCAGCGTCACCCTGCGGCCAGAGTCCGCGGGTACGCGGGTGTCTTCGTCCCAGCTTTCGCCGGTGGCCAAGAAGATCGTGGAGCAGGCCCGCCGCGAGACCGAGCTTACCGGCGACGACTACGTCGGCACCGACCACCTGATGCTGGCGATCCTCAAGGCCGGCGAGAACGGCATCGACACCCGGGATTCCGGGGGGCCGATGGCGCTGACGCTGATGGGGCTGACCTACGACCGCGCCGCCACCGCCGCTCGCCAGAGCGGCGAGGAGCGCATCGAGTCGGAGACTCTGGGCGACGGCCAGTCGCGTCCCGCGCCCTCGAACTCTTCGCGCGTCTCCGGCCGCCCCGGCTTCCTTAAGGGGCGCTGCCTGATCTCCATCAACGACCTTTCTCTGGAAGAGGTCCGCGCCCTGTTCGAGCTTACGCGCGAGGTGAAGATGGGGCGGGTCCCCGACTGCGCCAGGAACAAGACGCTCGCGCTGCTCTTCGAGAAGCCGAGCCTGCGCACCCGGGCGACGTTCGCGGTGGGGATGACCCGCCTCGGCGGCCAGCACATCTACCTCGGACGCGACGAGGTCGGACTGGGCAACCGCGAGACGCCGGAAGACGTCTCGCGCTGCGTCTCGCGCTGGGTGGACGCCATCGCGGTGCGCACCTTCGCGCACGAAACGGTCGAATGCCTGGCGGAAGCCGCGTCCGTTCCGGTGATCAACGCGCTGACCGACCGCGAACACCCGTGCCAGGCGCTCGCCGATTTCTACACGATCTTGGAGCACCGCTCGGAGACGGCGGGAATGAAGTTCGTGTTCGTCGGCGACGGCAACAACGTCGCGAACTCCCTGATGCTTCTCGCGCCGAGACTGGGGACCCACTTCGTCCTCGCCTGTCCGCCCGGCTACGAGCCGCTGCCCGAGGTGGAGGCGCAGGCGCGCGCCCTCGCCGAAGAGTGCGGCACGAAGTTCGAGATAACGAACGATGCCCTGGCGGCGGCCGACGACGCGGACATCCTTTATACCGACGTCTGGACTTCGATGGGCCAGGAGGAGGAGTCGGCGAAGCGGCTTCGAGACTTCTCGTCGTACCAGATCAACGCCGAAATGATCCGCGAGGCGAAGGAAGACGTGCTGGTAATGCACTGCCTTCCCGCGCACCGGGGGCAGGAGATCACGGCGGACGCGCTCGACGGGCCGTTCTCGGTAGTCTTCGACCAGGCGGAGAACCGGCTGCACATTCAACAGGCGCTTCTCGCCGCGGTCCTGTAACCAAGCGGCGCGGCGCGTGTCTGAGAATCGATGACCGGGGGCGTAGTCGCCCCCGTACACAGGAGAAACGCTATGTCGTCGAAGCAGAAAACAAGTCTCTCGGAGATCGGTGGCGCGCTGCTCATCCTCGGGATCGGGGTCCACGTGGCCCTCTGGCTGGGCGCGCTCGTGCATCCGCTGGCGAACCTGGCGATCCTCGCCGGGATCGTCCTGCTGATCGTGGGCATGATCGTCCCGGGCCGGCGCTGACGCGTCCGGTTGGGGTTAGTCAGGCCGATCCAGGCGCTGGTACGGGTGCGGGGCGGGCGCGTGCGGATTCGGTGTTTCCAGGGCGGCGCGACGGTCGGGGATTGCGACGACGAGGCTGTGGTCGCCTACACCAGGACGACCCGCCGCATCGTCGGTGTGGGCGAAGCCGCGTCGAAGTGGCACCATGCGCCGGAAGTCGAAGTCGCGCGCCTCTTTTCGCACCCGCGCCTCGCCGTCGAGAACGTAGACCCGACGCTCGTGCTGCTCCGGCATCTGCTGCATCGCGCGCGTGGGTCCGGCAGACGCGGGGTACTCCCACGGTGGCGTCACCCGTTAGACGTCCTCTTCCATTTCGAGGAGGGCATCGCCGGGGGACTCACGGACGTGGAGAAGCGGGCTCTAGCCCACGTCGCGGCCCAAATCGGGGCGCGGTCGTGGGCAGCCTGTGAGGTGGCCGGATCGCTTTCGGATGGTGAATTGCGCGACCTGCTCCTGGCGGCAGAAGCAGTCGCGTAGCTTGTTTCGCCTTCGCCCCGGAGGGCATTTCGGAGTGGAAATGCCGACCACGGCATGCGGGCGCTAAGTTATGAAGAACAAGATACTGCTCTCTCTGCCGAAGGGGGAGAAGGTCGGCATCGCCTTCTCCGGTGGCCTCGACACCTCCGCCGCCATCGCCTGGATGCGTCACCACGGCGCGATCCCCTTCACCTACACCGCGAACCTCGGCCAGCCCGACGAGTCGGACTACGATAGCATCCCGGAGCGCGCCATGGAGTACGGCGCGGAGAAGGCCCGCCTTGTGGACTGCCGCGAGCCGCTCGTGCACGAAGGGTTGGTAGCCCTGATGTGCGGCGCGTTCCACATCTCCACCGGCGGCAAGGCGTACTTCAACACCACGCCCATCGGGCGCGCGGTGACGGGCACGGTGCTCGTCCAGGCGATGCAGGAGGACGGCGTCGACATCTGGGGCGACGGGTCCACCTACAAGGGCAACGACATCGAACGGTTCTACCGCTACGGGCTTCTCACGAACCCGAGCCTGCGCATCTACAAGCCCTGGCTCGACCAGCAGTTCGTCAAGGAGATGGGCGGGCGCGCCGAGATGAGCCAGTGGCTCACCGAGCACGAGTTCGCGTACAAGATGAAGGCCGAGAAGGCGTACTCCACCGATTCGAACATCTGGGGCGCGACCCACGAGGCCAAGGAACTGGAGTTCCTGAGCAAAGGTCTCAACATCGTGGACCCGATCATGTCGGTCCGCTTCTGGGACCCCGGGGTCGAGATCGATCCGGAAACCGTCACCGTCACCTTCGAAGAGGGGTTCCCGACGCAATTGAACGGTCAGTCGTTCGACTCGCCCGTGGCGCTGGTCGAGGAGGCGAACCGGATCGGCGGGCGGCACGGACTCGGCGTTTCCGACCAGATCGAAAACCGGATCATCGAGGCGAAGAGCCGGGGCATCTACGAAGCGCCCGGCATGGCGCTCCTGTTCGTCGCCTACGAGCGACTCGTCTCCGCCATCCACAACGAGGGCACCATCGACAACTACCGCACGATGGGCCGCCGCCTGGGCCGCCTGCTCTACGAGGGCCGGTGGTTCGACCCGCAGTCGCTGATGTTGCGCGACACGCTCCAGCGGTGGGTGGCGAAGCCCATCAACGGCACGGTCACCCTGGAGTTACGCCGGGGCGACGACTACACCATCCTGAACACCGAAGGCCCGAACCTGACCTACCACCCCGAACGCCTCAGCATGGAGCGCGTCGAAGAGGAGGCGTTCACGCCGCTCGACCGGATCGGCCAGCTCGCCATGCGCAACCTCGACATCCTCGACTCCCGCGAGAAGCTGTCCGTCTACACGAACGCGGGCGTCCTCCCCGGCGGCGGCATGAAGGCGCTGCTCGGGGACGAGACGCGGCAGATCGAAGGCGGCGGCACCGACGACGCGGAGGGGGCAGAGTAGATATGGCCCTCTGGGGAGGACGGTTCGCCACCGAGACGGATTCGCTCGTGTGGCAGTTCAATCAGTCGCTGCCGTTCGACCGGCGGCTCTGGCGCGAGGACATCACCGGCAGCATCGCGCACGCGAAGATGCTGGCCCGGCAGGGCATCATCGCCGAAGCGGAGGGGCAGGTGCTCGTGGCCGGTCTCGAAGGGCTGCGCGACGACCTAGGCTCCGGCGCGGCGTTCCTGCCCGAGGAGGCGGAAGACATCCACTCCGCGGTCGAGCAGATGCTCCGGGAGCGGGTGGGGTCGGTCGCGGGCAAACTGCATACGGCGCGCTCGCGCAACGACCAGATCGCGACCGATATCCGCCTCTGGCTGAAGGGCAACATCGGCGAATTGCGGGGACAACTCGCGACCCTGCGCACGACTCTGGTCGCGCTCGCGGAGCGGCATCACGGGGTCGTCCTGCCCGGTAGGACCCACCACCAGCACGCCCAGCCGGTTCTCCTCTCGCACCACCTCCTGGCCTACTTCTGGATGCTGTCGCGCGACGACGGGCGGCTCGCGGACTGCCTCGGCCGGGGCGACGCGCTTCCGCTCGGCGCGGGCGCGCTGGCGGGGACGCCGTTCCCGATCGATCGGGAGTTCGTGCGGCAGGAGCTGGGGTTCGCGGCGATCTGCGAGAACTCGATGGACGCGGTGGCGGATCGAGACTTCGCGGTCGAGTTCTGCGCGGCGGCGTCGCTCCTGATGCTGCACCTCTCCCGGCTCGCCGAAGAGATCGTCCTCTGGAGCGCGCCGGAGTTCGGGTTCGTCGAGCTTTCGGACGCCGTGACGACCGGCTCCTCGATCATGCCGCAGAAGAAGAACCCGGACGTGGCGGAACTGATACGGGGCAAAACGGGGCGCGTCTACGGCGACCTGACGACCCTACTGACGCTGATGAAGGGTCTGGTGCTCGCCTACAACAAGGACATGCAGGAGGACAAGGAGCCGCTCTTCGATGCCGCCGACACTGCCTCGCTGTGCGTCCGCCTGATGGCGCGGATGCTGGAGGACGCCGCGTTCCGTCCGGAGCGGATGGCGGCGGCGATGCGAGGGGATTTCTCCACGGCGACGGAACTGGCGGACGCACTGGCGGCGACCGGTGTGCCGTTCCGCGAGGCGCACGAAGTCGTGGGCGCACTGGTGCGGGACTGCATCGAACGCGGGGTGGGTCTGGAGGATTTGACCCTGGAAGACCTCCAGCGCGCCGACCCCCGCTTCACCGCCGCGGCACTGGAGGCGATACTTCCGGAGGCGTCCGCCGCCGCGCGCGCCAGCCGGGGAGGCACGGCGCCCGCGGCCGTCGCCGAGCAGATCCGCCGGGCGCGGAGCGTACTCGGCGCGGTCTAGGACTTAAGTCCGGTCACCCGATCGATAGGCCGGCGCTTTCGAATGCGCACGGTCGTGCCGGAAGGCGCGGTCAGCACCTCGACGGAGTCCATCACGGATTCGATGAGCGGCAGACCGCGCCCGTGCTCCGCGAGCGGTCCCGGCATCGCCTTGGTGAGGTCAACGCGGTAGTGATTGCCCGGGTTCGTAATGTCGAAGACGAGGTAGTCGTCGACGACACGGCACGTCATGCAGACGAGCGGGCACGGACCGCTCTCATTGCCGTGCAGTACGGCGTTATTGCACGCTTCCCCGACCGCCAGCCGGATGTAGCCGCAATCCGTCTTGTCGAACCCAAAGTCCTGGGCCGCCGCTTCGGCGGCATCGCGGGCGACGCTGATGTAGCGGGTGTTGCGCGGTATCTCAAGGCGAAGGACGACTTCGCCCAATCCTGTCAACGGGTGATACGCGTCACCGTCACGCGCCGGGACCGTGGTTGGCGGTCTTTCCGCACCCGGATCATACTTCTCAAATCCCATAAGTATCGCTCGCTTCATCGCGAATCCCCACCCCATTCCGGTCAACTCCGAAAGGCTGCTTCACACTTTATCCGACGCCCTAACAGGTACGTAGGGTTCCCGATTTAACAGGCGCGCAGCCGCGTCCAGAATGCCGGGCGGGAGGATTCGCAGGGCGCTGTCCTCTTCCGGTTCCCAGATAAGCCTGACCTCCCCTTCACCCGGAACTGCCTTCGCCGGGTCGATACTGTCCTTTAAACCGCCGTTTTCACCGTGGCTGGACCCGATGACGGTCCATTGTTCCCCGTCTGTGCCGCGTCCAACCGCTAATGCCGTGCCACCGGCCTCTTCTGAGATGGCGCGCAGCACGCTGACGGTGTCTATTTTCTCACCACCCGTCGCCAACCCGAGGAGGCGGTGCAGCAACGCCCGCTCGCACTCCCCCGCGGAACGCTCTTCGACGAGGCGTGCGTTTTCCAGAGCCACGGCTGCCTGGGAGGCGAAGGTCAGGAGCAGCCGCACTTCGTCGCCGCGCCAGCGCCGCCGCGTGCGCGAGTAGACTTCCAGCACTCCGATGACTTCGCGCCCGGATTTCAAGGGCGCACCGACGTAGGAGAGCGCCCTGCCGCGCGCGGGGCGGGTGAACCCCGCCGGAAACCGCGTGTCTTCTCCTACGTCTTCGACAATCACGGGTTTCCCGCGTTTCGCGATCCATCCGGGTGCCGTCTCCTCCGACACCGGGAGGTGCGGCAGTCCGAGCGGTTCGCCCGCGGCGGAGAGCGCACTGCCCCCGTCCGGCTCGTCGGCCGCGCGAAACCCGGAGCGCGCCAGCATCTCGAGACTGCGCGCCCCGTCCGCCGCCTGCCGGACGACGTAGAGGGCGCACCGGTCGCCCGCCATTACCTCCATCGACAGCGAGGCGACCAGGTGCGGCACGGTGCGCGGCGACTGGGCCGACCCGAGGGCGCGTGCGACCCTGTGGAAGTAGCGCCGCAGTTCCAGGGTCTTGTGCCGGACGTCGGCGTAGATGCGGGCGTTCTCGATCGCGATGGCGGCCTGGTTCGCGATCGTGTAGAGCAGTTCCATCTCGGCGACGGTGAACAGCCGCCGCCGGGAACTCATCGCGCAGAGCACTCCGATCGTCCCCGAACCTACCTGTAGGGGCATGCAGGCCAGAGACGTGACGCCCTCCCCGTGGATCGGCGCGGAGTTGTTCCGGTGGTCCGCGGCGACGTCGCGCACGCCGGTCGGGGTTTCGAACTCCAGTACCCATCCCGGAATACCCTGGCCGACGCCGAACCGGAGCCGGTCGCTCGCTCCCTCCTCCAGTCCGCGAGACACGACGAGGTGGAGCCGGTCGCTGCTGCGCTCCAGAAGGAACAGTGCGAACTTGTCTACGGAGAGCAGGCTCAGGACGGAGTCCGCGATCCGTTCGAGGACGTCCTCCAGGTCGAGGGTCGAGGTGATCGTCTGGGAAAGCTCGTAGAGCGCGGCGGCCTCCTCAGCGCGTCGCGTCGCGTCCTCGAAGAGGTACGCCCCCTCGATGGCGATGGCGGCCTGCGCGGTCAGCGCGGACAGGAGGTTAGCGTCCGAAAGAGTATACGCGCCGCTGCCCTGGCTGGAGAGGACGAGGACGAAGCCCAGTTCTACGTCACCCGAACGGATCGCGAAGGCCAGTCCCGAGCGTGCCCCGAGTTCGGGGAAGGGAGAGTCGAATCGTCGGCCCGCCTCCGCGGCGACGTCCGTCGGGAATTCGTCCTCCTCCGGGACGGAAAAGGAAAGGAAGAGCGCCCGCGCCGTCGAGAGACAGCCCGCGCCGATCGGGTCGTCTACCGGGAGCGCCCGCTCGCGCTGCTCCGTCGTCAGCCCTTCCTCCTCGGCCACGTAGAAGTGCGTCCGCTCGTCGTTCAGGAGGAAGACCGCGACCGCGCTGCTGGCCAGGTGCGCCGCGATCTGGCCCACGAGGGCGCGCAGCACTTCCTGGGTCGAGACGTGCCCGCTGATGGTTCGAACGGCCTCGTAGAGGATGGAAAGCTCCCGGCTCTGGCGCAGCGACTCGTCGCGTCTCTCGGCGCCGACCAGCGCGACGGAGGCGGCCGTCGCGAGGGTCGAGAGGGTCATGACGTCCTCGCCCGAGAACGCCCGTCCGCCCGCTTTGTTAAGCGCTCCGAGCGCGCCCACCGGAACGCCGCCCGCGAAGAGCGGTACGACGGCGGCCGAGGTTACGGCCGGTCCGTTCCGAGCCCCCGGAGCCTCGGCGGCATCGCCGTCCCGCCGGTAGGCGAGATACGGTTCCCCGGTTCGCGCGGTGCCCCCGACGAGTGTGTCGGCGGCGTGCGCCCGGGTGCCGATAAGCTCCCGCACGCCTTCGCCCGCCGCCGCGGCAAAGCTCACCTCGTCCCGCCCGCCTTCCAGGAGGGCGATGACCGACGATCCCGCGTCCGTCAGCTCGCGCGCCTTCCGGGTTATCAGGCTCAGTACCTGTTCGGTCGGTTCGTCGTGCGCGAGCGCGGAGAGTACCTCATGTAGGATGGTGATCGCTACCATGGGAGAGACGTGCGCGGACGACTCGTCCGGGCCGCTACCGGCGGCCGTGCCCGGGGACGGCGCGGCGGAACCTGGGGTGGGGGCATCGTCAGCGGATTTCATCAAGGCGCGGGACCATGGGGGATAGCCCGCTCATTGTAGCTATTTGCCCGCCCGGTGTCAAGGATAGTTTCGGGTAGCCGGTGGAACATAAGGGCATGACCCGATTCGCAAATCTGCTCCTCTGCCTGGCCGCGACCCTGCTCCTGATCGTCGGCCCGCCGCCCCGATCGGCCCGGGCCGAACCTCCCGCGGTCAGGGTCTCCTTCGACGACCGGGCGGTACGCGATCTTCTCGACCTGATGGTCGCGAAGGACGCGTCGGACGCCAGCCTCGACCGCTGGCTGGACCTCCCGGCCAATCGGAATCTGCTGCGGGTCGGCGCGTTGGAGGGGACGGTGACGCGCGAGCAGCTGAAGGAGCGCGCCCGCGCTCTGATCGAGGGAAAGGCGTCGCCGCAACGGCCGGACGACCCGGCGCGGCTGGTGATCGCCCGTCCCGAGACCTACCGGAAGATGCTGGACGACCTGAAAGCGACCGCGGACGGCCGGTCACGCCGGATCGCGGACCGCGTGCGCGCCTTCTCCCCGGAGGTGGGCGGAGAGGGGCCGATCGACGCCACGGTGTACCTGCACCTCGCCGGGACCTGGGACGCCATCAACCACCAGGGCGCGATCTATCTGAACCTCTACTACTGGCACGACTACAACCGGCCGGGGTGGGACGGGCTGAACATGATCGTCGCCCACGAAACGATGCACTCGGTGCAGAACCGCGCCTACGGCAACCCGGAGGACCAGGAGACGGGCGAAGGATCCTTCCTGACCGCCCTGTCGAAGATACAGCGCGAGGGGACGGCGCGGTACGTCGAGGTGGAGACGGACCCCGAGCCGTACGCGGAGTACACGTACGGCTTTTTCTACCGGGCCGTGGACCAGGAGCGCCTGCGCGCGTTCGCCCGGCAACTGCCCCTGCTCGCGCCGCTGACCGAGGCGTGTTATCCCACGTTCGACCGTGCGAAGTTCGCGGAGACGTACACCAACGGCATGGACAGCGGGGGCCCGTTCTACGTCGTCGGGCACGGGATCGCGAAGGCCATTGACGAAAAGATGGGCCGCGCGGCCTTGCTGGAAACGGTGGCGCGCGGGCCGAAAGACTTCTTCGGGAAGTACCTCCAGCTTTGCGAAAAAGACACGTCCCTGCCGCCCCTGCCGGGGAGGACCGCCGAGGCCGTGCGAAAGATGAAGGAGCGCCTGTAACCCGTTTGTTACAGGCGCTCCCCGGCGATCAGTTTCCGCCGCGGGCCGTCCGCCCCGCGCCCGACGGTAGCCGGAAGGTCTCCGGCGCGGGCGGCGCGTCCGTGACTACGTCGCGGTAGCGCGCCACGAACACGGTGTCGGGCGGGTCATCCCGGAGCATTCCGCCCTCGACGCGCACCGTCCGGTAACGCTCCGTGCGGCGGGGCAGGCCGTCGGCCGCGAGGTAGAGGGTCGTGACCAGGGTAGATTCGATGTCGCCCGCGCCGCGCCGTCGCCGACCGCCCTGCGCCACGCGGACGTTCTCGGTGATCTCGATCACGTCCACGGATACGCCGTCGGCGCTGGCCTGGCCCTTGTAGGAAACGGTGTCGGCGTTCTCGTAGACCGAGCGAGGGCCGTACAGGAGCCATCCCAGCGTCTCCGAGGCGTCGTTGTAGCCCGCCTGGCGCGCACGGACCCCGAGCAGCGAAGGGTCGGGGCCGATCGGGACCGCGCGCTCGCGGCCATTGCGCGCCCCGGTCACCAGCACCGCCTGCCCGTCCGCGACGACGGTCTGCGCGCTGACGGGCGACCCGCCCCGCCGCCCGCGGCCCGCATCCGGCGTTGCCGCCGCGGCACCCCGCCCGCCGACCGCCGGGGAGGCGACCGGGTTGAGCGTCAGGTAGAGGCGGCCCGGTCGGCGCATCTGGACGGCGTACTCCCACTGCTGGTCGCGCCACTCGTCCGGAACGGTGCGACTGGCGAACGTCTTCCCCACGGCGTCGGTGGTGAGCGTCGCGCGGGCGTTCAGCGAGGTGAAGCGGTTCCACGCCTGCTCCCAGCGGGCCAGCAGCGCGGCGGACTTCGCGTCGATCTCTAGCGGTCCGGTCGGCTCGACATCGCTTCCGGAAGGGATGGCGACGTCCCGGTACCCGGCGGGGACGGCCTGTGCGAATAGGGTCGCGGGAAGCGCCTTCCCGGAAGCGGACACGCCGTACTGCTCGCGGCGGTAAGTGATGCGCGAACGGGCGGCTGCTGCGTTGCCGCCGCGCTCGTCGGTCGTCGTGTCCCACTCTTCGAAGGTTCGCAGGAGGCGCGTGCGCGTGTCGATCTGGTAGCGCCGGATGCGACGGGTCCGAGTCCGACCGTTTGACGCGTCGGCGTCCAGTTCGTTGACGGTCTCCACCCCGTTCGCCGACCGCTCACGCCAGACGGTGCCCCGGACGTTCCAGGCCGGGTCTAGCAGAAGAATGCCACCGCGCGACGAGGGCGCGACCTTCAGCAGGCTTAGCCCGGCGGCCAGAGTCCGTACGTCCCCCACGAAGGGGACGCGCATCACCTCGCGTACGGGCGGCGCCGAGGCGGCCCGCGCGCCCTGTTCGAACCGGGTCGCGATGATCGACTCGCCGTTCGCGACCGCCCTCCGGACCTGGCGCATCTTCGCGCCCTGCGTCTCGTACGTCATGTTCAGGCGCAGGTTTGCCGGGGCCGCCGCGACGGATTCGGACGCGGTCACGAGCGTCGGTTTCCCGGCTCCGGTCTGCGTCAGGGTCCGCAGGTCGGCCTTGAAGTGGATGCTCGGGGCGGTCCGGTACGCGTTGCGGGCGGAGAAGAGCGCCCGCCGCCCCGCCACTTCGTCGGCGAAGGAGAGA
>Ga0247822_10002856_pt1 | contig 11145 bp, 5 predicted proteins | sample 13C_Cellulose_Da_FD_192423 | JGI IMG/M metagenome (GOLD analysis project Ga0247822, IMG submission 192423) | Soil microbial communities from agricultural site in Penn Yan, New York, United States - 13C_Cellulose_Day30 | ecosystem: Environmental > Terrestrial > Soil > Agricultural land | place... | reverse complement strand
CTCGTAGTATGCGTCCGCCTGTTCGGGGTGACGCGACACGACGGCGCACGACGCGGTGGGCTCGCGCGCCATCAGGTTGCGCAGCGCATCGCCGAGGAATGCGACGGCCTCGCCGAGATCGCCGAACTCGTGCAGCTCGACGGGCTCGCCGGGCCGCGCGGAGATCGGGTCTTCGGGCGCGAGCTCGGGACCGAGGATCTCGCGCGCGAGCACCATCACCTCGGCGGTCGAGCGATACGACAGCTTCAGCGGCCGCACGATCGCCGGCTGCCCCGTCTGCTGCAGCAGCTCCGCCCACCCCGTGAAGTTGTTGTCGAACACGAGGCGCTGCGCCGTGTCGCCGGCGATGGTGACGGAGCGCTTCGTCGAATCGCCGTCGGGCGCGTGCACGGCCTCGACGAGCACCTTGACCTCGAGCGCCGAGCGGTCCTGCGCCTCGTCGATCGCGACGTGCTCGTAGAGCAGCTCCTGGCCCTCGGGCGTGTACAGCCCGCCGCGCTTGAGCTGCACGAGACGGAGCAGCAGCGGATCGTCCTCGTCGTCGAGCTTGCCGGCCGGGTCGTCCTCGTCGACCCCCACCGGCTGGCCCTCGGAGTCGAGGATCGTGTTGCCCTCCTCGTCGACCGGCGCCTTCTGCGGCTTGGCGAGCTGCCGGCGCACCCAGTCGACGACGCGCGCGATGTCCTTGTCGCTGACGTCGCCGCTGCCGAAGGCGGTGAAGCCCTCGCCGAGCTTGACCGGATCGGTCATCAGCTCCGCCCAGTCGAGCACGACGTCGTCGGCGCGCTTCTTCCAGCGCTTGATCAGGCCCTCGAGCGCGATGCGCACGTTCGCGTCGACCTCGCCCTGCTTCTTGAGCCAGCTCGACAGCCCCGACAGCCGCGGCACGAGCGCGCGCCTGAGGAGGCGGTTCCACTCGTCGACGGCGGGTGCGTGGATCGCGGCGAGCTCGCCGCCGATCTGCGAGGCCTGCTGCTCGACCCAGCGCGCGAGCATCCCGAGCAGCGCCGGGTGCTTCTTCACGCGCGAGACGTGCTCGGGCGGATCCGCGTTGTACTTGATCGGCGCGTCGGGGAGGCAGCGCATGCGCGTCGTGCGCGCCCAGCCGGTGTAGGTCACGACGGGCACGCCGCTGACGCCGAGCGCCGGCAACACGCCCGCGACGTAGCGCACGAGCGCCTGCGACGGCACGACGAACAGCGTGTGCTGCGGCCTGAACCGCTTGCCGTCCTGGAAGTTGAGATAGGCGATGCGGTGCAGCGCGACCGTGGTCTTGCCCGAGCCCGCGCCGCCCTGGATCACGACGATGCCGCTGCCCGGCTGCGTGATCAGCTCGAACTGCTCCTTGTCGATCAGCGCGGCGATCTCGGGGAGCGCCTTGTCGGCGCGCATCGTCCCGTGGTGGATGCCGAGCTTGCCCTTCTCGCCCTTCGCGGCGACGGGGCGTGACGCCTTGCCCATGCCGCCGTGCAACACGGGCGCGAGCTGGCCGACCGCCTGCACCCAGGTGCCGCGCGAGTCCTTGAGGTACGTGCCCTGCGGCGCCCCGATGCGGCGCAGGTTGCCCTTCGAGATGGAGATGTTGCGGCGCGCCTCGACGAGCCCCTCGACGCGACGGCCCGCGATCTCCTCCTCGTAGTCGTCGCCCTCTTCGTAGCGATAGTAGATGCGCGAGACCGGCGCGTTGCGCCAGTCGACGATCTGCACGTTCGACTGCCGATCGATGAAACCGCGCTTGCCGATCATCACGTCGCGCGACTTGTTGTGCTCCTTCAGCCGGATGTGCGCGAAGTACGGGCTCGTCAGATCGATGGGCAGCGACGCGCCGCCACCGATGCGGGCCTTGAGCGACGCGAGCCGCGTCATCTGCTCGATGAGCGGCGGCAGATCCTCGGGGCGCGCCTCGGCGATCTGGTCGCGCAGCGAGAGCAAATCGGAGTCGAGATCGCTCGCGCCGAGCTTGGGCCGGCCGTCGTCTTCTTCGCCCATGGCGACGCGCGCCTGGACCTGGCCGTACAGGCGCTCTTCTTCCGCGATGATCGTCGCGCCGGGGCTGCCTTTCTCGACCTGCTGCGCCATGAGGGTAGCGGAATCTAGCCGAATCGTTAGCTCGGTCAAGGGGTTAGGGAGCCTGCATCCAAGCGGCTGCGCCCGACGAAGACATCCCAAGATGATCCACCACCCCCCGCGCCTCGTAGATCCATCGATGGGAGCGAACGACCGGATCGGCGGCTACCAGGTGATCAAGCCGCTGGGCCAGGGCGGGATGGCCGACGTGTACCTGGCGACGTACCGCGGCCCCGCCGGGTTCGAGCGGCGCGTCGCGCTCAAGGTGCTCGATCAGGAGCGGTCGCAGGACGCCGAGGCGTGCGCGCTGTTCACGGACGAGGCGCGCCTCGCCGGCATGCTCCACCACAAGAACATCGCGCAGGTGCTCGAGGTCGCGCGCGAGGCGGGCCGCCACTATCTCGCGATGGAGTACATCGACGGCGTCGACCTGTGCGGCCTGCTCGACGCGTGCGCGCGCCGGAACGTGATGCCGTCGTACGAGGTCGCGCTCGCGATCGTCGCGCAGGTGGCCGAGGGCCTCGACCACGCGCACCGGCGCTGCGACGCGAACGGCCGTCCGCTCCAGCTCGTCCACCGCGATGTCTCGCTGTCGAACATCATGGTGAGCCACGCCGGCAACGTCAAAGTCCTCGACTTCGGCATCGCGCAGTCGACGCTGTCGAGCGTGCCCAACGTCCCGGGCATCGTGCGCGGCAAGGCGGGCTACATGTCGCCCGAGCAGTGCGTCGGTGATCCGGTCGACCGCCGGACCGACGTGTTCGCGCTGGGCATCGTGCTCTACGAGCTCACCACCGGCGCGCGCTGCTTCGTCGGCAACAGCGACTTCGACACGATGATCGCCATCGCGCGCGGTACGTACACGCGGCCGTGCGAGCTCGTCGCAGACTACCCGGTCGCGCTCGAGCGCGTCGTGATGAAGGCGCTCGCGCCCACGGTCGAGCAGCGCTATCAGTCGTGTGCCGAGCTGATCGACGCGATCGAAGGCGTGATGCGCGGGTACGGCTGGCTCGGCGGCAGCGCTGCGATCGAGCGCGCGATGCGCGAGCTGTTCTCCGACGAGTCGGCGGCGCCGGAGCTCGAGGCCGCGACCGTCCGCGAGCCCGCGCCGCCGCCGATGACAGCGTCGCTCGACGTGCCGCGGCTCGCGCGCGGCTCCGTCGCTCACCTGCCCTGGTACGTCGACGAGGAGGAGGCGATGACGCGCGGCCGCCGGCCGCTGTCGCGCTGGGCCGCGCCGCAGATCGCCGCGTAGCTGACTCCGTCGAAGTTACCCATTGCGCCGCGGGGCAATTGGCCGTAATTGCAATGGCAAACCATGGCCCGCGCGAAGCCACTGCTCTCTTCCGACCCGCTCCGCCGGTGGACCGCCGCCGACGCGAACGACACGTACAGCATTCCGCGCTGGGGATGCGGATACTTCGCGATCAACGAGCAGGGCAACCTGATCGTGACGCCGCGCGGTGAGGGCACGGCGGGCGCGGGCGCCATCGACATGAAGGAGCTGATCGACGAGCTGGCCGCGCGTGGCATCCAGCTGCCGATCCTCCTCCGCTTCAGCGACATCCTGCGCGCGCGCATCGAGCTGCTGTGCGGCGCCTTCAACGGGGCGATCCGCGAGTACGGCTACGGCGGCCAGTACCGCGGCGTGTACCCGATCAAGGTCAACCAGAACCGCACCGTCGTCGAGGAGATCATCGAGTTCGGCCGCCCGTACCACTACGGCCTCGAGGCGGGCAGCAAGCCCGAGCTGCTCGCGATCATGGCGATTCACCAGGACGACGAGTCGCTGATCGTCTGCAACGGCTACAAGGACGAGGAGTACATCGAGACCGCGCTGCTCGCGTCGAAGATGGGCAAGACGGTGATCCTCGTCGTCGAGAAGCCCGACGAGCTCGATCAGATCCACCGCGTCAGCCAGCGCGTGCAGATCAAGCCGACGCTCGGCATCCGCGCGCGGCTCTCGTCGCGTGGCGCGGGGCGCTGGGAGCAGTCCGGCGGTGACTTCTCCAAGTTCGGCCTCTCGGCCGCGGAGATGGTCGAGGCGATCGGCAAGCTCAAGGAGTGGAACGAGGTCGAGACGCTCAAGCTCCTCCACTTCCACCTCGGCTCGCAGATCTCGGCGATCAAGAGCGTGAAGAACGCGCTGCGCGAGGCCGGCCGCATGTACGTCGAGCTCTTCAAGCTCGGCGCCAAGGGTCTCTCGTACTTCGACGTCGGAGGTGGCCTCGGCGTCGACTACGACGGTTCGCAGACCAACTTCGCATCGTCGATGAACTACACCGTGCAGGAGTACGCGAACGACGTCGTGTTCGCGGTCAAGGAGATCTGCGACGCCGACGGCGTGCCGCACCCGAACATCGTCAGCGAGTCGGGCCGCGCGATCGCCGCGCACCACTCGGTGCTCGTCGTCAACGTGCTCGGCGTGACCGAGTTCGCGACCCATGTCCCGAACGAGCTGCAGAAGCCGGTGCCGCCGCTCGTCAACAACATGTGGGAGACCTACCAGGGCGTCTCCCAGAAGAACCTCCTCGAGAGCTATCACGACGCCGTCGAGTACAAGGATCAGGTCCTCCAGCTGTTCAACCTCGGGCACCTCTCGCTCGAGAACCGGGTGCTGTGCGAGAACCTCTTCTGGGCGATCTGCGAGAAGGTGCTGTACCTCTCGCGCAACATGCAGCACGTGCCGGAAGACCTGCAGGGCCTCGAGAAGGCGCTGTCGGACACCTACTTCTGCAACTTCTCCATGTTCCAGTCGGTGCCCGATTCGTGGGCGGTGGATCAGCTGTTCCCGATCTGCCCGATCCACCGGCTCAACGAGGAGCCCACGCGGCGCGCCACGCTCGCCGACATCACGTGTGACTCCGACGGCAAGATCGACTCGTTCATCGATCTACGCGACGTCAAGCACGTGCTCGAGCTGCACCCCAAGCCGCCTGGCCAGGACTACTACCTGGGCATCTTCCTTGTCGGCGCGTACCAGGAGATCCTCGGCGACCTCCACAACCTGTTCGGCGACACCAACACGGTCCACGTACAGCTCTCGCCCGAGGGTGACTACGACGTGAAGGAGGTCGTCGCAGGTGACACCGTCAGCGAGGTGCTGCAGTTCGTCGACTACTCGCCGAGCGACCTGCTCGGCCGGCTCCGCAACAACGTCGAGTCCGCCCTGCGCAAGAAGCTGATGACGATCGAGGAGAGCCGCACGCTCATCAATCGCTTCCGTCAGGGCATGATCGGGTACACGTACCTCGATCGCGAGTAGCATTCCTCGATCGATGTCCGAGCACGATATTGAAGACCTCGTCGAGGCGTCGATCCGCGCCCTCGACGCGTCATCGCGCAGCACCCTCGACATCCGCGACGGGATCGCTCGGCTGTTCCGTTACCAGGCCGGCCACGACAGCTCGTTCACGCACTTCCGCCTGATGGAGATCCTGCTCCGGCGCGAGCACACCCTGGTGGTGCCGGAGAGCGCGCACCTGCTGCACGCCGCGGCCACCGGCGGTTACTTCCACCAGGGCACGCTGTACTGCGATGTCGACACGCCGCTGTGGCGCGCGTTGAGCGAGCACGGCACCATCCCGGCCGGCCCCGCGGTGCGCGCGTTGCGGCTCGCGGAGGTGGTGGCGTGGGTGGTGGAGGGGGCGCACGACCAGCCCGACCTCGTGCTCCGCTGGTACAAGCAAGGAGCCGCCGCGCTGTTCGTGGACGCCTTCACCAAGCCGGTCGAGCCCGGCGAGGTCGTCGGCATCAACCCCTTCACCGGGCAACCGATCTACGCCACGGCCGAGATGGCTCGCCCGCGCGCGTTCACGCTCGACGAGCTTCGCGCCCAACCGGCGGCGATCTTGATCCGTGACGCGGGGATCGCGGCGCGCGCCAGGGTCGCGCCCGGCTTCGGAGCGGACGACGAGGGTGATACCGGAGAGTCCGCGGCGTTGACGGAGGAGACGATGCTCATGCGCACGCGATGGATGGAACGCGCCGCCGAGCTCAAGCGTCGCTATCCCGAGGTGGAGCGCGTCAAGGCGTGGTGGGACGGCACCGGCTGATCATGTGCGCGGTGCGTGGTACACGTGCCGCATGCACGACGCCATCGTCAGCATCCCGCCTCCGGTAAACGAACCCGTCCTCGGTTACACGCCGGGCAGCCCCGAGCGCCTGCGGCTCAAGATGGCGCTGGCGGCGGTCGAGACCACGACGATCGAGATCCCGTGCGTCATCGGCGGAGAGCGCGTCACGACGGGGAACCTCCGAGACGTCGTGATGCCGCACCGGCACTCGCACGTCGTGGCCCGCTACCACGCGGCGACCGAGGACGTCGCACATCGCGCGATCAAGGCCTCGCTCGAGGCGCGCCGCGAGTGGGTCGCGATGCGGTGGGAGGCGCGTGCCGCCGTGCTGCTCAAGGCGGCCGAGCTGCTCGCCGGCCCGTGGCGCGCGCGGATGAACGCCGCGACCATGCACGGCCAGTCGAAGACGGCCCATCAGGCGGAGATCGACTCGGCGTGCGAGCTGATCGACTTCTGGCGGTTCAACCCCGCGTTCGCGCAGGAGCTGTATCGCCAGCAGCCGCACAGCTCGCCGGGCGTGTGGAACATGACCGAGCTGCGGCCCCTCGAGGGCTTCGTGTTCGCGCTCACGCCGTTCAACTTCACGGCGATCGCCGGCAACCTACCGACCGCGCCCGCGCTGATGGGCAACACGGTGGTGTGGAAGCCCGCCGAGACGCAGGTGCTCGCCGCGTGGGCGATCTATCAGCTGCTCGAGGAAGCGGGGCTCCCGCCGGGCGTCATCAACTTCATCCCCGGCCTCCCGCACGGCTCGACGAACCTGCTCCTGGATCACCCCGCCCTCGCCGGCATCCACTTCACCGGCTCGACGGACGTGTTCCGCATGATGTGGCGACGGGTCGCCGATAACATCGATCGCTACAGGAGCTACCCGCGCCTCGTCGGCGAGACCGGCGGTAAGGACTTCATCGTCGCGCACCCGTCGGCCGATCCGAAGGCGCTCGCGACCGCGATCATCCGCGGCGGCTACGAGTACCAGGGGCAGAAGTGCTCGGCGGCGTCGCGCCTGTACATCGCGCAGAGCGTGTGGAACCAGATCAAGACCGACCTCGTCGACGAGATCCAGGCGATCAAGGTCGGTGACGTCAGCGACTTCTCGAACTTCATGGGCGCCGTGATCAAGCAGGGCGCGTTCGACAAGCACGCGGCCGCGATCGCCGAGGCGCGCGAGACCTCGGGGATGAAGATCCTCGCCGGCGGCACCACCGACGGCCGCGAGGGCTGGTTCGTGCGCCCGACGCTGATCACCACCGAGGACCCGTCGGTGCGCCTCATGCGCGACGAGCTGTTCGGGCCGATCGTCACCTGCCACGTGTTCCCCGACAGTGCGTGGAGCGAGACGCTCGAGCTCGTCGACCGCACGTCGCCGTACGCGCTCACCGGCGCCGTGTTCGCGCGTGACCGGCGCGCCGTCGTCGAGGCGACCAGCGCGCTGCGCGACGCGGCTGGCAACTTCTACATCAATGACAAGCCGACCGGCGCGGTCGTGGGCCAGCAGCCGTTCGGCGGTGCGCGCGCGTCGGGCACCGACGACAAGGCGGGCTCGGCGATCAACTTGCTGCGCTTCGTCGCCGCGCGCACGATCAAGGAGACGTTCGCGCCGCCGACCGAGTACCGGTACGGCTTCTTGACCGAGCCCTGAGGCGCGAGCAGCGCCTACTGCGACTTGCAGGTCTTGCTGCCGGTGACGAGGCAGGGGTCCATGGTCTCCTGGACCGTGTACGCCTGCTCCTCGAGCGCGTTCTCGCGGTACGAGAAGTTGGAGTCCCAGAACGCCTGGCAATAGTCGACCGAGAACCGGATGAAGCCGCCGCGCGTGTACGACTGGCGGACGTGCTCGAGCTCGTGCGCGAGGATGGAGCGCACGGAGAACCGGTTGGCGATGTACGCCTGCTCGACGAAGATGTCGCGGCCGAACGTCTGCGCACCGACGTCGAAGCCGATCACGAGCTTGTGCGGGCCGACCGACCAGTCGTCCACCAGCCTGGCGTTCCAGCTCACGCGCACGGTGTCGACGAGCGACCCGAACTCGGCGCGGAACACGTCCTTCATCTCCTGCGGCAACGGGGCGAGCGCCGGGCTGCGCAGGCGATTGGTGATGTACGCGGAGCCGACCATCGCGCTGCACGCGCTGACGAACGCCGTCTCGAACAGTCCGTCTTCCTTGCCGCCGGTGAGCGCCGACTGATCGCAGGTGCTCTCGAGGAGTGAGTCGGTGAACGCGATGGTCTCGCCTTCCGTGTCGCTCTCGCAGGACTCGATGAACCCGTCGGGCACCGACCCGGTGCACTCGGCGAGCGCGGCGGCGGCCTGCTCGCACTTCGAGGGCTCGGTCGCGCAACCAACCAGCGTCACGGAGAGGGCGAAGAGGGCGGCGTACTTCGACATCTGTGGGCACGGGAGATTGCAGGCGACACGCCAGGATTCCAGCCAGTTGTTTCCTCGGGTTGGCGCCTCGGGGGCACCAGCCGGCTAGCGGAGTAGCCAGCATGCGTCGCATGATGCGCGGCAATGAGGCGCAAGTTGCTCGGCGGCCTGGCCGCCCTTGTCGTGGTCCTCGGCGGGATCTGGTTCTTCGGGCTGCGGGACCGCGGAACGACCAAGCCCGCCCCGACCACCGCCGGGCGGTCCGCGGACATCAAGACGACGCCAGGGCAGCCCAAGCCGACCGCGCGCCCTGCCCCCCGCGACCGCAGTCCGTGGACGCTCGATGAGGACCCCGAGGGCCACATCCTGCTCGAGGGGCAGGTGCAAGGTCCGGACGGCAAGGGGGTCGGCGGCGCGAAGGTGTGGATCAGCTCGGTGCCTCCTCGCACCGCGACCACCGAGGACGACGGGACGTTCTCCTTCGACAACCTGATCGGCCGTACCTACAACCTGGGCGCCTCGAGCGGCGAGCTGATCGGCGGGCCGATCCAGTACAAGGTCACGGAGCACCCGGACCCGGTGGTCATCCGGCTCGGCGCGGGAGCGACCGTGCACGTCACCGTCACCGACCAGGACGGCAAGCCGCTGCCCGAGGTCGACGTCAGTGCGCGGGAAGAAGCGCGCCGGGCGATGACCAACGCCGAGGGGAAGGCCACGCTCGAGCCGGTGCGACCGGGGTGGGTCGTCGTCGAGGCGCGCGCGCCTGGGTACGCGTCGGCGGTGGCGGTGACGATGATCGGCTCGGCGGGCGCGACCGACGAGGTCTCGATCACGCTGCGCAAGGGCTATTCGGTGTCGGGCAAGGTCATCGACGAGCGCGGTGCACCGATCGCCAAGGCGAAGGTCTCCGAGTCGACGGGCGCGTGGGGGCTGATCGAATCGCCGGAGACGGCGACCACCAACGAGCTTGGCGAGTTCACGCTGCCGGCGCTCGCCGCCGGCACCGTCACGCTCGCGGCGGTCGACGGCGAGCACGCGCCGTCGCGCAGCACGCCGATCACGATCCGCGATCAACCCGTGAGCGGTGTCGTGATCACGATGAAGGCAGGAGCACGCGTGTCGGGCATCGTCGTCGACACCAGCGGCAAGCCCGCGCCGTACGTGGCGGTGCGCTTCGCGGCGAAGGGCGCCGACGCGTGGTGGGGGCGCGTGGCGCGGCAGACGACGACCGCGGCCGACGGCACGTTCGCGGTGCGCGGACTGCCGCGCGTGAAGCTCCAGGTGCGCGCCGAGGCCGACACCACGGCGAGCAAGGTCACCGACGTCGACCTCGTCGAGACGGCGGAGAAGCAGGACCTCGAGCTCGTGCTCGACGTCGCGGGCACGATCTCGGGCATCGTCGTCGACGACAAGGGCACGCCGGTGCCCGAGGTCCAGGTCAACGCGTTCTCCGACTTCCTGAGCGGCAAGGGCAACACCGAGGGGATCGCCCTCGCGGGCGCCTCGTCGGCGACGACCGACGGCGAGGGCGCGTTCACGCTGCACGGCCTCGTCGACGGCGCGTACAAGGTGTGGGCCGCACGCTCGACGGACGTGTGGAGAGAGTGGGGCCAGAATGGCGTCTCCGCGAAGACCGGCGACACCAACGTGCGCATCGTCATCACGGCGCCGGGCGAGCTGAAGGGCACGCTCGTGCTCGACGGCGCGACGGAGGCGCCGTTCCCCGCGAGCGTCGCGATCAGCAGCCAGATGCCGACACCGGCGGGCCGCGACGGTACGTTCATGCTGCGCGACGTGCCGGCCGGGACCTACGACGTCACGTTCCACGGAGTGCAGTTCGCCGAGTTGATCCAGCGCGACGTCAAGATCGAGTCCGGCAAGACCACGGACCTCGGCAAGGTCACCGTGTTCCGCGGGCGGCAGCTCACGGGCAAGGTCGTCGACAAGACCGGCGCCGCGGTCCCCGGCGCGAAGGTCCGCGTCGCGCAGATGCTGATCTCGGCCGACGGCAATGAAGGCCAGGCCACCGCGTTCGAGCAGATGTCGGGCGTGCGCACGGCGTACACCGACCAGCGCGGCGAGTTCGCGATCATCGGCGTGCCGAAGACCGCGACCAACGCACAAGCGAATCACCCCGACCGCGGGAGCTCGCCGGGGGTCGCGGTCCCCGGAGGCACCGAGGATCCACCGCCGATCACGCTCACGCTGCGCGGCTACGGCTCGATCGCGGGCAAGGCGACGATCAAGGGCCAGCCCGCGAGCGGCGTGGGCATCGGCTACGCGATCAAGGGCACGAGTGGATCGACGTCGTTCGCGCAGACCGCCGACGACGGGACGTTCAACCTCCCGAAGGTGCCCGAGGGACAGATCGTGGTGAGCGCGACGCAGCAGTCGATGATGTCCTTGCGCTCGGCATCGACCACGGTCAACGTCGTCGCCGGCAAGCAGAGCACCGTGAACATCGACATCCCGCTCGGCAGCATCGCGCTCACCGTCACCGTCAAGGCGCTGCCCGGCAATCAGGTCGACGCGGCGCAGGTGTTCCTGATGTCGGGCCAGGCCGCGTTCTCCAGCGCGAAGCAGCTCACCGACGCGATCATGCAAGGCGGCGCGCAGGGCATGAAGTTCTGGCTCG
>Ga0247822_10002855_pt1 | contig 11145 bp, 13 predicted proteins | sample 13C_Cellulose_Da_FD_192423 | JGI IMG/M metagenome (GOLD analysis project Ga0247822, IMG submission 192423) | Soil microbial communities from agricultural site in Penn Yan, New York, United States - 13C_Cellulose_Day30 | ecosystem: Environmental > Terrestrial > Soil > Agricultural land | place... | reverse complement strand
TTCGATCTGCAGCCGTACCTGCGCGACATCGTCGGCAAGGGTCACGGTGAAGCGCTGCGGCGGGCGCTCGCGGACGGCCCCACGGGGCACGAGCTGCGCAAGGCCGCGCTCGACAAGGCGGGGCGTAATCTGGGGTCCGGGTGCGTGCGCTGACGACGAGGGGCACGACGTGCGTGCGCTGATCCTCGTGCTCCTCGTCGCGGCGTGCACGCCGAGCAAGCCGCCGACGACGAAGCCCAAGCCGCGCCCGACCAAGGTGAAGCGCACCGCCGCGGCGATCGGGACCGTCCAGGAGGGGCTCGGCACGTGGTACGGCGGCAAGCATCACGGCGGGCCGACGGCCTCGGGTGAGCGATTCGACAAGAACGCGATGACGTGCGCGCACCGCACGCTGCCGATGGGCACGCGCGTGCGCGTGACCAACAAGCGCAACGGCAAGTCGGTCGTCCTGCGGATCAACGACCGCGGGCCGTACGGCAAGGGCCGCATCATCGACGTCTCGGAGGCCGCCGCGCGCCGGCTCGACATGATCGACGCGGGCGTCGTGCCGGTGCACGTCGAGGTGGTCGCCCCGTGAGCGAGCGTCCGGCGCTGATCCAGCTCGCGAAGCTGACCAAGCGCTACGGCGCGATCACCGCGATCGCGGGGCTCGACGCCACCATCGACGGCAGGATCATCGGATTGCTCGGCCCCAATGGCGCCGGGAAGTCGACGCTGCTCAAGAGCCTGCTCGGCATCATCCCGTACGAAGGCAGCGCCCGCGTGCTCGGGCTCGAAGCCTCGACGCACGGCACGGAGATCCGCGATCGCGTCGGCTACATGCCCGAGCAGGAGGCGTTCCTCGCGGGCATGAGCGCGGTCGAGCTGTGCACGTATGCCGGCGAGCTGTCGGGGCTGCCGCGCACCGAGGCGATGCAGCGCGCGCACGCGGCGCTGTACTACGCGGGGCTCGAGGAGAAGCGTTACCAGCCGATCGAGGGCTACTCGACGGGCATGAAGCAGCGCGTGAAGCTCGCGCAGGCGCTGGTCCACGACCCGGAGATCCTGTTCCTCGACGAGCCGACCAACGGGCTCGATCCGCGATCGCGCGAGGAGATGCTCGAGCTGATCGTCGACCTACCCACGCGGCGCGGCTGCGCGATCGTGCTGTCGACGCACCTGTTGCCAGACGTCGAGCGCGTGTGCGACCAGGCCGTGATCATGCACCGCGGGCGGATGAAGTTCGCGGGCACGATCGACGAGCTGCGCGGTGCGCGCGGCCCCGAGCTCGAGCTCGTCGTCGAGGTCAAGGCGGATGCGGCGCGGCTCGCCGAGACGCTCGGTGCGGCCGGCGCGCGCTGCGAGGTGCTGTCGCCGCTCTCGCTCGCGGTGACGCTGCCGGACGCGACGACGACCGAGCTCGTGTTCCGCGGTGCGCGCGAGGCGGGACTGCAGGTCCGCGGGATCGCCGAACGGCGCGAATCCGTCGAGGCGGCGTTCCTGCGCGTGATCGGCGTCGAGGGCGAGGACAAGGCCGCATGAGCACCGAAGCGACACCGCGCCCCGCCGGCACGATCTACGACCTCGGTTACAAGCGCTACGCCGGCGCGCGCCGCAGCTCGGCGACGCGGTGGCGCGTGCTCATGCGCAACCAGGTCGCGACGGCGTGGAAGACGTGGTGGCGCTATCGCTCGCACCTCGCGTACGCGGTGGGCACGACCCTGATCGCCGGCGCGGTCATGTACATCTTCTCCGAGCGGATCGCGCGCAGCCTGATCGGTGACAAGGCGACGACGTTCGCCGACGCGGCGCTGCCGCTGTCGATCCAGTGGTACACGCGCGCAGGGTTCTTGGTCTCGCTGACCGTCGGCGCCCGCATCGTCGCGAGCGACATCCAGGCCGGCGCGTTCACGTTCTACTTCGCGCGCTCGGTGCGGCCGCGCGATTACATCATCGGCAAGCTCGCCGGGATGTGCGTGCTGACCGCGGGCGTGTGCCTCGCGGGCCCCGTGCTCCTCTCGATCGCGCGACTCGGCCTGTCGAGTGACACGGACGCGCTGGTGCATGCGCTCGCGCTCGTCCCCAAGGCGATCGCGATCGGGCTGCTCGGCGCGCTGGTGTTCGCGGCGGTGCCGATGGCGTTCTCGTCGTTGCTGGCGAACGGCCGCTATGCCGTCGCGCTGTGGACGGCGTACTATCTGGTGTTCGGCCAGATCGTGAGCGGCATCGGTCGCGGCTCGCAGGGGTGGATCGGCGCGCTCGACATCGCGACCTCGCTCGACTCCGTCGCCTTTCACCTGTTCGGCCTCGAGTCGTTCCCCGGACGCGCGGTGAACGTCGCGGCGGGCCCCGCCCTCGCCTCGCTGCTCGTCCACATCGCGGTCGCGCTCGTGATCGTCAGCGTTCAGGTGCGGCGCGCGCAGGGCAGCGGCGTGGGAGGTGCGACGTGAGTGACGTCGTCATCGCCGACAACGTGAGCAAGTGGTACGGGCACGTGCTCGGCATCTCGGACGTCTCGTGGCGGCTCGCCGGCGGCGTCGTCGGCCTGCTCGGCCCGAACGGCGCCGGCAAGTCGACGCTGATGAAGATGATGGCCGGGCTGCTCCGGCCGTCGCGCGGCGCCCTCACCGTGTTCGGCGCGAGCCCGTTCGAGGACATCGCGGTGCGCCGGCGTATCGGCTACGCGCCCGAGCACGAGAAGACGTGGGACGAGCTGACCGCGCTCGAGCTGGTGACCGCGATGGCGAAGCTCGCCGGCGTCCCCGGCACGCGGGCGCGGCTCGCGGCCGAGGTCGCCCTCGGCCAGATGGGGATGACCGATGCGCAGCACCGGCGCGTGAAGGGGTTCTCCAAGGGCATGCGGCAGCGCACGAAGCTTGCCACCGCGATCGCCCATGACCCCGACTTCCTGCTGCTCGACGAGCCGCTGACCGGCGTCGACCCGATCGCGCGCGTCGACATCGTGGCGCGGATCCGCACGCTCGCCGAGGCGGGGAAGACGATCGTGGTGTCGAGCCACGTGCTGTACGAGATCGAGGCGCTGACGTCGGAGATCGTCGTCATTCACCGCGGCCAGGTGCTCGCCGAAGGTAACGTCTACGAGATCCGCAAGCTGATCGATCGCTACCCGCATCGCATCCGCGTCGAGTGCGATCAGCCGCGCGTGGTCGCCGGATCGCTCGCGACGTCGGAGCACGTCGCGCGGCTCGTGTTCGAGCGCGCCGGCTTGCTCATCGAGACGCGCGATCCGGACCGCTGCTACGACGAGCTGGCGAGTGTCGTGATCGAGCGCGGTGTGCGCGTCACCTCGCTGTCGTCGCCCGACAACAACCTCGGCGCGGTGTTCGAGTATCTCACCGGCGATGGAGGTCGGCGATGACCGACAAGGGCGTGCCATCGGCGCTCGGTGCGACGTTCGCGGTCGCCGAGGTCACGCTGCGTCGCCTCCTCCGGGGCCGCGCACTCTGGGTGGGGCTCGCGATCTCCGCGATCCCGGTGCTGTTCGCCGCGGGCACGCGCGGGAAGCTCGGCGTGAGCGTGGGCGAGGACCTGTTCACGTTCGAGGAGCTCGTGCTCTCGGTGCTCGCGCCGATGTTCGTGGCGTCGTCGATCGGCGAGGAGATCGAGGACCGTACTCTCACGTATCTGTGGTCGCGCCCGGTGCCGCGGTGGAGCGTGCTCGCCGGCAAGCTGTGCGCCCTTGCACCACTCGTGCTCGCGATCGTCTTCGTCAGCTGGACGACCGCCGTCGTGGTCTCGGTCAACGCGCCGCCCCCCGCGCAGTCCTATGTCGCGCTCGCCCTCGGGACGGTCGCCGTGTCGGCGGTCGCGACCGGCCTGGCCGCGGTCTCCCCGCGCCACGGCATGGCGTTCTCGATCGTGTTCATGCTGTTCTTCGACATCCCGGTCGGGGTGTTGCCCGCGACCGTGGCGAAGATCAGCGTGACGTATCAAATGCGCACGCTGTCCGGGTTCTTCCCGTCGCAACACGACCTCGCCGGCGCGATCGTGGCGATGCTGCTGATCGGGGTGGCCTGGGGTGCGCTCGCCGCGTGGCGCATTCGTAGGCTCGAGGCGTAGTCGCCCCAGCGTTAGCTGCCCGTGCGGCTCCCTGGGCGCGGCTCCGCCCGGCGCTAGAACGGAGCATGGCGGCGATGGGAACCTGTATCTACCCCTACCTGGTCGACCCGCTGCGGCTAGGCCAGGTCTACGGCAGCGGTGACCTCGAGCTCGAGCGTGCGGTGTTCGCGGGCGACTGGCCGCCGCGCCGCGAAGCGCTGTCGGAGGCTGCGGCCGACAACGCGCTCGACACGATCATCAGCGGCGGCGAGCTGCAGGCGGAGCGCCGCGTGCTCTACACACTCGTGCTCGAGCAGGTGTGCGCGACGCTCGGCGCGACCGCGAGCGGGACCTGCGATCACGAGGACGTCGAGATCCACACCGACGACATCATCGACTCGGTCAACGAGGTGCTGCACCGGCTGGGCGTCCCGGAGCTGTCACCGATGGAGTTCGACGATCACCCGTTCCTGCCCGGGCTCGGCCCCACCGCCGGTGCACCGACGATCGAGGTGTTCAGCGCCAGCGAGTGCGCGCGGGTCTCGCGCGTGCTCAAGGCGCGCTGGCAGGACCTGACGCGCAACGAGCGCGCGATCCTGTTCTCGACCGTGCGCCTGCTCGACAAGCGCCGCGCGCACGACGCGCTGGTGCTGTTCTCCTACTACTGACCCCAACGATCACCTTGGTTGACCTCGTAGGCGTAGGATCAACTCAGCCGAACCCTGGACAAGTTAGTGATAGCCGCCGGGCGTCACCTTTCCCCGGAACGAGCGGAACAGATACGCGAAGTAGCCGATCGCGAGCACGATCGCCGGGATCCACCAGGCGAGTCCGATGGCCAGGCCGCGCCGCTCGTTGGCCGCGTTCGCGACCGTCAGATCGAACGTCGCGCTGATCGTCGAGGGCAGGATCAGGGGATACAGCGCACCGGCGCTCATCCCGAGCAGGCCCGCGATCACGAGCGCGGACGCGAGGAAGCCGCGCAGCTCCCAGCCGCGCCGGAGCGAGAGGAACGCGACCACGAGGGACGCGACGATCACGACGGGCAGGATCCACAGCCCGGGCCGCGCCCCGAGGTGCTCCAGCAGCGCCGGGCGCACGATCGCGGTCTCGATGGTGACCACGATCGCCAGCACGGCGACCGCGATCCACGCGCGGTACGCGATCCGCGTCGCCCGCGCGTGCAGGTCGCCATCGGTCTTCCAGCGCAGATACATCGCGCCGTGCGCAGCCAGCGCCGCCACCGCGAACAGCCCGACGGAGATCGTGTACCAGTCGAGCGCACCGAGCTCACCCTCGTGATCGAAGTCGGTGAACAGCGGCGCACTGAAGTAGCCCGAGTCACCGATCGGCACACCGCGCAGCACGTTGCCGAGCGCGACGCCGAGCACGAGCGCCAGCAGGAGCGACGCCACGCAGAACGCCACGTCGAAGAACTGGTGCCACAGGGGATTGGGCTGATGCGACCGCAGCTCGATCGCGAGACCTCGCAACACGAGCAACCACAGCACGATGATCAGAGGCAGGTAGAAGCCGCTGAACGCGACCGCATAGACGCGAGGGAACGCGAACACGAGCAGCCCTCCGGCAGCGATCAGCCAGACCTCGTTGCCATCCCACACCGGCCCGATCGAGGCGAACACACGGCGCCGATCGTCGTCGGAGCGCGCGACGGACAGGTGGAGGATGCCCGCGCCGAGATCGAAGCCATCGAGCACGACGTACACCGTCAGCATGAAGCCGAGCAGGAGGAACCAGGTCGTCTCCACTAGGTCTCCGTCGGGGTCGCGGGCCCGCGCGAGATCTCGCGGGCGACGAGATACAGGAACACGAGGCCAACCACGAGATAGAGCCCGAGGAACCCGAGCGTCGTGAACGCGACGTTGCCGGCTGGGACCTGGGGAGAGACGCCGTCGTGCGTTCGCATTAGACCGTAGACGAGCCACGGCTGGCGTCCGAGCTCGGCGGTCATCCAGCCGAACGTCGTCGCGATGTACGGGAACGGGAACGAGAGCATCAGCACCCACCGAATCGGCCGCGAGCGATACAGCGTGCCCCGCCACAGCGCGATCGCGGACACCAGCATCACGAGGATGAGCAGCGTCCCGAGCCCGACCATGATGTGATACGCGTAGTAAAGGAGCTCGACGTTGTCGGGCCAGTGATCCTCGGGGATGTCGTTGAGGCCCACGACCTCGGCGCCGAACGAGCCATAGGCGAGGAAGCTCAACACGCGCGGCACGACGATCGGGTTCTCGAGGCGACGCCGCTCGACGCTCGGCTGACCGATGATCGCGAGCTCGGCGTGGGTGCTCGTCTCGAACTTGCCTTCCATCGCGGCGAGCGCCGCCGGCTGAAACTCGGCCACGAGCTTGCCGTGCTGATCACCGGTGGGGAACAGCTGCAGCAGCGTGGCGATGACACCGGCGATCACGCCGAGCTTGAGGCTCCGGCGTGCGGCCTCCTCGTGCTTGCCCTGAAGCGACCACAGCGCGCCGACCGCTGCCATCACGAACGCGCCCGTGATCACGGCGGCGCACATGGTGTGCGCGTACTGCCAGAACACCCAGCGGTTGAACATGAACGCGGAGACGTCCGCGAGGTGGAGGTTGCCGTCGGCGCCGACCGCGTACCCCTGCGGGTACTGCATGAACGCGTTCGTCGTGATGATGAAGTAGCCGGAGAGCCACGACCCGAGGAAGAGCATGATCGCCGCGACCAGGTGGCCGCGTGGCCCGAGCTTCTTCTCACCGAACAGGAACAGGCCCAGGAACGCCGACTCCGCGAAGAACGCGAACATGCCTTCCATCGCGAGCGTCATGCCGATGACTCCGCCGCTGTAGTCGGAGAACCGCGCCCAGTTCGTGCCGAACTGGAACTCGAGAGGGATCCCGGTGACCACGCCGACGGCGAAGTTGATCGCGAAGATGCGCGCCCAGAACCGGGCGACCGCATTCCAGTGCGGATCGCGACGCCGCAGCGCGATGATCTTGCTGATCGAGATCAGGAGCGCGAGCCCGATCGTCAGCTGCGGAAACAGGTAGTGATAGGTCACCGTGAACGCGAACTGAAAGCGGCTCCAGATCACGGCGTCCATGCCCGAGTCTGGCCGCGGGCTCGACCGGGACAAGACGATCTAGGGGGACCGGCGAGGTGAGCGCGCCCTGCCTACTGGGATCGACGGCGCGCCGAGGGCCTGGACCTCCGCGAGCTCGCGCTCGAGGTCGATGCTGAGGCTCGCAAGGCCGTTCGCGTCGGGTGCGAGAACCGCTTGCGTCCCGGGTAGCCGGAATGCGGAGAGCTGCGAGACCGCGCCGCGCATCAGCGCGATCACGCGCGCCTGCCGTGCTGGATCCGCGCCGCGTTCGGCGAGCAGCGTCATCCCGATCTCGAGCGTCTGCAGGGGCGTGTTCGCGCGGTCGCGCAAGCCGAGGAGGATGCGGTTGAATCGTGCGAGCGCGTCGGCGCGCGTCGCGATCAACGCGAAGCGCAGCTCGAGCTCCTGGCGCTTCCACCGCGACCAGCACACGCCTCCCGTGATGCCGGCGAAGAACAGCGTCAACCACGGCTCGCGTGGCAACGCCGCAGCACCCGCGATGCGCGCCATCGCGTCCCACATGACCAGTGCGTGCAGCGTGAACAGCCCGATCAGCGACAGCGCGACGCGCAGGCTGCGGGGCGGGAGGATCGCGAGCCCGAGCATGATGAAGTGACTCGTCAGCAACGGCTCGGACAGTGTGCCCGCGCGCGCCTCGACGAGCTGCGGCCACCAGGTCGTCGCGAGGTATGGCAGCGTGAGCAGCACGTACAGCGCGTCGTACGCGTGGGCGGACCACCGCGCGTGCGAGCGATGCACCACGAGGCCGACCCCGAGCGCGAGCAGCGCGTGAAGAGCGTCACCGCAGCCCTGCGGCCACCAACCGTAGGTCATCACGCCGAGCGGCACCGCGGCCACGGCGATCGCGAACACCAGGCCGGCGACGAGGCGCGTGTTGCGATAGGCGGCGGCGCGCTCGTGAATCCTCATGCGGTGCCCTGGGCAAGATCGACGAGCCGGCGGCTCTCGACCGGCTTGACCATGATGTTGCCGTCCTCGAGCTGCGAGGCCGCGCGCACGAGCGGGTGATCCGCGGCATGGCCGGTGAGAAAGACGATGCGGCAACGGATACCGTGTGCGCGCAACCACGCGCCGACGTCGACGCCGCTGGGCTCGCCGGGGCCGAGGTTGACGTCGAGGATCGCCAGCGTGACGTCGTCGAGGAGGTCACGCTGAGCTTCGACCTCGGCGAACGACCTCGCGGACACGGAAGGGACGCCGACGCGCGAGAGCAGGATGCTCATCACCTCGACAAAATCGGGGCTATCGTCGACGAGCAGGACCTTCGCAGACACATCGACTCTGTACCCCGGAGCATGGAGCCCGCACGTGTGCGTTGCGGCTCGCCCGTGCGCCCGCGCGCTCAGACTTCGAGCGTCGCGGCGAGGTCGTAGTCACTCGCCTGGGTCACGCGCGCTCGGACCAGGCTCCCCGCCGGAGCGCGGCCGTCAGTGAGATACGTGACTCCGTCGATGCCAGGGGCCTGGCCGTACCAGCGCCCCTCCATCAGATATTCGGACTCGCTCGATTCGCCCTCGACGAGGACCGTGATCTCCTTGCCGACCATCGCCTCGTGGCGCGCCCGGCTGATCTTGCGCTGGATCTCCATCAACGTCTGCTGGCGCTCGGCCATCACCTCCGCGGGGACGCGATGGGGGAGCATCGCCGACGTGGTGCCGGGCTCGACGGAGTACGTGAACGCGCCGGCACGATCGAACTGCGACTCCTCGACGAACGCGCACAGCTCGTCGAACTCGGCCTGGGTCTCGCCGGGGTGGCCGACGATGAAGGTCGTGCGCAGGACGAGGTTGTCGATGCGGGCGCGCAGCGTCTTCACCAGCTCGCGCGTGACGCGGCTCGAGTGACCGCGCCGCATGCGCTTGAGCATCGGGTCGGCGATGTGCTGCAGCGGCACGTCGACGTACTTCACGACCTTGGGCGAGCTCGCGATCACGTCGATCAGCTCGTCGTCGAACGCGCTCGGGAACGTGTAGTGGAGGCGGATCCACTCGACGTCGACCTCGCCGAGCGCGCGCAGCAGCTGGGCGAGCGTCTGCCGCGCCTCCGGAGAGCTGCCCTGATCCCAGCCGTAACGCGTGAGGTCCTGCGCGATCAGGTTGAGCTCGAGCGCACCGCCCTTCGCGAGCGCGTGCGCCTCCGCGACGATGTCGTCGATGCGGCGGCTGCGCTGCGGACCGCGCAGCTTGGGGATGATGCAGAACGAGCACGGGCGATCGCAGCCCTCGGCGATCTTCACGTACGCGGAGTGGGTCGCGCCGATCCGCACGCGTGGCGCCTCGTGATCGTAGATGTAGCTCGGCGTCTCCGAGACCTGGATCACCGGCAGCGCCTTGCGCTTCTTCGCCTTCCCGTTCGGCAGCTCGATCCGCTCACCGGGCGCGATCCCAGGGGCGACGATCGATGAGATCGACTGGAAGTCGGCGGACCCGAGGATGTGATCGATCTCCGGGATGTCCTTGGCGAGGTTGTCCGCGTAGCGCTGCGCGAGGCAGCCGGTGACCACGAGCTTGCCGGTCTTGCCCTTGTGCTGCGCCATCTCGAGGATGGTGTCGACGCTCTCTTCCTTGGCGGCGTCGATGAACGCGCACGTGTTCACCACGATCACGTCCGCCCCGTCGGGTGCGTCGACCAGCTCGTGCCCCGCAGCCTGGACCTGCCCGAGCATGAGCTCGGTGTCGACCTGATTCTTAGGACAGCCGAGGGAGACGAAGTAGATGCGCTGCGACACGAGGGGCGGGGCAGTCTGATCCGGCCCCCCCGCCCTGTCAATCACGATCCGGCAGTGGCAGGGGCCCCGGCGCTGGCGGCGGCCGGCGGGGCGGCGCCGGGGAACTCCCAGGTCTCGTCACCGACGGTGAGCCGCGTGGTCGCCGCCGTGACCGTGCCGTTGTTGGGCGCGCAGCCCTCGTACTCGAACAGCCAGATCGGGGTCTCGGCGTTGAAGCCCTTGTTGAAGCACTGAGCGACCTTGCTCGAGCGCTGCTTATCCACGGAGATCGAGCCACCCTCTCCGGCGTCGTTGCTGACGCGGAAGAACTCGCTGCGATTGGCCGTGGGCTCGCCGCTCCAGCCGGGCGACGCCGCCTTGTGCTTGCGCGCCGAGATGCAGATCTGCCCCTCGGTGATGCGGACGGACATCGTGTCCTCGAAGGGCCACACGTTGCAGTCCTGCTCGTACACCCCACCGACGTCGCCTTTCTCGCGCGCTTCGAGCGGCTGACCGCTGACGATCGGGTTGTCGGCGGTGTGCGGCTTCACCTCCATGGACTTCATCATCGCGGCGCAGCCGGCGGCCGAGGCAAGGGCGAGAAACAGTGCGGGACGGACAAACATGTGGCGGCTCCTGTCGGGGGGTTGTCGGGTCGGACGCGATCGCGAGGGGGGTAGTCGCGAAAAAAGCGGTTTCGGTTCGCAGGGGGGCCGACGACTAACCCCGTCATGATGAAGAACGCAGGCTTGCTCGCACTGCTCGTCCTCGCCGGCTGTGAGGACGAGGGACGTACGCTCCCCGATGGGTTGACGCCGGACGCCTCGCCGGATGCCCGGACCGACCAGCCGATGCTGATGTGCACGCCGGCGAGCGCCCCCGACCAGGACCTCTGCAGCTGCATGGCGAACATCGTGTGCGATCAGGTCTACGCCTGCCTGACGCCCGCGCAGCTCGCCGCGAAGCCTGCGGCGTGGTCGCCGAAGGCGAGCTGTGTGAGCGCCCTGGTCTCGGACTGCGAGGAGGACCTGGAATCGGACCCGGTCGATTCGTTCCCGGCCGACTTCCGGGCGTGCATCGCGGATCTCGGCGCCGCCACGTGCAGCGACTACGGCACGTTCACTTCCCTCGCGAATGACTTCCCGGCGAGCTGTGCGAACCTACGCGCGCTCGACACCGCGCTCGCGATCGGTCCGTAGGACGATCACGTGCCGCCGGAGGTGTCCGAGGGGATCGAGACGGCGACGGGATCCTCGGCCGGCTCGCGCGCGTGCGCGAGGGC
>Ga0247822_10002854_pt1 | contig 11145 bp, 9 predicted proteins | sample 13C_Cellulose_Da_FD_192423 | JGI IMG/M metagenome (GOLD analysis project Ga0247822, IMG submission 192423) | Soil microbial communities from agricultural site in Penn Yan, New York, United States - 13C_Cellulose_Day30 | ecosystem: Environmental > Terrestrial > Soil > Agricultural land | place... | reverse complement strand
CATCGCGTCCTCGCGGGATCCCGCGAGGACGCGATGCGTTGTGTGCCGCCCGCCGCGCGCGCCGGGACTGTTCGCCTCTCGTACCCCCGACCAACTTACGTTCTCCCCTAGCGCAAAATGGCTTCGCCCGAACTCACTGAAGAAACGCCGCCGCCGGCGCCCAGATCGCTCAACCCGTTCCGCGTACTCGCGCAGTACCGGAACTTCCGGCTCTTCTGGAGTGGGCAGACGATCTCGTTGATCGGCTCGTGGATGCAACAGGTGGCGGTCGGCTGGACGGCGCTCGAGCTCTCGAACGACCCGCTGCTGGTGGGCCTCGCGGCGGCGGCCGGCACCTTCCCGATCCTGCTCTTCTCGCTGCCCGGCGGCGTGGTCGCCGACCGCAGCGAGAAGCTGCGCGTCGTGCGCATCGCACAGTCGCTGATGCTGCTGGAGGCCACGGCGCTCTGGGCGCTCGCGGCCACAGGGCACCTCACGATCCACTGGCTGCTCACGCTCGCGCTCTTCGGCGGCACGCTGGCGGCGTTCGAGATCCCGGCGCGGCAGTCGCTCATCGTCGAGCTCGTCAACAAGGAGGATGTGCCGGCGGCGATCGGGCTCAACTCCACCGGCTTCAACCTCGCGCGCGTGCTTGGCCCCAGCATCTCGGCCGTGGTGATCGCGAAGGGTGGCGTGGAGTGGGCGTTCGGCCTCAACGCGCTGAGCTACCTCGCCGTGCTCATCGGGCTCGCGATGATCCGGCTCCCCGAGCGCCGGAAGTTCGCGCGGCATCCCGCAGGGTCGCTCGCCGGCATGAAGGAGGCGCTGGCATATGTCTGGCGCACGCCGCCGCTGCCGATGCTCCTGCTGATCGCGTCGATCTTCTCGCTGCTCGGCATTCCCGTGCTCACGCTGCTGCCGATCGTCGCGCGCGACCTGCTCGGCGTCGGGCCGCAGGGCTACGGCGCGCTGATGGCCTGCATCGGCCTCGGCGCGGTGGCCGGCGCGCTGTACATCGCGGCCACAGGCGGCGGCGCGAGGCGCGGGCACACGCTGCGCATGGCGTCGGTGGTGTACCCGGCGCTGCTCGTCAGCGTCTCGCTGGTGCGGCAGCCGTTCCTCGTCGGCGCGCTGCTCTTCTGCATCGGCACGGCGATGATCGTCAACAACGCGCTGGTGAACGCGCTCCTGCAGGAGATCGTGCCGGACGAACTGCGCGGGCGCGTGATGTCGCTCTACGTGATGCTCTACATCGGCGCGTCGCCGGTGGGGAGCTTCCTCGCCGGCGCGGTCGCCAAGGCCACCAGCACGGCCTGGGCGATCGGTGGTGCGGCGGCGCTGATGCTACTCTTCGCGCTCTGGGTATTCCGGCGGCATCCCGGACTTTCGACGGACCGACCTCCCGTACTGTCCACTCTCTGAGCGCGTGAGCTTGCGGCGCGCCACCAGCGCCTCGAGCACCAGCTCGCATGCCACGACGGTCTCGGCATCATCCTCCGTCGGCAGCGTGGAGGCGGTGACCTGCTCGATCAGCCCCGGCACGGTCGCGAACCCCATGCGCGCCGCCTCCGTGCCGGCGTCGTCGCTCACCTGGAGCGCGGACCCGGTGTCGAACCACATCACGATCTCGTCGAGGTCGAGCGAGTCGCCGCGCTGCCGATGCCACCATCCGCGAGCGCGGCGGATCAACTCGCGCGCGATCACCGCGCCACCCACCAGCTCGCCCTCGTACTCGAGCTCGATCTTGCCCGTGATCGCCGGCATCGCCGCGTAGATGTCGGCGATTCGGGGCGCGACCTCCTCCTCTCCCAGTCGGATGGCGCGCCGTTCGGCGTTGGAGACGACGTTCTCGATGAGCGTGATCGAGAGACGCTGCGAGACGCCGGACCGCTGGTCGATGCGCTTCTCCTGCCGCGCCTCGAACGCCACGCGTTCCGCGACCTCGGCGACGATCTCCGGCACGCGCACCGGCAGCGCCTCCCGCTCCAGCCACGCCTCCTGTTCGGTGATCTCCATCGCGAGGTCCACCGTCGCCGGGTAGTGCGTGATGATCTCGCTGCCGATGCGGTCCTTGAGCGGCGTGATGATCTTGCCGCGCGCCGTGTAGTCCTCGGGGTTGGCCGTGAACGCCAGCAGCACGTCGAGCTTGAGGCGCACCGGGTAACCCTTGATCTGCACGTCGCCTTCCTGCATCACGTTGAACAGCCCCACCTGCACCTTGCCGGCGAGGTCGGGGAGCTCGTTCAGCGCGAAGATGCCGCGGTTGGCGCGCGGCAGCATGCCGTAGTGGATGCTCAGCTCGTCGGCGAGCATGTGCCCGCCGCGCGCCGCCTTGATCGGGTCGAGGTCGCCGATCAGGTCGGCCATGGTGACATCGGGCGTGGCGAGCTTCTCGACGTAGCGCTCGTCCGGCGTCAGCCAGGCGATCGGCGTGTCGTCGCCCCCTTCGGCCAGCCGCTCGCGCCCGAACTTCGAGATCGGCGCGAACGGGTCGTCATTCGTCTCCGAGCCGGCGATCACCGGCAGGGCCGGGTCGAGCAGCGTCGTGAGCGCGCGCAGGATGCGCGACTTGGCTTGCCCGCGCAGTCCGAGCAGGATGAAGTGGTGACGCGAGAGCAGCGCGTTCACGATCTGCGGCATGACGGTGTCGTCGTAACCGATGACGCCGGGAAACAGCGTGTCGCCGTCGCCGAGGCGCTCGATCAGGTTCATGCGCATCTCGTCCTTGACGGACCGTCCGCGCAGGGCGGTCACGCCGTACTTCGACTTGCGCAGGGCGCCGAGCGTCGCGGGAAGGGTGGCAGCCACTTCGTGTGCCTCCTGATGGTTTCGGAGTATAATGCGCGCCGCGCTGCGCTGGTGCCGCCGGGGTGCCCGTCAGAGCGTGAAGCGGTGCACGGACGCCTGGAGTCGCGACGAGAGGCCGGACAACTCGTGAGCGCCAGCCAGGATCTGCTGGAGGGCCGCCGCCTGCTCCTCGTTCGACGCGCTCAGCTCCTCCGCTGTCGCCGCGTTCTCGTAGGCCGCGGCGGCGACGGCTTCCATCTCCTCCGTGAGCGTGTCGGCCAGCGCCTGCTGGTCGCGCGTGGAGGTGCCGATGCGCGCCACGGCGTCGGTTGAGTGCCTGGCCTCGACGTCGATGGCCAGCAGTGCCTCGTCGGATGCGCGGAACGCCGTCATGCCTTCCCGGACGGCGTGATGCACGCGCGCCACGCGCTCACTGATCCGCACGCCCGCCTCGTCGACCTCCGGCATGAGGTCGCGAATGCTCGTGAGCGCCTCCTGGCTGTCGCGCGCGAGCTTGCCGACCTCGTTCGCGACGACGCCAAAGCCGCGGCCGTGCTCGCCGGCGCGCGCCGCCTCGATCGAGGCGTTCAGGGAGAGCAGCTTGGATTGTGTGGCGATGCCGGCCACCGCCTCCGTGAACTTCCGGATGTCCCGCGTGCGCAGCGTCAGTTCGTCGAGCGCGGCCCCGGACTCCCGCGTCGCGTCCTCGATCTCGCCGAGCCGGGCGAAGGCTGCCGCCGCAGATTCCCGTCCCGCCGCGGTGCGAAGCTCCACCGCGCGCGCGGCGCCGTCCGCCGCCTGGGCGTCGCGGGCGATGTCGTGGGCGCGCGCCGTCAGCACCTGCGTGGTGTCGCGCGTCCTGGTGACTGCGCTGGTCTGCAGCGTCGCCGCCTGGGCGATGGCCTGTGCGGCGCGCGATACCTCGAGCATCGACGCGCTCACCTGCTCGGTTCCCTCCGCCATCGAGGTCGACGCCCTGTGGACTGTCGTGGCGCCCTCGTCGACGCCCGCGAGCAGCGTTCGCAGGGAGCGCGTCATCTCGCGGAACGACTCGGCGAGGTCGCCCAGCTCGTCGCCGCTGTGGTGCGCGACCTCGACGGAGAGGTCGCCGTCCGCGAGACGCGCGCTGGCCTCCTCGATGCGCCGCACCGGCCGGATCAGAATGCGGTTGAGCACCAGAGGGATGGCGGCGAGCACGAGGAGCAGCACGCCGAGCCCGGCCAGTGCCATGGTTCGACGGATCCTGATGGCGGCATGCTGCCGCGCCACGCCACGTTCCACCTCGCGCTGCAGGTCGGCGACGATGCCGTCGATCAGGTCGGTCGGGGCACGGTCCTGCCCGCGGACGAGGCGGTCCACCGCCCGGAAGTCCGATCCTCCCGATGCCTCGAACTGCGCGAACGCCCGTTCATACGCGACGTCGATGGAACGGAAGCTCTCCTGGAACCCGATGATCCGCTCGCGTACCTCCGCCGACGTGGCGGCGGCGCCGAGCGTGTCGGCGAGGGCGAGCACCCGCGCGCGGTCGGCGAGGAACTGCGCGCGGTACTTCGATCGGTCCGCCGCCACCTCGCCACGGAGCAGGATGTTCTTCCATTCCTGCACCTGCTTCTTGAATGTCACTTGCATCTCGAGCGCGCGCCGCTGCTGGCGCACCTCGCCGTCGAGGATCGCGACGTAATCCGTGTCCAGGCGAAAGAGCGACGACAGCAGGAAGATCGACAGCGCTGCGGAGAACACGATGCCGCTGCCAAGCGCGAGGTTCAGCTTGGCGGCGATGGTGAGTCGTTCGAGGGCTTTCACGGGATCGGACGAAGGAGATCGGTCGGGAATCCGAATCCTGTCCTGGTGCCGTCGCCCACTCGTCGCAGCGGCGTAAAGGGCGCGTCACGGTCGCGCGTGGCATGCTACTTCAACTACTTCAACACAGGGGGCAGAGGGAACGACAACAGAAGAAAGAGTAAACGGCGTGGTGCGACCCGATTGCTCGGTGTTCTGCTCCCTGTGTTCTCGGTGTTCTCGGTGTTCTCGGTGCTGCGCTGTTGCCGTGAAAGCCTGCGGTGAGCTGAATCCCGCACACGCTACACCGCCGCGCGGATCTCCACGAGGTTGTCGTAGAACACCGGGCCGCCACCCATGTCCGTGAGCTTCTGGCTCGTGGTCGTGTTCACGTTGACACCGTCCTTCGACAGCTTGGCCCACCAGACGCCCGGCGCCCAGGCGACGCCCTCGCGGATCCCCTCGCGGATCCGTGCCGTCGCGCGGAAGTGCCCGCGGTCGTTCTCCACCACCACCGGCGCCCCGTCCGTGAGCCCGCGCCGCTCCGCGTCACCCGGGTGCAGCGACACTTCCGGCTCGCGCGCCGCGCGCGTCAGCGGCCCCACGTTCACGAACGTCGAGTTGAGGAACTGGTGCGCCGGCGACGAGATCAGCGTGATGGGGAATCGTGCCGCGAGCGCTGGCACGTTCTCCGGGAACTCGTGCGGCGCCGTGAACGACGGCAGGGGATCGAGGCCCATCTCCTTCATGCGCGCCGAGTAGAACTCGCACTTGCCGCTCGGCGTCAGGAACCGGCCCTCGGCGAACGGCGCGAAGGGGCGCGGCAGGTTGAGCCGCGCCCAGCCGTGCTCGCTGAGAGTCTCCCAGCCGACGGTGCTCATGCGCGGGTCGCCGGAACCCAGTGCCTGCTTCACGAGCGTCACGTCGTCGTCCTTCAGCATCGGGTGGTCGAGCCCCATGCGCGCGGCCAGCCGCCGGAAGATCTCGGTGTTCGGCAGCGCCTCGCCGATCGGCTCGATGGCGGGCTTGTTGAGCGTGGCGTAAAGGTGTCCGTAGGAGAAGTGCACGTCCCAGTGCTCGAGCTGCGTCGTCGCGGGGAGCACCCAGTCGGCGTAGTCGCAGGTATCCGTGCGGAAGTGCTCGAGCACCACGGTGAACAGGTCGTCGCGCTTGAGGCCGCGCGTGACCGAGTGATGGTCGGGCGCGATGGCGCCGGGGTTCGAGTTGTAGACGACTAGCGCGCGCACCGGCGGCCCGCCGACTCCGGCGTCCGGCTTCTCGAGTGCCTCGCCAAGGAGCGCCATGTTGATGGTGCGCGTGCCGGCCGGGGAGAGGTCCTCGCGCTGCAGCGTCTTCTTGTCGAAGGCGAAGTTGGCGCTCGACGAGAGTTGCACGCCTCCGCCCGGCCGCCTCCAATGCCCGCTGACCGCAGGCAAGCAGGCGATGGTGCGCACCGCCATCGCCCCGCCGCCGTGGCGCTGGAGACCGTAGTTGATGCGAATGAACGCGGCGCTCGCCGCGGCGTACTGCCGCGCGAGGGTCGTGATGCGCTCGGCCGGGATGCCCGTGATCTGCGCGACGCGGTCCGGCGGATACTCCTTCACCCGCTCGGCGAGCTGGTCGGCGCCGAGGGTATGCCGGGCGAGATAATCGTCGTCCTGCAGGCCCTCGGCGAACATCACGTGCATCAGCCCCAGTGCCAGCGCGGCATCGGTGCCCGGGCGGATGCCGATCCACTCGTCGCACTGCTCGGCGGTGCGCGTCCTGATGGGGTCGATGCAGATGACCGGCGCGCCCTTGGCCCGTGCCTCCAGCACCTTCGGCCAGAGGTGCGGGTTGGATGTCAGCGTGTTCGTCCCCCAGAGGAGGACGAGATCGCTGTTGGGCACCTCCTCCGCGTCGGCGCCCACGCTCGCGCCGACCGTCATCCGCATGCCCATCATCCCCGCGGTCGCGCAGATGGTGCGGTCGAGCTTGGAGGCGCCGAGCAGGTGGAAGAAGCGGCGATCCATCGACTCGCCCTGCAGGTAGCCCATGGTGCCGGCGTACGAGTAGGGGAGGATCGCCTGTGGTCCGTCGCTCGAGCGGGCGATCTCTTTCAGGCGCTCGGCGATGGCGTCGAGCGCCTCGTCCCAGCTGGCCTGGACGAACTGCCCGGCGCCCTTGGGGCCGACGCGGCGGAGCGGTGTCAGCACCCGGTCCGGGTGGTACGTCCGCTCGAGGTACCGGTTCACCTTGGTGCAGAGGAATCCCTGCGTGAACGGGTGCTCGGGGTCGCCCTGGATGCGCGTCGCGCGGCCGCCCTCCACGGTAATGAGCGTGGCGCAGGTGTCCGGGCAGTCATGGGGGCAGGCGCCCCGGACGACGGTGGGCTGCGGCTGGGACGCGGCGGCGAGCGAACTCATGGGTGGAGCCCCGGGGGAGGGGAAAAGAGGCTTCGTGAAGCTATAAGGTGAGGGCCGCAACCCCAAGCCGTTACCGGTCAACGGCTTGGGAGTCAAAAAGGGGCGAGGGGGGGACTTGCACCCCCCGCTATCATTATTCCGCGCGCCGACCGGGACGAATAACTCGCCCTATCGGCCGCCCCCACTCAGGAGAATCGTTCAGATGAAGCGCCTCGCCGTTGTTGCGTCCGTCCTGCTGTTCGCTGCTTGCTCGCCCAAGGCCGAAGAGGCCGCGCCGGCCGAAACTGCTGCTCCGGCCGCCGCCGTCGACACGACCGTGACGGATTCGACCAAGACGGATTCGACCAAGACGGATTCGACGCACACGGATTCGGCCGCGCACTAAGCTGCAGCGGCTTTTTTTGTGAGCGGAAGGGCGCACGGCGATGCCGTGCGCCCTTCGTGTTTCTGCGGGCGCCGCAAAATCGCAGGAACCCGCCGCGGGAAGGGCTGCGTTCATGGGCTACCCTCCAGACATGGGAGAAAACCCATCATGATGCGACTTATGATCCTGGCGTCCGCCGTGCTGCTGGTCGCCTGCGACAGCCGGCCCGACGAGACGTATGACAACTCGCGGTTCGGCACGCGGACCGCTCCTGCGGTCACCGACACTGGAATGGCGCGCCAAAACGAGATGATGAACGACAGCGTGCGGATGCGGATGCGCGCAGACTCCCTGCGTCGCGACTCGCTGCGCGCCGACTCGTTGCGCCGCGGCGTGCGTGACACGCTCGGCGGCAGGATTCCGCCCGAGTGAGGCGGCGGCCCTTCGGGACTACTTGTAGCTGATCTCGGCGCAGCGCGCGCGAATCTCGCGTCCGTCGGCGAGTACCGTCACCTCGTCGCCGGGCGCGACTTCGCGTCGCAGCATCGCGATCGCCAGCGGCCCGCGCTGCGGCGAGACGACGCTCGAGCGCACGGTGCCGACCTCCCTTCCCGTCGCGTCCCGCACAGCGGAGCCCGTGGCGAGCGGCTCGGCAGCGGTGAGCCATCGCAGGTGCCGGTTCACGTGCCCGCGGAAGTGGATGCGCGCCACGACTTCCTGGCCCGTGTAGCATCCCTTGTTGAAGGAGATGGCGCCGAGCGCGTCGAGGTTCGCCTCCTGCGGGATCGTCTCGTCGTCCATCTCGACGCCCCACTGCGGCATGCCGGCCTCCACGCGCGCGACGGTCGTGACGGTCGCGTCCGCGCGGGCGATGCCCGCCGCCGTGAGCGCGTCATCGAGTCGCGCGATGCGGCCCGCCGCGGCGATGCAGTCGTAGCCCGGCACGCCGAGGTCGGTGGAGTGCATCACCAGCACCGCATCATCGGCGGAGCCGATGGTGAGTGAACCCATCGGCGGCAGTTCCGCGAGCGACTCGGCGGCAGCCCCGAGCAGCGGCGCGAGGAGTCGCGCGGCATCTGGCCCGTAGACGCCGACGCAGCCCGTGGCGGCGGTCAGTTCGGTGTGTCGCGCGAGACGCGGATTCACGAACTTGCGGATCATCGCGACGAATCCGGCGCCCGCGGCCGCGTCGGCATCGACGAGCAGGTCGTCGCCGCGGTCGAGTACGCGCACCAGCGCTATCACGCGCCCCTTGGGCGTCAGCGCGGCTGCCCGCTGCCCCGCGCCCTTCGTGAGTGACGCGACGTCGTTGGTGAGCAGTCCGCCGAGCGCTTCCTTCGCCTTGTCGCCGGTGAAGCTCATCCGCATGCGCGCCGAGCGATCGACGACGGCGGCGTGGTCCTGCAGCGCGCGGTACGCGCGCGTCTGCACGACGTCGAGGGTGCTCGTCGTCGCGACGTTTCCCGGGGTTCCGCTGTCCGCCTGATCCGTGGAACTCATCGCTGCCTCCCCATGCGCGGGCCGCCGATCAGCTCTCGCACGCGCGCCGGCGTGAGGTGAGCCAGGGTCTCGATCCACGCGTCGGCCTCGACCGCCTCGTGCGCCGGCATGGGGCCCACCGCGACGCTGGGAATGCCGGCCGCGCGCGCGGCATGCACGCCGACCACCGTGTCCTCGATCGCCAGGGCGTGCAACTGCTGGCCCGGGAAGAGTTGTCCGATCCGCTCCAGCGCCGCGAGGTAGGGCGCGGCCGATGGCTTGGCCGGGCTCGCGTCTTCGAGCGCGATCACCGGGCGGAACATCCCCTCGAGGCCGGAGAGGCCGAGGATGAACTCCACCTCACGACGAGAGGCTCGGGTGACGATGGCGCAGCGGGCCATGCCGCTCAGCTGCTCGAGCGCCGCGCGCACGCCCGGCTGCAGGTTGAGTCCCTTGCCCGCACGTTCGGCGAATGCGCGCTCCGCGCGCAGCCGCGTCAGCTCGACGGCGGTACCGTCCTCGGGCGCGCCGCCAGCGCGACGGATGCGGCGCACGGCCTCCTCTGTCGGCACGCCGACGGCGTGTCGCGCAAGCGAAGGCGTGAGTTCGATGCCGTCCTCCGCCAGCGCCGTGGCGAGCGCGACTTCACGGAGCGCGGCCGTGTCGGCCAGCACTCCTTCGAACTCGAACAGCAGCACGGGGACGTCCATACTCGAATGCTAACGGGCGGGCCGCGCGGGGCGAAGGTTCAGCAGTTCGACCGGGTGGCGCGCGGTCACCTTGCTGCCGGACAGGATCAGCCCACCTCCGATCTGCATCAGGCAACCGGGGTTCGCCGTCGCCACCACCTCGCAGCCTGATTCGGCGATGCGCACGAGCTTTGGGGCGAGCACCGACGCGGAGACCGTCGGCTGCACGAGCGTGAAGATGCCGGCACTGCCGCAACACTGGTCGCTGTCCACGAGCGGCACGAGCGTGAGTCCCGGGATGGACTGCAGCACGGCCAACGGTGGCGCAGTGACCCGCTGCGCGTGCTGCAGGTGGCACGGCGCGTCCCATGCCACAAGCAGCGGTCGCGCGACTTCGTCGCTCTCGTCGCTCCCGACAACCACAGCCAGCAGCTCGTGCACGTCCTTCACCCGCGCGGCGAACGCGGCCGCGCGCGGCGCCCAGTCCGCGTCGTCGGCGAGCAGGTGCCCATAATCCTTGCACATGGACCCGCAGCCGGCCGAGTTCATGACGACCGTCTCGGCGTCGGAACGTTCGAACGCTTCGATGTTGGCGCGAGCGAGCTCCCGCGCCGCCGCCGCGTCGCCGGCATGCGCGTGGAGCGCGCCGCAGCAGCGCTGTCCCGGAGCGTCGCGTAGCTGCCAACCATTGGCTTCGAGCGCCCGCTCCGTCGCACGATTGACCGGCGCGAGGAGACCTTCCATCACGCAGCCTGTGAGCAACGCCGCGGAGCCGCGCGTTGGCGGCGGGCGGCCCGGATCCCGGGGCTCGCGAGGTTGGTTCGAAGCGCCAGGACGCGCGATGCCCGGCCGCGCGCCAGCCGGTCGCGCGGTCGCTGCCAGCATCGCCGCCGGCATGGCCAGCCCCTGGGGCAGCACTCGCGCTCCGAGCCGCGCCAAGCCCAGTCCACGCGCCAATCGTGCCAGCGCGAGCGCGGGCCGCAGCAGCCATTCCCGCGCGAACACCGCCAGCACGAACCGCGCGCGCAGCGGCAGCGGACGCCGAGCGGCCAGCGTCTCGCGCGTTGCCTCGAGCAGCGCGCCATACGGCACGCCGCTCGGGCACGCGGTCTCGCAGCCTCGGCAGCCGAGGCACTGGTCGATATGCTGGAGCGCCTCGTCGGTCAGCGAGAGGCGGCCGTCGAGCAGCGCACCCATCAGCACGAGTCGTCCGCGCGGCGAGTCGTTCTCGTCCTCGAGCGCGAGGTACGTGGGGCACGCGGGAAGGCAGAAGCCGCAGTGGACGCACGCGTCGAGTCCGGCGCGGGCGCGATCGAGCGGCGTGCCGGGGATCGCCGACGTCATGAGCCCACCCTTCCGCCGAGCAGGCCGGGGTTCAGCACGCCTGCGGGATCGAATCGGTTCTTGAGGCGCATCGAGAGATCGTCCCACTTCCATCGTTCGAGTCGCGGTGCCGGTGCGAGTCTCTTGTCGCGCCGCGCTGCATGCCACGCTCCCTCGCCGGTCGCAGTGCACTCACCCAACTCACGGAGGCGGCGTGTCGCCTCGTCGACGAACGCGCGGTTCCCGCCGAATCGCACGAGCCACTCGCCGGCGGCCACGCGCACGCAGCCGAGGGGCGCGTACGGGCCGCGCGCGAACTCTGCCACGGCCTCGTCCCGCT
>Ga0247822_10002853_pt1 | contig 11151 bp, 11 predicted proteins | sample 13C_Cellulose_Da_FD_192423 | JGI IMG/M metagenome (GOLD analysis project Ga0247822, IMG submission 192423) | Soil microbial communities from agricultural site in Penn Yan, New York, United States - 13C_Cellulose_Day30 | ecosystem: Environmental > Terrestrial > Soil > Agricultural land | place... | reverse complement strand
GCCCAGGATTTTGCGCGCATTAACTTGCCGCGCTAAAACGCATCATTAAGTTCAGTTGGTTAGCGATCAATTGAAATTCCTCAAACTGACGCGCACTTAAATTTCCTGCTTCTGCATCAGCGTAAGCGATTGCCATCAAGCGTTTATTTAATAATAACGGCGCGAGAAAAATTGCCCCATTGGCGCCCATCATTTGCAGCGCACCTATGTCTTTTTTGGCAATTGCTGGCTGATACCATAAGGGTTGTTGGCTGCGCAAAAATTCATGCAACAATTCACCTTTGCGCAACTGTTCCAGATTAATTTTTACTTGCTGTCGCCATAAATGCGTGCCCTTGCCAATGACATAGCGCACATCAAGCATTTTACTTTTATGATCCACCACCAGAATCGCCACGCGCGCAATATCAGCGCCCTCATGCAACGTACTGAGCGAAAGCTGGGTGATTTTCGGAAAGCCTTCACCTGCCAGCATGGCTTTGTGAATCGAATTTAATTGTTGCTGGAATAAATAATCCGGCTTCTCAACCATTGTTTCTTTTTGTTCGATCGCAGCCGGATCAGGCAAGGCACTGATCAACACTTCCACGCCGTAAATTTTTGCGATCACCGAGGCTTCATCGGCCATCAACAATACCTGCTCGCGCGCATCGTCAAATGAAATTTTGCACAAGCTCGCGGTTTGCTGACACAGCTTTTGCAGCTCGGGACTTTTTATCCCGCGCTGAATATAAGTGCTGATTTCGTTACCTAAATTGACTGCGCGCGCAGCAGCGCTGGAGTGCACATGGTTATCGCAGGCTTCGCTTAATAAATCGCCCAGTGCCCAATCTTTAATAAGATGACGCGACAACAAACTGGTATCTACCCCCAAATATTCCACCGCCAAACTGTGTTCCGATTGCGGCTCTTTATCGCGCGCCTCGATAAATTCCTCAACCACTTTTCGCCCGGTAGAAATCAACGCTAGCTCGCTGATATTGCGCAACAGTGCTGCGATAAATACCTGCTCTTTTTTTTCGCCATCCAAAAACGGCACCATTGCCTTGGCCTGCACCGCGGCATGAAATGAGCGCGCCAGACTTTGGATCAAATGTAGCTTGGGTTTACCTTGCAAAAAATTTTCAATCAAGGTGGTAGCGAGGGTGATATTGCGCAGGTTGTCAAAACCCAAATGGACAATCGCACGCGATACCGTTTTGATCGATGCGAACGACGGATTGTAGTGAACCGAGTTGGCGATCTTCAACACTTTGGAGGTGAGGTCGGCATCGCGCAAAATAATTTTGGTCAAATCTTCCGCGCGGCATTTTTCATCTTCACTCAGCTCACAAATCTCCCGCACCACCGCATTGAGCGTGGGCAGTTCTTGTTCGGCAAGAGTCGTCATCCATGCCTCAAGCCCGCGAATCTCAGTCATGGGGAAGCCTATGTTGGGAGAAGATAAATCAGCACAAAGGTGAAGGAATGCAATTATTTACTTTTATCCAAGCAGTGTAGTTCAAGTCGTTGAATTCTGCTTTTTGGCACTTAATATCTTATTTTTATGATCACAAAAATTACTGGCATAAAAAAACCCGACTCATGAGCCGGGTTTTTTAGCGAACGCAAACTATCAAGAATTGAACAATCAATTACTTGATTTTGCCTTCTTTGTAGATCACGTGCTGACGAACAACAGGATCAAACTTTTTGATTTCCATCTTTTCTGGCATGGTGCGCTTGTTCTTGTCAGTCGTGTAGAAATGACCAGTACCAGCAGAAGAGTTCAGACGAATTTTTTCGCGCATGACTATAAGCTCCTAATTACACTTTATGGCCGTTGGCACGAACATCTACCAACACAGCGTCAATACCACGCTTGTCGATGATACGCATACCTTTTGGAGTCAGGCGCAGAGTTACGAAACGCTTCTCAGCTTCCACCCAAAAACGGTGAGATTGCAGGTTTGGCAAAAAACGACGCTTGGTGTGGTTTTTTGCGTGGGAAACATTGTTGCCGGTAATTGGACGCTTACCAGTAACTTGACATACCTTGGACATTTTATTGCCTCATTAAAAAATCAGCGCGCTAAGCTGGAAGCGCTGTGTTAGTAACCGTCAAACAGACTAACAACCAGCCTAGAGCATTGTTGTAAGCAGCCTATTCTTTCCTAAACGCGGGTTAAATCAGGATCGGAGCAGCAAATTCCAGAGGGGAATTCGCGCTGAAATGACGCTCTTTTAATACGTCTTCACAACCCTGCCGCAAAGAGCCGCGTTTTATACCAAAACAGTCCCGCAATAGCAATGAAAAGCTGTTTTTTTGACCAAAAAACTGCTGTTTTCTCTGAAGCTGTCGGATTAGTTGGTGTTTAGCTGAAAAATAACCGGATTTGCAGCGGCTAAATCCGCGTCTCCACGACCAGACAATTGCGCCCGCTATGCTTGGCTCGATAGAGCGCGTCGTCGACCCGCCGCAAAATAGTTTCTATCGCCTGATCCTGCGGTTGGATCAAACTCAAGCCCATGCTGGCAGTAACTGTTAATGGCGGATCGCTTTCAGGTAGAAAATTGCCGCACTCAATCGCCTGACGCAGGCGCTCGGCAATCACTTTCGCCGCCTCCAGAGTGGTATTCGGCAGTAGCAGCGCGAACTCTTCTCCGCCAAAACGGGCAAATAGATCGCCATCGCGCAAATGTGCTTTGGCGTGATGGGCGATACCGCGCAACACCTCATCCCCCGCGACATGTCCGAAACGGTCATTAATGCTCTTGAAATGATCGACATCCATCAGCACAACCGCAGTAGGCGTTTGCCGCTCCCTGAAGCGCGCCAATGACAGGATAAGGGTATCGAGCAATTTGCGACGGTTGTAAGCACCAGTAAGTTCATCGGTCTCACTCAACAGCTGCAACTGCGCCTCAAGCTGATGACGGCGGGTGATATTACAGGCGACCCATACCACGGCGCGCTCATTATTAACCTGTGTCGCCAAGGGCTGGATGCGCCCCTCAAACCAAATCTCACCCGCTGGCCCTTGTTGGGTATCCAAACCATCCACATCAGCGCCGGCAAGGCCGTATTCCACTATGCGCAGTTGATTCAGCGAGAGAGTGAGGCTGATCTGCTCCAAAAACCAATCGGCTTTGGCCTTGGGCAGAACATCATAAAGGCTGAAATCAACCAGATGCGCACCATCGTGATAGTGCTGGCGGTCCTGGCCACCGATCAAGGCGGCATAACGCCCGGATTCAGTCAGTACAAAAACGGGATCGGGCAGCGCAGACAGCATGTCCAGGAGGATGTCCAAATGGTCGGTCACAGCAATCATCCAATACAAGTGTGGAGTGATAAGACGTCGTAGTAAGTGTGGGTATAGCAGAGTGCCAGGCACTTGCGTAGCGTGGCACCAAAATTAACATCATACAGCGAACCCATGCGATCATTTAGAGCAAGCCGCGCTCGGCAAAGGAAATTACTTCGGCATCACCTACTACCATATGATCAAGCACTTTTACGTCAATCAACTCCAAGGCTTCTTGCAAACGACGGGTGATACGGCAATCGGCCTGACTTGGCTCAGCAATACCGCTGGGGTGATTGTGCGAAAGAATAAGACCGGCCGCATTATGGGCAAGTGCGCGTTTGACGACTTCGCGGGGATAAACCGAGGCGCCATCAATAGTGCCGAAAAACAATTCTTCGTAGGTGATCAGACGGTTCTGGCTATCCAGAAATAGAACTGCAAAGACTTCGCGCGGTTGGTGGCGCAACTGCGCGCTCAAGTAGCTACGCACCAGATCCGGACTGGTGAGCAAATCACCCGCTTTCATTGACGCCGATAGATGCCGGCGCCCCATCTCCAAGACCGCCTGTAATTGCGCGTATTTGGCATTGCCCAAACCTAAGCCCTTGCAGAACTCGGTTTGCGACGCCTCCAATAACTGGCGTAAACCGCCGTACTCCTGCAGCAATTCGCGCGCAAGATCGACCGCCGATTTGCCTACGCAACCAACGCGCAGGAAAATAGCGAGCAATTCGGCATCGGATAAGGCGCGCGGGCCATGGGCTAATAATTTTTCACGGGGACGTTCGGCCGCAGGCCAATTGGCAATCGACATAGACAACTCCATTTGTGGTGGGATCATTCCTTGCTGTGGCCATTGATCAGATGAGTGGCCAGCAGATACGAAAACGCGGGCAAGAATGGTATCTTAACCACCTTTCGTCAAGCCCTGTGAGGCTGGCGCCGTTAGTGGCCGATTACGTCCCTTGGGGCTAAGGTTGAACACTAAGCGACTCACATTTCAGCCGGAACCGCTCTGCACCTATGACTTCACTTGCCAATAAACAGATCCTGCTCGGCGTCACCGGTGGCATAGCCGCCTACAAAAGTGCCGATCTGGTGCGCCGTCTGCAAGACGCCGGCGCCCGTGTGCAAGTGGTCATGACACCGGCGGCGCAGGAATTTATCACCCCGTTGACGCTGCAAGCGCTGTCCGGCAATCCCGTGCACACCCAATTGCTCGACCCTGAAGCCGAAGCCGGTATGGGTCATATTCAGCTCGCGCGCTGGGCAGATCTGGTGTTGATCGCCCCCGCCACTGCCGACTTCATGGCGCGACTCACACAAGGCATGGGCAACGATCTGCTCACCAGCATTTGTCTGGCGACTGCCGCGCCGATTGCACTCGCACCCGCGATGAATCAAGGTATGTGGCGCAATGCCAGCACCCAGGCCAATCTGGATATATTGTTGCAACGTAAAGTGCATATCTTTGGCCCGGCTGACGGCGGCCAAGCCTGCGGCGATGTAGGCCCGGGACGCATGCTGGAGCCACTGCAATTAGTCGCTGCCGCCGGAAGCCTGTTTAGCAGCGGCAGCCTGGCGGGCAAAAAAGTGGTGATCACCGCTGGCCCGACGCGCGAAGCGCTCGATCCGGTGCGCTACCTGAGCAACTACAGCTCCGGCAAAATGGGCTACGCCTTGGCGGAAGCAGCTGCAGAAGCAGGTGCAGAGACTATATTGATAAGCGGCCCAACCCAATTAGCGGCGCCCGAACGCGTCAAGCGCATCAATGTAGTTACCGCTGAAGAGATGTACGCGGCGAGCATGACGGCAGCCGAAGGTTGCGATTTATTTATCGCCGCCGCCGCCGTTGCTGACTATCGCCCCGAGCAGGTAGCACCGCAGAAAATGAAAAAAGGCGCGAGCGATACACTGACGTTAACGCTAGTGAAAAATCCCGATATTGTCGCCAGCATAGCCGCGCGCAACCCCAAACCTTTCACTGTTGGTTTTGCCGCTGAAAGTGAAAATGTGCTTGAGTATGCGCGCAGCAAATTAGTGCGCAAAAATCTGGACTTGGTAGTCGCCAACAATATTAGTGATAGCAGTATTGGATTCAACAGCAATGACAATGCCGTCACCCTGATCGATCAACATAGCGAAACAGAGATTAGCCAGCGCAGCAAACACCAATTAGCGCGCGAACTCATCGCGCGCTTTGCGCAAAAAATCACAACCTAATAATGCGTATGCTTATTAACACAATAACATTCACGGTTTAGTTAAACGGAAAGGTATCGGTGTGAGCCCACAGGATTTGTCAAAACCAAAAAATGAAGCAGGTGCACCCTTGTCGCGCAGTGCACAGCGCGCACTTGATGCTGCAAAACGTAAAGCCGCTGTCCAACAAAAAATATTGCTTATCTTGCTCGGCGTTGCCTTGGTGCTCAACGCCATTATCGGCTACGTGCTTTATCAAAAATTGGTTGTACAGCAGCAGCAAGAAAATTTGCTGGAGCTAACCAAAACAAAAGTGGATGAGCGCAGCAAAATCCTCGCACGTTACTTTAAACAGCAAACTGAACTGGTCGACAAACTCGCCGCTGAACCGGAACTGCTCGCGAGCCTTGATTTCACCAACGTCGACAATACACCAGAAGCTCGCGAACAATTGGAAAACAAATGGCAAGCGCAAACTACCAATGCGCTCAAGCTGCGATTAATCCCGCTGGGCAGCGCAGAACTGGATCGCGAAGCAGAATTTCCCATTCGCTATGCTGAACTGGATTTGATCCAGCGCGCAGAAAAGCGCGAAAAAACCTTGCCAGAACTCATCCAAATTAAAGAGCGCTGGATGTTTAACTGGGTTCGCCCGCTTTCAGCCGACGACAAAAGCGAGCCTGCAGGAACATTGATGGTCATCACTGATGCCACGGAAATGTTGGCCTTATTTGACGCAGCCGAGCGCGACCTCGGCGAATACGTTTTATTGCAACAATTTACTGGCAGCCAACCTCAGACTATTAAAAAAATAGGCTCTGGCAATATCGAAAGCAGCCAGCAAAGCGAAGTCGCAGGCAGCCATCTGGTAATAAAATTTACTCCATCCGAACAATTGGTAAAGCTCGCCGAAGAGCTTCCGGCATTTTGGTTAATGATCACCAGTTTGATTGTTGCAGGCAGCCTGGCGCTGGTCTGGTTCCTCAGCAAAATTCTGGTACGGGTAGAACTGGGTGAGAAAAATAATATAACCCCTTCGGTCGCAGAGGTTGTTAAAACCAATAAAGAATCGATCAATGCCGATGAGGCAATGACCAATCCGATGTTCCAGAAACAGGATATTCTCGACATTGCCGTTATTGATGAAGATGAAAATATTCTCGGCTTGCAAGCATCGGGCAAAAAATCCAGCGCAGCAGCGCGCAACAAAATCAATGAAGACGATATACCTGCAGAGATATTTCGCTCTTACGATATTCGCGGTTTGGTCGGTGAACAAATTACACCGGAACTCGCCCAGCTAATTGGTCAAGCCGTTGGCAGTGAAGCAATCGACCAGGGCGAGCAAGCTATAGTGGTTGCGCGCGATGGCCGCACGCACAGCGAAGCCTTAACACAAGCCTTGATCAGGGGAATCCTGCGCTCTGGCTGCAATGTGATTAATATCGGTGTAGTACCGACGCCGCTGATGTATTTCTCAACGTTTCACTTTGACGATACTAGTAGCGGCGTCATGGTAACCGCGAGCCACAATCCCAAAGAATATAATGGTTTCAAAGTGGTTATTAATAACCGTGCACTCGCCGATGAAGCCGTGGTGGATTTGCGTTCGCGTATTATTAGCCAGCGTTTCCAACAGGGCTTGGGCGAAGAAATTCCGCGCGCGATTATTCCCGACTACATCGATCGGATTTTTTCCGATGTTGCGCTCGCAGGAAATGTATCGATTGTTGTAGACGCCGGGAACGCAGTTACCGGCGTAGTAGCACCACAATTATTTGAAGAATTGGGCTGCGATGTAATTCCATTGTTTTGCGATCTGGATGGCGAATTTCCGAATCACGATCCAGACCCCACCATTGAAAAAAATCTGCAGGCATTGATTGCCAAAGTGCAAGAGAGCAACGCCGACATCGGCGTCGCATTTGACGGCGATGGAGACAGATTGGTCGTCGTCACGCCCAAAGGTGATATTATTTGGCCGGACAGATTATTAATGTTATTCGCCAAAGATGTGCTCTCGCGCAACCCGGGCGCCGATGTATTGTTCGACGTAAAATGCTCGCGCCAATTGAATCAGGTTATCAGCAGTTACGGCGGTCGTCCCATTATGTGGAAAACCGGCCACTCACCTATGAAAGCGAAAATGGAAGAAACCCAAGCGCTTATCGGCGGTGAATATTCCGGCCATATTTTTATTAAAGACCGCTGGTATGGTTTTGATGACGGTATTTATGCCATGGCGCGCCTGTTGGAAATCATCACCTTACGCGACCAAAAAATTGATGATATTTTTGCCGCGTTCCCACAATTGTATTCAACACCTGAAATTAAAATCGCTGTCGCCGATGCCGAAAAATTTCAGTTAATCAAAAAGCTCGGTGAAATTGGTGATTTTGCCAACGGTACAGTTACCACTATCGATGGCTTGCGCGTCGACTACACCAAAGGTTGGGGGCTGGTGCGCTCATCCAATACTTCTCCGGCGTTAACACTGCGCTTTGAAGCTGAGTCGCCGGATGCACTGGAAAAAATCCAGCAAATTTTCAAACGGGAATTACTGAAAGTCGATAACCGTTTAATGTTCAATATCAATTCACAGGATTAATTTGTTATGTCTTTAAACCGCGAATCAGCGATGAACATCGCCAATGTATTAACCGAAGCACTGCCTTACATCCAACGCTTCACCGGCAAAACTGTGGTGGTTAAATTCGGTGGCAATGCAATGGAAGGCGAAGAACTGCAAAACAGTTTTGCACGCGATATAGTGTTAATGAAATTGGTTGGTATGAATCCGGTGGTCGTGCACGGCGGCGGCCCACAAATTGGTAGCCTGTTGGAAAAGCTGAATATCAAATCCGAATTTATCAATGGTATGCGTGTTACCGACAGCGCCACCATGGATGTAGTAGAAATGGTATTAGGTGGCACGGTTAATAAACAAATCGTGAGTCTGATCAATCGCAATGGTGGCCAAGCAATTGGCTTGACGGGTAAAGATGGAAAATTAATCCAGGCAAAAAAATTAACCGTTACTCACAAGACGCCGGAAATGCTGGCACCGGAAATTCTCGATATCGGCCACGTTGGCGAAGTAGCTAATGTAAATACATCAGTTATCGATATGCTGATCAATAGCGATTTTATTCCGGTGATCGCACCTATAGGTGTTGGCGAAGATGGTTCTTCCTACAACATCAACGCCGATTTGGTCGCAGGAAAAATTGCTGAGTATCTGCGCGCAGAAAAATTAATGCTGCTCACCAATGTATCCGGCCTGCAAGATAAACAAGGTAATGTATTGACTGGCCTCAGCACCGAACAAGTTGATGGCTTGATTGCTGACGGAACTATTTACGGCGGCATGCTCCCCAAGATTGCCTGTGCACTGGACGCAGTGAAAGCCGGTGTTACCAGCGCACATATTGTTGACGGTCGCGTTAATCACGCAGTGTTATTGGAGATATTTACCGACGCGGGTGTGGGCACATTGATTACCAATAAAGCGCGCAATGCCTGATGCTGAAGATGCGCCTTTATATTAAGGCGCATCGTTTGATAAAGCGCACATATCATAAATGGAACCGCTCTGAATCGAGTAACTCTGAACGGAGTCGCTATGAATAAAACCCCAAGCAAAACCCCGCGCCGCCAGCAGATTCTTGAATGCCTGGCGCGTATGCTGGAAGCATGCCCAGGCGAGCGGATTACCACCTCTGCACTGGCAAAAGAGGTAGGCGTGTCGGAAGCCGCGCTTTACCGCCACTTTCCCAGCAAATCAAAAATGTTTGAAGGTCTGATTGAGTTTATTGAAGAAACAATTTTTTCGCGCATCACATTAATTTTGGCGGAGGAAAAGTCCACCCTCAAACGCTGCGAAAAAATACTCTCGCTCTTACTCACTTTTGCCGAGCGCAACCCAGGTTTGACCCGCTTGCTTACCGGCGATGCACTCACCGGTGAAACCGAACGGTTACGTGTCCGCATCGCACATTTTTTTGACCGTATTGAAACCCAACTAAAACAAATTTTACGCGAAGCAGAATTGCGCGAGGGGTTGCATCCACAGTTACCCGTTGCCGCTGCCGCCAACTTGTTAATTACATTGGCTGATGGACGCATCGCAGAATTTGTCCGCACAGAATTCCGTCGCCGCCCTACTGAATACTGGCAGGAGCAATGGCAACTTATCACACAGGGATTTTTAATTGCAGATTGAGAAGTAAAAACCAGACATAAAAAAACCGGCTAGTGCCGGTTTTTTTATAGAGCTATTGTGGTTCATTACTGATTTCGAGAAACCGTTTGCGATCATCATCAAACTTTTGCTCTACCACTTTAAGTTCGTCTTCACGTTGATGGATCTGCAGTTGAATATCTTTTTCGTCCTGCATCAGCATGTTGATGTTTTTTTGCAATTCTTCCGGTAATTGTCGGCCGCTGCGTTCAATCGCAGCCGCCTGAGATTGCGATGTTTGCAACCGCGACTGGGTGGATGTCAAATTCGCTTGTAATATATTGATATTGCCACGCAAGCTTTCCAGATTTCGGCTTTTGGCCGCATCAATATCAGTTACGTTACTGTAACTGCGACGCAATTGAAGATCTTCGCGCTCGCGCTCCTCACCCGCTAATTTTTCACGGCGCAAACGATCACCTTCAGCACCTTGGATAACGGGGGCAACAACTTTAATTACCTTGCCGCTGCGCGACATAATTTCATAGCCGTTATTAACATACTGCGGCGGGATGGCACTATCTAACACCGTATTGCCTTCCTTGTTTTTATAGCGATAAATCACCTTGGCCGGCGTCTCTTTCTGAGCTGCAACAAAACCGCTCAACAGTAGCGAGCTACACGTGATAAATATCAGCAACAAGTTGCGCATCTGTATCAGTCACCTCGGTTGCATCACGCCAACTCTACCCCGTAGGTCGCACGATATTCTTTAATTTTCTTCACCATTGCTTCTTGTCCACTTTGGTTTTCAAGATAATCAATGATGTGATTTAAATTGATAATACTAATGACCGGAATTCCAAAGGTTTGTTCTACTTCCTGGATAGCAGAAATTTCACCTTGACCTTTTTCCTGACGATTCAAGCCAATCAACACTGCCGCAGGTTTTGCACCGGCTGCATTGATAATGCCCATCACTTCACGCACGGCAGTACCGGCAGTAATAACATCATCCACAATCAGAACTTTTCCCTGCAATGGCGCTCCTACCAAAGTTCCGCCTTCGCCGTGATCCTTTGCCTCTTTGCGGTTATAGCAATAAGGTAAATCGCGGTGGAACTCGTCCGCCAAGGCAATCGCCGTGGTCGCCGCCAAAGGGATACCTTTATAAGCAGGGCCGAACACTATATCGAACTCAACGCCGGATGCAGTGATTGCCGCCGCATAATAACGGCCTAATTCAGCGAGTGCCTGACCGGTCTGGAACTTGCCCGCATTGAAAAAGTAGGGGCTGGTGCGGCCTGACTTGAGCAAAAACTCACCAAAGCATAGGGCTTGGTGTCTGACAGCTAGCTGAATAAAATCAAATTGGTATTTTTCCATGCAAAATATCCGACTATGAACTAAGTTTGAGGTGACAAAATAAATACAACGAGGTTCTGCCTAAGAGCAGACCCGCATTTGGATCACTACAGC
>Ga0247822_10002852_pt1 | contig 11151 bp, 8 predicted proteins | sample 13C_Cellulose_Da_FD_192423 | JGI IMG/M metagenome (GOLD analysis project Ga0247822, IMG submission 192423) | Soil microbial communities from agricultural site in Penn Yan, New York, United States - 13C_Cellulose_Day30 | ecosystem: Environmental > Terrestrial > Soil > Agricultural land | place... | reverse complement strand
GAATACATTGGTCCCGCTACAAAGGTTGCCCCTATGATGTTTGAAAGTTCAAAGCAGCTGCGGAGGTAATCGAAGCAGACGTTATGCACCGCAGGATCATCATGCGTAAGATCACGTGAAGGCCCGAAAGCGCCGCAGGAAACGGGGATGAGTCCTTCGGCATTAAGCGCATCCCGAACTTTTTTTCCATCGATTTGTTCCGGGTATTCGATCGGGATCTCGACGGCGTCGTATCCCATCGATCTTATTTTTGGAAACAGGCTTATGGACTCCGTTGTAAAGGGCGACGTCCACAGCCAGGTGCTTACTCCCAGTTTGATTTTCATAGATGTTAACGCACGCTCAGGTTTGACAGATCTGACTTTGTTTCGCTAGTGGAATCAGGTTCGGGCAATAATCGATGCATCAGATTACAACGGTTTATTTGATACTACCTTCATCACGCCGTTCATAATTGACCAGTGGCCAGGGAAAGTACAAACAAACGGATACTCTCCCGGATTCGAAGGTGCGATGAACGACAACGTAATTGTCTCCTGCGGATTCACCAATCGCGTCGAGAACAGTATTTCACTGATGCGCGGCACGTAATTCATCTCCGCTCCTTTCGCGTCAGCAGCCAAAGCATCGGCGGCTTTACCAATGACTTTAAGCGAACCAGGCACACCAATTACCACGTTGTGCTGCATGAAGTCGGGATTCTCGAAGACAATCTCGATTGGTTTGCCCGCAGGCACTTCGAACGATGTCTTGTCGTACTTCATCTGGTTTTTGATCACGCTTAATCTGATAACAAATGCATCCTTGTTTGTCGACGCGGGTTGCCTGCTGCTTTGTGTCATAAAGTTTTCGGCAAAGCGCTCTGCAATAGTAGTACCGGCAAACATGTTTTCGTTACCCTCACCATAGACGCGCTCTACTTCATACTTCCATTGGCCCGTGAGACTGATCTTCTTTGCGCCCTGCTGAATAAATAGATCTTCCGGCTTTCCGACAAATCCGCCGCGCCATCCCCGGTCCTCGATCTTAACCGCGACGATGTTTGCGCCGCGCTTCACCAATTGAGATGGAATGTCGTACAACTTCTGAGCGTTGCCTCTTTCCGACTTTCCAATATAGGTACCGTTGAACCAAACTTCACCGTCGTCGTCGAGTTGCCCAAGGCTAACCGACGTTTTTGAATTTGTTGCCGACAATTCCACCTTTCTGCGAAACCAGATCACGCCGTCGATGTCCTCGCCAGCCTTTTCGATCGGCTGTGGCAACTCCATCGACTTCCATGCCGCATCGTTGAAGTCAGTTGCTTCACGATGCAATATCTTTTTATCATCAAATGCCGGATTTGCTGACTTGAATGCAGACATGAAGTCGTTGGCATGCATACCCGCTGAAACATAGGCCGCCTGCGACAACCAGTAGTCTTTGACAACGACCGGGTCAATGGTCATTTCATACAACGCTTTGCCAACCCCTTCGGATGACGACACTTCCTGCAGCGCATTGATCGCTGCCAGACGTACGCCCGGATCGGCGTCGCTTAACAGTTTCGAGGCGATGATGTCGTTGCCTGTCCAGCCATTACGGACCAGTACCTGCAGAGCTGCCTTACGGATAGCTGGCACGTCACCTGATGCGGCGCGGGCGATGGCGTCTTTTCCTTCGCCTGCCGATGCCGCCTTAAGACCATCGATGGTCCAGATCGCGTGCAATGCCCCATAATAATTGTTGCCCGAAGCGTTACCCACAAGTTTGGAGAGAGCAGGCACTGCATCGGTATTGGCGCGTTCAACAAGCAATCGCTGCGCGGTGAGACGCCAGAAGAGATTGTCATTCGACAAAGCATCAATCAGATCGTCTTTGTCATCCTTGCTCAATGACATCGGTTTGTACTTTTTCGCCGACTTGCTCACTACGCGCCAGACTCTGCCGCGCGATTTATCGCGCAATGGATTCTCGTATGCATTGCCCTTTCCTGTCTGCGCCGTATAGCCTCCCCGTTCCGGAGTCGGTGTCGGGTTATGTTGTACAATAAAGTTGTACCAATCGAGTACCCAAACAGCACCGTCGGGGCCAACTTTGGCGTCAACCGGAGCGACCCATTCGTCGGCGCCGGCAAATAAGTTCCAGCCGTCGCTCTCGCTGAAGCCGGCTCCTGTTTTCGTTATGTTGGCCACGTGAACGAGGTGCCCTGTAGGCTCGCTCACAAAAGCGTTTCCGACATAACCCGATGGATATGCGCGCGCGGTGTAGAAGCTATGACCTGAAGCAGCGGTAAATCCACCGAAGACGTCGACCTGTCTGACCTTGGACGTGATGGGATGCATGGCATAGTGGCCGTCGAGCTTCGTGCTACCGGTGATCGGCATTCCGTTTACACGTTGTGCGCCCTTATAAGGAATGCCAACAAATACACTGTGCGTGTTGTTAGCTGTCGACGCGAATACGTCGTTGTCTTCCGTGAATCCCAGCCCCCAGGTGTTGTTTGTGGTGGGGCTAACAAACTCGAATGTCGACATGTCGGGTGCAAAGCGATACACTCCCTGACTGAATTGCATGGGCTGTCCGCCAAGTGTGCCCTTAAATCCGGAATAACCTACTACGCCCCATATTTTGTTATCGAAACCATATGTAAGCGTTGAAGGACCAGCGTGGGTGTCAAACGTACCCCATCCCTCGCAGAGCACTTCTGTTACGTCAGCTTTGTCGTCGCCGTTTGTATCTTTGAGGAAGAGGAAGTACGGAGCCTGAGAAATGATAGCCCCTCCGTTGACAAGCACGATGCTGGTAGGAATGTTCAGCTTGTCGGCGAACACCGTGAACTTGTCGGCTTTGCCGTCGCCATCGGTATCTTCACAAATTTTTATCCGGTCATCGCCGGTGGATTTATCTTCCAGCACATTGTTCGGGTAGTCTACAGTCTCGATGACCCACAGACGACCGCGTTCGTCCCACGTCATCGCGATAGGATTGATAACGTCAGGCTCCGAAGCAAATAGTTCAAGATTAAAACCGACCGGAACCTGTATCAGTTTCGCTGACTCTTCGGGAGACAACGGTTCCTGGTAGCGGGGAGAAGGAGTGCGCTTTTCGTAATTTGGAATATTGGGTTCGTCGCGATAAACGAGCTTGGGCATGCCTGTGCGATACGTTTCCCATTGCTTGCGTACATCATCGCCCACCGACCAAGTGATACCGCGAAGCACCAGCTGCTGAAACCCGGGATTCGACCACGTACGTTCGTCGTGACCTGAAGCCGTATAAAACACACGGCCCTTTCCATGCTGTTTCACCCACGTCCAGGGTTCACGATGATCGCCGTCGACGCGTTCCATCAGCAATGTCCGGTCGTCGGAGAGCTTATCATGCACATACGTTTCGTCCCAACTCTCAAAGGCGGATAGCCCCTGGGTGATCGCATGCTCCTTTTGAATGATCTCTGCGGTAAACACGGCCGTGTCATGTTTCATGAACTGGCCCCCTACGAGCTTGATGTAGTCCGGCGAGTTTTTGAAGCAGAAGCTTGCACAATGAATAGGAAGAAACCCTTTGCCTGAAGCGACGTAGTCCAGGAGCGACTTTTCCTGGTCGCTCGTGATGCTGTCGTGATTAGCATAGATCATCAACGCGTCGTATTGATCGAGCGTAGCGCGGTTTAATACAGCAGGATCGCTGACATACGTGAAATTTATACCTTCCATAGCAAGGGCGGATGCGAGCACCGGCATGTTAGCCGCCGAGTTATGATGCTCACTGTTATGGCCCAAGAACAAGACTTCGATCTTCCGCGGACCGTTATCGCGTTGACAGCTTACGATTGATACTGCTATCAAAATAATACAGGCAATTGGCCTCCAGGAGTATGACTTCATGGGAACAGATTTACGAAGGATGAAATTCAGGGTAAAATCATGCAAACGATTCCTGCATTTTGTCAACTTTTGACTGTATTTTACCATCTACATAAACGGAACCACCAAGAACCGGACAAATAAGTACCATGAGAGTCCTTCAAAAGTCACCAATATCGCCCGATCATTCATTGGAAGTGAAGCGTCTGGTAGCCCCTCATTTCGATCCCAACTGGCATTTTCATCCGGAGTTTCAACTCTTCATTGTTCTCGCCGGAACCGGCACGCGCTTTATCGGGGACTCTGTGCATCCGTTTCGAAAAGGCGACGTTGTCTTCACGGGTCCTAACCTTCCCCATGTGTGGCGCAGTGACCAGGAATACTTCACACACAACGAAGAACTTTCGACAGAAGGCATCGTCGTTTACTTTCATGAACATATCCTCGGCGACGCTTTCCTTAAGACCAACGAGGCCTACAAACTAAGGCAGTTGTTTGCCCACGCCAGGCGGGGCATGACGTTTTACGGTGCTATAGCTGATCAGGTAGAACGTGCCATGTACTCACTCCTCGATGCCCGCGACTTTGATCGTGTGCTCCTGCTGTTTCAGCTATTAAACCAACTCGCCAACACCGACGAGTTTTCACTTCTTGCAACGGGAGGCTATACGAACACGCTCAAAGATGCCGACACACGGCGGATGAACGACGTGCATGCTTATGTGATGTCTAACTTCCGCGACAAGATTACTTTGAATGAAGCGGCGGCGATTGCCAGTATGACGCCGACCTCATTCAGCCGTTATTTCAAAGTACATGCGAACAAGACCTTCTCAGAATTCGTGAGCGAGATCAGGATCGGGCATGCCTGCAAGCTGCTGGCCGAAAAGAAGATCACCGTATCGCAGATCTCCGATGAAAGTGGCTTTCATACGATGTCGAATTTTAATCGCCAGTTCAGAAACTTCACCGGATACAATCCATTGGAGTACCGGAGAAAGTACGCTGAGACATCGTTGATGTATTAGATGTTTTAATTTAAACCACCCAGCACTGTCATTTGCCATCGGAATACCTGCCGCAACTCTACTTGCTAACAAGTGGCTACAAGGTTTTGAATATAGGTTCAACTGAATGGACTCTTTTTACCTGCTTCCGGGTGTACTCGTGTTGATTCTCGTCGCAGTGACCGTCGGCTTCGAGGCATTTAAGGCAGCCTCGGGCCAACCCGGTCGACTCAATAAAGTCAGAATAGATACTTGTTATTTGGCAACGATCTTCACGCGCACAGGATTTGCCAGCTCCGAAGCGGTGGCGTTTACATAATCCGTGAACTGCTCTTCGGTGGTGATACCCTCCGGCTCACCAGACCAGACGCCGGCGAGATAATACTCCACTTCGTTGCGCTCCGGCTTCAGGGCAACGATATGACTGAATTCGTCTTCGGTGAACTCTTCAAACCTGGAAGGATCAAAGAACACGACCAACCCCAGGTCGTCGTTATTGAGACTCTGAGCACCGTAGGTCGCCAGGTAGCCCCATCGTTGGGCATCACCCTTACTGCTGACCATCTTTGCCTTTGCATCCTTTACGATGCCCGTAACAATCGACTTTGGTTTTCCTGACATAGTAAGATGCTCGCGCGTGAGGCGTGTTCCCGAGTGTATAGACAGGTGCGACTGGACATTGTGTTTGTTGTTGTTCACTAACCAGCCGTAGTAGTTAATCAACACCGATGAATACACGGGGCCATTGTCGGCAATGAGGCAGTTCACACTATCCGTTTTCTCAATGCGGATTGCCTTACCATTTTCGAGGGCACCAACCGATCCTACACCGAGTGACTTCCCTACTTTCATCACATCCATTCCCCAGGGCTGCATGTTGTGATACGAATCAAATCCATCCTGTCCAACATTCTGTAGTACCGGGTCCGTTGTCTTCTTTCCGAATACATCAGTCGCATTTCGCTGATCAAGATAGAGGCGATAACCGACTTTGTCTGACTCCCAACCTGGTCCTTCGTAACGAATGAACCATGAATGGTCCTTGTGTTCCTTCGGTACGCGCAGATAACCCGTATTCTTAAAACTTCCTCCCATGTATTCGCGATTCTTCCATTCGCCACCTGTCTTATATGACAATTCCGCCTGAGTCAGCTTCTTGTAATCGCGCGGGATCGTTGCTGTGGGGTGGTAACGAATCACCAACTGTAGTTTCTCATTAGCATCCATGCCATCCAATATAAACACGACGCCATTCGACTCACCTTCATTGGTAAATTGACTGGGAATTTCCACTTGCTCGCTCAAGACGACAAAAGCTTTCAGGTTAAAATCTTTCACCTGTGCAAGCTGATCACCCGTTAACATGACGCATACATTTTGCCGCGCTGAATTGAGTGGATTGCTGATTTCAACCTTGAACGACCTGGGGAATTGTTTTTCCAGCAAAGTTTGCGCGTCCGAATAAATGGTCACGCTGACGCCGATGAGGATGAAGAGGATGAGTCGCATATACTGCTATTTCATTAATTCGATTTCAATGCTTGCCTGAATGAAGGGGCCGACACCTTTCAGATCGTCGGTACGAAGTGGCTCACTGATGTAGTACTCAAAGCTCCCGTCACGATAAGGCGTGCCGCCTAGTCCGCCAACGCTTACAACTTTAGTAAGGTGAATGAACCCCTGCTCGTCGGTTTCAATGAAGTTTGTTGTGATCCCATTGAAGGCCTTCTTTGCTGTTGCCGCATACGCCTTGTCTATGTAGCCCATACGGGCAGCCTTTGCCAGCGCATAGGTGAACATACAACTTGCCGAAGCCTCAAAGTAGTTGCCCTTGCGAGTGCCTTGATCGAGTACCTGATACCATAGCCCTGACGTTGCATCCTGGTAGTTCTTTACGGCTTCGGCGTATCGCTGCAGGATTGCAATCAATTCCTTACGTCGCGGATGTTCCTTCGGAAAATAATCCAGCACATCAACCAATGCCATACCGTACCAGCCCATACCTCTTCCCCAAAAGCCAGGCGCAAGGCCCGTCGCCGGATTTGCCCATCGTTGCATCCTGCTCTCGTCCCACGCATGGTACATCAGTCCTGTCTTCGGATCGCGCACGTGTTTTTCCATCCACATGAATTGATTCGCGATGTCATCAAACTTTGCAGGATCGTTAAACATTAAAGAATACTCAGCAGCAAATGTCTCTCCCATGTAAAGGCCATCCAGCCACATCTGGTAAGGATAGCGCAACTTGTGCCAGTAGCCTCCCTCCTTTGTTCGTGGTTGCCAGACAAGTTGTTCATGCAGAATTGTGGCCGCCTTCCGATACTTCTCTTCCTTCGTGGCCTTATACAACAGCAACACTATCCGCCCTGGTGTGATGTGGTCAATGTTGTATTCAACAAGTTGGTAGGTTCGGATACTGCCGTCGTCGCGTATAAAATGGTCGATGATCTTCTTTGCGTAATCAAAATAGCGCTGGTCGCCGGTATGCTCTCTGAGCTGATCGAAGCCTTTCAGCAATACGCCGTATTCATAATTCCATTGAGCGGGTCGCGTCGGCCGGGACGTCGCCGATTCACCCGTAGTTTTTACAACAATGGAGTCCGGATATGTTTTCATGATCGACTCAGCCATCTGTATACCCCACGACTTTTTCTGTGCTATACAGGTCACGGTTCCAATACAAACAAGCGCCAGGATGACCACTACCGTGGTTTGCATGCGCGACCGGCGAGTTCCTGTGTCGTAATTTATTTTGTGAAGCATCACGGGTAACAAAATATAGAATTCAAAGTATACGCTTTGTAAGCGACAGCCTGGTATCATCGGCAAATCGCAACCACTTCACCGTGCTTCAATGCTTAAATGCAGACAATCGATTGCATATTCGATGTTACGATTCGGTTAAGCAAACAAATGCCCATAAAAATTCCAACGCTATGAAACGCGGAATACTTTTGGCTCCAATGGAATTTCATAGATCGGGGGTCTTCCCTGCAGAGGAATGTTTCAGGCACCAGGTTCCATCACCTTTACCCGTCTACATGGGCAATATTGTTAATTTTCTCTTATATTGCGCAAACGATTACACACATGACGCTCGAATCCATGCACGCTGTGCATCCAGATCAGTATGCGAATTTTACAACCGCGCAACTGAGAACCGCCTTTCATATTCCCGGGTTGTTTGTTGCCGACGACATCAAAGCCATTTATACGCACTATGACCGGCTCATTGTGGGCGGCGCATATCCGGTAACCCGTTCATTGAAACTCGAGACTCACAGCGCATTGAAGGCAGCGTATTTTCTCGAACGTCGTGAGCTTGGCATTATCAATGTTGGTGATTCGGGATCGGTTAAAGTCGATGACAAGCTCTTCACACTTCGTAACAAGGAAGCACTTTATGTGGGACGGGGAGCAAAGGAAGTAATCTTCCAACAGGAGGCCGGGTCGTCACCGCGATTCTATTTTAATTCTGCGCCAGCTCATACCGCGTACCCTACCAGAAAGGTTTCGCTCGAGGAGGCCGACACCGTGGAAATTGGATCTATCGAAACTTCAAATCACCGTGTGATCCGCAAACTTCTTGTCAACAGCGTGCTTCCCTCCTGCCAATTGCAGATGGGACTAACGGAACTTAAGAAAGGCAGTGTCTGGAATACGATGCCTCCTCATACGCATGAGCGACGCATGGAAGCCTACTTCTACTTCGACATTTCAGAAGGGAACGCCGTGTGCCATTTCCTCGGAAAACCAACGGAGACCCGTCATATATGGATGAGCAACCAGGAGGCTGTACTTTCACCGCCGTGGTCTATTCATTCCGGGTCCGGTACCAGTAACTATTCATTTATCTGGGGAATGGCGGGCGAGAATCTTGACTACAGTGACATGGACGCTGTGAAACCGGCGGAACTGCGATGATGACGTTGTTTGATCTTCGCGGTAAGAGAGCGTTGATCACCGGTGGCACGCATGGGCTCGGTATGGCAATGGCGAAGGGCATCGGACAGGCTGGCGCTACACTCCTCATCAACGGACATTCGCCTGATAAGATGGAGGGCGCGCTGAAAACATATCACGATCTGAGCCTAAAAGCCGAGGGACACCTGTTCGATGTTACCGACGATCGCGCTACGCAGAAAGCTGTCGATAAAATTGAAGAGAGCGGTCCTATTGACATTCTCATCAACAATGCCGGCATCATAAAACGTACACCTATACTGGACATGGATGTTGCCGACTTCAGGCAGGTGATTGATGTTGATCTTGTGGGGCCTTTCATCGTGTCGCGCGCTGTCGGTAAACACATGATACGGCGGCAGGCAGGAAAGATCATTAACATTTGCTCCATGATGAGTGAGCTGGGACGTAACACGGTGACGGCTTACGCCGCTGCGAAAGGCGGGCTGAAGATGCTGACGAAGAACATGGCCACCGAATGGGCGAAATACAATATTCAGGTCAACGGTATCGGTCCTGGCTATTTTGCGACTGAGCAAACGGCGCCCATCCGAGTAAACGGACATCCGTTCAATGACTTCATCGTTGGCCGTACGCCGGCAGGACGATGGGGTGATCCGGACGACCTCGCGGGCACGGCAATATTTCTTTCGTCGTCTGCCAGCGATTTCATCAACGGTCAGATAATTTATGTTGATGGTGGTATATTGGCAACTATAGGAAAACCAGCAAACGAGCTGTAAGCACCTGGGAGGTGCGTAAACCATGAAGAAAGAAAAGGCAACGATCCACGACATCGCGCGGAAGCTTAACATTACTGCGTCTACAGTATCCCGCGCGTTGAAGGATCATCCGCGCATCAGCGCTGAGACGAAATCTGCCGTACTGAAAGCGGCACGAAAGCTCAACTATCAGCCCAACAACATAGCCGCTGCACTACGCAACGGTAAGAGTAACATCATTGGCATCATCGTGCCCATGGCAGACCGTACCTTTTTTTCCTCGGTGATCAGAGGTATTGAGGAAATTGCTAATGCATCACATTACCAGGTGATCATCTGTCAAACTTACGACACTTATGAAAAGGAAGTCGCAACCATTGACGCGCTGCTGAATTCACGCGTTGATGGAATCATCGCTTCGCACGCGAAAGAAACCGTGAACTTCGATCACTTCTACAAAGTGAAGGACCGGGGTATTCCCATTGTTCTATTCGATCGTTCGAATGACGAACTGGGTGTGAGTCATGTGGTTGTTGATGATTATCTCGGCTCATTCAAAGCGACAGAACACCTCATTCAACAGGGATGTAAACTCATCGCGCATTTCACCAACACCGTGAAGATTTCCATTTACCGGGAACGTTTACGAGGATATCGGGAGGCATTGCTACAGAATGGAATTAAGTATGATGAGGCGCTTGTCGTGGCCAGCAATCTTCAGCTTGAAGACGGACGAAGCAGCATGCAGCATCTGCTCGACAACAAGATCAAGGTAGACGGAGTGTTTTCCGCCAGCGCGTTCGGTGTGCTGGGTGCGATGCAGATATTGAAAGAGAACGGCTACCTTATTCCCGAAGATGTCGCTCTCGTTGGATTCACGAACGAACCGTACACGTCGTATACAACACCTTCGCTATCAGTAGTGGATCAGCACAGCATGCGCATGGGAAATGCGGCTGCTGAAATCTTCCTTCAGGAACTTGCATCGAAGGATAAGAAGTTTATCCCGCAAAAGATTGTCCTCAATCCCGAGCTGGTTATCCGGGAGTCATCAGTGAGAAAGAAGTAGTAAACAATTACCCGCGGGCCGTCGTCTCGTTGAGCTATCGCGACATAACGGTCAGACTACAGGTCCGTAATCACCTTGTGCCTTGGGACCAGCGCCTTCATCACGAACCACGCGACCAGGTATGCTCCAGCACAAATGCAGAACATAATAAAGTACGCCATTTCGATCTGGTTGATGCTGCGGTAGTATACGAACATGTTTTTCTGAACCAGCATGGTGAGCATGATGCCGCCGAGGCCGCCAAACATACCGCCGATTCCGGTTACAGAGGCAACAGCTTTTTTCGGGAACATGTCCGACACCGTTGTGAAGATGTTAGCGCTCCACGCCTGGTGAGCCGATGTGGCGATACCAATTACGAGTACTGCAAGCCACATGTTTACCTCACCGGCCACCTGCGCGAGGAGTATGGGCAGAACCACCAGCGCGTAAATGAACATAGAAGTACGTCTGGCTCTAAATACCGGCCACCCGTTCCTGATAAAGCGCAATGGCAACCAGCCCCCTCCTACGCTTCCGAAGGTAGAGATGACATAAACGAT
>Ga0247822_10002851_pt1 | contig 11151 bp, 9 predicted proteins | sample 13C_Cellulose_Da_FD_192423 | JGI IMG/M metagenome (GOLD analysis project Ga0247822, IMG submission 192423) | Soil microbial communities from agricultural site in Penn Yan, New York, United States - 13C_Cellulose_Day30 | ecosystem: Environmental > Terrestrial > Soil > Agricultural land | place... | reverse complement strand
CTGATTGCGTGGTAGCGTCGGCGCTCGCATGGAGCTCCGCGCGCTGACCGTGATCGACTCGCTGCAGCCGCAGCTGACCGGCTTCCTGCAGACGGTGTCCGCCGGCTTCATGCCGCTCGACTACGAGGCCGCGCTGTTCATCGAGATCGCGCCCGGCATCGCCATCAACCAGCTCACCGACGCCGCGCTCAAGGCGACCCGGTGCCGGCCCGGCATGCAGATCGTCGAGCGCGCCTACGGCATGCTCGAGCTCCACGACCAGGACAAGGGCCAGGTCGAGGCCGCGGTCGACGCCATCCTCGGCAACATGGGCACGACGCGCGAGGACCGGATCAAGCCGCGCATCGTGTCCTCGCAGATCATCACCGGGCTCGACGGCCACCAGAGCCAGCTCATCAACCGCATGCGCCACGGCGACATGATCGTCGCCGGCCAGACCCTCTACATCCTCGAGGTCTACCCGGCCGCCTACGCCGCCCTCGCCGCCAACGAGGCCGAGAAGGCGGCGCCGATCCACCTGCTCGAGGTGATCACCTTCGGCGCCTTCGGCCGCCTGTGGCTGGGCGGCACCGAGGCCGACATCCGCGAGGCCGCCGCCGCCGCCGAGGCCGCGCTGGCGGGCGTCACCGGGCGCGACGGCAAGTAACCGGCGCCCGGGGCGCGCCGCTCCCGACCTCACGCCATCGCCCTTCCGACCTCCGCGCTCCCTGACCGACCGGGCAGCGGGCGCCGCGGGGGTTCCCGACATATAGTGCGGCCATGCCTACTACTGCGCCTCCCGAGCTGACCGCGCCGTTCGCGCCCGGTGGCGAGGCCGCCGTCGACGCTGCCCTGGCCCGGCGCCTGCTCAGCCTCGCGCTGGAGTCGGGCGGCGACGCCGCCGACCTCTACTTCGAGTTCCGGGTCACCGCGGACTATGCGCTCCAGGAGGAGCAGGTGAAGACCGTCGGCCGCGGGGTCACCCTCGGCCTCGGCGTGCGCGTCACCAAGGGCGACGCCACCGGCTACGCCTACACCGAAGATCTCGCGTGGGAGCGCATGGCCCACGTCGCCCGCATCGCCGGCCAGATCGCCAGCGGCGGCGGCGCGGCGGCGCCGGTCGCGGTCTCCCCGGTCGCGCTGCCCGACTTCTACCCGGTGCGCCAGCCGACCCTGCTGGTCCCGCCCGCCGACAAGCTCGCGCTGCTGCGCGCCGCCGACAAGGCCGCACGCGCCGCCGACCCGCGCATCGTCAAGGTCGAGGCGTCGTTCGTCGAGCAGATCAAGGAGGTGCTGGTGTTCACCTCCGACGGCCGCATGGCCCGCGACGTGCTGCCGCTGATGCGCTTCGGCGTGTCGGCGGTCGCCGAGCAGGGAGGCAAGCGCCAGGCCGGCAGCTCGGGCGGCGGCGGCCGCTACGGCATGGACTACTTCGCCCAGGCCGAGAAGGACGCGGCCGCCCACGGTCGCGAGGCGGCGCGGATCGCGCTGGCCATGCTCGATGCCGTCGAGGCTCCGGCCGGCGAGATGCCGGTCGTGCTCGGCGCCGGCGACTCCGGCATCCTCCTCCACGAGGCGGTCGGCCACGGCCTCGAGGCCGACTTCAACCGCAAGGAGACCTCGAACTACTCGGGCCAGCTCGGCAAGCAGGTCGCGTCGCCGCTGTGCACGGTGGTCGACGACGGCACCATCGCGTCGTCGCGCGGCTCGATCAACGTCGACGACGAGGGCACGCCGGGCAGCCGCAACGTGCTGATCGAGAACGGCATCCTGGTCGGCTACATGCACGACCAGCTCAGCGCCAAGCACTTCGGCGTCAAGCCGTCGGGCAACGGCCGGCGCGAGTCGTTCCGGTCGATGCCGCTGCCGCGCATGACCAACACGCTGCTGCTGGCCGGCCCGCACTCGCACGACGAGATCATCGCGTCGGTGAAGCGCGGCGTGTACGCCAAGCGGTTCAGCGGCGGTCAGGTCAACATCTCGAACGGCGACTTCGTGTTCAGCCTGACCGAGAGCTACCTGATCGAGAACGGCAAGATCACCGCGCCGCTCAAGGGTGTGAACCTGATCGGCAACGGCCCCGACGCCATGCGCAAGGTCGACATGGTCGGCAACGACTACCAGCTGTCCGACGGCATCTGGACGTGCGGCAAGGACGGCCAGTCGGTGCCGGTCGGCGTCGGCACGCCGTCGGTCCGCATCGCCGCGATCACCGTCGGCGGCACCCAGGCCTGAGCCCCGAGGCAACATGAGCGCTTCGATCCCCGAGTCCATGGTCGGTGAGCTCACCGACCTCGCCCAGCGCGTCACCGAGATGTGCACCAAGGCCGGCGCCGACGCCGCCGAGGTGCTCGTCCGCGACGGCTCCGAGCTCACCGTCAAGGTCCGCATGGGCCAGCCCGAGCTGGTCCAGGAGGCCGGCAGCCGGGCCATCGGCCTGCGCGTGTTCAAGGACGGCCGCCGCGCCGTCACCTACTCGAGCGACCTGCGCGCCCGCTCGCTCGAGTCGTTCGTCGCCGAGTCGGTGGCGCTGGCCGCGCTGGCCGAGCCCGACGAGCACGGCGGCCTGCCCGATCCGTCGGAGCTGGCCCGCAGCGTGCCCGACCTCGACCTCTACGACGACCAGGTCGGCACCGTCGACGCTGCGTGGGCGATGAAGCAGTGCCTGGCCGGCGAGGCCGCGGCGCGCGGCTTCGACAAGCGGGTCACCAACTCCGAGGGCGCCACCTGGTCGCGCACGATCGGCGCGACCGCGTTCGCCACCTCGGGAGGGTTCGCCGGCGGCTACCGCGGCAGCTACGCGTCGTTCTACGTCGAGCCGCTGTGCGACGACCCCACCGATCCGGCCAACCCCAAGAAGCGCAACGGCTACTGGTGGACGGCCGATCGCTACCTCGCCAAGCTCGACGACCCCGAGGCGGTCGGCCGCGAGGCCGCGCGCCGCACCGTCGCCACCCTCGGCTCGCGCAAGATCGCGACCCAGGAGTGCCCGGTGGTGTTCGACGTCGAGGTCGGCCGGTCGATCGTCGGCACGGTGTTCTCGGTCGCCAACGGCGCCGCGTTCTGGCGCAAGTCGAGCTACCTGATCGGCCGCGAGGGCACCGCGGTGGCGTCGCCGCTGGTGACCATCGTCGACGACCCGCACATCAAGCGCGGCCCGGGCTCGCGGCCGTTCGACGGCGACGGCCTGCCGACCCGCAAGAACGTGCTGGTCAAGGGCGGCGTGCTCGAGACCGTGCTGTGCGACGTGTACAGCGCCCGCAAGCTCGGCCGCACCTCGACCGGCTCGGCCGGCCGCGGCATCGGCGGCAACCCGGGCCCGACCACGTCGAACCTGATCCTCCAGGCCGGCACCACCAGCAAGGCCGAGATCCTCAAGCAGACCGGCACCGGCCTGTACGTCACCTCGATGATGGGCTTCGGCTTCAACCCGGTCACCGGCGACTTCTCGCGTGGCGCCCAGGGGTTCTGGATCGAGAACGGCGAGCTGACCTTCCCGGTCAGCGAGATCACCGTGTCGTGCAACTTCGACGACCTGCTCAAGCGCATCGACCTGGTCGGCGACGACCTCGACCTGCGCAGCTCGACCGCGTGCCCGACCTTCCGGGTCTCGCACATGACGGTCGCCGGCACGTCGGCGTAGCCGCGACCACGGCGTCGGGCATGGCGCGGCACGGCGCGGCACGGCCGCGCCAACGCGGTTGGCGCCGGCAAGCTGGTTGGCGGCCGGGCGCGCGCCAAGCCGGCGGAATGCGGGCGCGCCGCGCTGGCGCCACGGTTGCAACACGCGGTGGCGATGCCCTCCCTCCGCTCCGCCACGCTCGGCACGCTGGTCCTCGCCGCCCTGGCGACCGCGTGCGACGACGGCACCGCGCCGTCGTGTTCGCTCGGCCTCGAGACCCGAGTGGACACCCCCCTTCCACCCGGTCGCGCGGTCGACCTGCTGATCGTGCTCGACCGGACCCCGTCGATGGACGGCGCGCGCCAGCTGGTCGACGGCCTGGCCCGGCAGATCGACGACCTGCTGGCCGGCCTGCCCGGGCCGATCGACCTGCGCGTGGCCGCGATCTCGAGCGAGCTCGGCGCCACCGGCGTCGCCGGCTGCGGCAACGCCATCCTGCCGCGGATGATCGCGCCGATGGAGCGCTGCGGCGTCGCCGACCCGTTCCTGCGCGTGATCGTCGAGCCGGGCGGCGCCGGCAACCTCACCACCTCGCTCGACGAGGCGCTGGCGTGCTGGCTCGACGTCGCGGTGTCGACCTGCCCGGTCAGCCAGCCGCTGCTGGCCGCGGTCCGCGCCTTCGGGCCGGGCGCGACCTTCGCCGACGACATCCGCCGGCCCGACGCCCACCTGGCGATCCTGATCGTCACCGACGGCGACGACTGCTCGCTCGGCCAGGCGGGCGCGCTCGCCACCGACGGCACCATCGAGGGCGAGGCCGCGGCCGACCATGCCTGCTTCGCCCGCGGCGTCGTGTGCGATCAGCCGGCCGACGCGCCCGGCGTCCACACCAATTGCCGGCCGACCTCCGCCGGCGGCCTGATCGACGTCGCCAGCCGGGTCCAGACCCTGCGCGGCCTGGGCGGTCCGCTGCCGGCGCTGATCGGCGTCGTCGCCGGCGACGGCGAGGTCGAGATCCTGTCCGGGCCGGCGCTGGCGCCGGCGTGCACGCAGGGTGGCGCCCGGTTCGCCCCGGCGGTCCGGCTCGGCGCCATCACCGGCGACGCCACCGCGGTGGCGGCGTGCCCGGCCGATCCGCTCGACGCCCTGGCCCCGCTCGCCGACCGGTTCCGGCAGGTGACCGGCCAGCCGTGCCTCGAGCCGCTCGCCGACCTCGAGCCCGGCGTCGCCGGGTTCCAGGGCCGGTGCCGGGCGGCGATCGAGGAGGGGCCCTCGATCGATCCCGTCCGCGCCTGCGACGACCCGGCCCGCGATCCCGATCAGCCGTGCCTCCGCTTCACCCAGGCCGCCGATCCGGCGTGCACGGTGCCGGTGATCGAGCCGGGCCGGAGCGCGACCGCGTCGACCACCGCCACCGTGCGGTGCGCGCTCCGCTGTGACTGAGCGCCCCGCTCAAGTCTTCTTGAGGAACGCCAGCAGATCCTTGTTGAGCTGATCCTTGTGGGTCGTCGGCAGGCCGTGGGGCGCGCCCTTGTAGATGGTGAGGGTCGAGCCCTTGACCATCTTGGCGGCCCGCACCGAGGCATCTTCGTAGGGGACGATCTGGTCGTCGTCGCCCTGGAGGAACAGCGTCGGCACGTCGATCTTCTCGAGGTCCTTCGACAGATCGGTCTCCGAGAATGCCTTGATGCAGAAGTAGCTGGCCGGGAAGCTCGCCATCATGCCCTGCAGCCAGAACGACTCGCGCACCCCCTCCGAGATCTTGGCGCCCTGCCGGTTGTAGCCGTAGAAGGGCAGGCTGAGATCCCGCCAGAACTGCGAGCGGTCGGCGACCGTCGCGGCGCGCAGCTTGTCGAACGCCTCGATCGGGAGGCCGCCGGGGTTGGCCGGGGTCTTCAGCATCAGCGGCGGCACGGCGCTGACCAGCACCGCCTTGGCGGCCCGCTTGGTGCCGTACTTGCCGAGGTACCGCGCGACCTCGCCGCCGCCGGTCGAGTGACCGATGAAGACCGCGCCCTTGAGGTCGAGCTTGTCGACCAGCGCCGCCAGATCGTCGGCGTAGGTCTCCATGTCGTTCCCGAGCCAGGGCTGGCTCGACCGGCCGTGGCCGCGGCGATCGTGCGCGATGCAGCGATAGCCCTGCATCGCCAGGAAGAACATCTGATCCTCCCAGGCGTCGGCGTTCAGCGGCCAGCCGTGGCTGAACACCACCGGCTGCCCCTCGCCCCAGTCCTTGTAGAAGATCGTCTCGCCATCCTTGGTCGTGAACGTGGCCATGGTGTGCTCCTGCTGAGGGTTCTCGCGGGAGCACGTGCATCGGTCGTGCCCTGGCGGCGCGCTGCGGCGCGCGCCGAGGCCGGCCGTGGGCCTACGCGGGGAACAGGTGGGCGACCTTGGCCAGCACGGCGGCGTGGACCGGCGCGTTCGACGACGCGACCAGGCCGTGCGGGCGGGCCAGGGTCTCGACGTCGTAGCGCAGCGGCGCGCCGCGGCCGTCGGTGATCACGCCGCCGGCGGCGACCAGGATCGCCTCGGGCGCGCAGGTGTCCCATGCCTTGCAGCGCGGCCACGGGTTGACGTACAGGTCGCGCTCGCCGAGCGCGATCAGGCTGAGCTTCAGGCCGACCGAGCCGATGCTGAGCTCGTCCTTGATGCCGAGCGCGCTCTTGACGTCGTCGATCACCGGCGAGCGGTGCGAGCGCGACACCACCATGCGCACCTTGGCCGGGTCGGTGACGTCGGACGTGTGCAGCCGGCGCGGCTCGGCGCCCGGCGCCTCGAACCAGGCGCCGACGTCGGGCGCGGCCCAGAACATCCGGTCCTGGGTCGGCTGGTAGACCACGCCGACCGCCGGCCGGCCGCCGACGCACAGGCCGATCATCACCGAGAAGCCCTCGCGGCCGGCGATGAAATCGCGGGTGCCGTCGATGGGATCGACGAACCACACCCGCTCGGCCTGCAGGCGGGCGAGATCGTCGGCGGCCTCCTCGCTGACCACGACGTCGGCGGGGAACTCGCGGGCGAGCCCCATCAGGATCTCCTGCGACGCGCCCTTGTCGGCCAGGGTCACCGGCTCGTCGCCGGCCTTGTGCTCGACCCCGAGCGCGGCCAGGCCCTGGTCGCGCAGGGCGACCGCCATCAGCCCGGCCGACCGGGCCAGCTCGGTCGCCGTCGCCAGCTCGGTGGCATAGCGGCTGACGGGGGTGGCGCTGAGCTCATCGGTCGACATGCTTCGCTCGTAGCACGAGCGACGCCGTCAACCCACCGGGGTCAGGGGTTCATCCCGCCGTTCGGCCACAGGATCTGCTTGGTCTCCTCGAGCGTGGCGACCTGGCGGCCGGCGAGCCGGGCCAGGCCGACCGCGGTCGCGACCAGCTCGCCGTTCGACGACGCCATGTTTCCGTCGGGCAGGTAGAAGTTGTCCTCGAGGCCGACCCGCACGTCACCGCCGAGGCTGAGCGCGGCCATCGCCAGCGGCCACTGGTCGCGGCTGATGCCGATCACCTTCCAGCGCGAGCCGGCCGGCACGTTCTGGGCCTGGAACGCCAGGTGGCGGGCGGTGGCCGGGATGCCGCCGAGCACGCCCATGATGAACGAGAAGTGGTACGGCTGCTCGAGCAGCCCGAGGTCGGCCAGCACGGTGTGCGAGTGGAGGTGGCCGGTGTCGAAGCACTCCATCTCCGGCTTGGCCCCGCTGGCCTTCATCGCCCGCGCGAACGCGATGATGTCCTCGAACGGGTTGGCGAAGACGAACTTGAACGCGAACTCCTGCTTGGCCGGGCTCCACTTGGCGTAGTTCATCGAGCCCATGTTGAGCGCCGCGATCTGCGGCCGCAGGGTCAGGTGCGAGACCCGCTCGGTCATCGGCCCGGCGCCGCCGGTCGACCAGTTGATCAGCACCGGGCAGCGGGCCCGGGTCTCCTCCATGATCCGCGCGAACACGTCGCGCGACCACGTCGGCGCGCCTTCGTCGGTGCGGGCGTGGATGTGGACGATGGTCGCGCCGGCCTCGTAGGCCCGCCGGGCTTCTTCGGCGATCTCGACCGGGGTGTACGGGATGGCCGGGCAGTGCTTCTTGGTCGTGACCGCGCCGGTCAGCGCGCACGAGATGATGACCTTGTCGTCGAGGCTCATGGGCACCGGCAGCGTCGCGGGTCGGCTGCCGTATTGCAAGTATGGCGACCTTTCTCGGGCCGTCATCCCCCGGCGGCCGTGGCGGCGGCGCCCGTGCCCGGCGCGCCCGCGATCAGCGGCGGCGGATCGCGCGCAGCACCTGGCCCACCCGCGCGTCGACGTCGCCGCCGACCTCGAGCACCTCGACGTCGAGGCCGAGCCCGAGGGCGTCGTCGAGGAGCAGCCCGCGCAGCAGCTCGTCGACGTCGCGGCGCAGCCGGCGGTCCTCGGCCACCGGCACCGCGATGCGATCGGGCGCCTCGATCGGCACCAGCACGACCAGATCGAGCGTCGCCATCGCGTCGCGGAGCTCGTCGACGTCCGGGGCGGCGGTGTCGTCGCCGTCGTCGATCGCGCGCAGGTAGGCGACGAAGTCGAGCGGGCAGCGATCGAACAGCGCGTCGGCGCCGGCGTCGGCGAGCAGCTCCACCGAGCGCCGGAGCTGGAGCTCGAAGTCGCCGGCGGTCGGCGGATCGGCGAGCTCGTGGCCCTCGTCCTCCAGCACCCAGTACGGCTCGTCGACGGTCGCGTAGCCGGGCAGCTGCTCGGCGACGGCCTCGAGCAGCGTCGACTTGCCGGTGCGGTGAGCCCCCGCGAACGCGACCCGCATGGCTCAGGCCAGCGCCGCGACCTCGCCGAGGTCGTGGACGACGTGGGCCCGCTCGGCGCGGGCGAGGTGATCGACCTCGTAGCCCGGCGTGTACGGGCCCTGGATCAGCACCACCCGCGCGCCCAGCGCGTGCGGCGTGGCCAGGTCGAGCTCGAAGATGTCGCCGACCACGGTCAGGCGGCCGAGGTCGCCGCCGCACAGCGCGGCCAGGATGCCGGCGTAGATCCGCCGCTTGCGGTGGACCGGGCGATCGAGCCCGGGCAGGTGCAGGTCGGCCGGGCCGTCGTCCCAGCCCGGGTCGAGCACGAACTTGCGCGCGTTGCCGCGCACGCGGCCGGCCAGCCAGGCGATGCCGCCGCCGCCCTCGCGGTCGAGGCGCAGGATCTTCTCGCGCACGTGGCCGGTGCCCGAGTTGGTCACCACCCACACGTCGAGGTCGTCGCGCCGGCCGAGGCCGCGCAGCAGCTCGGCGGCGCCGTCGCGGAACACCGGGCGCGCCACCGTGCGCTCGTAGTTGTACTTGTAGAGCAGGCCCGACAGGATGCGGTCGCGCACGCCGGGGTCGATCGGGACCTGCAGCTTGTCGAGGACGTGGCGGGCGACCGGCGTCATGCGCAGGTACGGATCGACGATCGCCGGCGCGACCGGGTAGCCGCCGATCTCCATGGCGTCGCGGGTCGGGTTGGCGAAGATGTCGGCCAGCTTCTCGTAGGCGTAGCGGCGGACGGCGAGGGTGACCTCGGTCGCCTTCTTGCCCTGCGGATCGACCAGGGCGGCCAGATCCTGCAGGTAGCCGTCGACGTACGGGGCGCCCTCGGCCTCGGCGTCGGTCATCGTGCCGTCGAAGTCGAGGACGAGCACGGGCTTGGTGGACGGAGTGGGCATGGAATCTCTTACCTCAGCTACTTCGATCGTTGCTCGTAGATGCCGTCCCAGCTCGCGCCGGGCGGATGGGCGGCCAGCTCGCGGACGCGGGCGAGGAACACCCGGGTCGGGCCGTCGGTCGGGTGGCGGGCGGCCAGCGCGCGCAGCTCGGCCTCGGCGGCGGCGAAGTTGCCGGCGCGGTAGGCGACCAGCATGCCCTGCCACGCCGCCAGATCGTCGCCGGTCAGCGCGCACGCGCCGACCTTGCCGACCAGCTGGTAGATGCGGGCGACCTGGTCCTTGCCCTTGACGCGCACGTAGTCGAGCTCGCGGAACACGAACCCGCCGCTGCCGGCGGCGGCGCGGGTCGCCTCGCCGACCAGCACGTCGACCTCGTACTCCTTGGTCAGCCCCTCGAGGCGGGCGCCCAGGTTCACCGCGTCGCCGAGCACGGTGTAGTCGAAGCGGGCCTCCGAGCCCATGTTGCCGACCGCCATCGGCCCGGTGTTGATGCCGATGCCGATCTGCACGGTGGGCAGGTCCTGGGCCCGCCACCGATCGTTGAGCGGGCGCAGCCGCTCGAGCATGGCCAGCGCGGTGTCGCACGCGCGGACGGCGTGGTCGCGGACGTCGACCGGCGCGTTCCACACCGCCATCACCGCGTCGCCGATGTACTTGTCGAGCGTGCCGTCGCTGTCGAGCACCAGCTCGGTCATCGGGGTCAGGTACTGGTTGAGGAACTCGGCCAGCCGCTCGGGGGCCAGGCCCTCGGCCAGCCGCGAGAAGCCGCGGATGTCGGAGAACAGCACCGTCAGCTCGCGCCGCTCGCCGCCGAGCGTGGCCGCCGCCGGGTTGGCCAGGATGCGCTCGACCACCGTGCGCGACACGTACTGCGCGAACGCGCTGCGCAGGCGGGCCTTCTCGCGGCCCTCGGTGGCGACGGTCACCACGGTCGCGGCCAGCAGCACCGCGGCCAGGGTCACGGCCGGCGCGACCACGTCGAGCACCACGCCGCGCCGCTCGAAGGCGAGCTGGGCCAGCGCCGCCCACGCCCCCAGCGCCAGCAGCCCGGCGACGATCGGCAGCCACGGCCGGCGCCGCACCGCCCGCAGCTGGAGCAGCACGCCGATCGCGCCGAGCACGACCACCGAGGCGACGCCGATCGGCGGCGCGGCGTCGTGGAGCACACCCTCGTACAGGAGGTTGTGGAGCAGGGTCGCGTGCAGCTCGACGCCGTCGGTCAGCGGATCGTACGGCGTCGGCACCTTGTCGTAGGCGGCGTGGGTGTAGCCGACCAGCAGGATCTTGTGGGCGAGGGCGCCCCGGTCGACGCGGCCGGCCAGCACGTCGGCCGCGCTGACCCGCGGGAACGGGTGGCCGAGGTAGTTGAGGCGGACCGTGGTCCCGTCGGTCGGGATCGCCCGGTCGCCGAGCGAGACCTCGCCCGGGGTCACGAACCGGGTCGGCAGGTCGGTCGCCAGGGCGGCCAGCTGGAGCCCGAGCGCGCCGACGTAGCGCCCGCCCATCTCGATCACCAGCGGCAGGCGGCGGGCGACGCCGTCGGGATCGCGGAAGTGGTTGACCGCGCCCGCGCCGGCGGCGCCGCGCGCGATCGCGGGCAGCGACGCCGCCGCGGCGAACGCCCCCGGCGCGCCCGGCCCGCCGATGGCCTCACTGACCTCGCCCTTCTCGAGCCCGGCCGGCAGCGGCGGCGGCGTCGCCGGCCGGTCGGCCGCCGACTCGATCAGCCGGAACGCCGCGCCCAGGTAGACCACCCGGGCATCGGCGACCGCGCCGGCGAGGAGCTCGTCGCCGCGCAGCGACTCGACCACCCCGTCGAGGGCGGCCCGGGCCTGGACCAGGGCGGGGGAGGGCGCCGGATCGGCGGCGGCCGCCGCCGCGG
>Ga0247822_10002850_pt1 | contig 11152 bp, 10 predicted proteins | sample 13C_Cellulose_Da_FD_192423 | JGI IMG/M metagenome (GOLD analysis project Ga0247822, IMG submission 192423) | Soil microbial communities from agricultural site in Penn Yan, New York, United States - 13C_Cellulose_Day30 | ecosystem: Environmental > Terrestrial > Soil > Agricultural land | place... | reverse complement strand
CGGGCGCGTGCCTGGAATCACGAGCCTGGCGATCCCTCGGGGTGCGTCGCTTCGCGCAGCGTGATCGACGCACCGCGCGCCTCGGGCACGATGCCGTGCGCATCGACGCGCGCGGCGAACGCGAGGTCGGCGTCATGCCCCGTGGCGCGGAGCGCGGCCGCGTGGGGAGCGCTCGCGATGACCTCCGCGGCGCCCGCGGCGTGAGCCTGCCAGATGTCGATCGCTCGGCGGGTGGCTTCGTCGAGCGTCACGTGATCCCCGAGCGACCGTGCCAAAGCCGCGGCGATGGCGCCGGCGCAAGCCGTGTCCTCCAGCGCCTCCGCGCCGGATGTGCCGGCAGCGAGCAGCGTGATGTCGCGGCCGTCATGCTCCGCGACCACGGCGCGAAGTCGCGCGGAGATGGCGCCGAGGTTCACGAACGCGCCGATGCAGACCATCTGCGCCTGGCCCGCGGCGAGAAGCGCCTGCGTGCCGTTGCTGGTGGTGGTGACGACCACGCGTCCACCCACGAGGGCCGCCGTGTACTCGGCGGGCGAGTTGCCGAGGTCGAAGCCCGGGAGCGCGAGGTTGCCACGCTCGCCGCCGAGCACGACGCCATCGCGCCCGACTTCCCGGGCGCGCGCCATCGCCTCCTCCGGCTCGGCGAACGCCTCGACGCGCGAGGCGCCGTGCGCGAGCGCCGTGACGACGACCGTGGACCAGCGCAGGACGTCGATCACGACCACCACCCGCCCCGCGAGCGCGGACCGGCTCGCGTCCTGCCACCGGACGATGGTGCGGAGCGCCGTCTTCTTCACGGAAGTGGCGAGCCTGTTCCCGAAGCTACTGGAACAGGTCCGCGCCTTCCTGCTCGAGGAACTTCGTGTGCACGTCGCCCTCGACCCACTTCGGGTGGTTCATGAGCTTGCCGAGGAACGGGATGGTCGTCGTCACGCCCTGGATGATGAAGGTGTCGAGCGCGAGGCGCATCTTGGCGAGCGCCTCGGGCCGGTCGCGACCCTGCACGATCAGCTTGGCGATCATCGAGTCGTAGAACGGCGGCACGGTGTAGCCGGCGTAGGCGTGCGTGTCGACGCGCACGCCGTTGCCGCCCGGCATGTGAAAGACGTCGATGCGGCCCGGGCTCGGCTGGAAGTTGCGCGCCGGGTCCTCGGCGTTGACGCGGCACTCGATCACGTGGCCGCGCATCTCCGGAGTCTCCGTGATCGAGAGCTTCTCGCCCGCGGCGACGCGGATCTGCTCCTTCACGAGGTCCACGCCGGTGATCATCTCGGTGACGGGATGCTCCACCTGGATGCGCGTGTTCATCTCCATGAAGTAGAACGAGCCGTCCTCGTCGAGCAGCATCTCGATGGTGCCGGCGCCGACGTAGTCGATGGCCTTGGCGCCCTTCACGGCGGCGTCGCCCATGCGCTTGCGCAGGTCGGGCGTCATCACCGGGCAGGGCGACTCCTCGACGAGCTTCTGGTGGCGGCGCTGCACGGAGCAGTCGCGCTCGCCGAGGTGCACCACGGTGCCGTGCATGTCGCCGAGGATCTGGAACTCGACGTGGCGCGGACGCTCGAGGTACTTCTCGACGTACACGGAGCCGTTGCCGAAGGCGCTGAGCGCCTCGGAGCGCGCGAGCTGGAACGACCGCGCGAAGTCGTCGCTGTCGCGGGCGACGCGCATGCCCTTGCCGCCACCGCCGGCGGCGGCCTTGATGATCACCGGGAAGCCCATCTTCTCGGCGTAGGCGAGCGCTTCGTCGACGTCCTCGACGGGCCCCGGCGTGCCGGGCACGACGGGGACGCCGTTGGCGATCATCGCGGCGCGGGCGGCGGCCTTGTCGCCCATGGTGCGGATCTGGTGCGGCGTCGGCCCGATGAACGTGATGCCGCTCGCCGCGCAGGTCTCGGCGAACTCGGCGTTCTCGGCGAGGAAGCCGTAGCCGGGATGGATGGCGTCGGCGCCGGTGATCTCGGCGGCGGCGATGAGGCGCGGGATGCGCAGGTAGGAATCGCGCGCGGGCGCGGGGCCGATGCAGACGTCGTCATCGGCAAAGCGCACGTGGAGCGACTCGCGATCGGCTTCGGAGTAGACGGCGCACGTCTCCACCCCGAGCTCACGGCATGCGCGCACGACCCGCAGCGCGATCTCGCCGCGGTTGGCAACCAGGACCTTTCGGAACATCAGCGCGCGCCCTGGCTGACCTGGCTCCAGTCTCCGTCGGAGGAGCCGGCGATGCCCTGCACCTTGAGCGCGAACTCGCTCGGGCTGGTCGAGGCGAAGAGCGCCGCCTCGTAGGAGATGGCACCCTGCTTGTACCAGTTCATCAGGGACTGGTCGAACGACTGCATGCCATACTGCACCGTGCCTTCACGGATGAGGTCGGGGATCTCTAGGGACTTGCTCATGTCACGGATGTTGTCGGCAACGGCGGCGCTGTTGACGAGGATCTCGCAGGCGGGGATTCGGCCGGGCTTGTCGGCGCGCGGCACGAGGCGAAGGCTGACGACGGCCTGGAGCGCCGTCGAGAGCTGGAAACGGATGTCGGCCTGCTGGTGGGGCGGATAGAACGAGAGGATGCGGTTGATGGTCTGCGACGCGTCCATCGTGTGCAGCGTCGAGAAGACCATGTGGCCGGTGTCCGCGGCCTTGAGCGCGATCTCGAGCGTCTCCAGGTCGCGGATCTCGCCGATCATGATGATGTCGGGGTCCTGGCGGAGCACGCGACGCAGCGCCTGGCCGAAGGTGGTGGTGTCCGTCCCCACCTCGCGCTGGTTGATGTGGCAGTTGATGTCGCGGTGCAGGAACTCGATCGGGTCTTCGATGGTGATGATGTTCGCGTGCCGGTTCTCGTTCACGTGCTGGAGCATCGCGGCGAGCGCCGTCGACTTGCCAGAGCCGGTGATGCCGGTGACGAGCACGAGGCCGCGCGGGCGGAGCGCGATGTCCTTGAGCACGGGCGGCAGGTTGAGCTCCTCCATCGACAGCGCCTGGAAGGCGATGGCGCGGAAGGCGTACGCGAGCGAGCCGCGCTGCTGGTATACGTTCACGCGGAAGCGGCCGACGCCGGGCACGCCGATGGCGAAGTCGGCGTCCTTGGCCTCGTCGAACTCACGCCGCTGCTTGGGCGGGATGATCTGCTCGCCGATCGAGCGCAGGTCCTCGGGCCGGAGCGGCGGGAGGTCCATCGGCACCAGGTGGCCGTTCAGGCGCATCGTGGGCGGGCGCCCGATCTTCAGGTGCAGGTCGGAGCCACCCTGCTGCGCCATCGCCTGCAGGACGGTCTTGAAGTTGTACGGTGCCGCAGCCGGTGCGGCGCCCACGGCAGCGGGCGAGCCGGCCGCGGGCGCAGCGGCCGTCGCGGCGGCCGACGGCTTGCGCGGCTCAGCCATTGGGGTTCACGCGGAAGAGCACCTGACCGTACTCCACCGGGTGTGCATCCTGCGCGTTGATCTCGACGACCGTGCCCGAGACCTCGGATTCGATCTCGTTCATGATCTTCATCGCCTCGATGATGCAGAGCACCTGCCCCTTCTTGATCTGCTCCCCGACGGAGACGTACGGCTTGGCGCCGGGCTCCGGCGCGCCGTAGAACGTGCCGACCATCGGCGACTTCACGTCCTGCAGGTTGGACGGCGGGGCGGCGGCCGGCGCCGCGGCCGCGGGAGCGGCGACGGGGGCGCTCGCGGCCTGCGCCACCGGCATCGGCGCCACCGGAGCTGCCGCATACTGCACGCCGGGGCGCGCCGTGGGCGACTTGCTCAGGCGGATGCGCAGCCCCTTGTCCGACGAGATCTCCATGGAGTCCACGGTGGATTCATCGAGCATCTCGAGCAGCTTCTTGACGTAACGTAGATCAATCATTGTTGGCGACGCGTCTGAGGTTTGATCCTGAGGTTGCAGGTTTCAGGTTTCAGGTAGCAGGAACTACCTGCCATCCACCACCTCCTGCCTCCTCCTTTATCGCTACCCTAACTGCAACAAGCTTCGGTCGAACGAAGTCAGAATCTGCGGGCCGTCGGCGGCGAGGAATACGTCGTCCTCGACACGCACGCCGCCCCAACCTTCGAGATAGACGCCAGGCTCGATCGTGACGATCGCGCCCACGGGCAACGGGGCCTCCGCGCTCTTCGCGAGACGCGGCGCCTCGTGGATCTCCAAGCCGATTCCGTGACCCAACGAGTGCCCGAAGGCGTCGCCGAATCCAAGGCGCTCAATGTAGCCCCGGGCCAGCGCATCGGCATCCCTTCCGCGCATTCCATGGCGAACAAGTGCCGAAGCGCTCCCGTTCGCCTCCCGAACCACGGTGTGCACCTCGAGCTGCCGCGGCGTCGGCGCGCGGCCCACGACGAAGGTGCGCGTGATGTCCGAGCAGTAGCCGCGGTGGAGCGCGCCGAAGTCGAACAACAGCAGGTCACCGGCGGCGATCACCTGCGCCGACGCCCTCGCGTGCGGCAGCGCCGAGCGCGCGCCCGCCGCGATGATGGTCTCGAACGCGAACCCCTCGCTGCCGGCCGACCGGAGCTCGTGCTCGAGGATGCCGGCGACCTCCAGCTCGGTCTGCCCGACGCGCACCTGCGGCAGCGTCCGCGTGAGCGCGTGCTCGGCGATGCGCACGGCCTCGCGCGTGTGCGCGAGCTCCGTCGCGTCCTTGGACTCGCGCAGCACCTCGACGAGGTTGATCGCCGGACGCCAATGCCAGCGTGCGCCCTCGCCGCCGGCGTCGGTGAAGCGCGCCGAGTCGTGGTGCGTGACGTGCGCGCTCTCGAACGCCACCACCTGCACGCGGTCGCCCAGCGACTTCAGCTGCGTCCAGAGGGCGGACCAGAGCGAGTTCGGCTCGATCACCACGCGCACGCCCGCGGCGACCTCGTGCTTGACCTGCGTGGCGTAACGGAAGTCGGTGAGCAGCAGGCACTCGTCCGCCGTGACGACGGCGAGCGCGCTGGAGCCGGAGAAGCCGGTCAGGTAGCGCACGTTGCGCAGCGACGAGACGAGCAACGCGTCGAGCGAGCTCGCCGCCAGCGAGGCGCGCAGGCGCGCGAGGCGGTCGCCGGTGTCGGGCGCCGTCACGCGCGCGCGGCCCCATCACGTTCCAGGCGCGCCAGCGACGCGGCGTCGAAGCGGCCACGGATGCGCATGACGCCCTCATCGTGGTCCGGCGTGCTGGAGAGCACCTCGCCCACGCGGTGCACGTCGGAGAGCAGCTTGCCGTGCGTGAGCGGCACGAGCAGCTCGACCTCGGGGCGACGCTCGCGCAGCGCGCGGCGCAGCAGCTCGCGGAGGGGCTCGAGGCCGGACTCCTCGACAGCCGACACGAAGATCGACCCCGGCGCGAGGCTCTCCATGCGCGAGCGCAGCGCCTCGCGCATCTCCGGCGCCAGCGCGTCCATCTTGTTGAAGACGTACACCATCGGCAGGTGCTGCACGCCGAGTTCGCCGAGCACCTCGTCGACGACGAGCCGCTGTTCTTCCCAGGTGGCGTGGCTGGCGTCGATCACGTGCAGCAGCAGGTCCGCCTCCTTCACTTCCTCGAGCGTCGCGCGGAAACTGGCCACGAGGTCGTGCGGGAGCTTGCGGATGAAGCCGACGGTGTCGGTGAGGAGCACCGACTGGTGGTCGCCGAGGTCGACCTCGCGCGTGAGCGGGTCGAGCGTGGCGAACAGGCGGTCCTCGACGAAGACCTCGCTGGCGCCCGAGATGCCGCGCAGGATGGAGCTCTTGCCGGCGTTGGTGTAGCCGACGAGGGAGGCGCGGAACGAGCCGGCGCGGCCGGCGCGCTGGATGCCGCGCGCCGTCGTGAGGTCGGCGAGGCGTTCCTTGAGGAGCTTGATGCGGTGGCCGACGAGACGGCGGTCCGACTCGAGCTGGGTCTCGCCAGGGCCGCGCACGCCGATGCCGCCGCGGAACTTCTCGAGGTGGGTCCACATGCGCGTCAGCCGCGGCAAGGAGTACTCGAGCTGCGCGAGTTCCACCTGCATCTTGGCCTCGGCGCTGCGCGCGCGCACGGCGAAGATGTCGAGGATCAGCTCGGCGCGGTCGATGACGCGCTTGCCGACCTCGCCCTCGAGGTTCTTGCCCTGCGCCGGCGAGAGTTCATCGTCGAAGATGACGATCGTCGCCTCGTGCTCGGTGATGAGCGCCTTCAGCTCCTCGACCTTGCCGCGCCCGATGTAGGTCGAGGGGTCGGGACGGTCGATCTGCTGGGTGAGCGTCGCGACGACGACGGCGCCCGCGGTGTCCGCGAGCTGCGCCAGCTCGTCGAGGTGCTCGACGGCGTGATGGCGCGCGTTGGACCGCTTGATGGGCGCGCCGACGAGGATGGCGCGTTCCTGCGCGGACTTGAGCTCGATGAGTTCGCGGATGGGGCGAGTGCGGTGGAGGTCTCTTTGACGCCTGCCGCCGGCGAAGCCGGCTGCCTGAATCTAGCCTACGTCACCGCCGGCAGGCGTGCTTTTCGTCGCGTTCCCCCGCGCCCTCAGGGCATGGAGTTCAGCCGGCCCACGCCCGAGTACGGCCGCGTGATGTTGCCGAACGGCGTCACCACCGTGAACTGCCCCTTCACCCGGTAGTCGACGACGCCCTTGAGCATGAACTGGTTCATGACGGCGCGCATCTCGTTGTAGGTGAAGTTCACCGGCACCGTGATGTCCGACCGCTGCTTGTTGCCGAGCGTCACCAGCTTGCTGATGGCGCCGTCGGCGACGCGGCTCGAATCCACCCAGAGCTCATAGGTGATCTTCGTGGCGTCCATGCGGAACTCGTTCGGGTTGTAGACGTCGAGGATCACGTCGAGCGACCCGCCCTGCGTGCCGATGCCCTTCACGACCACGTCCTTGACCGCCACCACGGGGTCGGCCATGGCCTGGCGCGCCATCGTCGCGCAGCCGCCGAGGGCGACGGTGGCGAGGGCGAGCAAAAGAACGAGGGTCGAAGCGCGCTTGAACGGGCGGAACGTCATGAGTTCTCCTGGGTGAGTCGGTCGCGCAGCGCGCTCCACCACGCGAGCCGCTTGGCGACCTCCTTCTCGAAGCCGAACTCGCTGGGCTCGTAGAAGGTGCGGTCGCGTACTTCGTCTGGAAGATAGTCCTGGGGGAGATACCCCTCGGGGGCGGCGTGCGCGTACTGATACCCAGCACCGTACCCCAGTTCCTTCATGAGCTTGGTGGGCGCATTTCGTATGTGGAACGGCACCGGCGCGGCCGGCGTCGCGCGCGCGGCCTCGAGCGCCGCGCCCCAGGCCGCGTACACGCGGTTGGACTTGGGCGCGGTGGCGAGGTAGACCGCCGCCTCCGCGAGCGCGAGGTCGCCCTCGGGCGAACCGAGGAACTGGTACGCGTCGCGCGCCGCGATCGCGATCTCGAGCGCTCTCGGATCGGCGAGCCCCACGTCCTCGGACGCGAAGCGCACCATGCGGCGCGCGATGTAGAGCGGATCCTCCCCGCCCTCGATCATGCGCGCCAGCCAGTAGAGCGAGGCCTGCGGGTCGGACCCGCGCAGCGACTTGTGCAGCGCGCTGATGATGTTGAAGTGCTGCTCGCCCGTCTTGTCGTACTGCGCGGTGCGCAACTGGAGCGCGGACTGGATGATGTCGCGCGTGATCGCGCCGCCGCCCGCGGCCTTCACGAGCACGGCCGCGGCCTCGAGCACCGTCAGCGCGCGGCGCGCATCGCCGTCCGACTGCTCCGCCAGCAGCGCTCGTGCGTCGGGCTCCATCGAGAGCGCGTCGGCACCGAGCCCGCGCTCCTCGTCCGTGAGCGCGCGGTCCACCAGCTCGCCGATCTCCTCCGCGGTGAGCGCGTTGAGCACGAACACGCGCATGCGCGAGAGGAGCGCGCCGTTGATCTCGAACGACGGGTTCTCCGTCGTCGCGCCGATCAGCGTCAGCAAGCCGCTCTCCACGTGCGGCAGGAGCGCGTCCTGCTGGCCGCGGTTGAAGCGGTGGATCTCGTCGACGAAGAGCACCGTGCGCGTGCCCATCGTGCGGCGCTTCTCGGCGTCGGCGACTATCTCCCGGATGCGCGGGATGCCGTCGGTGACGGCGCTGAACGGCACGAACTCGCCCTCGACGTAGCGCGCCACGAGGCGCGCGATGGTGGTCTTGCCCGTCCCCGGCGGACCCCAGAAGAGGATCGACCCCGTCTCGCCGTGCTCGATGGCGACGCGCAGCGGCTTGCCCGGGCCGAGCACATGCTGCTGCCCGGCGACCTCGTCGAGCGTGCGCGGCCTCAGTCGCGACGCGAGTGGCGCCGTCAACGGACGCTCGAAGAGCCCCGGTGCGGGCTCGGACCCGCTGCGGCCGCCGGACTTCCGCGCGGCCACGTCAATGCCCCAGAACTGCCCGCGCGGCGAGCGCGATGCCGCAGCCGGCGAAGAAGACCACGTTGTGCGTCCAGCCCGCCTTGCCCTGGAATTCGGGGATCAGGTTCGACGCGCCGACGTAGAGCGTGACGCCGGCGGCGAGCGAGAGCCCCCACTCGGCGAGTGGGTCCACGATGTCGGTGAAGACGACGCCGAGCACGGTGGCCACGCCGAGCGCCGCCGCCGCGCCGAAGGCGGCCATGCGCGTGCGGCCCGACGCGATCCACAGCGACGAGATGGCGAGTCCCTCCGGCACCTTGTGCAGCAAGATGGCGCCGAACACCAGCACGCCGAGCTCGTCGCTCACGTGAAAGGCGCTCGCAATGGCGACGCCGTCGACGAAGGTGTGCAGCAGCAGCCCGGCCAGCGCGGAGACGCTGACGGCGCGCGAGACGTGGTGCGTCTCCTCGCCAAAGTGGAAGTGCCCGACGAGGGCGTGCTGGGTGAGGTGCACGAGGAGAAAGCCGGCGAGCATCATGCCAGCGGCGTCGCGCCCCCCATGCTCGATGGCTTCCGGCACGAGGCCGGCGATCGCCACCACGACCATGAATCCGGCCGAGAAGGCAAGCAGGAGCTCGAGCGTGCGCGGCGACCAGCGTGGCCGGGCCGTGACGGCGAGAGCGCCAACGAGATTGCCGGCGGCGGCCAGGAAGGCGTAGTAGGTCGATTGCACCGTCATCAAACCTAGCGAGCGATCCCAGCCCTGGGCGGCCGGATTACGGACGTGGCTCGCTCAGGGCCTTGACGAGCCCGCGCAGCGCGAGTTCGTAGCCTTCCGCGCCGAACCCCGCGACGATGCCGATGGCGCCGGGCGCGAGCCACGAATGGCGGCGCTCGGGTTCGCGGGCGTAGATGTTGCTGAGATGGACCTCGACATACGGCAGCGAGACGCCGGCAAAGGCGTCGCGCAGCGCGAGGCTCGTGTGGGTCCAGGCGGCCGCGTTCACGAGGGCACCCTCCACCACGCCGCGGCAGTTGTGGATGGCGTCGAGCATGCGCCCTTCGTCGTTGAACTGCGAGAAGAGCAGCGTGACGCCGAGTTCCGAGCCGACGACCTCGAGCCGCTCCTCGATCTCGGCCAGCGTCGTCGTGCCGTAGATCGCCGGCTCGCGAATGCCGAGCAGGTTCAGGTTCGGCCCATTGAGTACGGCGATCCTCATTGCGTCAGCCCCTTCAGCCAGCCCTGGAACTGGTCGAGGTCGTCGTCCTGCGGACCACTGGCTGCATCGGGTTGCGCGGGGCTCGACTGCGACGGCATCGACTGCTCCGGGGATTCATGTTGCGCGGGAGCCGATGGCGCCGAGGACGCCGAGAAGAACTGGTCGAACTTGAGCTTCTCGGAAGCGCGCGGGACCCCGCTGCGGGACGGCCCCGACGACGGCTCCGGCTGCGGCTCGCGTGAGGCGAAGAGCGAATCGAAGTTCGACGTGCCCGAAGGCGCCGAGACGGTGCCGACGCCGGCGAGGAAGTTCGCGGCACGCTGGTCCTCGTCGGACACCTCGCCGCCGAACAGGTCGTCGAGCGAGGAGATCGCGGCCGGGTAGGCCCACGAGGTCTGCGGTTCAGGTGCGACGGCGACTGGCGCTGACGGGCCGGCGGAGGCGCTCGCCGACGCGTGTGAGGTCGTGACGGTCCGTTGTGCGAACGCGGCGAAGAACTCGCGCGCGGTGGGACCGGTGCCCGAGAGCGTGTCCGGAGGCGTCGGGTCTGCGGCTGCCGGCGTGCTCAGCGCGAGATCATCGAAGGAGACCTCGGCAAGCATCGAGTTCGCCGGCGGACGCTCGCTCGTGTCCTCGGTGGCATCGGCCGGCACGTCGAACTCCATCGAGCTGCGCGGCGTGTCCTTTCGCATGACCGCGGCGAACCGTTCCCGCAACGCCGTGTCCGAGGGATCCTGCGCCACGAGCTTGCGGTACACTTCGACCGCCTCGGCACGGAAGCCCTGCTCGAGGTACAGCAGCGCCATCGTCTCTGTGACGATCGTGGGCTGGGAGGCGGGCGTGGGAGCGAACGATCGCGGCTTCGGAGCCTCCGCCTCCAACGAGATGATCTCGTCGTTCGACACGACGGTCTCGAACTGGCTGTCGTCGTCCGACGGCGGCACGAGGAACTCCAGTTCACCGCCGGCACCGTCGAGCGAGTCGGGCTCGATCACCGGGCTCGCCTCGATGCGATGATCTTCCACGGAGGCGGGCTCGATGACAGGCGCGCCGAGGTCGATCGTCGGCGGACCGCCGAATGCGGATTCGACGTCCAACTCGGTCATCTCGAGATCCGGCAGCATCGACAACGGCTCACCGGCAGTCGGCACCTCGAACTCGGCGCTCTCGAGCTCGGCCATCGGCTCGATGCTCGGCCCGTCGACCATGAACTCGCCCGGCTCGAGGCCGGCCAGCGGCTCGACCTCGGCCGAGTAGTCGGCGGACTCGAGACCGGCGATCGGCGCGACTTCGCCGAACGGCTCGGACTCGGGCGGGAGGTCGAGGAGCGATGGCGCGCTGAAGCCGTACTCGGCTTCATCGAGGTTTCCTCTCGCCGCCGCGATCGGCGGCAGCTCGGGCTCGACGGAGAGCTCGGGCAGCGACGATGTCGACGCCTCGGCCGACTGCGGGAACGGGTGCTCCGACGAGGGCTTCGAGTTCGACGCCTCTCCGAAATCGAAATCGATGTCGAGCAACGAGGCGCGGCGATGTCCGCGCGGGGGCGTTGCGGTCTCCACGGTCTGCGCGGGCATCACCGGCGTGTTGGGGCGAGCCGGCGGCGCGGCGGGCGCGGCAGGCTCGGCCGGTGCGGCAGGCTCGGC
>Ga0247822_10002849_pt1 | contig 11155 bp, 10 predicted proteins | sample 13C_Cellulose_Da_FD_192423 | JGI IMG/M metagenome (GOLD analysis project Ga0247822, IMG submission 192423) | Soil microbial communities from agricultural site in Penn Yan, New York, United States - 13C_Cellulose_Day30 | ecosystem: Environmental > Terrestrial > Soil > Agricultural land | place... | reverse complement strand
TCCGGCATAGTTTTCCACAGCAATCGCTAGATCCAAAGGCTCCCATGCTTCGTATCGTCGCCATCATAATTGCCACGCTCTCGCTCACCTATGCGGCATGGGCCAATTCGGCGAGCACGCTGTTCAGCAAATTTTCGCCGGAGCGCGGTTTGCGGCTGGACCCGGATTCGGCGCAGGCGCTGATGAACATGACCGACAAGGCTGCGGCAAAAAAGACCAAAACCGCTTTTCTAAAAATCGCGCGCGCAAACAGCATCGCAGCCCTGCGCAGCGAACCATTGTCATCGCGCGCGCTGCGTCAACTCGGTGTCTATTATGCCACGACGGGCGACGTCGCGAAGGGACGCAAGTTCGTCCAGATGTCGGCAAAGCTGTCGCACCGCGACACGCCGGGCCAGCTTTGGTTGATGGATGACTATCTGCGGGCCGATAAACCGCGGGAGGGGCTGCGGGCGATCGACATCGTCATCCGAACCCAGGCTGAAACACGCGATGCGGCCTATGCCGCGCTTGGCACCGCGCTTGCCGACGCCGAATTCCGGAAAGTCTTCATTCCCTACGTCCGGAATCAGCCGCCTTGGCTGAAGCCATTCATTCAATATAACGTCAGGCTGCAGCGGCCCGAGTTTCTGTCGCGGACCTTGATTCAGATGATGCCGCTGTCGCCGGGCGTACTCGATGAGCCAACCGCAAGCGAGTTGCTCGGCGCGCTGGTTGATCGCGGACCAATTGAAGACGCACGCCTGCTCTATCTGAAACTGCCCGGCACAAGCGCCAGAACACTTACGTCGATCTCTTTTGGCCGTCCCTCCAATACTTTCAGCTTTCCACCCTTCGGGTGGGAGACGATGAACCACGGTGATGTTCAGGGATTTGGCGACGTCGAGGACGGCAACGTCAGCATCGAAGGCTTAGCCATTCCCGGTCGCAGCGGCATTGCCGCCCGCAAATTACTTTTCCTGCGCCCCGGGACCTATCGCTGGACCGGCGAAGCCGATCTCAGCGGGATGAACGGCGGCGGATCGGTCAGCGTCAACCTGCTGTGCAACAAAGGACCAGGTCAATGGAACCGTTCGTCGAGCACGACAATCAAGGCGCGCGAAAACCAGTTCCTGTTCGCGGTGAACCCATCCTGCCCGGCCCAATTGCTGACTATCGATATTTCGGGCGCTGACACTCAGGTCGACGCGGCCATGCGGATCACCGATATGAAGCTTGTTCCCGCCAAAAATGTGTCGATCAAGACGGCGCCCGCTGCGAAATCGGAATCGCCGGCAAACGGCTCTTAATCGAACAGTCGCTGCAGCGACTGCAGATATGCCCCCGCACCCGGTGCCGTTTCGTCGACGGCCCAGGGCGCCGGCTCCTTGGCCGCCGCGGGATCAAACGGTCCAGCTTTGGTTTCGAGCAAAACCGCCGATCCGCTGAGCGCCACAATGCTGTGCCACTCGCCCGGCTCGATGATCACTGCGGGACAGTCGCCTCCCGCGACAAGGCGGATGCGACTGGTGATCCCACCCACAGCATCGAAGATCAGGCAGCCCATATCGCCCCGCAAGGCAATCAGCGTTTCTTCCTTTGGATCGGCGGCATGGCGGTGCGGGCGAATATAGCTGTCGTGCCACAGAAAATTGAGCAGACGCTGGCAGGGGTCGCTATAATCGGCATGCAGATTATGGTGCTGGCGCCGCCGCGTCGACTTCGCCGCCTGCCGGCCAATGTCGGCGATCAGTTCCTCGTCGATCGACTTCATCGCTGCGTCACCGCGTCGAGGATCTGACCGACCGCCGCGCGCGCCGAGAAGAGCTCGTTCGACAAGGCGCGGCAACGATCGGCAATCGCCGGGTCGGCAAGCTCGCGCTCGATCAATGCACTCGCCAGGCCCGGCAGATCGGCGCCGTCGGCGGCCACCGACACGCGCCCGACATTCCGCGTTTCGACCATCTTCTGCAGGTCGTTGCCGTCGTTGATGCTGGCGAGAACCGGCAGGCCTGCTTGCATATAGGTCAGGAATTTCCCCGGAATATTGTGGGTGCGGTGCCGGCTGTCGAGGCAGATCAGGCCCACATTGCATTGGGAATAGAGGCCCGGAATCTCGTCGGGACTGATTTCGTCGTGAAAGAGGATGGTGTCGGGGCTGCGCTCCGCCGCCAATTGGCTCAGCCGATCCGCCTCGCTGCCGCGTCCGACAAACAGAAAGCCGATATCATCGCGGTCTCGCATCGCAACGGCGCAATCGAGGAGCTTGTCCATCTGCTGTGCCACACCCATGTTGCCGGCGTAAACAAAGATCCGGCGGCCCGCGAGTTTCGTCGCCTCAAGATCGATGCTGCATCCCCGATCAGGGGCGTCGCCCAGCCAGTTCTGCAGGACTTCGAGCTGACATTCGGAGTGCGCCGCGCGAAAATCGTCAAAGAAGCTGAGGTTGCCCGGCGTCTGCACACCAATCACATCTGCACTGCGATATTGATAGCGCGCCACTTGGTCCAGCAACTGGAACGCCGGACCGCGCGAGATCAGCCCCATATCGGCGGCCCACTGCGGAAAAATATCGCGAATGATCAGGTAGGAGGCACAATTGTTGCGCCGTTTCAGCCAGCGAACGATCGGGCCGAGGAATATCGTCGGCGAATACCAAATGACGGCATCGTACGGGCGGCCCGCGATCGGCGACTTGCGATAATTTCGCTTCATCGCGAACGGCATCAGGAACTCGCCCGCCATGCGCCGGACATAACCGACATCCTTAGTTTTTGGTGATCGCAGGCGCGCGATGGTGACGCCATCCTGCTCGTCGATGCGAAAGGCGGACTTCAGGTCGGGGCTGGCGACGAGCACCGTTGTTTGATGTCCCTGCCGGACAAACTCGCGCGACAGGTCGCGCAACTGCACGGCGCCCGACGACCTGAGCGGCGGAAAGACATCGGCAACGATCGCAACGCGCATGGGCTGGCGATCAATATGTCTTCCACACGATGCGATTCACATAATCGACATAGCTGTGGAGGATGCGGACGACCTTGTCCGAGACGTTGGGCATTGCATAATCGCCGACAAGCCGGATCAACCGGTCGTCGCCGCGTGGCTGGTCGGCGAGGATATCAAGTCCCTGAAGTACGCGTGCGGGGTACAGGCCGACCATCATCGCCGCGGCTTCCTCCATGCCTTCGGGGCGCTCATGCGCTTCGCGGATGTTGAGCGCGGGAAAGTTGAGGATCGAGGCTTCTTCGTTGATCGTCCCGCTATCCGACAGCACTGCGCGCGCCGACATTTGCAGCTGGTTATAATCAGAAAAACCGAGCGGCTTCAGCAAGCGAACCCGCTCGCCGAACTGCACGCCCGCGGCGTCGATGCGTTTTTGCGTGCGCGGGTGGGTCGACACGATCACCGGCAGGCCAAATTTCGCGACGACCGCATTCAGCGTCTCGACCAGCCGCCCAAAGCTGGCGTCGGGTTCGATATTTTCCTCGCGATGGGCGCTGACCAGGAAATACTCCCCTGCCCGCAGCCCGTGCCGGTCGAGAACGTCCGACCCGTCGATCTTCGCGCGATAATGGCTCAGAACCTCAAACATTGGGCTGCCGGTCTTGATCACCATGTCGGGCGGCAGTCCTTCACGCAGCAGATATTCGCGCGCTATGTCGCTGTAGGTCATGTTGATGTCGGCAGTATGGTCGACGATCCGCCGATTGATCTCCTCGGGCACGCGCTGGTCGAAACAGCGATTGCCGGCCTCCATGTGAAAGGTCGGGACCTTGCGCCGCTTGGCGGGGATGACCGCGGTGCAGCTGTTGGTGTCGCCGAGCACTAACAGCGCGTCGGGGCGTTCTTGTTCGAGCAGCTTGTCGACCGCGATGATCACCCGTCCGATCGTTTCGGCACCGCTGGCCCCCGCCGCCTCTAGGAAATGGTCGGGCTTGCGGATGCCGAGATCGTCGAAGAAAATCCCGTTCAGTTCATAATCATAGTTCTGGCCTGTGTGGACCAGTGTGTGATCGCAATATTGATCGAGCTTCGCGAGCACGCGCGACAGGCGGATGATTTCGGGCCGCGTTCCGACGACGGTCATTACCTTCAGCTTGGTCATGGCTTCAGACGCTCCGCGCTATGGTGTCGGGACGATCGCGATCGAATATCTCGTTCGCCCACAGCATGACGACCATTTCGTCGTCGCCGACATTGGTGATGTCGTGGCTCCAGCCGGGGACTGTCTCGACGATCCGCGGTTCTTCGCCCGATGTGTCCAGCGCGAAAAACTCGTCGGTCAGGATGTGGCGAAAACCAAAGCGCGCGCGCCCCTTGATGACCAGGAATTTTTCGGTCTTGCTATGATGATAATGGCCGCCGCGGGTGATGCCGGGGTGCGCCGTGAAGAAGGAGAATTGCCCGCTGTCGGGGGTCTTCAACATCTCGACAAAGACACCGCGTGCGTCACCATGCACCGGCACCGCATAGCTGAACGCCTCGGTCGGCAGATAGCTGACATAGGTCGAATAAAGCGCGCGGACCAACCCCGTTCCCACGCGCTCGGTCGTCAGCGTGGCGCGGCTGTCGTGAAAGGCGCGGATCAGGTCGGCGACTTCGCCCACGGTGGTCTGATAGACCGGGTCGACCGCGCCCCAATGCAGTCCCGGCGACGCGGTGCGAAGCGTCGCCAGCATCGTCTCAACCACATCGTCGACATAAACGAGCGTGAGCGGCGCGGCGGGATCGTCGACCCGGATCGCCTCGCCGCGGGCGATGTTGTGACAGAAGGTCGCGACGGCCGAATTATAGTGGGGCCGGCACCATTTGCCAAACACATTGGGTAGCCGAAAGATCGTGCAGTTCTGCCCCGGCACCTCGGCCAGACGTGCGATGGCCTCTTCGCCCGCGCGCTTGCTGTCGCCATAGGGATTGTCGCGTTCAGCCTGGATCGACGAGGCGAACAGCAAGGGGATGGGGCGCGCCGCCGCGCGCACCGCGTCGCACAGGCTCGCGGTCAGGTCGCCGTTCACCTGCATGAAGGCGGCGGGGTCGGCGGGTCGGTTTTCGCCCGCGAGATGGACGATCGCGTCGGCAGCGGCGACCTTAGCTGACAACGATACCGCGTCGTCGGCGCGCGTGAAACAATCGAACTCAAACCCCTGCTCTTCGGCCAGTCGGACCAGCAATGTCTTGCCAATGAAGCCACTGGCACCCGTCACCAATATTTTCATGTCACTCCTCGGGCGCGATGCTGTCGCCGCGCGCCATTGCCTGCATGAAGGGAAGCTTCAGCAATAGCGCCGTCATGCCCTCTGCGTCGAGGCGCGTCGTGTTGTGCGAATTATATTCCTCGGCCTGCGAAATCTTCTTTTCGCCCTGCTCGACATATTTGCCATAGTTGAGATCGCGAAGATCGGGCGGAACGCGGAAATAGTCACCCAGATTCTCCGCCGCCGCCATCTCCTCGCGGCTCAGCAGCACCTCAAACAGCTTCTCGCCGTGACGTGTGCCGATCTCGTTGATCGGATGTTCGGGGACGCCGATCAGCTTGCACATCGCCTGGGCCAGCGCCGCGATGGTCGCGGCGGGCGCCTTCTGAACAAAGATGTCGCCCGGATTGCCATTCTGAAACGCGTACAGGACCAGCTCCACGGCATCGTCGAGCGTCATCATGAAGCGCGTCATATGCGGGTCGGTAATGGTTATCGGTGTGCCGGCGCGGATCTGATCGGCGAACAGCGGAATCACCGATCCGCGCGAGGCCATGACATTGCCGTAGCGCGTCGCACAGATGATCGTCTTGTCGCTGCTGCGCGATTTGGCGACGGCGACCTTTTCCATCATCGCCTTGGAAATGCCCATCGCGTTGATCGGATAGACCGCCTTGTCCGTGCTGAGGCAGATGACGCGCTTCACGCCGTTGTTGATTGCCGCCTCGAGGACATTCTCGGTCCCCAGCACGTTGGTCTTAACCGCTTCGAGCGGGTGGAACTCGCACGATGGAACTTGCTTCAACGCCGCCGCGTGAAAGATGAAATCGACCCCGCGAACGACATTGACGACCGACCCATAATCACGGACGTCGCCGATATAGAATTTCAGCTTCGGATTGTCGAAGCGCTTGCGCATGTCATCCTGCTTCTTCTCGTCGCGGCTGAAGATGCGGATTTCGGCGATTTCAGAATCGAGGAAGCGGCGCAGCACGGCATTGCCGAACGAGCCCGTGCCGCCGGTGACCAGCAGCGTGCGACCTTCAAACAAGTTACGCGTCATTCCATACTCCGTGGTCGTCATGTGGCCGCATCGGATGCGGCGCTGCCCTGCCTAGCGCTTCTCCGCGCGCTGGACCAATACTCCGGCCACGAAACATTCGTTCGCGACCGCTCCGATCATCTCTACATCTGGATCAGTTTCTCGATATCGACGAGGCCGCCTGCGTGGGCGTCAGAATGAAACTGTCGCGCCGGATCGCCTTTATCAACAGCAGTCGCAGCGGGAGCTTCACCGGTTCGTCTGCGCCGATCCGGACGGCCTCGACCTTGAACCCAGCCTCGCGAAACAATGATATCCACTCAGCATGTGCGCGAAACCGGACCCCGACGCCGAAGGTATTCGCACGAAAGGCGGGGATGAACCGCGCGGCAAAACCCGCCATCGCCGACAGCAGCTGGCTGGAGGTTATCGCGTAGATCAACCGTCCGCTGACCGTTTCGACAAAGGATTCATATATATATTCATTGACGAAAACCGGAGTATCTCCGCCATTCCACGCAGCCAATGCCGCTATTTGCAGCGAGCGGGTACGCGTCTCGCCCCTCCCGACCAGGTGATGCAGGATCAGGTTGAAGCAGACGCAACCCTCATCGCCAGAAACAGGGGGGGTGAGCGCGTCGCCCAGTTGCGCCGGAACCGCGCGCGCTATGCACTGCGCGACAGATTCAGGGTCCATATCGACTACCCGTACCGGATAGCCGAACACTGCACGGATGCGCTCTGCAAAATAGCCGACGCCGCCACCGATATCGACGACGACACCATTATCAAGCGGGCTGGCCAGTTCTCCGAAATCGCGGGCTTGATCCTGAACGAACTCGTCATGGTAGAATTCGGCGACTTGGCCTGGAGAAAGTTTCTGTTGAAGTTCCATAGTCATCGCCGAAAATGATCCTATCGAAAAGTCATGACTCGCACGCTCGCCGAGCGCGGTGCATAGGGAAGCCCAAGGTCAAAAGGAAGCAATAACGACGATAATTTTGCCGTTTGGAAATTGGTCTCACGAGGCGATGGTATGGATTTCTATTATCGCAGGAGGGACTTATCGGGCAAGTTCTACACCACAGCGCCCAAACCCCACACGCCATTCAAAGCTAAAGCGATCGCAGGCTTCGGTCGCAACGGACGGAGAAATTATGAATTATCGCAATGGTAAGATCGAGCGGCGAACTATGCTGGCAGCGGCCAGCGCCTGGGCCGCATGGGACTCCAGCGGTCAGCCTAGTGCAGCCGAGAGCTCCACGCGATCCGCCGCGCCCGCGCTGGCGCAACATATCGCGGTGACCGACGGCGGCGATGTACAACAGGCGATCGCCGTCGCCCCCAATCCACGAGCCCTAATCGCGTCGACGCGCCCAACCCTGCCGGTTGGCTCGACGATACGGACCGCGAACGGATATCTCTATCGCGTCGCGCCGGCCACCGCGACAGACCAGCATTTGACGACCGCGGGCGGGGTCAAACTCTATATTGGCGATCCTTATGTCACACCCGACGCGTTGGGCGCGCCAGTCGATGGCGTAGGCGATGACGCCCCCTATTTCGAACGAGCGTTCAGAATCAGCCGCACAGTCCAATTGATAGCGACGAGCCGCTATCGACTGGCAAGCGTTATCGGCCTTCCCAACCAGACGCTATATGACCGGGTATCGATGTTTCTGTTCTGCGGAGGCGCAACCATCGTTGCGAACAGCCCCTCGGTCGGAGGGGTGCCTGAGGCGATTTTTACGTCTGCCGCCGCCAAAGCCGCCCCGGAAAGCGGTGACAATCTGTACACCGGCAAGATCTTCGTGGTCGGCGGCAACTGGACCCAAGACCACCCCAGCGTGTTGTTCAACGGCGACCGCATTTATGATCTGCGGCTTTCGCAAGCCAGCTTCGCTCAGCTCGACACGGTGGTTAAATCATTTCGGGCAAAGGGCGCGGACTATCCAAATGGCTATATCCAGTCGCTAGGCATGTCGAATTGCCAGTTTTCCAATGTTCGGCGCTGGGTCGATGCAAAGGTGGGATTCGACCTCTCCTTCGATAATCTCGGCGGGACGAATTGCGACGGGGGCATTTATGTTGACAGCGTGACCGCCGATCCCGCTGTTATTTCGATACGCTGGAAGGATATCCGCTTTCAGGACGGCGGCTGCGCATTGGTGCTGGGAAAGGTCGTAGGCGGCCTTTTTGAAGGCTATTATGGCGAAACCAATGCCATTGGGGACGCGGTCATGGCCAGATGTGAAATATGGTTCAAGCGCGGTTCGGCTCCGAGTTCGGGCGTTTCCCTCGCATCGCTCCAGTTTCAGCCCTCGTCTACTCAGATTGCCGACCCCGATTATCGCGCTATTCGCTGGGACGATGAACGAAATCAACCGGGGACCATCGCCGCTCCGCCCAGTCTGAGGAACTGCTGGACTACTGGCGCGAACCTTATCACACCGGGGCGTGTCGTCGACTTTGAAGGAAACGGCGGAACAGAGTCACGCCTGCTGAAAAATGCGCGGGCGCCCATGTCTCCGCAAAGCGCGCGGCGTACGACAATAAGCGATGCCCGGATATATCTTGCGGCGAAGGAACTGCGCGCCGGTGTCTACACTATCGCCAAGATCAGTGTGGACGACATGCTCAACAATGTGGTCGATGCGTATCGCCCGACGCAGGGAGAAATCCGCGTGATGATGCAGCATCGCACCGGGGGTGGACAGGTTATCGGAACATCGCTCGCTGTCATCGATTTCGTGGCGATGACGGCGTCCGAGGGTGTGACCACAGCCAACAGAGTGAACGACGTCTATTGCGACTTCGCGCTCAAGAGCTTTCTGGCAATCCCCGGCGGCCTGCCGATTGACAAACTCGGCGCTCGAACCCAGCGGCATTTCACCAATCCTGTTCTCGCTGCAAAGCGGCTTAGCAACGACTATGTGTTAGCCCTGTCAGGATATGCGACCGTCTCGGTCCCGAATTACGGACCTGCAGATCGGATATATTCGTGCATTACCATGCACGCCGATGCGTTGAACGGTAGCAACGCCCTTACCAGCGCCATCACGATCGCGCCCTAGTTCGACATGACCGTTGGGCGCCGGGGATTCTCGAGATAAAGCGCCCGATATGAGGATGCTCGTTATTGCGCCGAGCATCGGGCGCCGTTAAGGGTAAGTTTATGCGTATATTCATCACAGGGGGCGCCGGTTTTATCGGGTCGGCTCTGATCAGGCACCTGATTGAGAACACCAATCATGAGGTGCTCAATTTCGACAAGCTGACCTACGCCGGTACATTGTCGACGGTCGAGTCCGTTGCCGACAATCCGCGCTACACCTTTTTGCAGGGTGACGTTTGCGACGATTATGCGGTGACGCGCGCGCTTGGCGCCAACTCTCCACATGTCATCACTCATCTCGCTGCTGAAAGTCACGTGGATCGGTCGATCGACGGTCCTCAGGCGTTCATCCAGACGAATATTGTCGGAACCTTCACCATGCTGAGGGCCGCTCATGCCTATTGGCGAACCCTCGATGACGCTGAAAAACAGGCGTTTCGCTTTCATCACATTTCGACGGACGAGGTTTATGGCTCACTTGGAGCCGAGGGTCTTTTCACCGAAGACACGCCATATGATCCGCGCTCGCCATATTCGGCATCCAAGGCCGGGTCGGATCACCTCGTGCGCGCGTGGGGACACACCTATGGGTTGCCCGTGCTCGTGACCAACTGCTCGAACAACTACGGTCCGTTTCATTTTCCCGAAAAGCTCATTCCGTTGATTATCGCGAGGGCGCTTTCGGGCAAACCCCTCCCCGTCTATGGCCGGGGGGAGCAGGTACGCGATTGGCTGTACGTCGATGATCATGCGCGCGCGCTTCAGGCCGTATTCGAACGAGGCGTGCCGCTCCGCACCTATAATATCGGCGGCAATAACGAGAAACAGAATATCGAGGTGGTTCGGACTATCTGCAGCATTCTGGACCGCTTCCGCCCCCGCGGCGATGGACGGAGCTATGCGGAGCAGATAAGCTTTGTGGCGGACCGGCCGGGCCACGATATGCGCTATGCGATCGACGCGTCGCGAATCTCCGATGAGTTGGGGTGGGAACCTGCTGAAACCTTCGATACCGGCATCGAGAAAACCGTTGCCTGGTATCTATCCAACGAAACATGGTGGCGTGATATCATTGCTAAGCATGAGGCTGACGAGCGCCGCGGCTTAGCAGCTTAGCGGCGACCAGCCACCCCGTCCCCCTTTCGCAATCCAAAATCCCTTTAGGCCACGGTACGGGGTCCCGTCCCGATAGCAGATCGATCGGGTTGAAATGACTGGTTCCGTCTGTTCATAAATGCGGTTTCGGGAACCAGTTTATCGCGTAAAGCCAGTAACGGCAGACCGGCCAGCATGCGCAGGGTTTCCGCGGTCGTGATCAGTTTTGGCGTGGTTTCGGCCTTGTCTGCCAATTGGATAAAATCTGTAGCAGTCCGTTGAACCGAAAATTCCTGCGCCTTGGCAAAACAGGCTGCCGCGACGGATTCCCATTCATCATCGTCTCTAAAGATGCGCTGTATGCACGCTAGCATCGGTGTCATCGGCCGATCAGGGATGAGCTCATTATACGAATATCCCTGGACGTCAGACAGGAAGCCGTAGGTCAGCGGTTCCTGAATCGATTCGATGCCGACCAACGCCGGAACCCTTGCGGCGGCCGCCTCTATCAAAGCCGTCCCACTTCCGACGAACAAATCTGCTTCCGCCCACAAGGCACTGAGCTGATGATAGGCAATTCGCCCTTGGAAGAACACGATGTCGGAAACATGCAATTCGTCCGCCAGCGCCTCAAGCATCTTGCGCTGGTCGCCGGCACCATAGAGATGATATGTAACGCCTTCGAATTCTTCCCTGAGTTTGGGGAGCATGCGAATGATATGAGCG
>Ga0247822_10002848_pt1 | contig 11155 bp, 12 predicted proteins | sample 13C_Cellulose_Da_FD_192423 | JGI IMG/M metagenome (GOLD analysis project Ga0247822, IMG submission 192423) | Soil microbial communities from agricultural site in Penn Yan, New York, United States - 13C_Cellulose_Day30 | ecosystem: Environmental > Terrestrial > Soil > Agricultural land | place... | reverse complement strand
GATAAATAATTGATTACAAATAAAAAAGCCGAACTTTCGTTCGGCTTTTTTAGATGGATCAGGATCAGATCAGTGCGTTGGGATTTCGATATCCTCAAACAAATCATCCAATTCTGCCCGTGAATGGCGATTGAATGCTTCGTTGATGATGTCTTTTGTCAGGTGTGGAGCAAACTTCTCAATGAAATCATACATAAATCCACGCAAGAACGTACCGCGACGGAAACCAATTTTGGTCACACTGGATTCAAACAAGTGGCTAGCATCCAGCGAAATCAAATCGCTATCGGTAGTCTCGTTGTAGGCCATGCTGGCGATGATCCCAACACCCAAGCCCAAGCGGACGTAGGTTTTGATAACGTCGGCATCAGCAGCGGTAAACACAACTTTTGGCGCAAGGCCGCGGTTGATAAACGCTTCATCTAACTTGGAGCGACCAGTAAAACCGAAAACGTAAGTAACAATTGGATACTTAGCGACTTCTTCCAACGTCAGATTGGAAACCTGCGCTAATGGATGGTTTTTAGGCACTACGATACTGCGATTCCAGCGATAGCAAGGCATCATGATCAAATCACTGAACAGCTCCATAGCTTCAGTTGCGATTGCAAAATCCACGGTACCGTCTGCTGCCATTTCGGAAATCTGCATCGGAGTACCTTGATGCATATGCAGCGCAACTTCAGGATATTGCTTGATAAATGAACCTATGACCGGCGGCAATGCGTAGCGCGCCTGAGTATGGGTTGTCGCCAGCGTCAAAGTACCTTTGCGTTCATTGCTGAACTCCTGGGCAACTTGTTTGATACTTTCAACTTTACGCAGGATTTCGCCTGCGGTTTTTAAAATTGCTTCACCTGCCGGTGTGATACGGGTTAGGTGCTTTCCGCTACGCGAGAAAATCTCAACTCCAAGCTCATCTTCCAGCAAGCGAATTTGCTTACTGATCCCTGGCTGAGAGGTGTAAAGGCTCTGTGCAGTAGCAGACACGTTTAAATCGTGATGTGCCACTTCCCAGATGTAACGCAGTTGTTGCAGTTTCATAAGCCCTCCGATTGGCTCACTCACTGGGGGTATTTGCAAAAGCAAGTACCAGAAATAAACCCCGATGCAAGCTCAGAGTTATAAAATCGAGTTAGGTTATTCGTTTCAAGAATAGAACATATAGCAGCCTTATGCCTAACAATTATTAATTGTGCTTCCGGCTGTTCTGTTACAACTTTAGACTATATCCCATAAATTCAAAGTATTTGCGCAAGGAATATTACAAAAATCGCAAAAAATGCAGTTTATACACCCCACATTGGGTATATGTGCGCAGGTGCCATTGATTTATGGAAGAATTCTATTGGCAATACCGTGAGGAACATGCCCTGTAGCAACATGTTCACGTGCTGATTCGCAATGCATCTTTTGGTCGTCAAAAAACACATCCGCACCATAGGCCTTTAAAAAAGTACCTTTGGATAATCCGCCCAAGAAAAGCGATTCATCAATACGAATGTCCCACGCGCGCAAGGTGCGGATGACCCGCTCATGCGCTGGTGCCGAGCGTGCAGTAACCAATGCGGTTCGAATTGGACAGCTCTCGCCAAATTCAGATTGCAAACTATGCAAGGCCGCCAGGAATTGTTTGAACGGTCCGCCACTTAACGGCGATTTTGCAGACGCTTTTTCACTTTCGGTAAATGCTGACAACCCTTGCAGTTTATAAACCTGCTCCGCCTCATCAGAAAAAATGACTGCATCGCCGTCAAAGGCGAAGCGCAATTCATCTTCATTTTCCACCTGATTATTTGATGCAATTAAAGTCGCTGCGGCCATACCATGATCGAGCGCTTGTCGCACATCATCGGCTTCGGTTGATAAAAACAAATGGCAACCGAAAGCAGAGGCATAACGATAGGGAGATGTGCCGCCGCAGAATGCCGCGCGGCTGATTTTTAATCCGTAATGCTCAACCGAATTAAATACACGTAAACCAGTATCGGCACTGTTGCGCGATAATAAAATGACTTCAACGCGAGGTTCGCCCCCCAACCGCTCATTGAGGCGCAATAATTTTTTAACCAACGGAAATGCATCGCCGGGCGCAAGGATTTCATCTTCATGCTCAATTTGGTATTGCGCATACGCCGCCAATCCCTCGTTGATATAAACCTGATGACTTTCATCCAGATTAAATAATGCACGTGATGAAATCGCTATAACCAGCTTATCGCCAAAACCTGTGGGCATAATTAAATTCTCCCGCGAGAAAAAACGTTATTGCAATATGAACGAATCTGCATCCAGATTTGCCGGAAACTGTTCGCGATATGAGGTCAATTTTTCCGCATACAACTCGACAGTAATTAATTCTGCCTCCTGACTCGTTGCGATAAGTTCGCCGGCAGGACCATAGACACTTGAATCACCCGCATAGTGCTGTCCTGCTTCGTCCATACCGACGCGGTTTACACCGAGGGTATAACTTAAATTTTCAATCGCGCGCGCCTGTAGCAATCGATTCCAATGCAAACCACGCACGCTCGGCCAGTTGGCGACATAGAGCGCAAGATCATAATCGTTGCAGTTACGGCTCCACACAGGGAAACGCAGGTCATAACAAATCAACGGTAATATCCGCCAGCCATTCAATTCAACCAACACACGCTCGCTGCCCATCGCATAGCGCGTATGTTCGCCAGCCATCCTGAATAAATGGCGCTTGTCGTATTCGGTGTAACTGCCATCAGGGCGCATCCACACCAGACGATTAAAATACTGCTCGCCGACTTTGACCACCAAACTACCGGTTACTACCGCATTGTGTTTTGCGGCCTGTTGTTGCATCCATTGATACGCACGACCATCAACCGACTCGGCATAGCTACGGGCGCTGGAGCAAAAGCCGGTGGTAAATACTTCAGGCAAAATAATCAGATCAGTTTTAGTGATGCCATTTATCGCCTGATCAAACACATCGAGATTGAGCTGGGGATTATTCGGCGTAATCACCTGCTGAACCAACGTTACCGTCAAATTATTCATGAGCGATATCTCCTGCTGGGTGATTTACGGGGTGCAACCAAAAATAACACAACACAAATGCAACGAATACGGAAACTGCAGCCAATAGATAAGTAGTTGAGGCACTGTAGTCCCACAATAACCCACCGATCAGCGCACCTGCAGCACCGCCCGCACCAAAACTGAATGAGCTGTACATGGCTTGCGCCTGACCTTGATTTGCACCTTTAAAATAAGTGCGCACCAACTCGATAGAAACCGCATGGGCAATACCGAAGCTACAAGCATGCAGCAACTGCGCAAATAACAACACCGGTAAGTACTCTGCGCCATAAGCAATCAGCAGCCAGCGTAAACTGGTAACACTCAAAGCGAATAGCATTAGCAGGCGCAAATTAAAACGCCCCAACACTTTGTGCATCACCAAAAAGATTGCAACCTCTGCCAGCACACCCAGCGCCCACAACAAACCTGTTGCAGTACGGGTGTAGCCGTAATTCTCAACTAGATAAAGCGTATAAAACGTATAGTAGGGTCCGTGACTCAGCTGCAATAAAAAACTGGCTGCCAGAAAACAAATGATCGTTGGCTGTAATACCAGACTTAAAAAATTCTGCCGCTCACCATCCGATTTTTTCGCGCTGACATCTTTTAAACTGAGACTGGATAACCAGATTAAAATCAGGAAGGTTAAAATAAATAGCGGCAGGAATCGCACCGGCAACACATCAAACACCAAGCCCAAGCCCACTACAGCAGCCATAAAGCCGAGTGATCCCCACAGACGAATTTGACCGTAGCGGTGATAATTGTTACCTAAATATCCCAGCGTAATCACTTCAAATTGCGGCAGCACTGCGTGCCAAAAAAATGTGTAACAGCTGACGACCAATACCAACCACCAGTAGCGCTGATCGAGCAAAACACCTGCAAAAATAATACTCGCCGCAAGGCTGCCAATACGGATGATACGCAAGCGCTGTTGTGTGTGATCAGCCAACCAGCCCCAGAAGTTAGGCGCAACAATACGAGTGGCCATAATGATCGCACTAATGACACCAACATCTTGCGATGAATAACCGAGCGATTTGAGGTAGATGCCCCAGTAGGGAATCAAAGTGCCGACAACGGCGAAATAAAAAAAATAAAATCCGGAGAGGCGCCAATAGGGAATTGCTTGCTGCGCAAAAGAAAGGGACATAGAAAGACAACAGCAGGAGTGAATTAAACATTGGGTTAGCAATTGCGCATGCAATCACTAACCCAACACACCCTTAATAATTACTTCACGCTGGCGGGAATCACCGGCACAGAATGTTTAACCGCACCGTTCTGACCGCGCTGGCGCAACAGGTGATCCATCAACACCAACGCCAACATTGCTTCAGCAATCGGCGTTGCACGAATACCAACGCAAGGATCATGACGACCTTTAGTAATCACCTCAACGGCATTGCCATGTACATCGACGCTACGCCCGGGAACATGCAAGCTTGAGGTTGGCTTCAACGCGATATGCGCGATAATTTCCTGACCGGAAGAAATTCCGCCCAAAATACCGCCGGCGTTATTCGACAAGAAACCTTCCGGTGTTATTTCATCGCGATGCTGGGTACCACGCTGTTCAACGGAGCCAAATCCTTCACCGATCTCCACACCTTTTACCGCATTAATACTCATTAACGCGTGGGCAATTTCTGCATCGAGGCGATCAAAAATAGGCTCGCCCAATCCTGGCGGAACATTGGTCGCAGTAACAGTAATTTTTGCGCCGATGGAATCACCCTCTTTGTTCAACGCTTGCATAAAAGCTTCCATCTCGGGAACCTTGCTCGCATCAGGACAAAAGAACGGGTTTTGATCAACCTGATCCCAATCTACAGCTTCAATTTTGATAGGGCCGAGTTGCGACAAATAACCGCGCACTTCAATGCCGTGAAAATCTTTTAAATATTTTTTAGCGATAGAACCTGCCGCAACACGCATCGCCGTTTCACGCGCAGATGAACGACCGCCGCCGCGATAATCGCGCACACCATACTTTTGCATGTAGGTGTAATCCGCATGTGCAGGACGGAATTGGTCTTTGATATTGGAGTAGTCTTTTGAACGTTGATCGGTGTTTTCAATCATCATTCCAATCGGAGTACCTGTGGTTTTTCCTTCGAATACGCCCGATAAAATTTTAACCGCATCCTCTTCACGACGCTGGGTGGTGTAGCGGGATGTTCCCGGCTTGCGACGATCCAAATCTATTTGAATATCCGCCTCAGTCAGCTCAAGGCCGGGCGGGCAACCATCTACAATCGCGCCCAATGCCAAACCGTGGCTTTCGCCAAAGGTGGTCACAGTAAACAATTTGCCGTAAGTATTTCCTGACATTAGTTATTTCCAGACTTAAGAATCAAACATCGGATAAGTAAAAAGTGCGTCGATTATACGTGACTTGCCCTGCAGGCGCATCGTCAACAGCGGATTAGAGAATCCCTGCCACACGCGCACTGCGTAAATCTTGCGCAGTCAACACAAAGACGCCGTGGCCGCCCCGCTCAAACTCAACCCAAGTAAAAGGCAGTGAAGGATAAGCCTCTTCCAGAGCTGGCCACGAATTGCCCACCTCAACAACAAGCACACCCTGTTCAGTCAAGTAATCAGCTGCTTCGACTAACAAACGGCGCGTAAAATCCAATCCATCCTGGCCGGACGCAAGCCCCAACTCCGGCTCCGCATGGAATTCATCGGGCAGGCTCGCCATATCGTCCGCATCAACGTAAGGAGGGTTGGAGACGATCAAATCAAAACGTTGACCGTAGAGGTTTTCAAACAGATCCGACTGCAGCGCAAATATGCGCTCAGTCACTCCATGTTGTTGGATATTCTCTTCTGCAACCGCCAAGGCATCGTAAGAAATATCACTTAACTGCACTTCAGCATCAGGAAACGCATGGGCGCAGGCGATACCAATACAGCCGCTGCCGGTACATAAATCAAGAATTTGTAGCGGCTCATCTACCAGCCAGGGAGAAAAACGTTTTTCGATCAACTCCGCAATGGGTGAACGCGGCACCAACACCCGCTCATCAACGGTGTAAGGCAAGCCTGCAAACCATGCTTGACCGGTGATGTAAGCCGCCGGGATGCGCTCTTCGATACGACGGCGGATATTCTCCACCACCTGCTCACGCTCACTGCGCAGCAAGCGCGCATCCAGCCATTCATCGCCCAGCGGCGGAGCCATATGGATCACATGCAACACCAGTTGCTCGGCTTCATCCCACGGGTTATCAGTGCCGTGACCGTAAAAAAGTTTTGCCGCAATAAACTCACTGGCACCCCAGCGCAAAAAATCGCGGATGGTCAACAACTCATCGCGCGCCTGATCAAAAATACTGGAAGCCTGATTAACATTGGACAAAGTGGTCATGGATACCTCGAACTGGATCGACTGCGCGCATTCTACCGAATTAATCACGTAAATCAGGATTTATGTTTTCTAGAAAGCCGCTGAAAGCGGTAAACTGGCGTTTTGTGTAAGGCAGCAAACCACTGCCGCTTGAGGAGCCGTTGATGAGAGAACATTTTGCGAACATTATTGCTGGCGTTGGTGAAGATTTAACCCGCCCTGGCCTGCTGGATACGCCTGACCGTGCAGCAAAAGCCTTTCAATTCCTGACCCGTGGTTACAACCAAACACTGGCGGAAGTGGTTAATGACGCCCTCTTCCCATCAGACTCCGACGAAATGATCCTGGTGAAAGACATAGAATTATATTCGCTGTGCGAACACCATTTGCTGCCCTTTATCGGCAAAGCTCACGTGGCTTACATCCCTACTGGCAAAGTGTTAGGCCTATCCAAAGTCGCGCGCATTGTTGATATGTTCGCGCGCCGCTTGCAGATTCAAGAGCAACTTACCGTGCAAATCGCCGAGTGCATTCAGGAGATAACCGGCGCATCGGGCGTGGGCGTTATCATCGAAGCAAAACATATGTGCATGATGATGCGCGGTGTGGAAAAGCAAAACTCGTCGATGAAAACCTCGGCAATGCGCGGCAGCTTCCGCAGCAACCAGGCAACCCGCAACGAGTTTTTATCACTGCTGCGCTAACACATTAGCAGCAATAAAAAAGGCGGCATCAGGTTGTTGCCGCCTTTTTTATTTTCAGTGTTTTTATCAATCAGTTCAGTCGTTAATTTTCACTACTTCTACCCGCGCGCTGCGATCACCGCGCCCTGCGGGTGCAAGGCTTCCAATTCCGTAGGTCGAGATTCGCGTGACCACTACGCTTTTTTCTTTCAATGCATTTTTTAACTGCTCAGCATAAATCTGCGAATCTTTTTGTTGCTGCGCGAGAGGCACTGGAGTGTAATCATGCCCTACCAATGCAATTTTCCAATTCGGTTTTTGCGCTAACACATCAACCAATGCTTGCAGATGCGCTTGTTTGATTTGGATATTGGTATTGCCCTTGGAATCATCGGCAACAAGATCAGGGAAAACGTAATAGCCATTGGCATCGAGGGATTTAATAATCGACTCAGGACTTGAAGCTATCCCCAGCTCAATAATTTTATCGACATGCAACACATCCACCTGGACAACCACGCGTTTATTACCGCGCTGCACCGCGTAAAGCGCCACATAAAATGGTTTTGCATCTGCGGTAGTTACCTCATAGGCACCATATTGCTGAAACTGATCCAAGCCATAAAGCTGCTGGATTTTAAAATGGTTATTGGCCCAGGAATTACTGGTGCCGCAATCGCGGCTTTTGCAGTGGAACAACTCACGGAAATTAAAGCCCTGCAATTGATCGAGATAAAAATCAAAACCGTTGTTTGCACTATGCCCCTCTGGCAACTCCAATGTGTAGCGCGCAAGCTCGCCGCTTAAACGTTGTTGACGATCTACTCTCCAGCTACCAGCGATTTTTTTGTAACTGCCCAAGGCCAATACGTAATCATCAGTTTCACCGCCACTTTCAAACATTACGCGTGCGTTGTGGTAATTCTGTAACGGCAATTCATCTGCAAATACAGCGCAACCAATTAATAATAAAATCACACCGCCGACATAACGAAAACAGTTCATAGACTCTCACAAAAAATAGCTGTCATTATTAAAGTGGTTTTCTGTTAACAACTAGACAATAAATTGGGCGAAAAATTCGTTAAGTTTGTCAGCTACCAAATCAACTTCCTGCTCCATATGCAAATGATGGCCGCCAGGCAGCAAGTCGTAATTAATACTGGGGAACTGGGCAACCTCGTGCATATAGTTTGCGTACAACTTGGGCAAGCCGTCTTCAGCCAACAATAATTTAATCGGCGCCTGGACATTATTGATGAACGCATGCAGATGCTCGCGCGACAGTTTTATCATCGAAGGCGCAAGCAGACGTGGATCTGTACTCCACGAAAAACCATTTTGCCGGGCAACAACACCGCGCTCGGTCAATGCAGTTGCCGCAGCACTCCCTAACGGAAACATGCCGCGCTCACGCGCTTTGATAGCAACATTCATATCGGGATAAACGGAGGGGATTTTTTGTTGCTGGACTCTCAAGCCCTGGATTGCAGTCGCCAATTGCTTGGGCGCATCTTCGGGGTGCGCAGGTTCAGGCAATAATCCTTCAACTAATCCTAATGCGATAAATCGTTCGGAAAATGTACCGGCAGCCAGCGTGCCGATAATTGCCCCGCGCGAATGCCCGAGCAATACAAAACGATCCCAGCCAAGATAATCCGCTACGGCAAGTACATCATTAATATCATCCCAAGGTGTGTAAGCCATTTGCCCTGGGCGATGCTCGCTCTGGCCGTGACCAGCCATATCAAGCGCAACGATATGTACATTATTGAGTCGTGGAGCCAATGCAAAAAAACTGGCGGAGTTATCCAACCAGCCATGCAGGGCAAGCACGGGTAACTCCGAGGAATCACCCCACTCCTGCGCGGCAAACTGCATTCCGTTAACAGTGAAACGCAGCTCGCGGGGACTGGATGATTGCGTCATAAACAAACCCACAATGAAATATAAAATAAAACAATGATCGTTTTATTTTAGGCGTGATCCAGCCAAAGTAAATCGCCCATACCAACTGCGATCACTGGAGCCTGGATAGCCGCAAGCGAACTGGTACCTATCGGATAATAGTCATTAGGCTTGTTGCACAGCTTATTAACTAACAATCCAACCAATGGTTGATGGCTTACCAGCAAAATTGATTTGTTAGCTGCTTGAAGCTGTTCGGCATTGATAGTTTCCAACCACTCCATCAACGCCAGAGGATTTGCCTCTGGTATCAACAAATCAGTGGTTTGGATAGTTAACTGCGGAAAATAATTCGCGGCGATTGATGCAGTTTGCTGCGCACGCACGAGCGGACTTGCCCAAATCGCAGAGACCGAAGCCATATCCGCTACGCGCGCCTGAACAACCTTATCGGTGTCAGTGCGCCCCTTATCAGTAAGGCGGCGCACGTCATCCGTTGTAATTTGTGCTTCAGCTTGTCCGTGCCGCAAAATAAAAATGGTCATTAGTTTGCAGCTTCGTCGGGAGTATTAGTGATGCGGCTTGCTGGCTCTACTGCCGGCTCTTTTACCGCAGTCTCTTTTGCGGCAGTTTCAGACACACCGGTATCTGCAGGCCAATCAGCAAACGGGAAAGGTTTTTCCTCGCTGCTGTAGCATAAAAATTTCAACACATCGTAAATATAAGTGGACAGCGAATGTCCGAAACGACGCAAATGCTGATTATCTTCGCCGGTGATCAACGAGAAGAAAAATTGCACAATAACCAATATCCACATCACCAGACTAGCTAGTTGCAACACCGCAGCAAAAAGCAGCATAAACACCAGGCGCAGCCAATGTTTGCTGGATGTGAGATTGGATTTTAATTTTTCATTGTCCATTAGTTACCCCTTAAATATTCAACATCGTCAGCTTGTTCGCCCACCATCAAACCGCGCGCCACATCGGCTATCGCTTTTTGTTGGAACAGAACAGCGTAAAGCCCCGAAACCAATGGCATATACACTTGCAGCTCATCAGCCTTTTGTTTCACTTGGCGCAGCGTGTTCACGCCTTCAGCAACTTGCCCGAGAGAAGCAACAATTTCATCAAGCGGTTTACCCTGCCCCAAGGCGAAGCCTACACGATAATTGCGACTTAAATCCGAAGTACAAGTCAGAATTAAATCACCAACCCCCGCCAAACCTAAAAATGTCATGGGATTTGCGCCCATCATCTGCGCAAAACGCCCCATTTCCGCGAGACTGCGCGTCAGCAACATTGCTTGTGTATTGTGCCCCGCACCTAATGCAGCGGCCATCCCACAAATAATTGCATAGATATTTTTAAGCGCTCCGCCCAACTCTACCCCGTAACGGTCGTGGTTAGCGTACACACGGAAAGTAGACGACTTGAGTGTTTGCTGCACGCGAGAGATTACTGCCTCGCTCTCACTGGCGATAACAGTACCTGTCTGTTGTTGCTGCACAATTTCTTTGGCGAAGTTAGGCCCACTCAACACACCTATCTGATGCCTAGGCAATTCCTCTTCAAGGATTTGGCTCATCAGGGTAAAACCGTCGCCCTCAGGCTCAATCCCTTTTGCAGTGCTCACCACCATGGTGTCCTTGCACAGCATCGGCTTGAGCTGCTGGGTGATGGCACGAAACGAGTGACTGGGGATAGATACAAACACCAAGTCAGCATCGGTGACCGCCAAGGCCAGGTCTGAAGTGATGTTCAATTGCTCATGCAGCATATAACCGGGAAGATAACGGGCATTTTGGCGCGCAGCTTGGCACACTTCCGCCTGCTCGCTGGAGCGCATCCAGAGATAAGTTTGATGATTGTTACAAGAAATGATATTGGCAATTGCCGTACCAAAACTACCACCACCTAACACGGCAACCTTCAATCGTTTACTCATAAATAAATCCAGTGGTTTAACCAAGAAAAAACAATAAAAAATCGTCACTTGTTACGGTTAAAAAGATACAAAGCACACAAACTGTAACTTTTTTGCACAAAAACCTTCATCAAATTTTTGTCCACATTTTCTGTGGATAACTTAGTGGATAGTTTTTGGGAAACCTTCCCAAAGGCCTATAAAATCTATACCAACAACAAAT
>Ga0247822_10002846_pt1 | contig 11159 bp, 6 predicted proteins | sample 13C_Cellulose_Da_FD_192423 | JGI IMG/M metagenome (GOLD analysis project Ga0247822, IMG submission 192423) | Soil microbial communities from agricultural site in Penn Yan, New York, United States - 13C_Cellulose_Day30 | ecosystem: Environmental > Terrestrial > Soil > Agricultural land | place... | reverse complement strand
CCGGTGGCGCTGTCCTCGGACGAGCTCGAGGCCCTGCTCCGCGCCTCCACGCCGGTGCGCCTCGTGAACGACGGCAGCGAGACCTTCCGCGTGCTCGTCAGAAGGCTCAGTGCGTGGCGCGACCACGTCATCACCGCACCAACGCCGCAGCCGGCGTCACGGCCGCAACGCGCGGCGGCGCCGCTGGCGCCTGCACCAGCGCCGCACCGGCTCGCGCCGTTGGTCGACGCCGTCCACCGGCGGCTGCGCTCGCTCGGCATCCCGTCGCCCGCGTTCAAGCTCCTCGACGATCGCACGCGACCGCTCGCGCGTTATCGCGACGATGCGCTCGAGCTCGCGGCGGACAACGCGCACGTGCTCGCCGTCGCCGCGGCCCACGCCGCGAACGCCGCGGCGGCGGATGACGCGCTCGATCTCCTGGTCGCGCACGTCATCGCCGTGCTCGACGAACAGCGTGGCGCGATCACCGCCGCGACGCACGCCGCGGCGATCGCGCAGCTCGTTCAGCGACGGTGATCGCGAACCTGGCCCGCCGGAGCCGGCGCAGCCTGCGTGTCCCAGCGGCCGTCGACCCAGACGTAGTAGTTGCCCTGGAGCTCCCAGCGGCCGTCGACCCAGACCTGGTTGGAGCGCGCACGCTCCCAGTGGCCCGCGACCCAGTCCCACCGGCCGTTCTTCCACTCCCAGCGACCACGCACGAAGATGTAGCCCGCGCGCGGGCCCTGGCTCTCGACGCGGGCCGGAGGCGGCGCGGCCGTCGGGTACATGCCGCCGCCGCTGCTGACGACGACGCCACCCGACGCGTTGCTCACGTCGACCGGAGGCGCACCGCCACCGCTGACGACGACCGTGCCGCCACCGCCGTGATGATGCGTGTGCGGGCCACCGCCGCTGACGACGACGCCACCCGATGCGTTGCTGACGTCCGGCGCGGGGCCGGTCACGACCGGCGCGCTCGACGACACGACCCACGAGCCCTCGATCCAGTGCCACGAGTTGCCGCGGCGCTCCCAGCGTCCCTCCGTCCACGCGTAGCCGCTGCGCTGGCGCTCCCAGTGACCGCCGATCCACGCCCACTGGCCGTTCTGCCAGTTCCAGCGGCCGCGCACCCAGATATGGCCGGGCCGCTCGTTGACGGTCTCGACCTGCGGGGCAGGCGGCTCCTGATACACGACCGCGGTCGTGCCCATGCTCATGCTCGCCGAGCCAGAGCCGCGAACCACACAACCGGGCGCGGCGGCGATCGCCAGGCCAAGCGCTACGAACAGATGACGCGTACGAATCATGGAAGTCTCCTTTGGCACTTTGACGGCCAGGTCCCCGAATCCCTTCAAGCGCGGAGTATTGCGAGCCGCGCTTGGCCCTGTCAAACCGGCGGGCTTCCGGCAACGCGCGGTGTCGCCGGTACTTACACAGGTCTGGTACCCTCGTCTCGGGCGGCTCTGGATGTGCTTCCGTCACGTTCCGGATCGGTAGTGCAGCCACTCTCCGCCCACCCTTTCGGGCCATGGACAGGATCCGCACGCTCCTCCTCGCGCAGAGCCACATGGTGGTGCTCGATCCAGACGCCGTCGCCGCAGCGGCGACGAGGCCCAGCCGTGATGATGACGTCGAGAAGTTCGAAGACGAGCTCGCGCAGCTCGGCTTCGTGATGAGCCTCGACCTCGCCATCACGGTGCGCCGCATGCCCTATCAGGCGATCCAGGAGCTGCGGCGCTGGATGACCGCGACGCTCGCGCCGTCGACGCGCCCCCGCGTGCCGCTCGTCCCCGCGTTCGCCTCGGCGACGCCCGATAACACCGCGAGCCTGTACGCGCGGCGAATCGTGCCCTGGTTGCTCGCGCGGGACCGGCAGCCGTGCCCGTGGTGCGGTGAGGAGAGCGACGTCGGCGCGCTCGATCCGTGCGGGCACCTCGTGTGTCGAGCGTGCTGGTCCGCGGGACGGTTCACCGGCTGCGCCGTGTGCCACCGTCGCGTGGCCCCGGGCGATCCGTTCGTGAAGCTCCCCACCACGCTCGAAGCTCGGATCGCCGATCACGACGGGGCCCTGCAGCTGCTGCAGCTAGGACTCGATCTTCCGGCGATCGTGCGTGCGCGCTTCGAGCGGCTGGCTTCGCGCGCGACGCCGCTCGCGCCGGCCGACCGCGCCGAGCTCGAGCTCGTGATCGACGTCATCGGTCCCACGGCCGCGACGTGGCTGCCGCGGCACATGCCATGCGACGAGACGCGCGCGCTCGCGATCGCGCGGCTTTGGCTGGTGTCTCCGGACCGTCGCGCGATCCTCGCGGCGACCGCGTCGCACCTGCCGGCGGCGACGGACGTGCTGCGCGTCGCGGTGGTGCTCATGGGCGGCGCGCCCGCGCTCGCGCAGGTACGCAGGCTCGGCCCGCTCTCCCGCGCACTGCGCCGCACCGTGCTCGAAGCCCTCGATCGTCTACCCGCCGACGCGCTCGTCGAGGACATGATGCGCCGGCCGGCGCTGTGGAAGCGCGTAGGCGAGCGCCTGCATCCGTTCGAGCACGCGGAGCGCCTTCCCGACGCGGCGTTCGCGTTCGCGGCGGTGCGCGGCACGCTGGTGTCGACGGCGACGTTCGGCCGCGTCCTCCAGCTGCGTGCGGATCAGCTCGCGCGCGTGCACGTGGAGGATGATCGCCTGCACGTCACCTCGTGGGCCTCACCGATCGAGGAGGCCCTGCGCGCGGGCGATGCGTGCGCCGCGGCCGAGCTGCTCGCCGCGCGGCCACCCGAGCTGCTGCGCCGCGCCGATCACGTGCTCCGCCTCGCGCGTACCGCCAGTGCCGTGACGTCCGTCGTCCGAACCCTCGAGGCCGCGATCCCGCGCGGGGCACCGCGCGCGCTGCTCCGCCTCGCCGAGCACCTCGCAGCGCGCGCCGCATCACATGCGCGGCGCCCATGGGGTGCCGTGGATCCGAGGCCGCCGCTGGCCACGGAGCTCGTCTCGAGGATCATCGACGCGATTCACGACGAGCTCCTCGCGCGCGCGGGCAAGCGCCGCCACTTCGCACGCGCGGTGATCGATCGCGCGCTGGTCGATCGGCCGCGGGTATGGACGCTCGCATGCCTGCACGCCGTCGCGCGCACCAACTCGATCTACGTGCGCGAGCGCGACGGCCTGATCTCGATGTATCGGCGCCGCGAAGGCGAGACCACGGCCCAGCGGTTCACGCGCGTGCACGCAGGCCAGACCGATGACGGAACCCTCGCGATCCTGCCCGCCGCGAACGCACCGACCTGGCTCGTGCTCGCACGCCCGGATCTCGCGCTTCCCATCGACAGCGAGTGCTACCTGCCCGATCGGCAAGGACAATTGATCGCGCAGCTGTTTTCGATGCGTTGACGAAGTGTGAGCGTGCAAACCCAGGCGCCACCTTATATAAGGGCCGCCTCATGGCTGTCGTACCCGTCAATGAGATAGCGCGACCGGCGCCGTCCATCCGTCCGCTGCGGATCCTGGTCGTCGATGACGATCCGCTGCAGCTCCGAGCCCTCCAGCGTGCGATGCGCGAGCATCGTAATGTCGACCTAACGGCCATCGAGCACTCGATCGACGCGCTGCTGGCGATCGGCTCCGTGAAGCCCGACCTCGTCGTGCTCGATCTCTACATGCCAGGCGTCGATGGACTCGAGGTGTGTCGCCGCCTGAAGGCCAACGCCGAGACCTGCGACATCGACGTCGTGATCGCGAGCGCGGCGATGAACGCCGAGCTCGAGACCGCCGCACGCGATGCAGGCGCCCTCGCGATGCTGCCCAAGCCCGTCCGCGTGGAGACCCTGCTCGCACTGCGTCCGGCGCCCTCGCCGATCACCGACATCGTCGCGGCCGCGGCGGTGCCCGACCAGCACGCGCGGTTCTCGCGCGGCGCGAACGTGCTCGTCGGCATGCTCGAGGATGCGGGCGTCGACGTCGTGTTTGGCCTGCCCGGCGGCGCGATCTCGCCGGTCCACGACGCGCTGCTCGACAGCCACATCCGCGTCGTCACCACGCGCCATGAAGCCGGCGCGATGTTCGCCGCCGCGGCCTACGCGCGGGCGACGGGGAAGCTCGGCGTCGTCGCCGTCACCTCGGGCCCAGGTGCGCTCAACTCGATGACCGGCCTCGCCACCGCCTTCTGTGATGACGTCCCGCTGCTCCTGCTCGTCGGTGAAGTGCCGCGCGCGGCGCACGGAAAGGGCGTGCTGCAGGACGGCTCGGCGCTGGGGCTGCAGATCGTCGAGATGGCGCGCCACGTCAGCAAGCTCGCCCTCGAGATCCCGCGCCCGAGCGCCCTCCCCCATCTCGTGCGCCGGGCCGTCGCGACCGCGCAGTCCGGCCGCAAAGGTCCCGTCGTGCTCACGCTGCCGCTCGATGTCACCACCGCCGAGGTCGTGATGCCGCGCGTCGCCGGCACCGTCACCGTCGGTGCCATCGTCGAGACCGAGAGCCTCGACGAGATCGCCGCGCTCGCGAGCGCAGCCACCCGCCCACTGATCCTCGCCGGCAACGGCGTGCGCGGTGACGGCGCCCCCGAACGCCTGCGCGCGGTCGCCGAGCGCCTGGGCTGCCCGGTCGCCACCACGCCCAAGGGCAAGGGCGTGTTCCCCGAGTCGCACCCGCTGTCCGTCGGCGTGCTCGGCCTCGGCGGCCATCCCTCCGCGCGCAGCTACCTCGAGCAGGGCTGCGACGTCGTCATCGCGATCGGCACCAGCCTCGGGGATCTCTCGACCGACGGCTTCTCACCGTTGCTCCAGGCCGCCACCCTCGTCCACATCGACATCGACGCACGCCAGGTCGGCAAGAGCTACGCTCCCACCCATGCCGTGGTCGCCTCCGCGCGCGAGTTCCTCGGGGGCCTCGCCGAGCGCCTCGACCAGCTGTCCTGTGTCATCCACCGGTTCGATACCGGCGTGCAGCGCCTGCCGCCCGAGTCCTCACCCAAGCGCGATCGCCTCGCGTCGAGCGACGCGGTCCTCGGCGTTCAGGCCCTGCTGCCCGACGACACGATCTATACCGTCGATTCTGGCGAACATTTTTTGTTCGCCACCCATTACCTACACATCGATCTGGCCGATTCATTCCTCGTCATGACCGGCCTCGGCTCCATGGGCCAATCCATCGGCGGTGCGATCGGCGCGCAGCTCGCGCACCCGGGCCGTGCCGTGGCGGCGATCTGCGGTGACGGCTGCTTCGCGATGAACGCCTTCGAGATCGCGACCGCCGTGGCCGAGCAGCTGCCGATCCGGGTCTTCGTGTTCAACGATCAGCGCCTCGGCATGGTCGAGCACGGCCATCGCTCGGTCTACGGTCGCGCGGCCCGCTACCCGACCAATCCACTCGACGTCTGCCTCGTCGCGCGCGGCCTCGGCGCCGACGCGATCCGGGTCGAGACCGTCGAGCAGCTCGCGATGGTCAAAGATCTCGTCGCGACCGCACCCGGCCCGGTCGTCGTCGACGTCGCGATCGACGGCGACCTCCACCTCCCGAAGCGCGACCGCGTGGCGGCGATGAACGACCGCGCCGCGACCGCGTTCGGTCAGCCCAAGCTCGTCAACTGATGGATCTCGCCAACCCCGATACCTACGCCACCGGCATCCCATACGAGGAGCTCGCGCGCCTTCGCCGCGAGGAGCCCGTGTCCTGGCAGGCCGAGCCTCGCGGCCGCGGCTTCTGGGCGGTCACCCGCTATCACGACATCCTCGCCGTCCTGAAGACGCCCGCGGTGTTCTCCTCGTGGCGCGGCGGCGCGCTCCTCGAGGATCCGCCGCCGGAGTTCCTCGCGAAGCTGCGCGAGAACATGCTCAACCGCGATCCGCCGGATCACACCAAGCTCCGCAAGCTGGTGAACCACGTGTTCAGCCCCAAGCGGATCGGCGCGCTCGAGGAGAAGATCGCGACGCACGCCCGCGCCCTCGTCGAACGCGTGAGCGATCGCGGCGCCTGCGACTTCGCGACCGACGTCGCGGGTGAGATGCCGCTCTACGTGATCTGCGAGATCCTCGGGATCCCCGAGGCCGATCGCCAGCACCTCTACGCGCTCACCGGCCGCATGCTCAGCAGCTCGCTGACCGATCGCCAGGCCGCGCTCGCCGATGGCATGGCCGCCGCCGCGGAGCTCCGCGCGTATGCCGCCGACCTCGAGCGCGAACGCCGCGCGCGCCCCACCGACGATCTCGCGAGCGATCTCCTGCGCGCCGAGATCGACGGACGCCGCCTGACCGAGGGCGAGTTCCAGGCGTTCTTCATGCTGCTGTTCAATTCCGGCAGCGACACGACGCGCTCGCTGCTGTGCTTCGGGCTCCGCCTCCTGTTCGAGCATCCCGCCGACCTCGCGCGGCTGCGCGCCGAGCCGACCCTGCTGCCCTCCGCGATCGAGGAGATGCTGCGCCTCGATCCTCCCGTGATTCAGTTCCGCCGCACGGCAACGCGCGACACGGAGCTCGCTGGCACGCCGATCAAGGAAGGCGACAAGGTCGTCGTGTTCTTCCCCTCGGCGAACCGCGACGAGACGGTGTTCCCGGATCCCGACCGCTTCGACATCACGAGGTCACCGAATCACCACCTCTCGTTCGGCCACGGGACACACTTCTGTCTCGGCGCTCCACTCGCACGGCTCGAGAGCCTGCACCTGTTACGCGTCATCCTCTCGCACTGGCGCACGATCGAGCCGGCAGGCACCATCGTCGCCTCGCGGACGAACTTCATCCGCAGCATCCACCACTATCCCATTCGCTTTCAGGCGTGCTGAGGCCTCGCATGCAACCGACTCCTCCAACCTGCAGTGACGCGCCGATCTGGACCGCGTGGATGGCCGCGTTCCACGCGCCCACCCTGGCGATCGCCGACGAGCTCGGCTTCTTCGCCGCCCTGTCCGACGCGCCCCTCACCGCGGCCGAGCTCGCGACCAAGCTCGGCATCGAGCTCCGCGCGACCGAAGCGATGGCCGGCGTGATGGCCTCACTTGAGTTCGTCGTGCTTGCCGACGGCCGCTTCGGTCTGACCGACGTCGCTCGCACGTACCTGCTGCCGAGCAGCACCTACTACTGGGGAGGCATGCTGCGGCGCATCCGCGACAACCCGCTCGACTGCCGCAAGCTGATCGAGTCGCTGCGCCGCAACAGCGCCGCTGAGGATGCGTCCCTCGCCGCGATGTGGACGCGGCCGGCCCCTCCGCCCGAACAGCTCGTCGCGTTCACGCATGCGATGCACGCCCACTCATTCGCCCTCGCGATGCGTGTCCTCCCGAGCTTCCCGCTCGGCGGCATCCACCGCTTGCTCGACGTCGGCGGCGGCTCCGGCAGCTACTCGATCGCCGCCCTCACACATCACCGCGCGCTGCGGTGCACCCTCGTCGACCTCGCCGCGGTCGGCGCCGTCGCGCGTGAGTACGCCACGCGCCACGACGTCGCCGATCGTCTCGACGTCGTCGCGGCGAACATGTTCACCGACCCGCTGCCTACCGGGCACGACCGCATCCTGTACAGCGACATCTTCCACGACTGGGACGACCCGAGCTGTCGCCTGCTCGCCAAGCAGGCCTTCGACGCGCTGCCGTCCGGCGGCAAGCTCTGGCTGCACGAGATGCTGCTCGACGACACCAAGGCCGGCCCGCCCCAGACCGCCGCCTACTCGATGGTCATGGTGTTCGTCACCGCGGGTCGCCAGCGCAGCGCGCGCGAGCTCTACGAGCTCGTGACGAGCGCCGGGTTCGTCGAGCCGCGCTGCACGATGACGGCCGGCGGCTACGCCCTGGTCGAAGCGACACGGCCATGACGTCGCCAGCTCCTGACCGCGTGGGCATCCTGGGTCTCGGGCTTCATCTCCCTTCGGGTATTCGCCGTAATGATGCCTGGCCGTCCGAGATGCTCGCTCGGTGGGCCGAGCGTCGTCGCAGCTCGCCGCGCACGCTCCCCGAGCCCGCAACGCCGGGGCAAGAACGAGTCCTGACCGCAATGCGCGCGCAGGCGGCAGATCCGTTTCAGGGCGCGTCCGTTCGGCACGTACTCTCGCCGGACCTCGACATCGAAGATCTCGAGGAGGCAGCGGCACGCGAGGCGCTCGATGACGCAGGCATCGCGGCGAACGAGATCGATCTGTTGCTCACCTTCAGCATCTCGCCCCCATACCTCCTGAGCAACCCGGGTTGCGTGCTCCACCAACGCCTGGGGCTCCCACGCGCATGTTTCACGATCCAGGCGGATGCAGCGGCGTTCTCGTTCCTCGCGCAACTTGCACTCGCCGAGTCGATGATCCGCGCAGGTTCCGCGCATCACGCTTTGCTCGTCCAGTCGTCCGTCGGTACGAGGCTCATCGACCTCGAGGACCCTCAGTCGGTTCTACTCGGTGATGGAGCCACGGCCGTGGTCGTTGGTCCCGTTGCTCCCAGCCGTGGAATCGAAGCGAGCGTTACGTTCACGGACGGACGATTCCCGAGATCGGTGATCGCCAGCGTTCCGGGCTCGACCTGGTACGACGGCGGTCGACCTCGGATGCATGTCGCGGATTGGGACCAGATGAACCAGGTGTTCCTATCGACGGCCGACGTTTGCAAGGACAGCATCGACGCAGTCCTTGCAAGTGCTGGCCGCACGACGCGGGACGTGGACTTCTTGTGCATCTATCAGGGCACGCCATGGCTAAGCCGCGTCGTTCAGAACTACGCCGGCCTCACGCACGCCCGTAGCCACGAGACGTTCCCCGAGCTCGGCTATCTATCTGCCGCGATGCTTCCCGCAAACCTGTACCTCGCACGCCAGCGCTGCGTGCTGCGCGATGGAGACCTCGTAGCGATGGCGGGCGGCGGTACCGGCATGACCTACGGTGCAACGCTGCTGCGTTGGGGCTCAGCGTGAACGAGGTCTCGTGCAAGGCCTTCGAGGTCCTGTTGGCGCCGTTGAAGCGCAAGGGGATCACTACCGTCGATGTCGTCGTGGGCACGCAGGTCCCTCCCGAGCTCATTGAGGATCGGAAGGCGCGCATCGACTGGAGCGACTACGTCGCGATCATGCGCAACGTCCGGCCGCACTTCACGGATGAGGAGTACATCGAGATCGGCCGATCGTACATGCGCTCGCCGGGCGTGAAGTTCGCGTTCGTGATCGCTCGGCTCTTGTTTACGCCGTTGGACATCTATCGATGGTTCAGCAAGCCCCGTAAAGGCGTGGGGAACCAGATGTTCACGTGCATCGTTCCCGAGCACCGCGAGCTCTCACCTTACGAGATCCAGCTCGATCTTACGCTGCCTGACACCTACGAGGTGTGCTGGGACTTCTTCCTCATATCGAGCGGCAACATGGAAGAGCTTCCTCGACTCTTCGGGCTGCCACGTGCGCGACTCGAGCTCACGCGGCTCAGCCGCGGCGCGCGGATGGAGATCACGATTCCGAGCGGGAAGCCGCCGTTCTTTGCACGCGCATGGCGCTTCCTCGCGCGGCCTTTCGTCGGGCGAGCGGCGGCCAAGGAGCTGCAGGAGGCGCACGAGACGCTCGTCGATCGCTATGCCGAGCTCGAGAGCGCGCAGATGAAGCTCGATCGCCAGGCGACGCAGCTGCGCACCGCGCACGCCGTGAACGAGCTGGTGCAGCGCGACCTCGATATCGACAAGATGCTGCAGACGATCGCGACCGCGCTCGTCGAACAGGCGGGGTTCGAGTGGGCGGAGATCCGCTTGGTCGGCGACGAGAACGAGCCGGCGCAGACCGCGAGCCACGGCGCGGCCACGCACGAGGCGCCGCTGCTGCGCACGCTGGAGGCGCGCGGAGGTGAGCGCGTCGGCGAGCTGGCGACGGCGCCCAGGGCGGACGCGGATCGGGTCGAGCGCGAGGCGCTGCTCGACTTCCTCACGCCGACGCTCGGCATCGCGCTCGAGAACGCGATGTTCCGGTCCGGCCTCGAGCGGTTGGTGGACCGGCGGACGACCGAGTTGACGACCGCGCGCGACGAGCTGGCCGGCACGGTGAAGAAGCTCGAAGAGGCGCGCGGTGCACGCGAGAAGTTCTTCGCCAACGTCTCGCACGAGTTCCGCACGCCGCTCACGATCATCTTGCTCGCGGTCGGCGACGCCTTGCGGCGCGCGGGCGAGGCGATCGATCCACGCGCGAAGGAGAGCCTCGAGTCGGTGAACGGCTCCGCGCGCAAGCTGTTGCGTCTGGTCGACGAGCTGCTGCTGCTCGCGGCGGGCGAGGAACACAAGCTGGCCATGCGCTCGGAGGCCACGAACCTGAGCGCGCTGGTCGACGGCGTGGTGTCCGCGTGGCGGCCGGCGGCCGAGGCCGCGGGGCTCGAGCTCTCGAGTGAGGTGGCCCGCGCCGTGGGAGCGTCGGTGGACCCGGTCGCGCTCGAGCGCATCACGACGAACCTGGTATCGAACGCGATCAAGTACACGCCACGCGGCGGACGCGTGTGCGTCGAGCTCGTCGACGAGACGGATGCGATCCGGCTGTCGGTGCTCGACACCGGCATCGGCATCAGCAAGGAGCTCGCGGGGCGGCTGTTCGGCCGCTTCGAGCGCGGGGCGGACGTGCAACGCACGACGGCCGGTACCGGCATCGGGCTCTCGCTGGTCAAGCAGCTCGTCGAGGCGCACGGCGGCATGGTGAAGGCGGTCGGGCGCGACGGCGGCGGCACCGAGATGCGCGTACTGCTGCCGGCCGAGCGGCGGGTCGACAGCGCCGTCGCCGACGCGCCGGTGCTCCAGCTCGGCGATCACGTGGCGCGCACGTTCGCCGCCAAGCCGCTGCCGCCGATCGCGCTGCCCGAGGGCATCTCGCAGGGCACGATCCTGATCGCCGAGGACGACGTCCTGCTCGCCGAGATGATCGCCGGCGTGCTGTCGGACGAGTACACGGTGCGCGTGGCGTACGACGGCGAGGCCGCGCTCGAGCTCGCGCGCAAGCATCCACCGCAGATGCTGATCACCGACGTCGACATGCCGAAGATGAATGGCCTCGAGCTGGCCAAGCGGTTCCGCGAGACCTCGAAGGACAAGCTCGCGCCGATCCTGATCCTGTCCGCGCTGCAGTCGGCCGCGACGCGCGTCACCGGCCTCGACGCGGGCGCCGTCGACTACGTCACCAAGCCGTTCGATCCCGTCGAGCTCAAGGCGCGCGTGCACGCGCAGTTCCGCATGCGCGACCTCGCCGTCCGCCTGCACCGCGTCGAGAGC
>Ga0247822_10002843_pt1 | contig 11165 bp, 9 predicted proteins | sample 13C_Cellulose_Da_FD_192423 | JGI IMG/M metagenome (GOLD analysis project Ga0247822, IMG submission 192423) | Soil microbial communities from agricultural site in Penn Yan, New York, United States - 13C_Cellulose_Day30 | ecosystem: Environmental > Terrestrial > Soil > Agricultural land | place... | reverse complement strand
GGCGCGCACCGGCTGTACGAAGTCCCGGGGCTGACCCATGGCTCCGGGCGACGGCGCTCGACGATCGGGGAGACCCAGATCGCCGCGCGGCTCGGCAAGCCACAGGAAGCGCGTGCCGACGCCTGCCCCTTTGCTCAGACCGATGTGGACATGGCCGCTTTCGCTCAGGCGGCACACGAAAATCTGGATCGCTGGTCGCGGCACGGCATCGCGGCGCCGCGTGTCGCGCAACGATTACAGCATGAAGGCCTTGTCCAGCGCCGCGACGCCAACAGCAACGCACTGGGCGGGATTCGTCCGGCGCAACTCGACGTGCCGCTCGCCAGCTACGGCCCGGCGCCGGAAGGCAGTGGTTGCGACACCGCGCGGCAGGGAATCGGGAGTCCGTCGATTCCGATGCGCCGCGTGCCGCTGTCGAAGGAGCGGCTCGCCGCGCTCTACCCGGGCGGCAAGAGCGAATATCTGATCAGATTCGATACCGCGATCGACCGGCTCGTCACCCAGCGCTGGCTGCGTGCACCCGATGCCGCGACCCAGAAATCCGAAGCCCGCAAGTTCGCCGAGGAGGCTTTTCAATGATTCGTGCCGCAACCATCGCTCTGCTGCTTGCCGCCGCCCCCGCCGCCTATGCGCAGGCGCCGTCGAGCTTCGGCCGCTATGCGCCAGCGCTCCAGTATAAGGAAGCGATCGTCACGTCGGAATATGTGACGATGCGCGACGGAGTGAAGATCGCGGTGAGCGTCACTCGTCCGGCGATCGACGGCAAGCCTGCGCCGGGCAAGTTCCCGGTGATCTGGCACGGCTCGCTCGACATCCGCAGCCCATATGGCAAGGGCGGCAAGATCGTCGAGGACGGCACGTTCGGCGCGTTCACCGGCCGCTACGGCATGGGGTCGATCGTCGGCCATGGCTATGTTCTCGTCACCATCGCCCGGCGCGGATCGGGCGCATCGTTCGGCAAGCGGCGCGGCTATCAGGACCGCAACGAGGCGCATGACGCCTATGAGATCAACGAATGGGCCGCGCGCCAGCCCTGGTCGACCGGCAAGACCGCGATCTATGGCTGCTCCAACACCGGTGAAGCGGTGCTGCACGCGATGACCGTGCTGCCGCCGAGTCTGAAAGCGGTGTTCAGCGGGTGCTTCAACTGGAACAAATTCGACGGCTTCACCCGTGGCGGGATGATCGCCAACTGGGGTACCGGCCCGACGCGCACGCTGGAAGAGGACATGAAGTCGACCCCGGTGGACGGCGACGACAACCGCATGCTGCTGCGCAAGGCTGCGGAGGAGCATCAGGGGGCCAGCAACCTGTTCGACCTGATGGTGTCGATGCCCTATCGCGACAGCTTCTCGCCGCTCACCTTCAGCCGTTTCTGGGGCGAAGGCAGCGTCAGCAGCTACAAACCCCAGCTCGATACCTCGAAGGTCGCGACCTATATCATGGGCGGCTGGTACGACGATTTCCGCCAGCAAGGGCTGATCGCACAGGCGAACCTGCCCAACCGCCCCAAAGTGATCATCGGCCCGTGGACCCATTGTTCGACCAAGGGATATGAAGAGCTGGTCGCCAACGAAGTGCTGCGCTTCTTCGACGAGCAATTGAAGGGCATCGATACCGGTAGCAGCGCCGACGCCCCGATCCACTATTTCACCGTGAATGCGCCCGAGGGCAGCGGCTGGCGCTCCGCCGCCAGCTTCCCGCTGCCCGGCACGCAGACGCGGACCTTCCATCTCGGTAGCGACAGCCTGCTCACGGTGAAGCCCGGCAAGACGGCGGCGACAGCCTTCGCCGTGAAGCGCGAAGGGCAATGCCCGGGCAATGCCGGCTCCGCCGCACAGCCCTGCCACATCGCCGGGAACGGCGCGTCGTGGAGCATGCCGATCGCCGCGGAGACCGAAATCACCGGCCATCCGCTCGCCGACCTGTGGGTCGTGTCCGACGCCCCTGACGAGCATGTCTTCGCCTATCTTGAGGACGTCGCGCCCGACGGCACCGTCACCGTCGTCACCGAAGGGAGGCTGAAGGCCAGCATCCGCAAGACCGGAGATGCCCCGTGGAACATGCTCGGCCTGCCCTGGCATCGCGGCTTCGAGGAAGACGCGCAGCCGCTCAAGGCCGGCGAGCCGGCGCGGCTGCAATTCGCGATGCTGCCCGCGTCATGGGTATTTCGGAAAGGCCACCGGCTGCAGATCACCGTCACCGGCTGGGACTGGCGAGAGCGGCAGGCGCTCAAGACCCCGTCGACGATCCGCATCCTCAACGATGCGCAACACCGGTCGACCGTGACGCTTCCCTATGCGCCGGCGACCTACAAGGTCGCTTATGCTCAGCGGTGAAACACGTCGTACATCCGGTCGAGCGCGGCGTCGAAGATCGGACGCTCTTCCGGGCTGAGTTGCGCGAGCACCTCGACCTCGACCTTGGCCATGATCGCGAACAGCTGGTCGAGGAACTTCTTGCCTTCAGGAAGAATGGTCAGGGCATGACGTCGGCGATCGACTTTCGACCGTTCGCGCTGCGCCCAGCCGCGCTTCTCCAGCTCGTCGACGATCTGGACGGTGATCGATTTGTCGAGGCCCACGGTGCTCGACAGCTCCTGCTGCGACAGACCCGGATTGGCCTCGATCAGCGCGAGCGAGGAGAACAGACCGCTGCGGATGTTGAGGTGGGCTGTCTCGGCGATGAAGTTGGCGGCGAGCTGGTTCTGCACGCGTCGCATGCGGAAACCGACATAGTCGTTCAGCCGCCCGAGCTGCATGCGCCGCTCCCCCATATCGCCCTTGGTTTCCGTCACCCTGTTTTCCTTCGCGTCCGCCAAAATAGATCGATTGACAGATCGTTGAAAATTTCTACTGTTTGATCCATTCACTGCAATTAGACTGCCCGCATCAGAGGCTGTCAATCAGGAGAGGCCAGGCTTGTCCGACCCGGTAACCGACGCGGCAGCGCCGCTGCACGACGAAGAGCCGCCCCCCGCACCGGTCACGGGCGTTGCGGGGCGGACCGCATTCTACATCGGCTCGGCCGGGCTGCTGCTGGCAACCGCCGCCGACTCAATCGCCGTGCTGGGCCGCCACACAGGCTTCGCGCTGATCGGAGCGATCGAGATCGTCCAGGCCGCGATCGTGTTCATTGCCGCGTCGTCGATGGTCAGCGTCACGCTGTCGCGCGGCCATGCCGCGGTGCACATCCTGACCGACCGCCTCACCCCGTCGCGCCGCGCCGCTTTGGCACGCGTCGCCAATCTGCTGGGCGTGCTCGCGCTGCTGCTGCTCGCCGCGGGATCGCTGATCCTGCTCGCCGATCTGTGGAACGGCCATGAACGGTCGGAGCTGCTGCACATCCCGTTGCGCTGGTTCCGGCTGCTGATGATCGCGGCGCTGGTGTTCGTGGCGATCCTGTTCGTTCGTCAGGCACTCGAAAATCCGAAGCCGGAGGTGCGGCATGACGCCTGAACTGATCGGCTTCGCCGGCATCCTCGCGCTTCTGCTCTTGCTGACGCTGGGCGTGCCGATCGGCGTCAGCCTTGCGCTGACCGGCGTGCTCGGGCTGATGGTGATGCTGTCGCCCGAAGCAGCGCTGGCCAAGGCGGGCGTCGTCGTGTTCGAAGTCGCGAACAAGTACGAGCTGGGCGTACTGCCGCTGTTCCTGCTGATGGCCCATCTCTGCTTCGCGGCAGGGGCAAGCCGCGACTTCTTCGACGTCGCCGCGCGCTTCATCGGCCATCGCCGCGGCGGCCTCGGTCTTGCCGCGATCGCGGGCTGCGCGGGCTTCGGCTCGATCAGCGGATCCAGCCTCGCCACCGTCGCCACGGTCGGTTCCGCAGCATTGCCGGAGATGCGGCGCGCAGGCTACAATCCCGGCTTCGCCGCGGGCGCGCTCGCCGCCGGCGGCACGCTCGGCGCGCTGATCCCGCCTTCGGGCGCGCTGATCGTCTTCGGCATCATCGCGGAAGTCTCGATCGGCCGGCTGTTCACCGCGGCGATCATCCCCGGCTTCAGCCAGGCGTTATTCTACATGATCGCGATCGCGATCCTGTGCTGGTTCAAGCCCGAGCTCGGCCCTAAATCGGCGCGCGTCGGCTGGCGAGAGCGGATCCGCGGGCTGATCGGCATCATCGACATCATTGTGTTGGTAGTGTTCGTCATCGGCGGGCTGATGATCGGCTGGTTCACTCCGACCGAAGCGGCTTCGGTGGGCGTGATCGTCGCGTTCATCCTGATGGCGATCCGCGGCGCGTTCAACCGCGAGGCGATCGGAGACGCCTTCGCGAAGACGCTATCGACCACGGGCATGATCTATCTGATCATCATGGGGGCGATCCTGTTCGCCACCTTCATCAGCGTCACCGGCATCGCGGACCTCATGTCGAATACCGTGCGCGACATGGACGCCAGCCCGGTGGTAGTCATCATCGTCATCGCGCTTATGCTGCTGGTGCTGGGATCGTTCCTCGACGGTCTTGCGCTGATGCTGCTCACGACGCCGATCTTCCTGCCGATCGTGCTGGAGCTTGGCTACAGCCCGATCTGGTTCGGCATCTTTCTCGTCCGTACGATGGAGATCGGCTTCGTCCACCCGCCGCTCGGCCTCAACGTCTACGTCATACAGGCGATCGGCAAGGACATCCCGCTGGGTCAGATCTTCCGCGGCATCGTGCCGTTCCTGATCGCCGACTTCTTCCATTTGGCCATGATTATCGCCTTCCCGGTGATCACTCTGTGGCTGCCCAGCGTGATGGGAGCCTGAACGATGCGCTTCCCTTCAATTCTTCTCGCCCTTGCCCTCGCCGGCTGCGGCGCGGCGCCTCAGCCGACCGCTGAACATGTGCTGACCTACGCCAGCCCCTATACCCCCACCCACCCCTTCGGCCTCGCCGATCAGGAGTGGATGAAGTGGGTGGAAGCGAAAAGCGGCAGGCGCATCGCGTTCAAACCCTATTGGTCGGGCGCACTGCTCTCGTCCGAGATGAGCATGGAGGAGATCCGCCACGGCGTCGCCGATATCGGCCTGATCACCCCGATCTACGCCAAGGGCGGGGCGCATCTGCTGCGCGGCCAGTCGGCCTTTTATGGCGGGGTGCGCAGCATTTCCGATCAGGTCGCGGTCTATGATTGCCTCGACGCCCGCTTCCCGAAATTCGAGGATGAACTGCACGGGCTGCACGTCCTCGCGGTACAGGGTGGCAACTTCCCGGGCGTGCTGACCCGCGACCGGCCGATCCGCCACCTCTCGGACTTCAAGGGACTGCGCCTGCGCGCGCAAAGTGACGCGGTCGATATCCTCAAGCAGCTCGGCGCCGATCCTGTGAACATGCCGATGGGCGAGGTCTATTCGGCGTTGGCCAAAGGCGTGATCGACGGCGTGGTCGCGCCCGCCGACACGATCCGCAGCCTGCACTTCGCCGAAGTAGCCAAGCATTTCACCACGATCCGCTTCAGCCGCGGCGCCTATCCCGCGCGTGCCATGTCAAGCAGGACCTGGGAACGCCTGCCGCCCGACCTGCGCGCGGTACTCGATGAGGGTCGCCGTGTCTGGGAGGAAGCGCTCGAGCGCCAGCTACTCAAAGCCGAAGCCGCGGGCGTCGAATATGGCCAGGGCAACGGCATCACCTTCAGCAGCATTCCCGTTGCCGAGCAGAAGGCGTTCGATGCGCTCTACAACAAGGATGCGTTCGATCAGGCCAAGCGGCTCGGCAAGATCGGGATCGATGCCGTGCCGATCTATCAGGAAGCCCAGCGGCTGATTTCAGGCGGCGAGATTCAATGCGCGACGCAGGAGGCGAAACGATGAGCCGGCTTCCGCTGGAAGGCGTCAAGGTGGCCGACTTCTCCTGGGTTGGCGCAGGGCCGCGCGCGACCAAGGATCTTGCGGATCTGGGCGCGACGGTCATCAAGATCGAATCGCGCAAGCGGCTGGACCTCGGCCGCCTTTCGCCCCCTTTCGCGGGCGGTGGACGCGATCCCGACGCCTCGGCGTTCTTCGCGATCACCAACACCAGCAAGCTGGGGGTGACGATCAACCTCAACGATGCGCGCGGAATCGAGGTGGCGAAGAAGCTGGTGGGCTGGGCCGATATCGTGGTCGAGAATTTCAGCTACGGCTACATGGACCGCGTCGGCCTGTCGTTCGAAACGCTGAAGGCGATCAACCCGGCGATCATCCAGATCAGCGTCAGCGTCGCCGGTCGCAAGGGACCGCTCGGTCCGATGCGGGGCTACGGCAACAGCGCCGCCGCACTGTCGGGCCTCGCCGCGCAGTCGGGCTGGCCCGATCGCGGGCCGCACATGCCGCCCTTCGCCTATGGCGATGTGGTCGCGCCGATGTTCGCTACCGTTGCGATGCTTGCCGCGCTCGAACATCGTCGCATGACCGGTGAGGGGCAGCATATCGATATCAGCCAGGTCGAACCGCTCATCCATGCCATGGCCGACCAGTTCGGTGCCGTCCAGGCCGGTGTCACCGGCAAGCCCGGCAACCGCTCGCCATTCTGCGCGCCGCACGGTGCCTTTCCCGCACGCGGCGTCGACCAGTGGATCGCGATCGCGGTCCGCGACGATGCCGAATGGACGAAGCTTGCGCAGCTTTCCGGGATCAAGGATCCGCGCTTCGCCAGCCTCGCGAGCCGCAAGGCGAACGAGGACTCACTCGACGCGGCGCTTTCCGAATGGACTAGGTTGCACGACAAGCATGTGCTGGCGGATCGGCTCGCAGCGCTCGGCATTCCGGCCGAACCGGTCAATGACGGCCGCGACGTCTTTACCGATCCTGAGCTGATCGAGCGCGGCCATTATCGCCCGATCACCCATGACAAGCTCGGCAAATGCGACATGCCCGCCCCGCCGCTGCGTTTCTCGGGCAGCGCGATCCGCGTCAGCCCTCCACCCAATCTGGGCGAGCATAACCGCGCGATTTTCGTGGACCTGCTCGGCATGAGCGAAACCGAGGTCGCGGAATTGACGGAAGCGGGAGCGCTCGCATGATGCTGTCGCACCTCATCGTTGCCGATTTGACCGATGGTCTCGGCGAAATCGCGGGGCGGATGCTCGCCGAGCTCGGCGCACGCGTCGTCCGCGCCGATAATGGTGGAAATATCGCGTGGAACCACGGCAAGGAAACGGGCGACGCCGATGCGCTGCTCGCCACCGCCGACATCGTCTTCCGCAATCCCGGCCGCGAGCACGCGGCGCTGATCGCCGCCAGCCCCAAGCTGATCGATGTCGTCATCGCGCCATTTCTGCCCGGCGGGCCCAATGACGACCGCCCGGAGACCGACCTAACGCTGATGGCACGATCAGGACTGATGACGATCCTTGGCGACCCCGATCGCGCGCCGATGACCATGCCGGGCGCGCAGGCCTTTGCACTCGCCGGCATCCAGGCAGTGATCGGCGCGCTCACCGCGCTCCACGCCCGCACCGCCACCGGAAAGGGGCAGCTGGTCGAGGTCTCCGCCTATCAATCCGCGGTGCTCGCCAACTACCGCGAGCCGCTGACCTGGGGCTGGGTCGGCCGCGTCGGCAACCGCACCGGCAACCTCCTCGTCCGCGGCAAGTCGGGCGTGCGCCAGGTATGGGAATGCGCCGACGGCTGGGTCACCTGGGCGCTGGTCGACAATCCCCCGATGATGCGCGGAATGGTCAAGGCGATGGGTGACGCCGCTGGTCCGCTGGCCGAAGTCGATTGGGACAACATCCTCGTCGCCGACACGCCCCGTGAGACGCTGGCGGCGTGGGAGGCGATCGTCGAATCTTTCTTCCTGCGCCACACGCGCGCTGCGCTGGGCGCCATGTCCACCACCGGTGGCCTCGGCCTGTCGTGGATCGAGACCCCGGACGACGCGCTCGCCAGCGATCATCTCGCGGCACGCGATTTGTGGCGTGAGGTCGATGGCGTGAAGCTGCCGGGCAAGCTCTGGGTTTCTTCACTGGAGGACGGCCAATGACCGCGTTGAAGGGTCTGACAGTCGTCGACTTCTCGAAGTTCCTCCCCGGGCCGTATTGCAGCTGGATGCTCGCGGATCTGGGCGCCGAGGTGATCCGGATCGAGAACCCGCGTGAGCTCGCCAAGCAGCGCAAGGTGTTCGGCTGGGACAAGCTCTCCCCGCGAGAAAACGCCCGGCTGCGCGCGCACGACATTCTCGCGCGGGGCAAGAAGAGCGTGCTGATCGATCCCGGTTCGGAGGATGGTCGCGCAGCGATCCACCGACTGATCGCGGACGCCGATATCCTCGTCGAGGACTATCGTCCCGGCGTGATGGCCAGCATGGGCTATGGCTGGCCGGAAATGGCGGCGCTCAACCCGCGGCTGATCTATTGCTCGGTCACGCTCTGCGGCCAGACCGGCCCCTATGCGCGCAAGCCGGGCCACGATCCGGTCGCGCTGGCTGTAGCCGGAGCGCTGTCGCGGATGGGCGAGGATCCCGACCGCCCGGCCTTCCCCGGTGTCCCGGTCGCCGATCTGCTGAGCGGATCCAACGCGGTGATCGGGATCCTCGCCGCGGTGATCGCGCGTGCCGCCACCGGTAAGGGACAGCAGGTCGACATCGCGATGTCGGACAGCTCGCTCGCGCTCATCGCCAACGTCCTGTCGCGCAATCCCGACCTGTCGAAGGCGCCGCCCAAGGGAATGCACCGCGCCGATAGCGGCATCTGGCGCTGTGCCGACGGCGCATGGCTGGTCACGACGGACATGGAACCGCGCTACTGGCGCATCTTCGTCGAGACGATCGGCCTACCCGACCTTGCCGACAAGCAGATGGACAAGGCCGGCTGGCCCGCGATGAAGGCACGGATCGCCGAGGTCATGGCGACCAAACCGCGCGCCGAATGGCTCGACATTCTCGAGGCCGCCGGAACCCAGTTCGCGCCGATCCTGACCGTGGCCGAAGCGCTGGACGACCCGCACAATATCGCGCGCGGCATGATCGTCGACGTGCCGGTACCGGGCGGCGACACGGTACGTCACACCGGGACGCCGATCCGCCTTTCCGACACGCCCGCAATCGCCCCTGTCGCCGCCCGCCCCGCCGGGGCGGACACGCGCGAGGTGCTGGCGGCCCTTGGCTACTCCAACGCGCAGATCGATGCGCTAGAAGGACAAATTCCGTGACCGACCTCACCCGTGAACGCCCGCTGGAAGGGCTGCGCGTCATTGATCTGACCCGCGCTCTCGCCGGCCCCTATGCGACCCTGCTGCTTGCGGGCCTCGGCGCCGAGGTGATCAAGGTCGAGGACCCGAAGGGCGGGGATCTGGCACGCGAAAACAGCCCCTATGTCGGGCGCGACGGTATCACCGTCGAGCGCAAGCATGACGATGACGTTTCGATCAGCCATTTGACGCGCGGCCGCGGCAAGCTCGGCATCTCGCTCAACTTGAAGCAGCCCGAGGCGCGCGAAGTCTTCCTCGACCTCGTCCGCACCGCAGACATCGTCGTCGAGAATTTCACCGCGGGCACCGCCGACCGGCTCGGTGTCGGCTATGAAGCGGCAAGGGACGCCAACCCGCGCATCATCTACTGTTCGCTCTCGGGCTTCGGCGCGACCGCGCCCGAAGGCGGCAAGGCAATGGACATCATCATCCAGGCGCTGTCGGGTGCGATGTACGCCAGCGGAGGCCCGGACGAGCCGCCGGTTCGCATCGGCATCCCGATCGCCGACATGCTCGCCCCAGTCTTCTCGGTGATCGGCATCCTTTCCGCGCTCGAACAGCGCCACCGCACCGGCACCGGCCAGCATATCGACGTGTCGATGCTTGGCGCGCTGACCAGCTTCGTCGCGATCGAAAACTGGTCGGCGATGGCGGCCGCCGGGATGCAGGCGCGCACCGGCCTCACCGTCCAGCGCCTCTCGCCTTTCGGCGTGTTCGAATGCGCCGACGGCTATGTCGCGGTGGTCGCGGTGCACGAGAAGCTGGCGCAGGGTTTGTTCCGTGCGATGGGCCAGCCCGAGTTGTCTGCCGATCCGCGCTTCTCCAGCCGCGACAGCCGCGTCGCCAATGCGGCGGTGCTCGAGGAGACGATCAACCGTTGGTCACGCACGCTCCCGGTCAAAACCGTCGTCGCCGCGCTCGAGGCACAGGGCGTGCCGGTCGCCCCGGTTCGCCATCCCGAGGACGCCTTGCTCGATGACCGCGTGGTCAGTCGGCACGAAGCCGTACCGGTATCGCACCCTGCCTATTCGTCCGACATCGACCTGCGCACCGCCGGCATCCCGATCGTCTTCTCCGGCGCCGATACCGGCTTCGACGATGTTATGCCGATCGCGGTGGGCGAGCATAACGATCGCGTGCTGACCGGCGCGCTCGGCTATTCCGCGGAGCGCATCGCCGGGCTGCGCGACAAGGGCGTCATCTGATGCGGGACGCGGTAGCGCGCCTGATCGCGGCGTGCGACGATCCCGGCACGGTGGCGGAACGACTGCGCGGCGAGGGCGCGCGGGTGATCCGCGTGCTGGGGCAGGATGCGCCCTATGCCCTGATCCGCGCCGCCGGCCTGTCGCCCGTACGCATGGTGCCCCGCCCCGGCCCGACCCCGGATGCCGATGCGCTGGCGGGCGACGGCACCCTGTCGCAACGCGGCCGCGCGCTGCTGCAACAGATCGTCGCCGACACGAGTGGTGATCCGATCCTGTTCAGCCATGCCGATAGCGAGCTGCCGCAGCTCTATGCCACGGTGCGCGAGCTGTTGCGGACCGGCGATATCGCACCGCGTCCGATCTATATGCTCGACCTGCTGCATCTGCCGCGCGAGTCGAGCCGGAGGTACAATGACGGCCGCATCGCCGAGTTGGCGGCATGGCTCGGTGGGCCGGACGGAGTCGCGCTGACCGCCGCGGCTCGGGAGGAGCGCACCCGCCCCGCCGTGATCGCGCATCTGACCGGCAAGCTGCGCATCGCCGCGATCGGTGCCGCGCACGCGTTACCGCCGGTCGAGTGGCGACAGATCGTCGCCGGGATCGAGGCGCGCACAACCGGCGAACCAGTGTTCGTGCTCGGCTCGGCGCAATTCTCGACCGCACGGCAACGCGAACTGGAGGTGCGCGGACTTCTCGCGCTGGGCGATGATCAGGATTGGGGCGATCCGCTCGCGGAAGCCTGGGCCGCCAGCCCCGTGATACTCGATGACCTCTCCGACCCGGGTCGGCTGGCACCAGCATCCGTGG
>Ga0247822_10002840_pt1 | contig 11169 bp, 4 predicted proteins | sample 13C_Cellulose_Da_FD_192423 | JGI IMG/M metagenome (GOLD analysis project Ga0247822, IMG submission 192423) | Soil microbial communities from agricultural site in Penn Yan, New York, United States - 13C_Cellulose_Day30 | ecosystem: Environmental > Terrestrial > Soil > Agricultural land | place... | reverse complement strand
GCTTCGCCGACGTCGTGGCCAAGCTCGGCGAGGCGATCACCAACCTGCCGCTGATCCGGCAGGCTTTTGCGCTGGCCGACTCCGTCGAGAACATGCTCCTGGCCCTCGACGCGTCGCTGCGCGTCGCGGGGACGCTCGGCGCCACCTCGAAGGCAGGGGATGGCGCCCCCTTCAACAAGCAGGTGCTCGACGAACTCGACAGCGGAGTGCTGGCGCGCATCAGCGGCGCCGACACCGCCTACGGCAGTCGGAAGGCGAAGCTGAGCACCGGCGACGGCCCCTGGACGGTGCCGGCCGGTGGCTACCTCGAGCTGCGCACCTCGTCCGACGACACCGCGTGGAAGAAGAGTCGGGTCATCCCCGGGCAGGCGCCCGAGCTCATCGCGCGCTCGGGGCTCGGACCGGTCCCGGTCACCGCGCGCGCGTCCACGATCACCCTCGCCCCGAGCGCTCCGTCGCGCGCGGTGGCGGTGCCGACCGACGCGCCCGACGTGACGGCGCTCGTCACCGCGCTCAACCAGCTGAGCGGCGCGAACGTGCTCCTCGATCCGAGCGCGGAGCTCTTCCGCGCCGTCGCGACGACGCTCCCCGACGGCAGCGCCGCGACGCGGCTGACGATCGAGACGCTGCCGCCGCTCGCGACCGAGCTCGTCGTGCGCAGCACCGCGCCAGCCACGCTGCTCGGGCTCGGCCTGATCGACGAGGCCGAAGCCGCCTCCGGGACCGCAGCGGCTACGCTCACGGCGCCTTTCGAGGCGCCGCTGCCGATCGTCCAGGCCCTTCTGGTGCCGGGAGGGAGCGTCACGATCGAGCTCCGCCGCGAGACCCGCAGCACCACCATCTCGTGGGACGTGAGCGCGACCATGTCGGCGGGGACGATCGTCGGGGCGATCAACAGCGCCGCCGAGAGCGCGGCGCTCATCCCGGCGGGCGCCTCCCTCGCCGACACGTCGGGAATAGCGCTGCGACTGACCCCACTGCGCGACACCACGTTCTCGTTCACCTCCACCGGCGACGCGGCAGCGCGGCTCGGCTTCGCCGATGCGAGCAGCCAGCCGGCGGCGGTCTCCGGAAGCGGTCCGCTGACGGAGGGTTGGGGCGCCAACCCGTGGATCGTGGTGAAGACCGAGGCGGGCGAAGCGCGCCTCGCGCTCGGCCCCCACAACGCGAGCGATCTCGCGACGCTGGTGGCAGCCATCAACGCGGCGATGGGGAGCGCGATCGCGTCCGGCGCGAGCGCGCTCAAGCTCGAGAGCCTCGGGCGCGGCAGCGGCGCGTTCGTCGAGCTGCGGGCCGACTCCGCCCGCACGTTCGCGTTGCTCGGGTTCGCCGCCCCGGATGTGCCCCTTCTGCGCCAAGAGGGCGAGGACGTCGTCCTCAGCGCAGCGCAACTCAAGGAGCTGCTGGAGCAAGGACCCTTCGGCGACGGAACGTCCACCATCGCCCAGGTCGGCATCACGCATCGATCGAGCACGAGCGATCCGAAGGCCGACTATCTCGAGCTCGAGTCGAGCGAGGGCCTGTCCGGTGACGTGACGTCCTACCTCGAAGCGCGCGGCGCGCTCGCCGGTTTGTTGAGCGCGACCAAGGACGAAGTGAAGACCGCCAACGACGGGCCCGAGGACTCGATCGCGAAGTTCCACGCCGTCTGGTTCGAGCTGAACAAGCTCTCCGAAGACACGCGCAACCTCCTGCGCCCCGTCAACCACCTCATGAACGACGTGGTGGACTCGCTGAGCAAGACCGACCAGGCGCTCGAGGGCGCGACCGGCGCGGTGCTCGGGAGCCGCTTCATCCCCGACGGACCTCCTACCGCGATGGGTCTGATCAGCAAGGGCGGCATCACGATGGGGACCCCCGAGAAGGTCGTCGGCGCGGCCGGAAAGGGCTTCTACTTCGTCGCCGACGGAGGCACGGGCCAGCGCGACGTGAAGAAGTTCGTCGAGCGCGGCTTCATGGGGCTCCCGATGGAGCGGCTGATCAGCAACTTCATGTCGAACGCCGCGACCGGGATCGGCGATCTGCTCTTTCCACCGCAGAGCGACGCTCCGCCCAGCAAGGAGGATCACGCAGGCGGTGGCTTCCATGTGATCAGCAACTCGTCGGCGAGCCTCGTCTCGCGCACGTCCGTCGATCTGCTCGCGATGGGCAGCAAGAAGAGCGGCGCGAAGGTGGAGGGCGCAGGCATCGCGCGGATCGCGGCCACACACAGCGTGGAGGTCGCCGGTCATCGCAGCGTTCGGATCGCCGCGACCGGGAGCTCGTCCAAGGCCGCGAAGGTCATGGAGCTGACGCCCGACTCGAAGGGGGGTCTGGTCGAGGTGCTGGGCTCTCGCCTCGTGCTGGGGGCGACCGTCGGCGCGAATTGGTCCAGGGGCATTTCGCAGAGCATCGACTGGCCGCTCAACACGGCGAAGAAGCTGGCGCTCCAGGTCGAAGATCGCACGGTAGCGGCGCCCACCGAGACGATCGCGCTGGCGGCCATCGAGAGCACGACCGTCACGGTCGCGCCGTACACGCTGTCGATGAAGACCGATGGCGTGCACCTCGGCGGTCCGGGCGCCGGCTCCCAGATGGCGACGCAGGAGTACACACAAGAGATCAACGACGCCTACGACGCGGCCGACGCGGCGACGCAGGCGCTGCTCGTGAAGGAGCAAGCCGCGGTCGTCACGGCCAACCTCAACGCGCTCACCTGTCAGATCCAGCCCTTGGTCCAGGGGCGGGACGAGGCGGCGTGGAGGGGGCTCGCCAAGAGTCACCGGGCCGCCGCGGCTCAGCTCCAGCAGACCCTTCAGACCTCTCTGGCCAACCGCGCGGTCGACGTCAACGCGGCGACGCAGACGTTCGCGAACATGAAGTACAGCCCCGCGCTGGTGTTCGGCGACGACGAGATCGTGCTCGGCTTCAAGGTGGACGCCGGCCCCGTCTCGAAGTGGGGCCCGCGCATCCACATCAAGCCCGATCAGCTGCTCGTCGCGATGGGCGCGACCGGGACGCAGCCCGACGCTCAGCACGCGAGCTTGCTGCTCAAGGCCAAGCAGATCGAGATCACGCCGACCGTGGGCCAGGTGAAGCTCAAAGTGACGGCGCAGGGCGCGAAAATTCAGGCGGGCGCGCAGTCCTTCGTCGAGTGGACCGCGGCCGGCACGTCTGGCGCGAACGTGAAGAAGATCTGAAGTCTCAGACGAGGCCCTAGACCTCGAAGAGCACCTCGAGGTCCTCGCCGATCGCGACGCCCGCGAAGCCGAGGGTCGAATCGAGCAGCGCGATACCGCGATCGAGCGAGGCGATCGCCTCGAGCGCGCTCGCCTCGCTTGCCCCGAAGCGGCTCGCGACGTCCGGCCGTTCGCGCGCGAGTCGCGCGATGGCCGGCGCGTGCTTGAACCCGAGTGGCTCGGCGCGCGTGCGCATCGCCTCGGGCAGCGCGCCGAAGAACGAGGCGTCACGCAGGGCGGTGCGCCAGCGCGCGATGGCGGCTGCGAGCTGCGCGGCCGCGTCGAGATCGGGGTTGCGCTCGAGCGCCCTCCGCGTCGCCTCCTCCGCTTCGTCGGTGCGCCCGAGCTCGTACAGGCAGAGGCCGGCGTTGTGGAGCGTGGAGGCGTCGAGCCCGCACCAGCGGGCCGACTCCTCGTAGTAGCGGAGCGCGTCACCGAAGAGGCCGAGCTCCGCGGCGAGGACCCCGAAGCGGAACCCGAGGTCGTGCCCTTCGCCGATCGGGAAGTGGGTCACCCACACCTCGCGCAGGACTTCGCCCCAGCGCAGCCGCTCCTCGAGCGGCCGCGGCCCGAGCGCGCGGCCGAGCCACGCGAGGTGCGGCGCCAGGAGCTCTGCGTCCCAGAAGCCATGCCGGAGCGTCGCGAGAACCACGTCCGGCGCCAGCTCGTCCACCCGATCGAGCACGCTCTTCTGGAGGAAGAAGTCGTCGGGGCTGAGGTGATCGAGGAACGTGCGGAACGCGAGCTCGGTCTCGACGCAGTCGCTCGACACCGGCGGGAACACCGCGGCGCTGAGCTCGAGGCTGCTGCCTCGGTTCGAGAGCACGCGCGCGCCGCTCTCGGTGAGGACCCGACCGAGCGCGTGGAAGTTCAGCGGCAGCGAGAAGCAGCCGCCGTGCATCGCGAAGCCCGGCTCCGTGGAGGGGAGGTCTTCGAGCCGGTGGCTGCCGCGGTCGGCGGAGAGCAGCAGCATCCCGCTGCGGCTCAGACGGGAGAGCCGGTTGAGGCAGCGCAGGGGCGACGAGGGGAAGAGCACGCAGCGGCGCTCGCCTCGCGCGGCGTACTCCTCGAGCACCGCGCTCCACGACGTCACGTCGTAGGGCGGTCCCTCGCAAGGCGTGAACCGGTACGAGAGCTCGAGCGAGAGCGCGCTCTCGTCCTCGTAGCGCTCGAGCGTCGTTCCGTCCTCGCGCGTGACGCGCACCCGCCCCCGCGAGATCACGCCCTCCTCCACGCGGAAGAGGTCCTGGCGCAGGACGTCGAAGAGATAGTTGGCGATGACGACGATCGGCGAGCGGAGCGCGCGCGGTCCGATCCGCGCCTCGGCCACCTCGAGCTCGAGCGCGCCGTCCTCTTCGGCGTCGAAGCGCGCGAAGTCCACGAGCCCCGCCTCGACGAAGGGAGACAGGCGCGGGTGGCGCTTCCACGCGTCGACGTTCGAGCGCGCGAGATCGGTGAGCACGTAGCGGATCGGCAGCGCGGCGAAGCGCGACGCGGCGAGCAGCTCGGTCAGCCGGCAGAGCAAGTGGTACGAGAAGCGGCCGTGCCCCGCGCCGAGCTCCACGATGGTCAGCGGATGCGCCGGATCGAAGAGCGGCGCCCCCATCGACGCGGCGGCGCAGTCGCGAACGAAGCCGAGGATCACCTGCGCGTAGGCGTGCGCCACGTAGGGGTTGCTGGTCACGTAGTGCGGCACGAGGCCGAGGCGCCACGCGTCCACGCCCTGCACCTCGAAGTAGCGGCGCTGGATCGCCCAGAGCGGAGAGTCCGCGAAGGGAACGAAGCCCGCGTCGTCGCTGGGAGCGCCGTCAGCCAAGATAGATCTTCTCGCCCTGGACCTTCACGTCCTCGCGAGCCTTGAGGGTCGTGGACCGACCGAGCAGCGAGAGGGCGGTGTCGGCCACCAGGCGCAGCCGTCCGGCCTTGGTCTGGTCGAGCTCTTGGATCTCGCGGAACGCCTCGCGCGCCCGCTCGACGACCCGGTCGGCCGTGCGCTCCACGCGATCGGCGCGCTCGAGGATGCGGTACGCGACCGTGCGCAGGGTCTTGGCGACGACGTTGGCGTCCGTGACCTTCACGTCGGCGCGCTCTGCGGCCACCGAGACGTGGGCGCTCGTGAGCCGCGCGCGATCCCCGTCGAGCGAGAGCGCGCTCGCGCCACCGCTCACCTCCGAGCACAGCTCGATCGGCCCGAGGGCGCGCGCCGCGATCGCCTCGCCGCTCTCCACGCGCACCTCGCGGGCGGCGCGCAGCACGAGGTCGCCGCCCGCGGCGAGCTCGAGGTCGTCAGCCACGTGTACGACGCTCTTGCCCGCGCGGTGCTCGAAGACGAGGTGCCCCTCGGCGTCCCGCAGCCGCCACACCGGCCCGTCCTCGTCGCGCTCGAGCGCGGCGCTGCTTCCGTCCTCGGCCGTGATCGCCGAGGTCTCCACCTCGCGCAGCGCGCTGAGCACCCCGACGACGTAGTGCGCGCCTCCCCCCTCGAGGACGAGCACCGTGTCGCGCAAGCGCGGTCGATAGCCCCCCGGCATCGCCAGCTGGGCCGAGACGGCGCCGAACGTCGGGCTCGTCACCTCCACCCGCCGCCCTGCGACGCTCTTCACCGTCGCCGCCGTCACGCCGACCGTCCCGCCTGCCCACGCGCTCGCGCCCTGTGCCATCGCAATCTCCTCGCTCATTCTCTCACCGGCCCGGCAGCGCGAAGCGCTCGGCCTTCGCGCGTGCGGCATTCGTTCGCGACACGTCGCTCAGGTCCGCGTCACGGAAGCTCGCTCCGTGCTCGCTCGCGCAGTGCAGCGACGCGCCCGCCAGCGTGGCCCCGACGAAGCTCGCGCCCTCGAGCCTCGCGTGATCGAGCACGGCGTAGCGAAGCCGCGCCTCGACGAAGCTCGTGTTTCGCAGATCCGCCTCCGACGCCAGCGCGCGCGTCAGGTCGGCGAGCTCGCACCGCGCCCGTGACAGATCGGCGCGCACGAGGTGGGCGCCCCGGAGGTCTGCGCCGCGCGCGTCGGCCCCGGCGAGCGAGGCCCCGGTGAGGTCGGCGTCGCGGAGCACCGCTTTCAGCAGCGCCGCCGAGGCGAGCCCCGCGCCCTCGAGCTTCGCGCGCGAGAGATCGGCCTCGCTCAACCTCGCTCGCGTGAGGCGCGCACCCGAGAGATCCGCCTCGCGGAGGTTGCACCGAGACAGAACCGCCCCTTCCATCGAGGCGGCGCGGAGGCTCGTGCGCTCGAGCGTCACTCCGGCGAGCTTTGCGGAGTCGAGCAGCGCGCCGTCGAGATCCGCCTCCGTCAGGTCCGCCCCCGAGAGGTCGGTCTCGCGAAAGCTGGAGCGACTGACGGCGGCCTGCGCCAGCTTCGCGCCACGCAGGTCCGCGCCGTCGAGCAAAGTCCCATCGAGCCGCGCGCCGCTGAGATCCGCGCCGCGCAGCGAAGCTCGCTCGAGCCGCGCCCCCGAGAGGTCCGCTTCGATCAGCCGTGCGGACGCGAGATCGAGCTCCGCGAGGTCGGCGCCGCGCAGCGCGCACCGGCTCAGGCTGGCGCCGCGCAGCGAGGCCGCGCCGAGGCGCGCGTCGGTCAGCGTCGCGTCGCCCATGTCGGCGTGGTCGAGCCGTGCCCCGCTCAGGGTGGCCCGCGAGAGATCCGCACCCACGAGGCGCGCGCCCTCGAGGTCGGCGCGCTCGAGCCGCGCGTCGATCAACACGGCGGCCGAGAGGTCCGCGCCTCCCGAGAGGTCCGCCTCGGTTGCGTCGGCGCCCTCGAGGTTTGCGCCCGCCATGCGCGCGCCGCGGAGCCTCGCTCGCGTCAGATCGGCGCCGCTCAGATCGGCGCCGCTCAGATCGGCTTCGTTCAGCGTCGCCCCCGCGAGCCTCGCGCCGGCGAGGCGCGCACCGGCGAGCTCCATCGACGAGAGGTCCAGGCTGGCGAGGTCGGCGCGCTCCAGGATCGCGCCGTTGAGCTGCGCGGGCGCCGCGGCGAGGGCGGTCAGATCCACCTCGGTGAGATCGGCGCCGCTGAGATCGGCGCCCGAGAAGCTCGCCTCGCGCACGGTGGCGCCGCGCAGGCTGGCGCCGGCCAGCGTGGCGGCCGCGAACGACGCCATCGACAGGTCCGCGCCGTCGAGCCACGCGCCCTCGAGCGAGGCGCCGCTGAGCTGCGCGCGCGCGAGCCGCGCGCCGCGGAGGTCGGCGCGCGCGAGGCTCGTCGCCGCGAGCTCTGCCCCCTCGAGCACCGCGTCGCAGAGGCGCGCGGACGTGAGGCGCGCGCCGGTGAGGCGGGCGTGAGAGAGCGAGAGGCCCGAGAGGCTCGCCCGCTCGAAGCTCGCGCCCTGCGCGTCGAGTGGATCGCCGGGGCCTCCGAGGCGGCACGCGCGGGAGATGCGAGCGCCCGCGAGGCTCGACCCCGCGATCGAGCTCGCGTGGAACGCCACGTCGTCGAGGCGCGCGCCGGAGAGATCGCAGCCGGCCAGCGTGCAGCGCTCGAAGACGACGTTCACGAGCGAGACCTCGCGCAGCGCGACCCCGCGGAGCCGGAGCCCGTACACGCGCGCGTCGCGCAGAGCGCGGGCCGTACCGAGCGCCGAGAGCAACGCCTGCTCGCTCTGAATGACGATCACGCCAGCCTCGTCCCGCTGAGATCCGCGAGATCGAGGCGGGCTCCGTCCAGGCTCGCTTGCCATAGCTCGGCCTGGAAGAGGTTGGCGCCTCGAAGGTCGGCCCGCCGCAGGCTCGCGCCCTCGAAGCGAGCCTGCATCAGGTTCGACTTGAGGAGGATCGTCCCCACCATCGAGGCGCCTTCGAAGCGCGCAGCGCGCAGATCGCAGCCCATGAGCACCGCCTCGTCGAGGAGCGCGTCGGAGAAGTCCGCACGCCCGAGCGCGGCGAGGCTGAGGTTGGCCTTGTGGAGCCGAGCCCCACCGAAGCGCGCGCCCGAGAGCGCGGCTTTCTTGAAGCTCGCCTCCTCGAGATCGCAGGCGTCCGAGGCGCGCAGGCCGCTCGCGTCGCAGCCGTCCATCGAGAGGCCGGCGCCCCGCGCGCGCTCGATCGAGACCTCGACGAGCGTCGACTCGCGGAAGCAGGTCTTGGTGAGGACGGCGCTGCTGAGGTCGGCCTCGTCCAGTGTGCAGCCGCGCAGCTCGGCGTCGCCGAGGTCCGACTCGCGAAGGTCGGCGCGCGCGAGGCGACAGCTCGAGAGGCGGGACTCGCGCAGGTACGAGACGGCGACGGTTGCGTCCCGGAGATCGCAGTCGTGCATGCGGACGCGCAGCGCGCGGACGCTGGTCATGTCGGCTTCGACGAAGCTGCAACCGTCGAACGACGCGAGCGAGAGCTCGGCCTCGCTCAGGTTGGCTCCGTCGAAGCGCGCGTTCACGACCCGCGCGCCGCTCAGGTTGGCGCCGATGAGGATCGCTCCAGAGAGGTCGGCGCCGACGAGGTCGAGGCCGGAGAGGTCGACCCCCGCGAGGTCGCTCTGCGCCAGGCTCCGGCCCGCTGCGAGCGCCTCGCGCACCTCCGCGCGGCGGGCGTCCACGCGCTCGTCGAGGAGCGAGCCGAGCGCGAGCTGCATGTCGAGCTCGAGCAGCTCCTCGGCGCTGAGCTCGCGCTCGATCGAGGGCGGCTCGGTCGCGATGCCGAGCGCGTCCTCGAACACCGGCTTGAGCGCGCTCTCGCGCTGCCGCGCGGCGACCGCCTGATCGAGCAGGCTCTGCACGGCCGCGGAGTCGCCGCGGATCGTCATCATCTGATCGAGGTGCGCCCACCGGGCACCGGGGGCGCTCGGATCGAACATCGCGGCCAGGATCGCCTCGCGCCGGATCGTGCTCTCGGTGGGCGCGGGCGCCGCCTCGATCGCGATCGCCTCGGCGGTCCGGGCGTCGAGCACGCCGCGGTAGCGCCGCGTGAAGCCCTCGTGCCCCTCGCGGGCCTCGGGGCTGTCGTGCGCGACGTAGAGGTGCTGGATGTCCGCGAGGTCTTCGCGCAGGATCTCGGTCACGCCCCGCCACACGGCGTAGACGACGCCCTCGTCGGCGTCGACGGTGAGCGTGTCGAGCGCGAGGCCGACATCGCGCAAGTGCTCGCTCCCTTGCGTGACGAGGAACGCATGCGCGCCGAGGCCCGGGAGGCGGCAGCGGATCGTGGGGTGCTCGCGCGAGAGGTGGAGCAGCGCGATCTCCTCGTCGCCGCGAAAGAAGCCGTCGATCTGCTGCTCGGCGGGCGCGGCGTTGAAGTAGCGCCAGTCGAGATCCTCCGGGAACCACGGGTAGCGCGTCGCCTGCCAGCGCGCGCCGTAAGTCCCCGCCCAGCGCGCCCGCGCCGACCACGTGCGTGGCACCGGCCCCACGCCGACCGGGCGCGGTCGCTGGTCGCGCGAGATGATGAGTCGCGACGGATCTTCGAGGTTCGGGAGCATCACCGCTTCGCGCCCGCCGACGTCGACGGTCGCGATCCCGCGGCCCACGGGGTTATCGGCGAAGCCCGGTCCGCCGAACGCGTGCTCCCACGAGAGCGCGAGCGTCGTGATCGGCGCCGGCTCGGTCGCGCGGCCGCGGTTCCACGCGCGATCGCCGAACACCGCGAGCTGCTTGCCAACCGAGCCGATCTGGAATGCGACCTTCGACTGCCCGACGGCGCGCCCGTGCGGTGCGTGGAAGCTCCCGATCACCATGCACTCGCCGCGCGGCTTGAGCGGCGCGAGATCGGTGGGGTAGCGGAGGCTGCGCTCGATGTCGTCGTCGTGGTGAAGGTCGCCCGTCGGGAGCGCCTGCGTCTCGGCGAGCGGGCAGATCCCCTCGGGGACGAGGGCGAAGGTGGCCTTCACCACGACGGTGATCGAGGAGTGCGGAGGGCGCGCCTTCCACACGCGCCACGCGACCTCCATCGGAGTGTCTTTGATCAGCTCCACCCGTGCCTCCGGAGAGACGGTACCTGCTCCGGGCGCCGGTGTCGCGCTCTTCGGCCGCGCCGACCGCTGGTCGAGCCATTGATCACTGGCGGTGTCTTCGCCGCCATCGCCGCGCTCAGCAGAGCGCAGCGGTGGCGGTGAGACGAGCGCTCAATGCGCGGCCTTCTTGGGCCGCAGCGGCTTGCCCTCGGCGACGTGCTCGGTCCACGTGGCCGGCGCGAAGCCGTTGTCGACGCGCTCCATCGTGATGCAGTCGGGCACCGGGCAGACGATCTGGCAGAGGTTGCAGCCCACGCACTCCGACTCATCGACCACCGGCACGCGGGTCGCGCTCTCGCTCGGGTGGATGCACTGGTGGGCGCCGTCATGGCAGGCGACCACGCAGAGCTGGCAGCCGATGCACTTGTCGGCGTCGATCTTCGCGACCGTCTCGTAGTTCAGATCGAGGTTGCCCCACTCGGAGAAGGCGGGGATGGCCTTCCCCACGAAGTCGTCGAGCTTCTCGAACTTCTGCTCGCGCATGTACTGCTCGAGGCCCTCGATCATGTCCTCGACCACGCGGTAGCCGCGCAGCATGACCTCGGTGCAGACCTGCACGCTGCTCGAGCCGAGCAGCAGGAACTCCACCGCGTCGCGCCAGCTCGCGACCCCGCCGATGCCGCTGATCGGCAGGTTGAAGCTCGGCTCGCGCGCGAGCGCCGCCACCATGTGGAGCGCGATCGGCTTGACCGCCGCGCCGCAGTAGCCGCCGTTGGTCGAGCGGCCGTTCACCAGCGGGCGCGGCACGAAGGTGTCGAGGTCCACGCCGATGATGCTCTTGATCGTGTTGATCAACGAGACGCCGTGCGCGCCGCCGCGCTGCGCCGCGAGGCCGTGCGGGACGATGTCCGCGACGTTCGGCGTGAGCTTCACGAGCACCGGCACGCTCGAGTACTCGACCGCCCAGCTCGTGATCTCCTGGTTGACGCTCGGCTCCTGGCCGACCGCCGAGCCCATCCCGCGCTCGCACATGCCGTGGGGGCAGCCGAAGTTCAGCTCGAGCCCGTCCGCGCCCG
>Ga0247822_10002839_pt1 | contig 11169 bp, 9 predicted proteins | sample 13C_Cellulose_Da_FD_192423 | JGI IMG/M metagenome (GOLD analysis project Ga0247822, IMG submission 192423) | Soil microbial communities from agricultural site in Penn Yan, New York, United States - 13C_Cellulose_Day30 | ecosystem: Environmental > Terrestrial > Soil > Agricultural land | place... | reverse complement strand
GAGACGGAGACGGAGACGGAGACGGAGACGGAGACGGAGACGGAGACGGAGACGGAGACGGAGACGGAGACGGAGACGGAGACGGAGACGGAGACGGAGACGGAGACGGAGACGGAGATGGCGCGCCGTGATGCGTGCGTATGGTGCGCCCTGAACCGTTCGCGCTGAGAGCGCTGGGAATCAATCGAGCGCGCATCCCCTCTCCCGTTCGCCCTGAGCGAGGCGGAGGGAGCGCAGCGACCGACGCCGACGTCGAAGGGCGGCGCGGCGGCGCAAACCTGCGCTCGCTTGCACCGCGGGCGCCGTTCTTCGACGTCGGAACGAACGGAAACAATCGATCGAGCGCGCATCCCCACCCCCGCTCGCCCTGAGCGGAGCCGTCGCGCCGTCGGTTGCGCCTATCCGAGCTGCATTCGCGCGGGCGGTCGCCGCGCGTCAGCCGCACACCGGCGGCTCGACGCACACCGGCTGCGCCGCGTCCTGGTCGCAGAGGTTGCTGGCGCACTCGTCGTCGCCGAGGCAGGCCTGCCCCGCGGCCCGCTTGGCCTCGCACAGCGCCGGCTGGCCGTTGTTGCAGAACGCGCCGGCCTGGCACGTGCCCGTGCAGGGCTGTCCGAGCGCCGGACGGTCCTGGCAGGTCAGGCTGGTCTGGTTGCACTCGAGCGGCTGCTGGCAGTCGAACGAGCCGGCGAAGCCCTCGCGGCACGGGCCGCCGCGGCCGCTCAGGCCGACGCAGGTGCGGGTGCCCTCGTCGCAGCGATCGCCGATGCCGCTGCAGAACCCGTTCTCGCAGGCCTGGCCGCGATCGGGCGCGTCGACGCACTTCTGGCCGGGGCCGCAGTACAGCCCGTAGCCGCACTCGCTGGTGGTGAAGCAGCCCTCGTCGGGGCCGCGCAGCGCGACGCAGGTGGTGGTCTGCTCGTCACAGAACGCGCCGTCGACGCAGACGAAGTTGGGGCAGGCCTGGCCGATCGCCGGCACCGGGATGGCGACGCCGCAGGTGCCCTCGCAGCACGCCATCTCGCAGGACGGGATCAGGCACGCCTCGCTCACGCACTCGCTGTTCTCGAAGCAGACGCCGCCGTCGGCGACCTTGCCGCGGAGCGCGCCGCGGCAGGTCTCGTCGACGACGCGCGAGTCCTCGGAGGTCTGATCGCACGACGCGCTGCGCAGGGCGTCGAGGCACGCCTCGGCCTTGTCCTCGTCGTAGGCGAGACGGCCGCCCTCGACGGCGCTCTTGACCTCGTCGACGCTGAGCACGGCGTCGGCCCGGCACGCCTCGGCGCTGACGTACACGCCGCAACGGACCGCGCGATCGCAGAGCGCGTCGATCAGCTCGCGGTCGAAGTCCTCGAGCGCGACCCCGCCGCCGCACGCGGCGAGGGCGCTGGCGAGCACGGCGGACAGCAGGTGGACGGACGTGGAACGGATTCCCCTCATCCGCCGGTGATACACCGGTCCGGGTGCGCGCGCGCGGTCCGCCGCGCTGCGTTGTGGGCCGCCGCACGCGATCTCGGTCGCCTGAAGCCGCCACGCCGCTCAGTCGACCAGGGTGCCGGCGGTGAGGTTGGCCACCGTGCCGGTCATCGCCGCCGCCCCATCCGAGGCGAGGAAGGTCGCGACGTCGGCGACCTGACCGAGCGTCGGCAGGCGGCCGAGCAGCGTGGCGCCGGCATGGCCGGCGAGCATCTCGTCGATGGTGAGGCCGTTGCGCTCGGCGATCGGGCCGAACACGTCGCGGGCGTGCGAGCCGGCCGCGACCGCCTCGGGGATGGCGTGCGGCCGCACGCAGATCACCCGGATGCCGCTGCCGCCGAGCTCGCCGGCGAGGATGCGCGACATGGCCTCGACCGCGGCGCTGGCGACCCCGTTGCCGAGGAAGCCGGTGCCGGTGAGCCGCGCGCCCGGCGTCGACAAGGTGAGGATGACGCCGGCGCCGCGCCGGGCCATGTGGCGCGCGACCGCGCGGGCGGTGATGAAGTTGCTGCGCACGTAGCCGTCGACCGGCTGCATGAGCTCGGCGAGCGACAGCGCGGCCAGCGGCGTGCCCTGGACGTGCCGCAGGCCGACCGCGTTGACCGCGACGTCGATGCGGCCGGCCGCGGCCGCGACCGCGTCGGCGTGGGCGTCGACCGCGCGCTCGTCGAGGGCGTCGACCTCGGCCACATCGGCGCGGCCGCCGGCGGCGGCGAGGTCGCGGGCGACGGCGTCGAGCCGGGCGCGGGTCCGGCCGGCGAGGTGGACGTGGGCGCCCGCGCGTGCGAACGCGCGCGCGATGGCGCCGCCGATGGCGCCACCGCCGCCGTAGATGATCGCGTGCTTGTCGTGCAGCAACATCGTCGCCTCCTGTGCGCTGAGTCGGTGGACCGGATCAGGTGAGGAACGCGGCCAGGACGCCGAGGCAGCCGGTCCAGCCGTCCTCGTGGGCGCGCACCACCCCGGGCAGATCGGGGAGCGCGTGGGTCAGGGTGAGCTCGGTCAGCTCGCCGCGTGGCCCGTGCTCGGCCAGCTCGACGGTGACCAGGCTGTCGGCCACGCCGAGCGCGGCCGCGGTCCAGGTCAGCACCAGCCGCGCCGGCGGCGAGACCTCGCGGTACACGCCGTCGTGGACGTGGACGCCGCCGCCCGGCTCGAACAGCACGACCCGGAAGCGCCCGTCGGGCCGCACGTCGGCGGTGACCTCGGCGCGCCACGCCGCGCTCGGGACGAACCAGCGCGCCATCAGCTCGGGACGACACCACGCCTCGAACACCCGGGCCCGCGGCGCCGGCAAGACCCGGCGGATCACGATCGATCGCGTCGCGGCCGTCATCACGACTTCTCCTCCGGCGCGCGCAGCCAGCGCTCGAGCGAATCGAGCTGCTGATCCCAGAAGCCGGCCAGCTGGACCAGCACCGCGCCGGCGTCGCGCAGCGGCGCCGGATCCATGCGGCAGCGATGGACCCGACCGTGCTTCGACCGGCGCAGCAGCCGGGCGCGCTCGAGCACGCGGACGTGCTGTGACACCGCCTCGAGCGTCATGTCGAACGGCGCGGCGAGGTCGCTGATCGAGCGCTCCTCGGCGCCGAGCCGGCTCAGGATCTCGCGCCGCACCGGATGCGCCAGCGCGCGGAACACCTGGTCGAGGCGGCGCGCGTCGCGGGCGCGGTCGGCGGCGCGCGTGGAGCGACGGTCAAGCATGTTCTTGAGTGTCTACCGCGACCGGACCGAAGGTCAAGCACTCCCTTGACTGATGGTGATCGCCGCCCCGGCCGGCAGAATGCGGTCGCGCGCCGCCTCGAAGAACGTTCACGTGCGCCGCCGCAGTACGTTCGGCGCGCGCGCCACCGTGCGCGGGAGGGAGCCATGGGAGCTGCAGTGAGCGTGGAGCGAGAGGACTTGATCGCCGCCTTGCGGCGACGCTACGACTTCCACTCGGCCGAGACGATCTTCGGCGTCGCGCTGGCGCGGGCCGGCCTCGCCGACGCGGCGTCGTACGACGCGGCCCAGACGCAGGCGCTGCGCGCGGCGATCGTCAGCGTGGGCGATCGTGTCGCCGCCGTCGTCGACGCGATCGACGCGCTGGCCGCCGCGGGCCCCGCCGCACCGCCGGCCGCGCCGCCGATCGCCGCCGTCCCGGCCACGCCAGCGCCACCGCCGCCGGTCGCGGCCGCGCCACCGCCGATCGTCGCGCCGAGCGCCGACGAGCCGCCGTTCACGCCGCCGGTGTAGCGCGCGCCGGCCGGGCGATGCCTGGCGAGGGCGCCGCGGCCGGGCTACGGTAGGGCGACCGCCGCGTGTCCCTGTGTGGTTCGTCTTCGTCGCCGCCGGCCTCGTGCTCGTCATCGTCGGCGGCCTCTACGCCCGGCGCCGCCTGGCGGCCGCGCTGGTCGAGCTCGGGGTCGGGCCCGGCCGGGTCCGGCTGGTGCGCTGGCTGGTCGCCTGGCTGCTGTTCGGCTACCCGCTGATCCTGTTCGTCGCGATCGCCGGTGGCCTGGCGCTCGGACGCACAACCCTGCCGCGGTTCGACGGCCTGGTCGCGGCGTGGCTGCTCGGCGTGCCGTTCGTGTGGGCGGTGCTGGTGATGATCCAGGCCCTGCCCTGGCTGCTCGCGATCGATCTGGCCCACCTCGCGCTGCGCCGGCGCTGGGGCGCCGCCCGCGCCGCCCGGGCGCGCGCGGTCGCGGTGGTGGCGGTGATCGCCGGGTTCGCCGTGTACACGCCGATCCGCATCGCCGCCCAGCGCGACGAGCTGCGCGTCCGCCGCCACGCGGTCGGCGACGGCGCCGGCCCGCCGTTCCGGATCGCGTTCGTCGCCGATCTCCAGCAGGACGTGCACACCGACGCGCGCCGCGCCCGCGAGGTGCTCTCGCTCGTGAACGCTGCCGAGCCCGACCTGGTGCTGGCCGGCGGTGACTGGATCAACGCCGGCCCCGACCACATCCAGGCGGCCGCGGCGTCGGCGGCGCTGCTGCGCAGCCGGCTCGGCACGTTCTCGGTCGTCGGCGACCACGAGCACTTCGCGTACGTCGATCGCCGGCGCAGCGTGACGGAGGTCGAGGCGGCGATGACGGCGCACGGGGTGGCGATGGTCGACGATCAGGTGCGCTGGTTCACCCACGCCGGCAAGCGCATCGGCGTCGTGTTCCTGACCTACAACTACCTCAGCCGAACCCGGCCCGAGACGATCGAGGCCCTGCTCGCCTCGCTGCGCGGCGCCGACTACACGATCGTCGTCACCCACCAGCTCGACCGGGCGCTCGCCGACCGGCTCGAAGGTCGAGTCGACCTCGTGCTCGGCGCCCACACCCACGGCGGCCAGGTCAACCCGGTCGTCGGCCTCGTCCACGTGCCGCTGGCCCGCCTCGAGACCCGGTTCGTCGACGGCCGCTACCAGCTCGGCTCGACCACCGTGATCGTCACCGCCGGCATCGGCTACTCGCTGGTGCCGATCCGCTACGCGTCGCCGAGCTCGATCGAGCTGATCGAGCTGCGGCCGTGACCGCCGCCTACGGCGCCGCGGTCAGCGTGATCGCCGAGATCTCGCAGCGGGTGCCGACCCGCAGCGGCGGGCCCCAGTAGCCGGTGCCCTCGCTGACGTAGAGCCAGGTGTCGCCGAACCGGCCCAGCCCGGCGACCTTCGGGTCCCAGATGCGCGCCAGCCAGCCCCACGGCAGCAGCTGCCCGCCATGGGTGTGACCCGACAGCTGGAGATCGACGCCGGCGGCCATCGCCCGGGTGATCGTGCGCGGATGGTGGGCGAGCAGGACGAGCGGCAGCCGCCGGTCGCGGCCGGCGACCGCGCGCGGCACGTCCTCGTCGAAGCTGGCGTCGTCGGCCCCGGCCAGCACGAACGCGTCGGCGATCGTGACGTGGGCGTTGCGCAGGAGGCGGATGCCGAGCGAGCGGAGGTGGTCGAGCCACGGCTCGAGGTTCCAGTAGTACTCGTGGTTGCCGGTGACCGCGTAGACCCCGTCACGGGCGCGCAGGCCGCGCAGCGGGTCGATGTGCGGGCGCAGCTCGGTCAGCCGGCCGTCGACCAGATCGCCGGTGATGACGATGAGGTCGGGGCGCAGCGCGTTGACCCGGCGCACCAGCTCCTCGGCGAACTCGCGCCCGATCACCGCGCCGATGTGCACGTCGGTGAGCTGCACGATCGTGTACGTGTCGACCGGCAAGCGCGCCAGCGGGACCCGCACCCGCTTGACCACCGGGCCGCGCGCGACGTTGACCAGGCCGACGACGACGACGGCGATCGCCACCGCCGCGCTCACCTGCGCCGCGCCCTGCGCGCTGGCCCCGGCCACAACCGCGACGTGGCTGGCGACCGCGCCGAGCAGGAAGTAGGTGGCGAAGCCGAACCAGACGTAGGCGACCAGCAGCCACGGGCGCGCGCCCTCGCGGGTGAGGCGACGACCGAGGCGCATGGTCAGCGGAAAGCTCGGCCCGAGCAGCGCGACCACGGCGGTCCCCACCTGCCACAGCGGCGACGGCAGCGGCAGCACCAGCCGCCACCAGATGTAGAGGTGCGCCACGACGTAGATCGCCAGCGCGATCAGGAACCGACGGCGCACCTCGGCTATCTAGCACACATGTCCGGCGATCGTTCGTCGTCGCCGGTGCCACGCTGGCTCCGGAACTGACCGGGGGTCTGGCCGGTCCATCGCTTGAACGCGCGGTGGAACGCGCTCGGCTCGGAGAAGCCGAGGCGATCGGCGACCGCCTGGATGCTGGTCGCCGGATCGTCGAGCAGGCGGCGCGCGACGTCGGCCATCGCCTGCTCGGCGACGTCGGTGTAGGTGTGGCCTTCCTCGTCGAGCCGGCGGCGCAGCGAGCGGGCGCTCATGCCGAGCAGGCGCGCGATCGCCGGCATGCTCGGCCGGCCGCGGCCGTAGGCGTCGACGATCAGCGCGCGCACCCGCGCCGACAGCGAGCGCGGCATCGCCACGCTGGCGAGCTGGCGGTCGGCCTGGCGCTCGAGCAGCGCGCGCAGCTCGGGGTTGGCGTGGAGGTACGGCGCGTCGAGCATGCGGGCGTCGAAGTGGATGCGGATCGCGTCGCGTCCGAACCCGACCGGGCAGCCGAGCACGCGCTCGTACTCGGCGGCGTGGGCGGGCGCGGCGTGGGTGAACTCGACCAGGTCCGGCGGACGCGGCGCGCCGAGCACCTCGCGCCCGAGCCGCACGATGCTGGCGACGCCGAACTCGGCGCGCAGGACGTTCCCGCGCGAGCCGCCGGTCACGAACGCGCAGGTCAGCTCGGCGCGGGCGCCGTCCTCCCACAACGTCGGCGGCTCGCAGTCGGACAGCAACGCGCGGTAGCGCGCGAACAGCTCGATCGCCTGGCGCAAGGTCCAGGCGTGCACCGTGAGGAAGCCGACCATGTGGAAGGCGGCGAGGTGGACCCGCTCGGCCATGTGCAGGCCGAGCGCGGGATCGCCGGTCAGCTCGAGCGCGAGCTCGTGCAGGCGGTCGTAGGTGGCGGCGTCGATGCGCTGGTTGGGGTCGTCGAGCACCGCGTCGGCGAGGCCGGCCGCGGCGAGATAGCCGGCGGGGTCGCCGCCGGCGCGGGTGATCTCCTCGACCAGGCTGCGGACCAGCGTCACCGAGACGCTCGCACCACCGTCATCGGGTCGCGCGCTCATCGGTCTGAAACACGTTCTAGAACAGCCGGCCCCTCGCGCGCAACGGTGGAGTTGAGGCGCCCTCGGCGACGTCAGCGGGCTCACAGCGTGAGCAGGTAGATGACCAGATCGTCCACCTCGGCGGCCGAGCCGGCGCACCACGGGTGCGGCGCCGCCGGCAGGCCGATCGGCGCGGCCGTGCCGAGCTCGGCCGGTCCGTACTCGCGCCGCAGCTTCTGGAAGTCCCAGTAGTAGTGGTCGGGATCCCACGGCACGGTCACGAAGTAGCGATGGCGCTCGATGAAGCGGTTGCGACGCGCCGCGGTGTCGTCGGGAGCGGTCGAGCGCGCGCGCGGGATGCGGAACACGTCGCCGCGCCGCCCGGTCGCCGGGTAGGCGGCGGGGAAGTCGGGCCCGGCCGGACCGGGATCGCGGGGCGGATGCAGGGTGTAGTAGGCGTCGTACAGCGGCGTGCCGGGCGTGCACCGCGCCGGATCGACCAGGTCGCGCAGGTTGCGCACGTGGCCGTCGGTGAGCAGGCCGCGGTGCTGGACCCAGTACAGGTCGCGCAGGAAGGTGGCGCGGATCGCCTGCATCTCCTTCTGGTAGATCGTCGGCGCGAAGAAGCGGCCGACCTGATCGAGGCGCACCATCTGCTCGCCGGTGTGGGCGCCCAGCTGGTCGCGGTGGCACGAGCCGCAGCGCGCGTCGAAGGTCGCGCGGCCGCGCTCGATCCGCGCCGCCAGCGCCGGATAGGCCTCCCACCCGGACGCGACGAAGGCGCCCTCGCCGGCGCCGTCGACGTCGGCGAGCCGGCCCTGCCACGCCAGCCAGCGGTGCAGGCCGACCCGGCGCAGCTCGACGTCGTCCTGATCGAGCGTGGTCATGTACGCGGTCAGCGCCTGCAGGTCGGGCGCGCGCATCGAGCCCATCGCGCCGTCGGGCTCCTGCGAGTGGATGTACGAGCCCTCGAAGCCGACGTACGACTCGGTGTGGGCCAGCGAGCGCCGGATCGCCATGTAGTTCGTGACGTTGGGGATGGCGATCGGCGAGAACTGGTAGTCGTTGTCGGTGTGGCTGCCCTCGCCGGCGAGGCGCACGACGTTGTGCTCGCCGGCGCCCTGCGGCATCGCGTAGATCAGCGCGGTCTTGTCGATCGCCGCCTTGCCCGGGCTCCACCGCGGCCCGTCCTCGTCGCCGGTGATGCCCTTGAAGTTGCCGAGCAGCGCCCACTTCATGCTCCAGGTCGGGTTGGGCAGCCCGGGGATCACGCGGGTGACGCGCTGACCGGGCGCGCGCTCGTAGCTGACCCGGTAGCCGTGGCACGAGCTGCAGTTGAAACCGATCCACTGGCCCGCGCCCTTGAACGGGTGCGACGACTCGGCGTAGCGGTAGCCGACGTGGCCGGTGCCGCGGGTGCGGCCGCTGGTCAGCTGCGGCGTGAGCAGGAGGAAGCCGGGGATCGGGTTGGGCTGCGGGTACGGATCGAACACGACCTCGTCGATCGCCTCGTCGGGCACCTCGCCGCGCGTCGCCGGGTACGCGCCGAACAGCGCGACCGGATCGGCGCGGGTGCCGGTGATCGGATCGGTGGCGGTGCCGGCGAAGATCGCGGTCCAGTCGAGGTCGCGGACCGAGTGGGCGAGGCCGATGTTGTAGTCGTACGCCCAGAAGATCGCGCGGCCCTGGCGGACCAGCGCGGCGAACCCGGGGTTGTCGACGGTGACGTCGAGGGCGGCGCTGGCGACCGCCGGGCCGAGGCCCGACACCACGTCGCAGCGGTGGTCGAACGCCGGATCGATGATGCGCGAGGTCTGGGCGTCGACGACCAGGTGCGGTTCGCCGGGCCGCAGCAGCGACTCGTTGGGCGGCAGCCGCTTCTGCACCTGGATCACCAGCGGACCGCGGCTGGCGTGGACCGGCACGCGGAAGCCGATCTCGGTCGGCGTCCAGCGCAGCAGGTCGCGCGGCCACGTGCTGTGGGTGCGCGGCACCTCGTGGTGCACCTGGCTGAAGATGTCGAGCTCCTGCGCGTACATGGCGAGGTCGGCCTCGAGCACGCGGCTGTTGCCGATCATGATCTTGGCGAAGTCGACGTCGGCGCCGTGGCCGAAGCCGCGCCCGGTCAGCACGACCTCGGCGCCCGGCCGCAGCACCGGACGGGTGGCGTCGCCGGCGCGCCAGACCACGGCGCCGTCGACCCGCACGGTCTCGATCACCGGCGCCGCCGGCTCGGCGGCCGACGCCGCCCGCGCGGCCTCGCGCGCCGCGTCGGGCACGCAGATCCGGTCCTGGCAGGCGAGCTGGTCGAAGGTGCACGCCGCGTCGTCGGCGGCGCACGCCGTCGCGCACTGCGTGCGGCCGCAGGCGACCAGCGCCTCGGCCCGCGCCAGCGCGCCGGCCGGATCTCGCCGCGCGGTCCACACCGCGCCGAGGCCGCGCCGCCCGGTCGCCGCGTCGATCTCGGCGACGCACGGCCCGCGCGGCACCAGCAGGCAGGTCAGCGCGGCCAGGCCGTCACCGCAGTAGCAGGCGTCGCCGGTGCAGCCGGCGGCGTGCTCGCACGCGACCAGCGCCGCGCACGCCGGGTCACCGTCGAAGCAGCGGCCGGCCTCGGCCGGGCACGAGCCGCACTCGCAGCTCGCGCACAACGACGTCTCGCCGCCGGTGGTGGCGGCGGTCAGGCACGCCGCGGCGGTGGCGGTCAGCTCCTCGACCTCGCGGCCCACCGGATCGGCGCAGGCGAACAGCCACAGGGCGAGACAGGGCGCGATCCATCGCGTCATGGAAGTCCTCCTCTCCCGACGCGACGCTACGGAGCGGCCGTGCCCCCCTCAATGACCGGCCGGGCCAACCGATTGACCGCCCGAGCCAGGTTCGGTCACCGCCTCGGCGAGCATCCGGATGTCGGGGCAGCGCCGATCGCCGCAATGACGGGCGCGGCGCGGCCCGATCCGCTCGCGCGCCAGCACCCGCGCGGCGAGGGACCGATCGCCCTGCCGCAGGCGGATCAGCCCGAGCAGGCAGGGGGTCGTGCAGCCGCGCGAGCCGGCGGCGATCGAAGCCTCGATGGCGGCGGCGGCCGCGTCCCATCGCCCGTCGAGGAAGTGCAGGTAGCCATCGAGCTCGTGGACGATCCGGGCACCACGGGCGCCCCCGCCGAGCGCGACCAGCCGCTCGCGCGCGACGGCGATCGCCGCCCGATCGCCGCGGTGCAGGGCCGCCCACGCGACGTTCTCCCAGGTGTCGCGCGCGTCGGGCAGGCGCCGGCGCAGCTCGTCGGAGGTCGCCACGGCGAGGGCGTGGTCGCCGGTGACGACCGCGCAGATCAGCAGCTGGCCCCAGCCCTCGACGGAGCCCGGGGCGAGCTCGATGGCGCGCCGGCTCGCGGCGACGGCCTCGTCGTCGTGCCCGGCGGCGCGTGCGCAGATGGCCAGCTCGATCCAGCTGCGGAGCCTCCCGGGATCGACCTCGACGCCGCGGCGGGCCGCGGCCGCCGCCTCGGCCCCGCGCCCGGCCCACCGCAGCGTCGTCGCGTGCGTCTCGAGGGCATCGGCGGAGGTCGGGGCCAGCGCCAGCGCGCGCTCGGCGGCCGCGACCGCGTCGTCGTGACGATCGAGGGCCGTCGCTCGCCACGCGACCAGCGTCCAGCTCCGCGGCTCGTCGGGGAGCGCGGCGGCCATGGCCTCGGCGGCGGCGAGCGCCTCGTCGAGCCGGCCGGCTTCGACCAGGAGGTCCGACAGCGCCTCGCGCAGGCCGACGTCGCGAGGGAACGCGGTGACCCCGCGCTCGACCGCCGCGACCGCCTCGTCGACGCGGCCGGCGTCGAACAGGTTCCAGGCCAGCCGCCGGTGGACGCTGGGACGGCGCGGATCGGCGGCGAGGGAGCGCCGGTAGAGCTCGGCCGCCTCGTCGAAGCGCTCGAGCTGGGCCAGCGCGGCCGCGAGCGCCTCGAGGTAGAACGGGTCGGCGGGCGCGAGCTCGACGGCGCGGCGGTGCGACGCCTCGGCCCGGGTCCAGTCGCCGGCCTCGCCGGCGAGCCATCCCAGGGTCTCCCACACATCGGG
>Ga0247822_10002838_pt1 | contig 11170 bp, 13 predicted proteins | sample 13C_Cellulose_Da_FD_192423 | JGI IMG/M metagenome (GOLD analysis project Ga0247822, IMG submission 192423) | Soil microbial communities from agricultural site in Penn Yan, New York, United States - 13C_Cellulose_Day30 | ecosystem: Environmental > Terrestrial > Soil > Agricultural land | place... | reverse complement strand
CCGAGGGCGACGGGCAGATCGTCTTCATCGACACGCCCGGCATCTTCGCGCCCAAGCGCCGGCTGGACCGCGCCATGGTGGAGGCCGCATGGAGCGGGGCGGGCGATGCCGACTTCGTGGCGCTGATCGTCGATGCCGAGCGCGGCGTGACGCCGGAGCTGGAAGCGCTGCTCGCCGGCCTCGAACAGGTGCCAAATCCGAAAGCGCTGGTGCTGAACAAGGTCGACCTGATCAAGCCGGAGAAGCTGCTGGCGCTGGCCGAGCTCCTCAATGCGCGACTGAAGTTCGAGCAGACCTTCATGATCTCGGCACTGAAGGGCAGCGGTGTTCAGGATTTCCTGAACTGGGCGCTGCAGCGCATCCCGCTGGGCCCATGGCATTTCCCCGAGGATCAGCTCACGGACCTGACGCTCGCGATCACCGCAGCCGAGGTGACGCGCGAGAAGCTGTTCCTGAGGATCCACGACGAGATTCCCTACAACGCCACGGTCGAGACCGAGAAGTTCACCATCAACAAGGATGGCTCGTACCGCATCGACCAGGTCGTCTACGTGACGCGCGATACGCACAAGAAGATCGTGCTGGGTGCGGGCGGGCAGACGATCAAGGCGATCGGTGCCGAGTCGCGCCGCGAGCTGATGGAGATCTTCGAGGTGCCGGTGCACCTGTTCCTCTTCGTCAAGGTCCGCGAGAAGTGGGGCGACGACCCTGAGCGCTATCGCGAGATGGGGCTGGAGTACCCGCACCAGAAGTGACGTTCGCGCTGGAGCTGAGCGGGTCCATCCATGCACTGGTCCGGTGAAGGCCTGATCATCGGCGTCCGCCGCCATGGCGAGACCGGAGTCATCGCCGAGGTGATGGTGGCTGGTCGCGGGCGCTGCCTGGGGCTGATCCGCGGCGGTCGATCGACGAAGCTGGCGGCCACGCTGCAGGCGGGTAATACCGTCCAGGTGGGCTGGAGCGCGCGGCTCGAGGAGCACCTGGGCACTTTCCAGCTCGAACTGCTCGAGGCGAGGGCGGCGGCCCTGATCGCCGACCGGACGCGGCTCTATGCCAGCCAGCTGATCTGCGAGCACCTGCATCTGTTGCCCGAGCGCGATCCGCATGACCGGCTGCTGGGGCGCGCAGTCCGCATCCTCGACTTCGAGGGAACACCGCACCAGCTGGCGGCGGAGGTGGCGCGCTATGAGCTGGAGCTGCTCGAAGAGCTGGGGTTCGGGCTCGATCTGACGAGCTGCGCCGCGACGGGAACGACCAGGGACCTGACGCATGTTTCGCCCAAGACCGGGCGGGCGGTCAGCCGGAGCGCGGCCGAGCCATACCTCGACCGTCTGCTGCGCCTGCCGCCATTCCTCGTCGGAGGCGGTGATCCCGACGAGGCCGAACTCGCTGATGCGTTTCGGCTGACGGGCTACTTCCTCGATCTCTACGTCTGGATGCCGCGACAGCTGGACCCGCCCGCGATCCGCGATACATTCGTTCACCTCGTGACTTAGCGGGCAGGGAGATTGGCGTGAGGCGTTCCGATACGGCATCCCGAATCATCGCGGCACCTCGGGACGTCATCTACGCGGCGCTGGTCGATCCGGAGGCGCTGAGGACGTGGCTGCCGCCGGAGGGGATGACGGGCGAGATCCTGGAGTTCGATCCGAGGCCGGGCGGGGCCTTCCGCATGGAACTGCGCTATCCCGAAGCCGGGCACGGCAAGACGACGGACGATTCCGACCTCGTCGAGGCCGAGTTCGCCGAGCTCGTGCCGGGTGAGCGCGTGGTACAACTGGTGCGGTTCCGGAGCGACGACCCCGACTTTGCCGGCACGATGCGGATGGTGTGGGATCTCGAGCCGATGCCCGAGGGGACCCGGGTGATCATTCTCGCCGAAGACGTGCCGCCGGGTATCCGCGCGGAAGATCACGCCGTCGGGTTGCGGTCGTCGCTGGAAAACCTCGATCGGTATGTGACCACGGACGCAGGCTGAGTCAGGCGAACTTGCCGATCACCGGCGGCCGCGGCGGTGGCTCGGTTCCGAGCCTGCGCCGGAGCTTGGCGAGCGCGAGCTGCTGCATCTGGTGGGGTGTTGCGGTCAGCGGCGCGATGACCACGACTTCGGTGCCGGTCGCCTCGTCGATGGCGGCGACCCGCATCTGCTGTCCGAGCTGGGCAAATTCGAAGAAGACGCGGCCGGACTGACTGTCGTCGCGCCCGGCCATGGCCTCAACCCTCGGAGAAGTTGACGATGCCGGCGGCATCGAACTGGTAGACGTCGTCGCGGAAGCTCACGGTGCCCTGCCGGTTGGCCCAGGCCGTGATGTAGGTGGTGTGGATCGGCACCTGCACGTCGAGCTTGACGTCCTCGCGCAGGCCGCCCGTGAACGCCGACAGCACGCCCGGGACATCCCAGCCGCCATTGTCGCGCAGCAGCCAGGCCACCAGTTCCTCGATGTTCTCGCAGCGCATGCAGCCGGAAGAGTGGAAGCGGGCGTTCTCGCCGAACAGCGCCTTCTGCGGCGTGTCGTGCATGTAGACGTCGTGCTTGTTGTAGAAGTCGATCTTGCAGTGGCCCATCGAGTTCTCGCCACCCGGGTCCTGCCGGAAGGTGTACTTCACCGCCTCGGTGGTCTGCCAGTTGATGGTGGCGGGCGGGATTTCGTTGCCCTTGCCGTCGAAGATGCGGATGCGGAACTTGGTGAGGTATTCCGGATCCTCGTTCATGTACTTGATCAGATCCTTCTCGATGATGCTCTTGGGCACCGTCCAGTAAGGATTGAACTTCACCTGGAAGATCTTGGAGTTGAGGATCGGCGTGGCGCGGTCGACCTTGCCGACCACCGAATTGTGGCGCTGCACCACCTGCGCACCCTCGACCGCCTCGACGACCGCCGCCGGGATGTTGACCACGACGTAGCGGTCCGAAAGCGCCTGGGCCCAGAACTCGACGCGCTGGGCATTGAGGCGCAGCTGGTTGAGGCGGTAGTCGGCCGGGACCGAGAGCGCATAGAAGGTCGCCTCGTCCACGGTGCCGTTGATGACGAGGCCGTGGCGTGCCTGGAACAGGCGAACGGCGGCGTCCAGCCCCGCGTCGAACTCGTCGTTGACGCGCTTTTCGAGCGGCATGTCGCCATTGATCATGAGGCGGCGCTTGAGCAGCGCGGCGGCACGGCGCGATACGCCGAGCTTCAGGCCGAAGGTTTCGCGTGACGGCGGCTCCCAGGAGCCATTGGCGCCAACGAAAGCCTCGTAATTCTGGATGGCGAGCTGCAGGTTGTAGGCGGTGTCGTAGCTGAGGATCGGCTCGATCGTGTCGACGAGGCTCTTGGCCGTGGCCGTGTTCCCCTCCAGATCAACGGAGTTGATCCGCCGATCCTTGTTGAACATGTCCCAGAAGTTGTCCTCCTGCGCCCGGACGAGCGCCGGCATGGCCAGCCCCGCCGTCATGGTCGCCATTGAGGTCAACAGGTTACGTCTCGTCAGCCGCATAGAGTCACACCCGGAGTCGCGTGGTCAGGGGTCGCTTCTAATAGCATCGGCTCGAAATCGCACCAACGTAGGTCAAGCAGCTGTGAACTGCCAAGCCGCGCTTGTCCGGAAAGCCTGCAGGACCGAGAAGCCACCCGCAATTGCGGTCGATGCAATAGCGCCATTTTGGGCGCAAATAAGAAACGCCGGCTTAAAGCCGGCGTTTGCGTAATCCCCTGTGGCAGAGCTGCCACAGTGTGAGGCATGGGGATCAGAGCTTGTAGAGGATCTGGTCGACCCAGAAGCGTTCCAGACGGCCGAGCGCCTTGTTGAGGCCCTCGAAGGATTCGTTGTTCAGGCCGCCCACTTTCTCGATCGACTTCAGGTGACGGTCGTAGAGTTCGTCGATCACCTCGGCCACTTCCTCACCCTTGGGGGTAAGCCGGATGCGAACTGAACGACGGTCCGAGCGCGAGCGCTCCTGGAAGATGTAGCCGGTCTCGACCAGCTTCTTGAGATTGTACGAGACGTTCGAGCCCAGATAGTAGCCACGCGAGCGCAGCTCGCCGGCGGTCATCTCGGCATCGCCGATGTTAAACATCAGCAGGGCCTGGACGGGATTGATGTCATCCCAGCCCATCCGGTCGAACTCGTCCTTGATCAGGTCGAGCAGCCGGCGGTGGAGCCGTTCAACACGGCTTACGGCTTCGAGATAGAGCGGCTTAAGCCCTTGGGCTTCTTCCGGAACCATTGCCTCTGCGGCGTTAGATTTGATTGCCATTTGTGCCTCACTGTCCTGTAGTCCTGCGCGATTTCTTCGCGTCTCATGTCGCCCAAACTACGGGGCTCCAAATAAGATGGCCTTAAGCCGTAGACTTAAAACTATCTTACGGAAAAAGTTCAGGAATTTGGCTTTACGAGACGTAACCACAGGTCAGAAAATTGTAACCTGAACGTTTCGTATACGGCGGGCTAGTCGTGAGCGCGACGCATGCGGACGTTGAGGACGAACAGAACGGCGATGCTGCCCACGAGCAGCAGCCGGAGGGCGAACCCGAACGCATCCATCTGCACCTCGCGGACACCCGCGAGATAGAGGGCGAGCTCGATGAAGGTCGCGCCGACGAGCAGCACGGCGCCCCAGCTTGCACGGATCCACAGACCGACCGCTGCGAACAGCCGGGCGACGCAGAAGACGGCGAGGTAGGAGAAGCCGATGGGACCCATCTGGGTGAGGGGGCTTTGCGTGCCGGTCGAGACGCCGAGCAGGCGCGCGGCGTCGGCGAGCCCGAGCAGGAGCGCGATGATGGCGATGATGCGCAGATAGCGGCCGGCAAGTTCGCTCTTGAAGTCCATGGGCTTGGGATAACCCGGATCATCCAGTGCGACAAGCGCGAGCCTTGGCGCGGGCCGATGCGGTTTGTTACAAGCCGCGCGAACCGACGGAGCGCCCCATGAGCAACTGGCCCAAGCATGACATGAGCTTTCTCGAGGGGCGGCGGCAGCGGCGACTGCGGCGCACCGGCTGGATGCGCAACATGCTGCGCGAGACCGTGCTCACGCCCCACGACTTCATCCTCCCCATCTTCGTCGAGGCGGGCACGAACAGCCGCAGCCAGATCAAGACCATGCCGGGCGTGGAGCGGGTGAGCATCGACCTTGCCGTTGATGTGGCGCGCGCCGCTGCCGCCGAGGGCATTCCGGCGCTCGCGATCTTTCCCAACACCGAGGACGAGCGGCGCAACGAGAACGGCTCCGAAGCCTTCAACCCGGACAACCTGACGGCGCGGGCGCTGCGCGCCATCAAGGAGAAGGTGCCCGAGATCGGGCTGATCACGGACGTTGCGCTGGACGAGTACTCGTCCGACGGCCAGGACGGGCTGGTCCGTGACGGCGAGATCCTCAACGACGAGACCGTCGAGGTGATGGTCAAGGCGGCGCTGATGCAGGCGCGGGCAGGGGCCGACATCATCGCCCCGTCCGACATGATGGATGGCCGCGTGGCGGCGATCCGCCAGGCGCTGGACGCCGAGGGCTTCGAGCAGGTGGCGATCATGAGCTATTCGGCCAAGTTCGCCTCGGCCTTCTATGGCCCGTTCCGCGAGGCGGTGGGCTCGGGCAGCCGGCTTGTCGGGGACAAGCGCACCTACCAGCTCGATTTTGCCAACAGCGATGAAGCCATGCGCGAGGTCGAGCAGGACATCGCCGAGGGCGCGGACATGGTGATGGTCAAGCCGGGCATGCCCTATCTCGACATCGTGCGCCGGGTGCGGGACGAGTTCGACGTGCCGGTTTTCGCCTACCAGGTGTCGGGCGAGTACGCGATGCTGAAGCTCGCCGGGTCGGCAGGCGCCATCAACGGCGAGGCCGCGATGATGGAGAGCCTCATGGCCTTCAAGCGGGCAGGGTGCGACGGCGTGCTGACCTACTTCGCGCTCGAAGCGGCGCGGGTGTTGAACCGGTAAGCCGCTGGCGGGAGAGGGATGGGACCACTTTCTTCGCCCTACTACTTGCACCAGCCCTCATGGTCCCCATCTTTTGCCGCATGAACCAGGGCAATCCGATGAGCGACCATCTCCCCGATCCTTCCGTGGCTCCCGAGCTTTTCGAGGGCGTGCTGGCGCGCCGCGCCGTCGCCTGGCTGATCGACTGCGTGATCATAGGCGGTATCACCATTGCCGCGCTGCTGGTCGGGCTCGTGATCGGCGTGGTGACGCTGGGGCTCGGGCTGCTGGCGCTGCCGTTCATCATTCCGATCGCCATCCTCGGCTACTATGCCGCGACGCTGGGCTCGCCCATGCGCGCCACGGTGGGGATGCAGGCGATGGACATCGTGCTGACGCCGGTGCGCGGCACGCCGCTCAACGGCTGGTCCATTCTCGTTCACCCGCTGCTGTTCTGGCTGACCATCTGGATCAGCTGGCCGTTCACGATCCTGTTCGCGCTGTTCACGCCGCGCCAGCAGATGATCCACGACCTCGTGGTCGGCACGCTCATGCTGCGCCGCTCGCCGATGCAGCGGTTCTGGCGCGCCGGTGGCGCACGCTCTGCCTAGTGGAGTAAGTCCTTGTCGGCCATTGCTCCCCCGGGGGTGCGCAGCTAGACTGCAACGGACGCCCGAAGGCTGCCGATGACCGATCAGACGCCCGAGAACACCCAGCTTTTTCTTACGGCAGCTATGCCCTGCCCGTATCTGCCGGGTCGTCAGGAACGGAAGCTCTTCACCCACCTGACCGGCCGTCGCGCCGCCGCGCTGCATCATCTGCTCAGCGACAACGGTTTCCGCCGTAGCCAGAACCTCATCTACCGGCCGGCCTGCGACGGTTGCTCGGCCTGCCAGTCCGTCCGCATCGTCGCGCAGGAATTCACGCCCACGGCGCGCTATCGCCGGGTGCAGAAGCTCAATGCCGACATCGCGGTCGAGGTCTGCCAGCCGCGCGCCACTGCCGAGCAGTTCGGCCTGTTCAAGCGGTATCTGGATGCACGCCACGCCGGCGGCGGCATGACGCAGATGAGCTTCGTCGACTACGAGTACATGGTCGAGGACACCCCGGTGCAGACCGTGGTGGTGGAGTACCGCATGGTTTCCCGCCCCGGCCGGCCGCTGGTGGCGGTGGCGCTGACCGACGTGATGCCCGACGGGCTGTCCATGGTCTACAGCTTCTATGATCCGGAGCTGGATCGGCGCGGGCTGGGGAACCTGCTGATCCTCGATCATATCCAGCAGGTGAAGCTCGCCGGCCTCAGCTACGTCTATCTCGGCTATTGGGTGAAGGATTCGCCGAAGATGGCCTACAAGGGCCGGTTCCGGCCGCTTGAAGTCCAGCGCGGGCCGCTGGGGTGGCGGCGCCTGGAGTAGGCGGAGCGTTCAGCATCAGTTCAGGCACAGGGTGGCAATCATCGGGCCAATGACCCGTCCGGTGAGTACCATGCGTCTGCCAATCATCCTTGCCCTGATCGTCGTCGTCACCCTGCCCAAGGATGTGCAGGGGTTCGTGGACGACATTTCCAGCCAGGTTCGCGTGGCGACCGCTACCATCGGCAAGGTCCTCGACCGCAAGGATGAGCCCGCTCCGACCAAGGTCGCCGAGCTCCGCCTCACCAAGGCTGCCAAGGTCGAATAGACCAGCTTAGAACGCGAACTCGCCGATCACCGGGACGTGGTCGCTGGGCTTTTCCCAGCCACGCACCTCGCGGTGGATGGTGACGTCCTCGAGCCGATCGGCAGCCTGCGGCGAGAGCAGCAGGTGATCGATGCGGATGCCGTCGTCGCGCTCCCAGCCGAAGGTCTTGAAGTCCCAGAAGCTGTAGAGCGGCTCGTCGGTGACGGCGCGGAGCGCGTCGGTCATCCCGAGGTTGGTGAGGGCGCGCCAGCGCTCGGCGCTTTCCGGACGATAGAGGGCGTCGCCGACCCACTGGGCCGGGTTCTTGGCGTCGATCGCGGCCGGAATGATGTTGTAGTCGCCGAGGAGGATGAACGGCTCCTCGAGCGCCAGCCGGCCTTCGACGAAGGTGATGAGCCGGTCCATCCAGCTGAGCTTGTAGGTGAACTTGTCCGTGTCGACGGGATTGCCGTTGGGCAGGTAGATGCAGCAGACGCGAATGGCGCCGCCTTCGACCGAGAACACGCCTTCGATCAGGCGGGACTGTTCGTCGCCATCGTCGCCGGGCAGGCCGCGCGTGACCTCGTCGAAGCGGTGCTTGGAGAGGATCGCGACGCCGTTCCAGCTCTTCTGGCCGAAGGTCTCGACATTGTAGCCGAGCGCCTCGATTTCCATGCGCGGGAACGCCTCGTCGACCGACTTGATCTCCTGCAGGCAGACGATGTCCGGCGAGACCTCCTCAAGCCATTTGAGAAGAAGTCCGTGCCGGGCTTTGACGCCGTTGATGTTCCAGGTAGCGATGCGCATGAGCAGAATCCCGTTCGAGCGAGGAGCCTACCGGCCTCCCGCCCGACCGTAAACCGCATCGCGGATATCGTAGCGATACTGCCCGCTGCAGCCCTCGTAGGGGGTGTTGGTCATGGAGAGGATGGTGATGCCGCTTGCCGGATCCACGGACCACTCGTGGCCATAGACGCCGCCCCAGCGCAGGGTGCCTCGGGCCACGGGGCTGTTGGCTGCGACGGGATCGTCGACGATGGCCGAGAGGAAGCCGAAGCGCTGGCCCGCATCCTGCGGGCGGCGGGGCAGGTCGCCGATCTGGTTGCTGGCGGCCGCTTCCACCGTCTCGTTGAGCAGGACATCGCCGCCGCCGGTCCGGATGGTCTCGAAGAAGGTCATCAGGTCGTCGGCCGTGCCGACCATGCCGGCGCCGCCAGACTGGAAGGCTCGGGTGTTGAAGATGCGCGACGGTGAGAAGTTCGTACGCTCGCCGAGCGGGTTGATGAGGACATCCGGATCGCCCATGCGGCGCAGGCCCGGCAGGCCGTCGGCATAGGGCACTGCCAACCGACCGAGGTCGCGGACGGAATAGCCGGTATCGACCATGCCGAGCGGGCCGGTGATGTAGTGCGCTGCCGCGTCGCCGAGCGTGCCACCGTGGATTTGCGCGATGATGGCGCCGAGCACGTCGATATTGACGCCGTACTCCCACCCCGTCCCGGGCTCGAACAGCAGCGGCTCCTGGGCGATGAGCGTCAGGTTGGCCTCGTGATCGAGTTCGGTCTGCTGCAGGCCGGTCGTGATGGCAGGGTTCTTGTACCCGTAACCGAGGCCGGACGTATGGCTGAGCAGGTGCCGGACGAGGATACGGGCCTCGGTTCCGTCCTGCAGCTTCGGCCGGAAGTAGGGGAGGTGGTCGCTGACCGCATTGTCGAGGCCGATGAGGCGGCGTTCGACCATGGCGAGGGCCGTGGCGGCGACGATCGGCTTGGTCACCGAGGCGAGGCGGAAAATGGCATCGCGGCGCATCGGCGCCTTGGCTTCGCGATCGAACCAGCCCGCGGCGCGCGCGTAGACCAGCTCGCCGTGAGCCTTCACCAGTGTGACCGATCCGACGATCTTGTCGTTTGCGATTGCGCTGTCGACGATGTCGTCGACTCGCTTGGCCAAGTCCATAACATGCCTCCCTAATCCGGCGCGGACGCTAGCGGCGGGAGGTCAGTGAGGCAAGTGCGGTCGGCAGCGCTCAGGCAACCGCGAAGCTGGTGCCGCAACCGCAGCCGGCGACGGCGTTCGGGTTCCTGATCTGGAAGCTCTGGCCGATGAGGTCGTCGACATAGTCGATCTCGGCGCCGCCCATGAACTCGAGGCTGAGTGAATCGATCAGCACGGTGGCGTTGTCCCTGCTCAGGACGAGGTCGTCGTCGGTCGGCGTCTCCTGGACGAGATTGTACTCGTACTGGAAACCCGAACAGCCGCCGCCGGAAACGGCGATGCGCAGGACCGTGCCCTCGCCTTGCTTGGCCAGGATGCGACCGATCCGCTTGGCGGCGCGATCTGTCAAAGTGACATTGTTCGGTGCTAGAGCAGCTTCGGACATTCAATACCTTTCCGCCGCGCTCATGCGGCGACCTGGGTAAATCTAATATCGTCGGTCGACGATGAAAAGGGTCTTGGTCGCATAATGGGTGAACGCGCCGCCTACGCCTCCGATCCGGCGCTGAGCCGCGGGCGCCTTTATGGCACCGGCGCCAGCCCCACCCGGTCGGAATTCCAGCGCGATCGCGACCGCATCATCCACTCCACCGCGTTCCGCCGGCTGCAGCACAAGACACAGGTGTTCCTCCACCACGAGGGCCAGCATTTCCGCACCCGGCTGACGCATACGCTGGAAGTCAGCCAGATGGCGCGCTCCATCGCCCGCGCCCTAGCGCTGGACGAGGACCTGGCGGAGGCCGTGGCGCTGGCGCACGATCTCGGCCACACGCCCTTCGGCCACGCCGGCGAACGCGTGTTGAACGAGAAGCTCGCCGAGTGGGGCGGGTTCGACCACAACATGCAGGCCATCCGGGTGGTGACGCGGCTCGAGAACCGCTACGCCGAGCATGACGGGCTGAACCTCAGCTGGGAGGCGCTCGAGGGTATCCTCAAGCACAACGGCCCATTGGTCGATCGCGAAGGCAGGGCGCTGCGGGACGATCACCCCTTGCCGGCGGGCCTCAACGATATTCCGGCGAGCACCGACCTGATGCCGTGGAGCCATGCGAGCCTCGAAGCGCAGGCGGCCGCCATCGCCGACGACATCGCCTACAACTCGCACGATATCGACGATGCCCTGCGTGCGGGCCTCATCAACATCGGCGATCTCGTCGACGTGCCGCTGGTTGGCCCGTTCGTGCGCGAGGTGCTCGGGCGCTGGCCCGATATCGAGCGCAGCCGGCAGGCGCATGAGGTACAACGCCGGCTGATCACGGCGCAGATCGAAGATGTCATCGCCGAGAGCGAGCGGCGCATCGCCGAGGCGGGGCCGAAGTCCGCTGACGATGTGCGGTTCGCCGGGCGCACGCATATCGGCTACTCCCCGACGGTTGCGGAGACGGAGCGGGGGCTGAAGCGCTTCCTGTTCGACAATGTTTATCGCAGCGAACCGGTGATGGAGCCGGTCCGGCGCAGCCAGAGCGTGGTGTCCATGCTGTTCGACCACTACGTGGCCACCGGCGACATGCCCGGGCGGTGGGCCGAGGCGGCGCGCGATGCGCCCGATCGCGGGGCGCGGGCGCGCCTCGTCGCCGACTTTGTGGCCGGGATGACCGACCCCTATGCGCTCGAGC
>Ga0247822_10002835_pt1 | contig 11181 bp, 5 predicted proteins | sample 13C_Cellulose_Da_FD_192423 | JGI IMG/M metagenome (GOLD analysis project Ga0247822, IMG submission 192423) | Soil microbial communities from agricultural site in Penn Yan, New York, United States - 13C_Cellulose_Day30 | ecosystem: Environmental > Terrestrial > Soil > Agricultural land | place... | reverse complement strand
CCAGTCTTTAACCGTTTCGACGGCTCGCGCGATCACGTCGCCAAGCGCCTGCAGGCCGCCGGCTACTACACGGGCGTCATCGGCAAGTGGCACCTCGGCTCCGACCCCACCGGCTTCGACCGCTGGATCGTCCTCCCCGGCCAGGGGGCCTACTGGAACCCGCAGTTCCTCGTCCCCGGCCACCGGCTCACCATCGAAGGACACTGCACCGAGATCACCGGCGAGCTCGGGATGGAGTTCCTCGAGACCCGCCCCAAGGACAAGCCGTTCTTCCTGATGCTCCACCAGAAGGCCCCCCACCGCGCCTGGGAGCCCGATGAACGGAACAAGGCGATCTTCAAGGACAAGGTCATCCCCGAGCCGGAAACCCTCTGGGACGACTACGCGACCCGTCCCGCCGCGCTCCCGGAGAACGAGCAGACCGTGGCCCGCGACCTGACCCGGCGGGACCTCAAGCTCGAGCCCCCCGCCCATCTCGAGACGCCCCAGCAGCGGAACATGTGGCTCAACGTGAAGCCGACGGAGGTCGTCGTCGACGGCAAGACCCTCAAGGGCCAGGAGCTCGTCCGCTGGAAATACCAGCGGTACATGCAGGACTACCTCGCCTGCGTCCAGGGGCTCGACGACAGCATCGGCAAGGTCCTCGACTATCTCGACCGCACCGGGCTTGCCGCCAACACCTACGTCTTCTACTCCGCGGACAACGGCTGGTACCTCGGCGACCTGGGCCTCTACGACAAGCGGTTCATGTACGAGCCGGGACTGCGGGTACCGCTCCTCATCCGCGGCCCGGGGATCCGCGCCGGGATCACGCCGGAGCAGTTCACGGCCAACATCGACCTTGCACCGACGTTCCTCGACCTCGCCGGCCTCCCGGTCCCGGACTTCATGCAGGGACGCAGCCTCGCCCCCCTCCTCAAGGGGGACGCGCCGGCCGACTGGCGGACCACGGTCTATTACCGCTACTACCATGACCCCGGCCACCACAACACCCGGGCGCACTACGGCGTCCGGACGGCAACGCACAAGCTGATCCACTACTGGAAGAAGGACGCCTACGAGCTGTTCGATCTCGCGGCCGATCCGACCGAACAGAAGAACCTGCTGTTCGGCGAGGGAGCCAGGTCTGCCGCGGTCGCGGCGAAGTTTGACGAGCTCAAGAAGGAGCTGGTCCGGCTGCAGCAGGAGTATCAGGACGACGGCCGCTATGCCGATCCCGAGACCTGGCCGAAGGGGGGCTCCGACGGCCCGTTCGAGGGGAAGCAGCCGATGGGCCTGCGAAGCGTCTCCCAGGCGATCGCCGCTTCTCGGGCCAAGTGACTCTCCGCCACTGACAGACGGGCGGGCAGGCAAGCGGCCGCGGTCATCAAAGGTCACGGAAACCGGAGGAGCGAGATGCGATCCTGTCTGGCGTGGTCCGCGGCGCTGTTCCTGATAAGTCTGGCCGGCTCCCTGGCGGCAGCGGATCCGGCGGCTCCCGCGCGGCCGAACATCCTGCTCATCGTGGCGGACGATCTGGGCTGGAGCGACGTCGGCTGGCACGGCGGGTTCTCGAAGACGCCGCGGATGGACGCCCTCGTCCGGGAGGGGATCGAGCTGGACCAGCACTACGTCCAGCCGGTCTGTACGCCGACCCGGACCGCGCTCCTCAGCGGGCGTTACCCGGGGCGGTTCGGTCCGCAGGCACTGGCTCCCAGCAACCTGCGGGCGATGCCGCTCGGAACCGTGACCCTGGCCTCGGCTCTCAAGTCGCTCGGGTACGCCACCTTTCAGACGGGGAAGTGGCACCTCGGAGGACGGCCGGAGTGGGGACCGAATGCCTACGGCTTCGACCACGGCTACGGCACCCTGACCGGGGCGGCGGATCCCTGGACGCACAAGTACCGGGCCGGACATCCATACGAAGACACGTGGCATCGCGATGGCCGGCTGTTCCGCGAGGAGGGGAACGCGACGGAGCTGATTGCCGCGGAGGCGGTGCGGCGGATCGAGGAGAGGCGCGGCCCGTGGTTCCTCTACGTTCCGTTCCACGCGGTCCATACTCCGGTCGACGCCCCCGACGAGTTCAAGCGGCTCTATGACGGCGTGCGGTTCGATCCGGACCCGGCGAAGCACGATTCACGGCTGCGGATGGCGGCGATGGTCTCGCAGCTCGACGCGAAGATCGGGGCCCTGGTCGACGCCCTGGAGCGGACCGGGCAGCGGGACAACACGCTCATCGTCTTCACGAGCGACAATGGCGGGATCGAGTCGCTCAAGAACGCCTACGCTGGCACGGTCGGGGACTCGCCGCTCAACAGCGAGAACGACCCTCTTCGCGGGCAGAAGAACACGCTCTTCGAGGGAGGGATCCGGGTCTGTGCGTTTGCCAACTGGCCGGGGCGTCTCAAGCCGGGCCGCGCGACCGCGCCGATGCATGCGGTCGACTGGTTCCCGACGCTCGCCGGGCTTGTGGGCTACGTCCCGCAAAGCGACCTTCGCTGGGACGGGATCGACCAGTGGCCGATGCTGACGGGACAGACGATGAAGGCGGAGCCCCGGACGCTCTACATCGCCATGCAGAACGGCAACGCCGCGCTGCGGTATGGCGACTGGAAGCTGATTGCCCAGGGGCGGAAGTCACTGCTGTTTGATCTCGGGAAGGATCCGTACGAGACGCAGGACGTGGCGGCGGAGCATTCCGAGATCGTCCAGGATCTGACGCAGCGGCTGAAGGGGCAAAGGGCCCTGGACAATCCGGCGGTGCCGGAGGATCTGAAAGGTCTTCCGCACTAGATCGGACCGCCGGCTGGCTCGAACCCGCGTCCTGGCTGGACGGACGCCCATAGCTCAAACCCAACGTGCCACGGCCGCTGGGGTCAAGGGGCCAGAAAACGACACAGGCCCCCGTGCCGCCGGAGGCACTCCTGTGAGGAACCGTGGTGAGCAACGGATGTCCGCTTTGTGGAACCACCGTTGAGGACTCCCTCACATCAGATTGCTCGCATTGGAATCCCCGCGGGTTGATGTGGGGGCGTCCGGCACGGTGCCCGCGTTTGGACACTCACTCCTTCAGACATCTCCCGACGAGAGGGCCTCCGGCGGGCAAGGGGCATTCTGCCCCCTGCACTCCCTGACCAGGGTTCCCCCGGACCCGGTCCGGAACGTCAAATCCGGGTCGGTTACGGGCATCTCAGCTTGCCCGCGCCGTGGGCAGATGTGCCTCAATGTCCGGCGACCAGGACCTCGAACCGCCGTTCCGGACACACCCGACTGATCGGTTAGCCGAACAAATCACCCCCTCCCCGGACAGGCGGCACCCACGCTGCTTTTTCCCCTTCCGCCCGACGCGGATGGGATCCCCCACGGACCTGTTCACGGTCGAGCAGCCTGTGGCGAAGGGCGTCCGCCCCGAAACGGTTCGAGCAGAACTTCGGCCCCCGGCCGGCAGGGATGAACGATTTCGGTTCGCCGAACAAGTGACGGCCGCACCGGAAAAGACTGTGGAATCGACGATGTCGTCCGCTTAACGTTCGCCCCCGCTCGCCCGCCCGCTGGTCGCTCGCCAGCGTTTTGCTCGCTTCAGGCACCCGTTCTCTTTGCTCTCGGTGGAGCTGCCATGCAGGTCTCGGGGAAAGCTACGCGCATCCGTCTTCTGGATTTCCACACCCCGCAGATGCGGGCGTTCCACATGACGTGGTTCGCGTTCTTCCTCTGCTTCTTCGCCTGGTTCGGGATCGCGCCCCTCATGCCGATCGTCCGGCAGGAGCTGTCGCTCACCAAGGACCAGATCGGCTGGTGCATCATTGCCTCCGTGGCGATCACCGTCTTCGCCCGCCTGTTCATCGGCTGGCTCTGCGACCGGATCGGACCCCGCCTCTGCTACACGGGCCTGCTGCTCGTGGCGTCGCTCCCCGTCATGGGAATCGGCTTCGCCCACGACTACACGACGTTCCTCCTGTTCCGCGTCGCCATCGGGGCGATCGGAGCCTCGTTCGTCATCACGCAGTACCACACCTCGCTGATGTTCGCCCCCAACTGCGTCGGGACCGCCAACGCCACGACCGCCGGATGGGGGAACGTCGGCGGCGGAGTGACGCAGGTCGTCACGCCGGCCCTCTACGCCCTCTTTCTCACGACGCTCGGCCTCAGCACCGCCGCCAGCTGGCGGGCCAGCATGTTCGTGGCCGGCCTCGTCTGTGCCCTGACCGGCATCCTCTACTACTTCTTCACGCAGGACACCCCGGAAGGGAACTTCAGCGACCTGCGTAAGGCCGGAGTCATCCCGGCCAGCAAGAACTCCAAGGGGGGCTTCCTGGAAGCCTGTCGCGATCCGCGGGTCTGGGCCCTGTTCGTGCTCTACGGCGCCTGCTTCGGCGTCGAGCTGACGATCAACAACGTCGCCGCCCTCTACTTCGTCGACTACTTCGACTACTTCCGGTCGATGGACAGCACGAAGGCGATGGGAACCGCGGGACTCATCGCCGGCTCGTTCGGGATGATGTGCCTCTTCGCCCGGACCCTCGGCGGCTACTACGGAGACAAGTTCGGCCTGCGGTACGGCCTCGGTGGCCGGACCAGGTGGCTGTTCGCCGTCGTCTTCTGCGAAGGACTCTCGCTGATCCTCTTCTCCCGCGTCACCTCGCTGGCCCTCGCCGTCCCGATGCTGATGTTCTTCAGCTTCTTCGTCCAGATGTCGACGGGCGCAACCTTTGCAGTCGTCCCGTTCATCAACCGACGGGCGCTCGGGTCGGTGTCGGGGATCGTCGGAGCCGGCGGAAACGTCGGGGCGGTCGCCGCAGGGTTCCTGTTCAAGACGTCGGCCATCACCTGGCCGACCGCGCTGCTGATCCTGGGGATCGTCGTGACGGTGTCCGCCTTCTCGGCCCTCGCGATCCGGTTCTCCGCGGAAACCGAAGACACCCTCCAGCCGGCGGCCGAGCCCGCCGCGAGCGACCGGCCGGCCACGGTCGTCCCGGTCGGCGCCTGACCCGGTCCTGAGTTCCACCGGCCCGCCTGGGGGCACGCTCCCCTCCCACCGGACCGGCCCCTTCCCTCCCTGAGTTCGCCAACCGACGGTTCCCATCCGTGAGCGAGATTGCCCTTCCCCACCGACCTCTGACGCTGCAGGACTGCTGCGACGGTCTGCCCTCCGCAGCGGTGGGGAACGACGGGGCGTCGCTGGTGAGCCTGCTCCTCCGGCAGCAGCAGCAGCTCAGCGCGGTCGAAGAGTTCTCGCGGGTCCACGAAGAGCACGCTCTCCCGGCCCAAGCGAAGTACTACTCCCGCCTCCTCCCCGCCGCTCCTCCGGGACCGGGCCAGCAGTACGCCTTCGAGGTCGATCTCGACCGCTGCTCCGGCTGCAAGGCGTGCGTCACCGCCTGCCACGCTCTCAACGGCCTCGATGACAAGGAGACCTGGCGCGACGTCGGGCTCATGATCGGCGGGACCGAGACGCATCCGGTGATGCAGCACGTCACCGCCGCCTGCCACCACTGCGTCGAGCCGGGCTGCATGAGCGCTTGCCCGGTCGACGCCTACGAGAAGGACCCGGTCACCGGAATCGTCCGCCACCTCGACGACCAGTGCTTCGGCTGCCAGTACTGCACGCTCGCCTGCCCGTACGACGTCCCCAAGTACCACTCGGGAAAAGGGATCGTCCGCAAGTGCGACATGTGCTCCAGCCGCCTCTCCAACGGGGAAGCCCCGGCCTGCGTCCAGTCCTGCCCGCACGAGGCGATCGCGATCCGCATCGTCGACGTCGCGACGGTCATCGAGAACGCCGAGGTGGACGACTTCCTCCCCGGCGCTCCCGAGCCGCACCTCACCTACCCGACGACGACCTACAAGTCCCGCCGCGTCTTCCCCCGCAATCTGCTCCCGGCGGACTACTACTCGATCTCGCCGCAGCACCCGCACTGGCCGCTGGTCCTGATGCTGGTCCTGACGCAGCTCTCGGTCGGAGCCTTCGCGACCGGCTGCCTCATCGAACAGAACGTCGCGCCGCACCTCGTGCCGCTCTTCCGTCCCTTCCACGCCACGATCGCCCTGGCGATGGGGCTCCTGGCCCTCGGGGCGAGCACGCTGCACCTCGGCCGCCCGCAGTACGCCTTCCGCGGGATCATCGGCCTGCGACACTCCTGGCTCAGCCGCGAGATCCTCGCCTTCGGACTCTTCGCCGGCGTCGCCGTCCCCTACGCCGCCCTCTGCTGGGCCGGCTCCTGGCCGGACCTCGCCGCGCACCGCTGGATCCAGCCGTTCCTTCCGTACGTGTCGCATCTCGGCTGGGGGGTCGCGGCTCTTGGAGCGGTGGGGGTCTTCTGCTCCGCGATGATCTACGTCTTCACGAAGCGCGAGTTCTGGAACCTGGAGCGGACGCTGACCCGCTTCGGCCTCACGTCGGCGGTCCTGGGGATCGCCACCCTCTGGACGACGATCGCCCTGATGGACGCCCTCCTCGGCAACACGACGAGCCGGGCCCTCGCCGACGCCCTCACGATCCCGCTCGCCCGGGCCCTCGTCCTGGCCTCGTCGGTCAAGGTCGCCTTCGACCTGCTGCTCCTCCGGCACCTGATGAGCTTCCGCAACTCGCCGATGAAGCGGTCGGCGCTCCTCGTGATCCGTCCCCTGGCTTCGATCTCCGCGGTCCGGCTGGTCGCCGGGTTCGCGGCCGGCATCTTGCTGCCGCTGTGGATCCTCGGCCGCCTGGGCAATCCGCAGGCCGCTCCGTCGCACCTCATCCCGGTCCTGTTCGTCTGGGCCGGATGCGTCGTCGCGGAACTGGCCGAGCGGTACCTGTTCTTCGCCGCCGTCTCCGCCCCCCGCATGCCGGGAGGGGTCCGATCATGAACCAGCTCGTCGAGCGGATCGCCGATCTCCCGATTCTCTCCCTCCTGCACCAGCGGGACGGACGGCTGACCCGCGAACTCCTCCAGCACCCGACCGGCTACGGCCTCGGCCAGCTTCCCGACGCCGTCCGCCCGAACGCGACGACCAACATGGTCTGCGGGTTCTGCTCCACCGGCTGCGGACTGCGGATTCACCTGCAGGATGGCGAGGCGGTCAGCCTCTCGCCGCTCACGAGCTATCCCGTGAACCTCGGGATGGCCTGCCCCAAGGGGTGGGAAGCCCTCTCGGTCCTCGACGCTCCGGACCGGGCCACGACGCCGCTCCTCAAGAACGCCCGCGGCCAGCTCGAGCCGGTGAGCTGGGACACCGCCCTCCAGACCTTCACCGGACGGATGAAGGCGATCCAGGCCAAGCACGGTCCGCACTCGGTCGCCTTCCTCAGCACCGGCCAGATCCCCACCGAGGAGATGGCCTACCTGGGAGCCCTCGCCAAGTTCGGCATGGGGATGCTCCACGGCGACGGCAACACGCGGCAGTGTATGGCGACCTCCGTCGTCGCCTACAAGCAGGCGTTCGGCTTCGACGCCCCTCCCTACACCTACGCGGACTTCGAGGAGTCCGACGCCCTCGTCTTCGCCGGCAGCAACCCCTGCATCGCCCACCCGATCATGTGGGAGCGGGTCATGCGGAACCGCCGCTCGCCGGAGATCGTCGTCATCGATCCCCGGATGACCGAGACGGCGATGTACGCCACGCAGCACCTCGCCATCAAACCGAAGTCCGACCAGGCGCTGTTCTATGGCGCGGCCCGGATCCTGTTCGAAAAGGGCTGGGTCGACCGGAAGTTCATCGAAGTCTCGACCGAAGGGATCGAGGCCTTCGAAGCGTTCGTCGCCCCCTTCGACCTCCCGCGGGTCGTCGCCGAGACCGGCCTCAAGGCGGAGCAGATCGAGCGGTTCGCCGAGACGATCCACGACCGCGAGCGGGTCTCGTTCTGGTGGACCATGGGGGTCAACCAGAGCTACCAGGGGGTCCGAACCGCCCAGGCGATCATCAACCTGGCGCTGATGACCGGGAACATCGGCCGGCCCGGGACCGGGGCGAACTCGATCACCGGCCAGTGCAACGCGATGGGCTCGCGGCTGTTCAGCAACACCACGAACCTCCTCGGCGGCCACGACTTCGCCAACGCCGCCCACCGCGAGAAGGTCGCCGGCGTCCTGGGGATCGACGCCGCCCGCATCCCGAGCGAAGGGAGCTGGTCCTACAACGAGATCATGGAAGGGATCCTGCGGGACCGGATCAAGGGGCTGTGGGTCGTCTGCACGAACACGGCCCACTCCTGGATCAACCAGGGCTTCGCCCGCGAGATGCTCGAGCGGCTCGACTTCCTGGTCGTGCAGGACATGTACCACACGACCGAGACCGCCAGGATGGCGGACCTCGTCCTCCCCGCCGCCGGCTGGGGAGAGAAAGAAGGGACCTTCATCAACTCCGAGCGGCGGTTCGGCGTCCTCAAGAAGGTCCGCCGCGCCCCGGGAGAAGCCCTCGCCGACTTCCACATCTTCCAGCTCATCGCCCACTACTGGGGCTGTGCGGACCTGTTCACGCGCTGGACCTCGCCCGCCGCGGTCTTCGAGATCATGAAGGCCTGCTCCCGCGGGCAGCCGTGCGACTTCAGCGGGATGCAGGACTACCGCTGGATCGACGAACGGGGGGGCGTCCAGTGGCCCTGTCCCGCCGGCGACACCGGCGAAGCTCCCGATCCCGCGCAGGAGCGGCGGCTGTTCGAAGACGGCCGGTTCTATACGCCGTCGGGCCGGGCGAAGTTCCTGTTCGAAGAGCCCCGGCCGATGCCGGAGCCGCCGACCGCCGCCTACCCCTACATCCTCCTGACCGGCCGCGGCACCGCCTCCCAGTGGCACACCCAGACCCGGACCGCCAAGTCGGCCGTCCTGCGGAAGCTCTACCCGGAGCAGGCGTTCGTCGAGATCAATCCGGCCGACGCCCGCGGGCTCAATGTCCGTCCCAACGAGTGGGTCACGGTCGAGTCGCAGCGGGGACGGATGCAGGCGATGGCGGTCCTGACCCCGGCGGTTCAGCGGGGGCAGGTCTTCATCCCGATGCACTACGAAGAGACGAACCAGCTTACGGACGCGGTGTTCGATCCCTACTCCAAGCAGCCCTCCTACAAGGCGTGCGCGGTACGGATCGTCCGCCGCCCCTGACCTGAGTCCCGCGCCTCCTTCCCACACACGTTTTCCTGTTTCCAGCGGTGACCGACATGTCGACCAGCAACGGATTCACCGAAGCCCAGAAGACCTACCTCCAGGGCTTCGCCATGGGGGCGGACGTCGCCCGCAAGGTCCGCGGCCTGCCGATCCTTTCCAACGGCGGCGGCGCGGCGCCGGCCGGCGCGGCGATCCAACTCGGCCCCCAGGGAGCCCAGGTCCTCGACGGCCCCGCGGCCCCCGCCAACCTCGAGCGGCAGGCTCAGGACCGGTTCCTCGCCCAGGGGAAGAAACTCAGCAAAGAGGAGCAGGCCAAGCGGGACAAGAACGCCCTCGGCATCTGGAACGAGATGAAGCAGTCGGCCCGCGAAGGGGTGTTCCCGAAAGGGACCGACGTCTTCCTGTGGAAGTTCCACGGCCTGTTCTACGTCGCCCCCGCGCAGGACTCGTTCATGTGCCGGCTCCGGATCCCCGGCGGCGAGCTCAAGGGGTGGCAGCTCCGCGGGATCGCCGACCTGGCGGAAGAGCACGCCGGCGGGTTCATCGACGTCACGACCCGCGCCAACCTCCAGATCCGCGAGATCCCGGCCGACCGGGGCTGCGCGGTCCACGAGGGGCTCTGTGACCTGGGGATCATCAACAAGGGTTCCGGGGCGGACAACATCCGCAACGTCACCTCCTCGGCGACCGCCGGCTTCGATCCCGACGAGCTGATCGACACGCTTCCGCTGGCCAAGGAAATGCACCACCACATCCTGAACCACCGCGAGCTCTTCGGCCTGCCGCGGAAGTTCAACATCAGCTTCGAAGGGGGCGGGGCGATCGCGACCCTCGAAGACACGAACGACATCGGCTTCCAGGCGGTCCGCGTCCCCGCCGACCGGGCGTCGGTCGACCTGGCCGAAGGGATCTACTTCCGCCTCACGCTGGGGGGGATCACGGGGCACAAGGACTTCGCCCGCGACACCGGCGTCCTGCTCGCTCCGGAGGAATGCGTCGGCGTGGCCCACGCCATCCTGCGGGTCTTCATCGACCACGGCGACCGGACCGACCGTCACAAGGCCCGCCTCAAGTACGTCCTCGACGCCTGGGGTTTTCCGAAGTTCATCGAAGCGGTCGAACAGCAGCTCGGCCGCCCGCTCCGGAAGGTCGAGGCGAACCGCTACGAACTGCCCGTGGTTCCCGACCGCTGGGCCCATGTCGGCGTCCATCGCCAGAAGCAGGAGGGGCGCTCGTACGTCGGCCTCGTGCTTCCGGTCGGCCGCCTGACCTGCGAGCAGGCGCGGGCCGTCGCCTCGATCGCCGACCGCTACGGCTCGGGCCGCCTCCGCCTCACCGTCTGGCAGAATCTTCTGATCCCGGACGTCCGGGACGCGGACGTCGAGACGGTCAAGCGGGAGATCGAAACGCTCGGCCTGGAGTGGAGCGGGTCGTCGTTCCGCGCGGGGCTCGTCGCCTGCACCGGGAACGCCGGCTGCAAGTTCGCCGCCTCGAACACCAAGAGCCAGGCGATGCAGCTCGCCAGCTATCTCGAAGAGCGGTTCGACCTCGACGTCCCGATCAACATCCATCTCACCGGCTGCCCCAACAGCTGCGCCCAGCACTTCATCGGCGACATCGGCTTCCGCGGGACGAAGGTCGAAGTCGGCGAAGAGATGGTCGAGGGATACGAAATCGTGGTCGGCGGGGGATACGCGGATAAGCAGAGCGTCGCCCGGCAGCTCTTCCCGCAGGTCCCCTTCGAAGAGATCCCGCCGATCGTCGAGCGGCTGATCGCCTCCTACCTCGACGGCCGGGAAGGGAAGGAGTCGTTCTCCGACTTCGCCAACCGCCAGCCGATCGAACGCCTCCGCAGCGTGGCGACCAGTTCCATCGCCGTCGCCGGCTGAACCGTCCCGTTCCTGTTCCGGCTTCTGTTCACGCCGTCCGTCCTCCCCGATTCCGCGACCGTCCTCCATCAGGTGTCGTCATGGCTCCTCAATACTCCCTGATCCCCGAATCGGCCCCCTTCAACGAAGAGCAGCGGGCGTGGCTCAACGGGTTCCTCGCCGGCTGGATGGGGCTGCAGGAGAGCGGAGGGGCGGGCGCCGCGGTGACGGCGGCCTCGGTCGCGACGGCGCTC
>Ga0247822_10002833_pt1 | contig 11181 bp, 6 predicted proteins | sample 13C_Cellulose_Da_FD_192423 | JGI IMG/M metagenome (GOLD analysis project Ga0247822, IMG submission 192423) | Soil microbial communities from agricultural site in Penn Yan, New York, United States - 13C_Cellulose_Day30 | ecosystem: Environmental > Terrestrial > Soil > Agricultural land | place... | reverse complement strand
ACCGTGCACATCGGCGACGCCACCCCGCCGACCTTGTACGGCCTGTACTGCCACGCACGCATCTCGCGCACGAGCTCGTCGTCGTAGCTCCGGAAGCCGGTCGACCGCAGGACACGGACGCTGTCGATCGCGCCGCCCGCGCTGATGCACAGCTGGAAGGTGCCCTGGACGGTCTCCTTGCCCTGGTGGAGCATCTCGACCTTCACCGACTCGGGCGGGTAGATCTGCTCGTTGCCGCTGGTGCGCAGGCCCTTGGCGACCCCGGGCGGCACGATCGGCGGCCGGCACTCGGCCAGGGTCGGGTCCTGCTTGCAGCGGCACGCCTGGTCGGTGCACGTCTCCTTCTCGACCGCCGGCTCGGTGGCGTCGCCGATGCCGGCGCACGGCTCGACCAGGCAGGTGCCCTTGGCGTCGGGATCGGTGCCGTCGCCCCCGCGGCCGCCACCACCGCCCTGCCCGCCGGTGTCGGTCCCGGACGCGGCGACGTCGGGGACGTCGGTCTTGACCTGCGGCTGCACGGGCTCGAGCACCAGCTTGCGGGTCGGCTTGACCACCTTGGCCACCTTCTGCACGTCCAGCTTCTGGCCGGCGGCCGGCGCCGATTCGCCGGTCGGCGGACGCGGCCCGAGCTCGATCCGGGTCGCCACCGCCACCGGCAACTTGTCGATCTTCCACATGGCGCTGACCACCAGGACGGCGGCGGCCAGGCCATGGACGACGGCGGATCCGACGATGACGGCGGTCTTCCACCGTCGCCGCGCGGGCTTCTCGATGACGCGATCGAACATCCCGTCGCCGACGCACGACGCCGGCCGGGGGTCTGATCACGGCTCGCCGGCGCCCTCACACGCGATTTCACGGCGCGACCGCGGTCGCGACCCAGGTCGCAGGGGACCGCGCCCCGGGGCCTCCCGCGCAAGGCCCAGCAAGGCGGGGGCCAGATCGAGATGCTCCGGACCGGCGGGGCCGGAGTGAGCGCGGTACACGTGCGCCAGCGCTCAGGTGTGGGCGCGGGAGCGCGGTTTCCGGAGTCGCGGCCGGGTGGCGCCGATCAGGCTCGCACGCAACCTCGCCCACTTGCGCACGGTACGGCTCTTGCGAAGAACGCGCGGCATGGTCGCCCAACCCCTCTTCGATGACGTTGCAGATCGTCCGGCGTCTGGCAGCACCGAGGCGACCCGGACGATCCGCGTGCTGGTGGTGGATGACGAGCCCGACGAGGCGCTCCTGGCCCGCGACGTCCTGCGCCGCCGCGGATGCGAGGCCCGCGCCGTCTACGACGGCGAGCTGGCCCTGGCCGCGATCGCGGAGGCCCCCGAGCAGGTCGACGTCGTGCTCACCGACCTCCAGATGACCGGGCTGTCGGGCCTCGAGCTGTGCGCGCAGCTCCGCGAGCGCCACCCCGACATCCCGATCATCGTGGCCACCGGCCAGCACAGCGTCGAGACCGCGGTCGCCTCGCTGCGCGCCGGCGCCTACGACTTCGTGACCAAGCCGCTGGCGGTCGACGCCGTCGTGGCCGCGGTCGAGCGCGCCGCCGAGTGGCGCCACCTCAAGGGCGAGGTGCTGCGCCTGCGCCGCGAGGTCGACGCCACCCGGCCGGTCGAGGGCCTGCTCGGCGAGAGCCCGGCCATCGTGCGGGTCACCGACATGATCCGGCGGATCGCCGACACCGACGCCACCACCCTGATCACCGGCGAGAGCGGCACCGGCAAGGAGCTGGTCGCGCGCGCCCTGCACGCGGCCGGGCCGCGCGCCGACCTGCCGTTCGTCGCGATCAACTGCGGGGCGGTGCCGGCCAACCTGCTCGAGAGCGAGCTGTTCGGCCACGTCAAGGGCGCGTTCACCGACGCCCGCCGCGACCGCCCCGGCCTGTTCGTGCAGGCCGGCGACGGCACCGTGTTCCTCGACGAGATCGGCGAGATGCCGCTCGAGATGCAGGTCAAGCTGCTGCGCGTGCTGCAGCAGCGCACCGTGCGCCCGGTCGGCGGCGACGAGGAGCTCCCGTTCACCGCCCGCGTGGTGTGCGCGACCAACCGCGATCTCGAGCAGGAGGTCGAGGCCGGCCGCTTCCGCGAGGACCTGTTCTACCGGGTCAACGTGGTGTCGATCGCGCTGCCGCCGCTGCGCGAGCGCGGTGCCGACGTCCTCTTGCTGGCCCAGCACATCCTGCGCCGCATCGCCGCCCGCACCGGCCGCAAGATCGAGGGCTTCTCGCCCGCGGCCGCCCGCAAGCTGGTCGACTACGACTGGCCGGGCAACGTGCGCGAGCTCGAGAACTCGATCGAGCGCGCGGTGGCGCTCACCCAGCTGACCGAGATCGCCGTCGACGACCTCCCCGACAAGCTGCGCCACCACGCGTCCAACCGGGTCACCATCGAGACCGACGATCCGGCCACGATGATCACGATCGGCGAGCTCGAGCAGCGCTACATCAAGCGGGTGCTGGCCGCGGTCGGCGGCAACAAGGCGCGCGCCGCCCGCATCCTCGGCATCGATCGCCGCTCGCTGTACCGCCGCCTCGAGGAGGCCCACCTCCACGTCCCGCTGCACGCCTCGGCGTGAGCCCTCCTCCGAGAGGCTAGAACTTGGCCTGCAACGTGATGTTCGTGCCGAGCTGGTGGAACTGGCCGAACTCGTAGCGGAACAGATCCTCGGGGCCGCTGCGGACCAGGCGGGTCTGGTTCTGGTCGAAGCTGTAGTAGATGTCGAGGACGGCGGCGTAGACCTGGCCGAAGTCGATCTGGCCGGTGAACTTGGCGGCCAGCGCCGGCGCGACCTTCTCGTCGGCGGGCAGCAGCGTGATCAGCGTCTGCTGGCCGTTGTTGCGGATGACCGCGGTCGACTTGCCGGTCATGGTGGTGTCGCCGGGGATGCCGATCGGCGAGGTCAGGGTCGCCGGGATCTCGACGCCGGCGACCACGCCGAGGGTCAGCCGGTCGTCCCAGTTGCGGTCGACGCCGGCGGCGGCGAAGAAGTTGGGGGTGATCTCGTAGTTGCTCGGGAAGTCGGTGTAGGTCGGCAGCGACGGCACCGAGTGCATCACGAACGCCAGGTCGCGGTACTGCACGTCGAGGCGCAGGCGGACGCGATCGATCATGACCCGCAGGTTGAGGTCGCCGGCCAGGCCGCTCTGGATCGTCGTCGAGCCGGTCGCGTTGGGGTCCTTGAGGGTCTGGCCGAGGTAGGTCGCCTCGGCCATCGCCAGCCACGACAGGCCGCCCGGGTAGCGGGTCTTCTGGAACACCCGGCCGATGCGCTCGGGGTCGTACTTGTAGAGCTTGTAGTCGACCGACGACAGCACCGGCATGCCGTCGTGGGCGGCGACCTGCGCCGACACGCCGAACAGCTGGACGTCCTCGTTGCGGACGTCCTGCAGCTCGTTGGTGCCGCGGTTGAAGTAGCCGCCGTTGACCTCGAAGCGCAGCATCGGCGACACGTCGACGCCGGCGCCGCCGAGGAACGCCCACTCCGACTCCTGCTCGAACGTCGCGCTGTCGAGCATGACCGTGCTCTTGGCGCCGACGAACGCGTAGGCCCGGTCGGTGTCGTACTGGACCTTCATGCCCGGTACCGCCTGCCGCGACCGCCGGTACTCCTCGTTGCCTCCCCACGACAGCCGGTAGCTGTAGCCGAGGCGCATGCGGTCCGACGACACCGGGAAGGTGGTCAGGGTCACGCGGGTCGGATCCTTGTGCTCGGGATCCTTCCACCACGACACCAGGATGTAGCTGCCGGCGTCGGACAGCTCGATCGACCGCTCGGCCAGCTCGTTGATCCGCAGCACGAAGCCGCCCTCGACCTCGAGGTGACCCTTGCGGTAGTTGCGATACATGATCGCGTGCGACAGCGTCTCGTAGCCCGAGAAGCGGGTGTCGTAGTTGTCGAAGAACAGGGTGCCGAGCGAGTTGGGCCGGCCGAACCGCCAGCCGGGCACGCTCGGGATGGTCTCGCCCGGCTTGGCGAAGACGTTCTCGTTGGTCAGCGTGAAGTTGAGGCGGACGTCCATGAAGCCGTCGGCGCCGGTGAGGTAGGTCTCGTCGGCGTCGGACACCAGCTCGATCGGCCCCGGCCCGGTCTCGGCCTTGGCCTCGGCCAGGGTCTTCTTGGTCTCGATCGGCTGGACCGAGGCCGCCGCGGCCTGCTCGGCCGCGACCCGGGCGCGCTCGGCGGCGACCGCGTCGGCCGCGGCCTTCTCGGCGATCGCCCGCACCTCGTCCTCGGTCAGGCCCGACGGCGGCGACGCGTCGGCCGGCGGCGGCAGCGGCGTGAGCGTGGGCTGGGCGGCCGCGGGCAGCGCGAGCGCGCCCAGCGCGACCGGAACGAACCAGCGGGCAACGGCGACAGGCAGGCTTCGAGACACGTGGGCCTCCGGGCGGTCCAGGGAAGTCGGCGCGTGGGCGGTCACAGCGACAGGTCGCTGCCCGCGCGCGGGTAGAGGATCCAGACGTTGAAGTTTTCGATGCTGAGCGGCCGCAGCACGCCGACCACGCGAGGCAGGGTCCGGCCGACGTGGGCGCCGGGATCGAAGTCGGCGACCACGCCGGCGGTGATGACGTTGACCGCGTTGCGGCAGCCGTTGCCGAGATCGAGCTTCCACTGCTTGTAGGTGGCGTAGTCGTCGTCGAGCGGGCACACGGTGGCGCCGTCGACCGCGATCAGGCCGGCCTCGTTGCGCTCGAACTGGATCTTCTCGGTCGACAGCCACGACGGCTGGACCACCACCGGCTCGGGGATGCGGGCCTCGTCGACGACCGGCTCGCCGTCGACGAAGCTCTGCGGGAAGCCGATCTCGGTCAGGCCGTTGAACTCCTGCACGCCGCCGGCGAAGCCGTCGATCACCTGGCCGGTGACGATGTTGCGGCCGTGCTCGTCCTTGGGCCGCGAGAACGAGAAGATCAGCAGGTGATCGTACGGGCCGGCGACGCACGGCGGCGTGCCGGCGGCGTCGGCGCACGCCACGTCCGACACGGTGTAGCCCTGGGCGTAGGTGCCGTTGACCACCAGCCGGCCGCGGTCGCCGTGGCGCGACGCGCTGACGTTGACCTGCTTGAGCTCGAGCGGTGACGCGCTGAGCGCGTCGATCGCCTCCTCGTCGGCGGGCGTCTGGATGTCGGCGATGTACGGATCGCGGAACCACAGGGTCGACGAGGTCCCGGTCGCGTAGCTGCCCTCGGGGCCACCGTCCTCGACCCACAGCACGGTCGGGCCGAACACCGGCGGCAGCTCGATCGTGGTCGGCGCCGACACGCCGTCGGTCAGCGCCACCGTGGCCAGCGGCATGTTGCGGCCGAGCTCGGGCGTCAGGGTGCCGAGGAACTGGACGTAGACCTGGGTCGCGAACTGGAAGTCGGTGTCGACCTGGCCCTGGGCGTCGATCGCGGTGACCCGGATCTGCGCGGTGCGCACGGTGTCGTCGAGCCGCGCCTCGCGCGTGCCGGGATCGACCGGGCTCAGCAGCTCGACCCGCAGCGAGGTGGTCTCGTCGAGCGGCGGCAGGGTCTCGACGCAGGCGCCGGCGGCGGCGGCGAGCGCGGCGGCGGCGATGGGCAGCGAGCGCGGCATGATCGGCCTCCTCACTCGAACACCGGCCGGATCCGGCCGTCGTGGGCCTCGAGGGTGTCGTCGAGGCACGGCACCGGCCCCCAGCGATCGACGATCGGCCGCTGCGGGTTCTGGTCGTCGGTGAAGTCGATCACGTCGGGCGCGCACGGGCTCTGCTGGCGCAGGTACACGCTGAGCGAGTCGCGCAGGGCGATGCCGGTGTCCTGCTTCGACGTGTTGCGCTTGAGCGCCTCGAAGCCCGAGCCGCCCCTGGCGATGTAGTCGTTGACCGCGACCCGGTACAGGCCGGTCGGCACCACCGGACGGCAGCCGGCCGACGGCACGATCGGGCCGTCGGGGTTGCCGGCCCGGCAGTTCTCGCCGAGCCAGATGTTCTTGGCGCACGCGGTCGGGACGAAGTCGTCGTCGGGGTTGGGGTCGGGGCAGTCGCCGCGGCACACCATGTCGAACCAGATGCCGGCGACCTGGGACTGGGTCCGGCAGCCGCGCTCGCTCGACTTGCGGCTGACGAAGTCGAGGGTCTCCTGGATCTCGCTCCCCGACAGGTACATGATCGTGATCGAGTTCTCGAACGGGAACACGTTGAACATCTGCTCGACGGTGAGCGGGCCCTGCTCGAAGTCGGCGCGGATGCCGAGCGAGTTGGTCAGGGCGAACTCGGCCTCGACGCCCGACCGGGTCTGCATCGAGCGGGCGACCAGGTTGCCGAGCTGCGAGTCGCCGCCCGACAGGTCGTTGCGGACGATCTTGCTCTCGCCGGAGGTGTTGACGAACGAGAACACGCCGCCGAGATCGAGGTCACGGTTGATCGCCACCGAGTACGGCCACAGCACGTCGGCGACCTCGGCGTCGTCCTTGACCCGCTTGTCGACCGGCAGGTTGTCGTAGGCGAACGACGTGACCCGGCTGCGCTTGTCGGGATCGCTGTTGTCCTCGCCGACGCGGACGACCAGATCGAGCCGGCCGACGAACTTGGCGAACGCGCCCGAGTGGACGAGGACGGTGTTGAGGCCGCGCGCCCGGTCGGACGGGATGATCTTGGGCGGGTTGGTGACGATGTGGAGGTGGCCGCCGAGGATGACGTCGACGCCCTCGAGCGGCAGCGCCTCGTTCTCGTCGGTGACGTCGGCCGCCGACAGGCCCTCGTCCTCGTCGAGGCCGAGGTGGCTGACCAGGACCAGGACGTCGACGGTCGGGCGCAGCAGGGCGACGTACTGCTTGACCACCTGGTCGTCGGCGAGCGGGCGGATGCCGAGCGAGTTGCCGCCCTCGAAGATGCCGGTCATCGACGACCAGTTGGCCATGCCGATCACGCCGACCTTGACGCCGTCGAGGTCGAACACCGCGTAGGGCCGGACCACGTCCTTGAGGCTGCGGGCGTCGGGGTTGGGCGGATCCTCGAACAGGTAGTTGGCGGCGAGCAGGCGGAACTCGGCCCAGTTGTCGATCTGCTCGTACAGGTTGGCCGAGCCGAGGTCGAACTCGTGGTTGCCGATCACCGCGGCGTCCATGCCGGCGACCGACAGGGCGCGCATCTCGGCCTCGCCCTTGAACATGTTGAACACCGGCGCGCCCTGGAAGCAGTCGCCGGAGTCGAGCCACAGCGATCGCCCCGAGGTGCGGCGGATGTCCTTGGCCAGGGTCGCGATGCGGGCGATGCCACCGAACGGCGCGTTGGCCTCGACCAGGCCGTCTTCGCGCTCGAACCGGTTGGGCACGAAGTTGTAGGGGAACAGCCGCGAGTGGATGTCCGAGGTGTGGATGAAGGTGATGCGGACGTCCTGACCGACCAGGTTGGGCGGCTCGCGCTCGACGGTGCAGGCCCCGAGCGCGAGCGCGGCGACCGCGAGGCATGACGACGGAGCGACTCGCATGAACGCCGTGTGTACCGCCCGGTCCGAGGCGGGCGCAAGGGCCAAGCGAACCCGGATCACCGGCGGTGGACCGCCACGTCGTCGACACGAACGTGCAGCGGTTCCGTGCTCTACTGCGCCTCGATGCGTCGCGCAAAGATCGTGGGAACCCTGGGGCCGTCCTCGAACAACGCCGAGCGGATCGGCGAGCTGATCGATGCAGGGCTCGACGTCGTCCGTCTGAATTTCTCGCATGGATCGCACGCCGACCACGCCAAGGTGCTCACCACCGTGCGCGCCGAGGCCGAGCGGCGCGGCCGCGCGGTCGGCGTCCTGCTCGACATCCAGGGCCCCAAGATCCGCGTCGGCCGCTTCGCCGAGGGCCAGGTCGAGCTCAAGCCGGGCGCGACCTTCACGATCACCACCGATCCCGACATCATCGGCGACGTCAACCGGGTGTCGACCACGTACACCGGCCTGCCCCGCGACGTGAAGACGGGCGATCACATCCTGCTCGACGACGGCTACCTGTCGCTGGTGGTGACCGAGGTCGGCGACCGCGACGTCAAGACGATCGTCGTCACCGGCGGCATCCTCAAGAACAACAAGGGCATCAACCTGCCCGGCGTCGAGGTGTCGGCGCCGGCGATCACCGACAAGGACAAGCTCGACCTCGAGTGGGCGCTGCGCCACGGCGTCGACTACGTCGCGGTGTCGTTCGTGCGCCGGGCCGAGGACGTGCTCGAGGCCCGCCGGCTGCTCACCGCCGACGACGTGTCGATCCCGATCATCGCCAAGATCGAGAAGCCGCAGGCGGTCGACCGGCTCGAGCAGATCATCGAGGTGTCGGACGGCCTGATGGTGGCGCGCGGCGATCTCGGCGTCGAGATCGGCCCCGAGAAGGTGCCGCTGATCCAGAAGCGGATGATCGAGCTCACCAACGCGCGCGGCAAGATCGTGATCACCGCGACCCAGATGCTGGAGTCGATGATCAACCAGCCGCGGCCGACCCGCGCCGAGGCGTCCGACGTCGCCAACGCGGTGCTCGACGGCACCGACGCGCTGATGCTGTCGGGCGAGACCGCCGCCGGCAAGTACCCGGTCGAGGCGGTGCGCACGATGGCCCGCATCATCGGCGAGATCGAGGGCTCGGCCTACTACCGGCAGAACCTCGAGCTGCCGCAGCTCGGCCTGGCGGTCAGCGCCAACGCCATCGCCCACGCCGCGGTCATCGCGGCCAGGGAGATGAAGATCAAGACCATCGCGGTGGTGTCGAACTCGGGTGGCGCCGCCCGGCTGATGAGCGAGTACCGCCCCGAGGCCCGCATCGTCGCGCTGACCCAGAGCGAGGTGCAGTACCGCCGCCTGGCCCTGGTGTGGGGCGTGACCCCGGTGCTGATCGAGCCGAGCGCGACCACCGAGGAGCTGATCGATCGGGTCGAGCACGTGCTGTCGAGCCGCGGCCTGGCCCGGCCCGGCGACAACGTGGTGATCACGATGGGCGTCCCGGTCGGCGCCGGCATGTCGACCAACATGTTGCGGATCCACGAGATGCCCTAGCCAGCCTCAGCCCGCCGGGTGAGGCGCGCGTGAGATGAGTCGACCGCGCGCCGGGTCGAGGCGGTCGCATGGCCGAACCGGAATCCGGACCGCCGCGCGGGCGTGGCCGGGGTGGTTCGGCTAGCATGGAGGGCGTGTCGACCAAGCCGGGGGCCACCGAGGGGGACGACCTCGGCGTCGAGATCGGCGCGCTCCTGCTCGACAAGTACCGGATCGACGCGATCCTCGGCAAGGGCGGCATGGGCGTGGTCGCGCGCGCGACCCACGTGCACCTCGACGAGCCGGTGGCGATCAAGTTCCTGCGCAAGGACGCGGCCGACGATCCCGAGGCGTCGCGCCGGTTCCTCCGCGAGGCCCAGGCCGCGGTCAAGCTGAAGAGCGAGCACGTCGCTCGCGTCCTCGACGTCGGCACCCTGCCCGACGGCGGCCCCTACCTGGTGATGGAGTTCCTCGAGGGCGTCGACCTCGACATGATGCTGAGCCAGAGCGGCCGCATCGATCCGCCGCTGGCGGTCGAGTTCGTCGTCCAGGGCTGCGCCGCGCTGGCCGAGGCCCACTCCCTCGGCATCATCCACCGCGACGTCAAGCCGGCGAACTTCTTCGTGACCTGGCGCCCCGACGGCAGCGCGCTGGTCAAGGTGCTCGACTTCGGCATCTCGAAGATCCAGACCCAGCTCGCCGACCTGGCGCTCACCCAGACCCAGTCGGTGCTCGGCACGCCCGCGTACATGTCGCCCGAGCAGATGCGGTCGGCGCGCAACGTCGACACCCGCAGCGACATCTGGGCGCTCGGCACCGTGCTGTACGAGCTGTGCGAGGGCCGCCGCCCGTTCGAGGCGGAGAGCTTCTCGGAGATGTGCGTCAAGGTCGCGGTCGACGCGCCGGCGCCGTTCACGGTCGAGCTGCCGCCCGGGCTCGAGGACGTGATCATGCGCTGCCTGCGCAAGGATCCGACCACCCGCTACGGCTCGGTCGGCGAGCTGGCCGCGGCGCTGGTGCCGTTCGCCCGCGACCAGCGCCAGGCGCAGATCCTGGTCGAGCGCATCCAGCGCATCCTCGGCCGCGGGGCGGCGCCGCTGACCATCAAGGAGGCCGGGTCGGGGCCGATCCTGCTGCCGCGCGCGCAGACGCCGCCGCCGGTGGCGGTCGGCGGCGGTGGCGAGACGACCGATCGCACGCCGCCGCCGGTGATGACGGGCGAGCCGGTCGCCGGCGATCCGCGGGCCGCCTATCCGCCGCGCAAGACCACGCCGTGGGCCGCCGGAGCGCCGCCGCGGGTCGGCGGCAGCGCCGCGTCGCCGGCGAGCCCGGCGGCGGCGACCAACCCGTCGGTGACCTCGTCGTCGACGTCGTGGCCGGCGAGCGAGGGCTCGTGGCCGGGCACCGGCGAGCACGCGCTGCCGGTGCCGCCCGGACGACCGAGCGGACCGATGCGGTCGCCGCGGCGGCGCGCCGGCATCATCGCCGTGGTGGCGGTGGTGACCGTCGGCGGCGCGCTGGTGGTGATGGCGCAGCTCGGAGGCGGCGGCGCCCGGCCGGCGGCCGGCTCGGCGGCCGAGCCACGCGAGGGGACCAGCCCCGACCTGGCGGCGCCGCCGGCGGTCGGGACCGGCGAGGCATCGCCGTCGGCGGCGGTCGCGCCGGCGGTCGTCGGCGACGACGCGGCGATCGCGGCCGAGGTCGCCGTCGACGCCGGCATCGCGACGATCGTCGCCCCCGACGCCACGGTGGCGACCGAGGATCCGGCCGCGGGCGCGGGCACCGGCACCGGCACCGGCACCGGCACCGGCAAGAAGAAGGATCGCCGCAAGAAGCCCGGCGTCGCCCGCGACCACGCCGCCGACGACGTGTTCGGCAAGCGCAAGTGATTGTTGTCCGCTCCCGCCGGTCGCTGGCGGCCGAGGGCGCGGTACCATCGGCGACGATGGGTCGAGCCAGGTCTTCCGCCGTGCTCGCGGCGCTCGCGATCACCTTCGTCGCCGCGGCCGCGCACGCCCAGTCCGACGAGGCCACCCGGCGCGCCGACGCGCTGTTCGAGGAGGGCCGCACGCTGGTCGAGGCCCGGCGCTTCGCCGAGGCGTGCCCCAAGTTCGAGGAGAGCCAGCGGCTCGACCCCGGCCTGGGCACCTTGCTCAACCTGGCCGCCTGTTACGAGGAGACCGGCAAGCTGGCCTCGGCGCGGGCCTGCTCCTCGGCGGAGCGG
>Ga0247822_10002831_pt1 | contig 11186 bp, 9 predicted proteins | sample 13C_Cellulose_Da_FD_192423 | JGI IMG/M metagenome (GOLD analysis project Ga0247822, IMG submission 192423) | Soil microbial communities from agricultural site in Penn Yan, New York, United States - 13C_Cellulose_Day30 | ecosystem: Environmental > Terrestrial > Soil > Agricultural land | place... | reverse complement strand
ACGGCCGAGCGGTAGGATCGCGGCGTATGGCGAAGACGGACTCCAAGCTCATCGATGCCAAGATCAAAGCGCTCGGTGATTGGCGCGGCGCGATGCTCGGACGGCTGCGGGCGGTGATCAAGGCGGCCGATCCTGAGGTCGTCGAGGAAGTGAAGTGGGGCGACGTCCCCGTGTGGTCGCACGACGGCATCATCTGCACCGGCGAGACGTACAAGAGCGTCGTCAAGATGACGTTCGCGAAGGGCGCGGCGCTGAAGGATCCGGCGGGGCTGTTCAACGCGAGCCTCGAGGGCACCACGCGGCGCGCGATCGATGTGCGCGAGGGCGAGAAGGTCAACGAGAGGGCGTTGAAGGCGCTGATCCGCGAGGCGGTCGCGCTCAACGGGGCCAAGGCGGCGAGCAAGCCGCGGGTGCGCCGCCGCTAGCTCACGACCACCGCATCAGCTGCGTGATCTGGAGCAGGTTGCCGCAGGTGTCGGGCAGCTGCGCGATCTTCGAGCCGGTCGCGTCGGTTGGCGGCTTGGTGAACTCGGCGCCGCGGGTCTTCATCCGCTCGTAGTCGGCCTGGAGATCGTCGGTGAACAACATGATCGCGGGCTGGCCCTGCGCGAAGAGCGCCTGCTGATACGTCCTCGCAGCCGGGTTGGTCGCGGCCGCGAGCTGCAGCTCGGTGCCCTCCGGATCCTCCGCCGAGACGACCGTCAGCCAGCGGTACGAGCCCTGGCTGACGTCGGCCTTCTTCACGAAGCCCAGGACGTCGGTATAGAAGTGCAGCGCCTTTTCTTGGTCATCGACGTGGATGGTGGTCAGCTTGATCTTCATGCCGACGATGACGTGCCCGGCCGCGAGAATGTGACCGCATGAGCGTCATCCACACCACGGCCGGCGAGATGCCGCTCGAGGAGGTCGAGGTCTGCATCGGAGACCGGACGTGGTCGATCCTGCATACGGGGGCGCTCACCAGCCGGGACGAGGAGCTCGCGTTCCTCACCGGGGACAAGGCCAAGACGCATCCCTATGGGGTCGTGCTGTGGCCGGCGGCGATCGCGCTCGCGCATGACCTCGCGGGCCGCGAGGTCGCGGGCAAGCGCATCCTCGAGCTGGGCGCGGGGACCGGGCTGCCGGGCATCGTCGCCGCCGCCCTCGGTGCGCGGGTCGTGCAGACCGACCGGCAGAACCTCGTGCTGCACGTGTGCAAGCTCAACGCCGAGCGTAACGGCCTGTCCGCCGCGATCGAGCACCGCATCGCCGACTGGACCGCCTGGGAGGATCGCGAGCGCTACGACCTCATCCTCGGCTCCGACATTCTGTATGCCGCGGCGCTGCATCCGCACCTGCGACGGATCTTCGACGGCAATCTCGCCGCCGGCGGCACGCTCTTGATCGCGGATCCGTTTCGCGAGGCGAGCATCCCGCTGCTCGAGGCGATGGAGGCGGAGGGCTGGCGCGTCGCGTTGGACAAGTGGACGGTCGGGCGGCCGGTGGGTGTGTTCGCGCTGTCGCGAGGGTGACCGCGCAACGAATGCGCGGTTTCGGCGCGCTGGGCGGGCACGCGGGTTGAAGGATCCCGGGGCATGCCTTCGATGCTCGTGACCTGTCCGGACACGTCGCAACTCGAGCTCATCGACTTCGAGGACGACGACCTCGGGATGCTGATCACCGCGTGCACGGCGTTCAAACCTGCATGCGAGCTGGGTTGCGCGCGCACGTGCGCCGCGCGCATCGACCAGCACCGGCGTCAGCGCGCGGAGGGTGAGTACGTGGAGTACACGCTGGTTCCCCTGCGGCGGTGACCGGCCCGGCGCGCAACGCGTGCGCCCTCAGCCGCGACGCGCCTCGGCGCGCTCGACGTGGGCGGCGATGTCCGTCGCGAGCGCGTCCCACAGCGGCGCCGGCAGATCGTGGCCCACGCCATCGATCACGACCAGGCGCGCGCCCGGGATCGCCGCCGCTGTCGCGCGACCGCCGCTGACATCGCACAGGCGATCGTCGGCGCCGTGGATCACGAGCGTCGGGACCGCGACCGTGCGGAGGCGTTCGGTGCGATCGCCGGACGCGACGGACGCGACCGCCTGGCGCGCCATGCCCAGGGGATCGAACGCGCGATCGAATGCGCGGCCGGTGCGGTCCGCGATGCCCTCGACATCGAGCGGGTAGCCCGGCGATCCGATCACACCGAACACGCGAAGTGTGGTCTCGACCACCTCGGCGCGCGTCGTCGGCGGTGGTCCCGCGAGGGCGGCGAGGGCCTCGGGGTGAGGCTGCCCGACGGAGAGCGAACCGGTGGTCGCCATCATCGAGGTCAGCGAGCGGATCCGTCGAGGATGCTCGATCGCGATCGTCTGCGCGATGTAGCCGCCCATCGACGCGCCGACCACGTGCGCGCTCTCGAGCCCGAGCGCGTCGAGCAGGCCGACGGCGTCGGCGGCCATGTCGGTCAACCGGTACGCCACCGACGTGTGGTCGCCGGCGATCACCGCCGGGAGGTCAGGCACCGGTGCGGTCGCGAGGTGCGTCGACTCACCGGCGTCGCGGTTGTCGAACCGGATGAGGTGGAGGCCTCGGCGGACCAGCGCGGCGCACAACCCATCGGGCCAACCGATGAGCTGCGCGCCGACGCCCATGATCAGCAGCACGGGCGGATGCCGCGGGTCACCGAGGCGCTCGTACGCGATCTGGAGGCGGGCAGGACCTACGTTCGATGCAAGCTCGATCGTCATGACCGCGCACGCTACGCGGGTCGTCGCGAAAGCGCTGCCTTGAAAAGGATCGGTGATTCGCCGAGAATCATCGTGAGGTCAGCGGCGCAGCCGGAGCGCGTTTCCGATCACGCTCACCGACGACAGGCTCATCGCGAGCGCGGCGAGCATCGGCGACAGCAGCCAGCCCGTGAACGGGTACAGCACGCCGGCCGCGATCGGGATGCCAGCGACGTTGTAGACGAACGCGAAGAAGAGGTTCTGCTTGATGTTCGTCATCGTCGCTCGCGACAGCGCCCGGGCACGCGCGATGCCGCGGAGGTCGCCCTTCACGAGCGTGCAGTCCGCGCTCTCCATCGCGACGTCGGTGCCGGTGCCCATCGCGATGCCGACGTCGGCGGCCGCGAGCGCGGGCGCGTCGTTGATCCCATCGCCGGCCATCGCGACCTTGCGCCCGCGCGCCTGCAACCGGCGCACGTGCTCGGCCTTCTCGTCGGGGAGGACCTCGCCGAGGATCTCGGCGATGCCGAGCTTGCGCGCGACGGCGTGCGCGGTGGTGCGGCTGTCGCCGGTCATCATCACGATGCGCAGGCCCTCGTCGCGGAGGGCGCGCAACGCATCCGCCGTGGTGGGCTTGAGCGGATCGGCGACGCCGACCAGCCCGGCGAGCCGGCCGTTCGCGGCGACGAACATCACGGTCTGGCCGTCGGCGCGCAGCTCTTCGGCCCGCAGGGCCAGCGCACCTGCGTCGACGTGCTCGGCATCCATCATCGCGAGGTTGCCGAGCGCGACCTGCGTGGCGTCGACCCGGCCGCGCACGCCCTTGCCGGTGATCGAGGTGAAGTCGGCCACCGGCGCCAGCGCGACGCCGCGCTCCTCGGCACCCGCGACGATCGCCGCGGCGAGAGGGTGCTCGCTGCCGCGCTCGAGGCTGGCCGCCAGGCGGAGCAGGGCACGCTCGTCGCCGGTCCCCACGGACACGACCGTGACGAGCCGCGGCTTGCCCTCGGTGAGCGTGCCGGTCTTGTCGATCACGAGCGTGTCGACGGCACGCATGGTCTCGATCGCTTCGGCGTTGCGGAACAGCACGCCCATGCTCGCCCCGCGGCCGGTCGCGACCATCACGGACATCGGCGTCGCGAGGCCAAGCGCGCACGGGCACGCGATGATCAGCACGGAGACCGCGTTGATGATCGCGTGCGCGAGCTTCGGCTCGAGGCCCCAGATCGCCCACACCACGAACGTGAGCGCCGCGACGAGGACGACCGCGGGCACGAACCACGTCGCGACGCGATCCGCGAGCCGCTGGATCGGTGCACGGCTGCGCTGCGCCTCGGCGACCATGGCCACGATACGCGCGAGCAAGGTCTCACCGCCGACCTTCTCGGCGCGCATCACCAGACCGCCGGTGGCGTTGACGGTGGCGCCGATGACGCGATCGCCCGCCTGCTTCTCGACGGGCATCGGCTCGCCGGTGACCATCGACTCGTCCACCGCGGACACGCCCTCGAGGACCACGCCATCGACCGGGACCTTCTCGCCGGGGCGGATGCGGAGGCGATCACCCACGTGCACGTGCGCGAGCGGGATGTCGGACTCGCTGCCGTCGTCGTCGAGCTTGCGCGCGGTGGTGGGCGCGAGGCCGAGCAGCTTGCGGATCGCCGCGCCCGTGGAGCTGCGCGCGCGCAGCTCGAGCACCTGGCCGAGCAGGATCAGCGTCGTGATCACGGCCGCGGCCTCGAAGTACGTGCCGACCGTGCCGTCGTGACCGCGGAACGCAGGCGGGAACACCTGCGGCGCGAGCGCCGCGACCAGGCTGTAGCCGAACGCCACCCCGACGCCGAGCCCGATCAGCGTGAACATGTTGGGGCTGCGATGGCGCAGCGACTGCGCGAACCGGACATAGAACGGCCACGCTGCCCACGTACACACGGGCACCGCCAGCACGAGCTCGGTCCACACGCGCGCGCGGCCCGAGAGGAGCGTCACGCCGACCATCTCGCTCATCGCGATCACGAACAGCGGCAGCGTGAACGCCGCGGCGATCCAGAACCTGCGCGTCATCGTCACGAGCTCGGGATCCGGGCCGGTGTCGAGCGTCGGCATGCGCGGCTCGAGCGCCATCCCGCAGATCGGGCAGCTCCCCGGCGCATCGCGCACGATCTCCGGGTGCATCGGGCACGTGTACTCGGTGCCCGGCGGCGCGGGTTCGGGCGCGGGCTCCGGCGCCGGCGGAGCGAGATACCGCGACGGATCGGCGAGGAACTTGTCCCTGCAGCGTGCACTGCAGAACAAGACCTCGTGCCCCGCGTGCTCGGCGCGGTGCGGCGTCGTGGACTTCACGATCATCCCGCAGACGGGATCCCGGAGCGCATCGTCGGTCCCCGCAAGCGCTGCGTGCTGGTGCGAAGAACCTGCGTGGTGATCCGCTGGGTGATGCGTGTGATTCATGGGTTGGCCTCTCGCTGCCAAGACGCAGCGGCGGGCTCCCCATTACACGTGCAAAGCGGCGGCCTGGTCAGATGAGGAGGGTGTAGCCGAGGTACGCCGCCCCGGCGGTCGCACCGAACACCAGCACGTGCGCGAGCAAGCTCGGCGGCTTCTCGCGCGCGGGGGCCGGGGCAGGGCCGTGGAGCGTCGAGAGCTCCCGCTTGGCGGCGTCGAGCCGCTGCTCCATCGTCGCCTGCTGGAGCTTCTGGCGCTCGAGCTCGGCGATCTCGTCGATCAGCGCGCTCGCGCGCGCGGCGCGGGCGGCATCGTCGTCGCGGTACATCAGAACTTGTATCCCTTCTTCGCGGCGGTCTTCTTGGTGCTCTTCATCATCTCGGTCTCGAGCGAGTGCACCTCCGGGCCCTGCTGCTTCGCCTGTTCGGCCACGAGGAACGTGGTCCGCTCGGCCTCGAGCTTGGCGATCTTCGCTTTCAGCTCGACGCGCTTGGCCGCGTTGTCGGCGACGAGCTTCTGCTTCTCCTCGAGGGTCTTGCCCTTCAGCGCCGCGGGGAGATCGCCGTCGGACTTGTTGGCGAGGAAGTTCGCGTCCTTCTCGACCGCGTCGACCACGTCCCAGCTGCGGTTGTCGTAGCCCTTCTTGCTCTTGAGCTGCGCGCGCTCGAGCGCCACCTTCTTCGACATCTTGGCCGCCGAGCCATCGGCCGCGGCCTGGCGCGCCAGCGAGGCCTGCCCCGCGGCGCCGTACGCCATGTACGTCGCGTTGAGCTCCTGGCCGAGGCGCAGGATCTCGTCGTCCTGCGGCGCAGGGATGTGCCGCGCGACGTGGTTCTGGTCGATCGTCATCAGGTCGGTCGCCGCGAGCTTCGCGGCCGCGGACCACGTCGGCTCGGTGCCTCCGCAGTAGATGAGCTGGACGCTGATGTCCTTCGCGGCCGCGGCGCGCATCGCGACCTCCGCGCTGATCGGTCCTTGATCGAACTGCTCGTTACCGGCGACGAACACGAACTTCAGCGTGTGCGGATCCGGTGACCACGCCAGCTCTTGGATCGAGGTCTCGATCGCCTGTCCGACGTACTCGGAGCCGCCGTTGGTGAACAGGCCGTTCAGCTTCTCGGAGACGCTGTCGAGGTCGCCGGTGAACGGCAGCACCTGCCGGATGTGGCCTTTGTCGCGCGCGAGCGTGTCGTTGCCGTACTCGTACAGCGCGAGCTCGATCTTCACGCCGCGCGACTTTCCGTTCACGTCGCGCTTCATCCGCCCCATCTGATCGACCATGTTCCACAGGTGCGAGCGCGCTTGGTTGATCAGGCCGTCCATGCTCGACGACGTGTCGAGCAGCAGCGCGATCTGCACGGTGTCCTGCTCGGTGTCGCGCTCGGTCTGGGTCGGCGCTTGCGTCGCGATGACCGCGGGTCTCGTCGAGGCCGAGGCGGCGGCCTTGCCGTGCCAGCCGGCGGCGTACGCGACGCCGGCCGCGCCTCCGAGCGCGGCGACCAAGGTGAGGCTGTGGCGACGCAGCCAGGATCCGAAAGACTTCGTGGGGCGAGTGGGCTCAGACATGGTTCCTCCTGCCGCGCGGGACGGCTCTGGGAACCTGACGCGCGGCCACGCGTCTGGGTCTTCGCCGAATGTCAGGAGCGTGTAAGGGACGCCCCGTGATCCTTCAGCAATTTCTGCCGCCGGCGTGCAACCGCGGTGCGGCGCGCGTGTCGGCGCGCGCTACTGCAGGAGGTACGACTCGTTGTAGAGCACCGCGTCCGGGTGCTGCAGCAGCACCTCGGCGAGCGTGTCGCAGACCGTGCCGCCGAGGATGCTCGGAGGCACGAGGCGGTCCGGGCACGCGTTCGCGATCTCGAGCGACAGCACGCTGTCGAGCAGCCAGCGCGCGCGGCTCAGGCACACCGCGCCCTGTGGACTCCAGCCCGCCTCGAAGATCATGCCGAGCGGCGGCAACAGACCGTGACGCTGGATCGGTCCAGGGGCGGGCAGGCGATCCCACACGTTGATCGCCGTGCCCTCGCGCGTGTGCGGCGTGCCGTTGCCGCAGTAGTCGGCGCGCGCCATGCGCGTGCATGCCTGGTGGTAAGCGCTGAAGCTCGCGCCGCCGTACCCGGTGAGCCACGGGCGGTAGCCCCAGCGATAGCACTTGGCGATCACGCCGGTGGTGCACGCGAACGTGAAGTGCGTCGTGGACTCGACGCGATCGCCGCGATGGTTCCACGTCGCCGCGACGGGGATCGCGACGCGCTGGCCGGCGGCGTCGGCGCCGCACGCGGGCTGCCACGACGCGGTGTCGGGCACCCACTGCTCGAGGTGATAGAGGAACGTGTTGCCGGTGCCCGTCGGATCGTTGCTCGCGGCCTCGGGCGTGACGGACGCGATGCGATAGGCGAGCTGCACGTAGCCACCGTCGATGTCGGTGACCTCCGCCGCGAGCTGCGCGTCCGCGAGCGCCGTGCCGCGAACGGTGACGCCACCGCGCTCGGCGACGAGCTCGCCCTTGTCGACACGCAGGCCGGTCAGGGCATCACCGCCGAGCGTCGCGTTGCCGAGCGCGAAGCCCTGCATGTTGATGCCCTGCATGTTGATGCCTTGCATGTTGATGCCCTGCATGTTGATGCCTTGCATGTTGATGCCCTGCATGTTGATGCCGTGCTGCTCGACGGTAGACGTCGTCTCCGGAGTCGCATCGTCGATCGCGCAGGCACCAATCAGCATCAGGAGCGAGACCCTCCAACATCCTTGCTGCATACGTGAATCCTCTCATGCCCCGGGCGAAAGCGACGCGCAGACGCGCACGCCCATGAGTACGTTGCGTTGCGTAGGCTCGCCGGGCTCCCGGTTCGCGAGCCGCGCGCTCGGCTCGCCGTTGTACCAACCGCCGCCGCGCGCGAGGGGCGCCTCACGATCGGCGATCGCGACCGAGCGCGTCCACTCCCAGACATTGCCCGCCATGTCGTCCGCGCCGATCGGGCTGCGCGAGGCCGGATGCGAGCCGACCTCGTCGGGCCCGAACGCCAGCGGCTCGCGGCCGTACGTGACGTCGATGTTCGCGGCGTCGGGCGCGAGCGTGCCGCCGGCCGGGAACGTGCGAGCGTCGGCGCCACGTGCGGCGCGCTCCCACTCGTGCTCGGTGCACAGCCGCGCACCGGGGATCCGCCCCGTGCGATCGAGCCACGCCGTGTAGGCGACCGCGTCCTCGAAGGAGATCGCGGCCACCGGGAACCGCGTCCAGTCCTGCTCGGCGCGGCGCGTGCGGCGCTCGTAGCGGAAGGGTTGGCCGAGCTCCGCCGTGTACGTCTTGATCGTCGGGGTGAGCGTGAGGCGCCAGCGCCTGGGAGCGAGCTCGACGAGCTCGAGCGAGGACAGCGTCGTGGTCGAGCGGGGCGTGCGGCGCGCGCGCTCGTCGGCGGGGAGCTCGTCGAGGAACTCGATCCACTCGCCCATCGTCACCTCGTAGCGGCCGATCAGGTACGCACCGGTCGTGACCTCGTGGACGGGCGGGGCGTTGAAGAAGCCGCGCCGCAGATCGGTGCCGTCGGTGCTGCCGAACAAGAAGCTGCCCGGTGGAACGAAGATCATGTTGGCCGGCACCGCGGACGCGGGTGGCAGCTCGACACGCAGCTTCGCGGTCCGCGCCCGCGCGAGCAGCACGGGCAAGCGCGCGGGTGCGCGGCCGGGCGCCTCGATCGCGAGCACGACGTGCCCCGGCGACAACGTGGCGGCGCGCTGCACGAGCTTGTCGCGCGGCGCGCCCGCGCGCTCGAGGAACACCTCCGCATCCACCGGGACGACGTCGAGCTCGACACGCGCGTCGGCGTCGAGCGCCAGGCGGTAGCGTCCGTCGTCGTACGCGGCGAGGCGGCCCGCGAGCTCCTCGGCCTGGTGACGGTCGCGATCGCCTTCCGCGCGGACGAGGCGCTCGAACAGGACGTCGGCGAGCAAGCCGCGCAAGCTCGCGCGCGATGGATCGACGGAGAGCGCGGTCTCGAGGGAGCTGGACGCGGCGCGGTAGTGGTGGGCCTCGCGCTCGGCGAGCTGCTCGACCTCGCTCCACGCTTGCTCGCCCTCGGCCCACCTGCGCGCGTCGAATAGCGCGTACGAGCGGGCGCGCGCGGCGTCACGCTGCTTGGCGAGCGCACGCGCTTCGTCGGCTGCCTGCTTCGCGAGCGCGGTGTGGTTGGCGATCACGCGCTCGACGTCGCGGCGCGCGCGGGCGCGGATCGCCATGCCGACGCCGATCGCGGCGACGAGCAGCGCGGCGACGATCGCCACACGCACGAACCGGCGGCGGGCGATCGCGTGCTGTCCGGCGGCGAGGAACGCGAGCTCGCGCGGCGCCATCGCCTCGCGCTCGAGCGTGCGCACCTCGTCGAGCTGACGGCGGTGCCACAGCAGATCGCGCGGGCGGCCCATGCGATCCCACGCGGCGGAGGCCTGCTCCACGCGTACGCGCGCGGCGTGATCCGCAGCGCCACGGCGACGCCAGTCGACGAACGTGGACCAACTCGCGAGCAGCGCTTCGTGTGCGATCTCGTACGCGCCTTGCTCGGCGGCGTTGGCGACGACGATCCGCCCCCGCACGAGCCCCTCGAGGGCCGCACGTTCGACGATCCGCTCGGGGCCGAGCCCGAGCAGCTCGCTCTCGGCGCGGCGGGCGCGCGTGCCGTCGGCGGTGACGAGGCGCAGCAGCAGCCGGCGGGCGGCGCCGCGCTGGGTGGCGGTGAAGCCAGCGAGCAGGTTGTCCGCGTGCCGTGCGAGCGCACCCTCGACGCCGCCGAGCGCCGAGAGCGCGTCGGTGCGGATCGTCTTGTGCTCGATGTCGCGCGCGTCCCACAGCTCGGCGAGCGCGAACTGCAACAGCGGCAACCCACCGGGCGCTTGCTCGGTCTGCGCGACCAGCGCATCGACGAGGCTGTCGGACTCGAACGTCACGCCCTTGGCCGCGGCGGGGCGCACGATCGCTTCGCGGATCTGCTCGCCGGTGAGCGGGCGCAGGAAGTAGAGGCCACGGCCCATCTCGTCGCCGAGGCCGGGCAGGGTGGCGAGGCGTGAGAGGAAGTCCGAGCGCGCGGTCGCGAGCACGCGCACCGACGGCGTGCGCACGGCGAGGGCGCCGAGCGCCGCAGCGGCGACCCGCGCTTCGTCGGGATCCGACAGCGTCAGCAGCTCCTCGAGCTGGTCGACGAACAGCAGCAGCTTGCGCGAGGCGTGCGCGGTGCGCTGCCGGAGCGCGCGGGCGACGGCGTCGGGCGTGTCGCGCACGAGCTCGCCGAGCGTGGCCTCGTCGAGACCGGACCACGCGGCGAGCGCGGCGGCGAGCGCCTGCACCGGGCGCCGGCCCGGGATCACATCGACGCGGGACCACCCCGCGTGCTCGACCAACCACGGCAGCACGCCCGCACGGCACAGCGAGGACTTGCCGGTGCCGGAGTCACCGCCGACGACGACGAACGGATCGCTCGACACCCGCGCGACGAGCTCGCGGATCTCGCCGCGGCGACCGAAGAACAGCGAGCCGTGGGCGGACTCGAACGCAGCCAGGCCGCGATAGGGGTTGCCGTCGGGGACCGCGGCCGACGGCGTCGGCGCGGCGATCTCCTCGAGTGCGACGAGCAGCGCATCGGCGGACGCGAACCGCGCACCTGCATCGCGCTCGACGAGACGATCGATGATCGCGTCGAGCGCCGGCTCGACGGACGGCGCGATCGTGCGCAGGCGCGGGACGTCGCGGTGCTGGATCACGTCGGGGAGCTCGGCGAGCGGGATGCCGCGGTGCGGGGCCTGGCCGGCGCACAGCTCGTACAGCAGGATCCCGAGCGCGTAGAGATCCGAGCGGCGCGTCGCCGGCTCGCCGCGCCAGAGCTCGGGCGCCATGTACAGCGGCGTCCCGGCTTCGCGGTCGGGGGGCGGGCTGCCCTTGCCGAGCGCGACGTCGCCTTCCGGATCGCGGTCGGGGATGAACGAGTCCGCCGCCGACAGACCCGAGGTCACCGCGCTCGCGGGCCGGCGCGGTGAGTCGATGGTCTCGTCGAC
>Ga0247822_10002830_pt1 | contig 11189 bp, 7 predicted proteins | sample 13C_Cellulose_Da_FD_192423 | JGI IMG/M metagenome (GOLD analysis project Ga0247822, IMG submission 192423) | Soil microbial communities from agricultural site in Penn Yan, New York, United States - 13C_Cellulose_Day30 | ecosystem: Environmental > Terrestrial > Soil > Agricultural land | place... | reverse complement strand
GGGCTGCGGCAACGCGAAGCCCGACGTCGGCGAGCTGTGCGATGACGGCAACCTGGTCGCACACGACGGCTGCTCGGCGAGCTGCCAGCGCGAGGTCGCGCAGTGGATCTCCCTGGAGCCCTCCGCAGACGACGAGCGTCAGGGCGCCGCGGTCGCGTTCATCCCGTCCCGCGGACACATCGTCCGCTTCGGGGGCACCGACGTGCCCCGCGGGATCCGGGGCGGCACATACGAGCTCGACGGCGATGGCTGGCGGCGGATCACCACGACCCGCGCACCATCGGCGCGCACCGGAGCGGCGAGCGCGTACGACTCCGCGCGCGAGCGTTGGGTCTTGTTCGGCGGTGACAGCGGCACCGCATCGCTCGCCGACACGTGGGAGTTCGATGGCAACGACTGGAGTCTGCGCGCCGTCAGCGGCCCGCCGGCCGGCGAGCATGCGATGACGTACGACGCAGCGGGCCAGCGGATCGTGCTGTACGCCGACGCCGGCGGCGTCGCGGAGACGTGGACGTTCGACGGCGACGCGTGGAGCCGGCTCGACGGTGCGGCACCACCGGTCCGCACGGGCACCGCGCTCGGCTTCGATCCGACCGGCCAGCGCGTGGTGCTGTTCAGCGGGGCGAGCGGCGGCGCCTACCTCGACGAGACCTGGGAGCTCGTCGGGGATACCTGGACGCTGCTCGCGACCACCGGTGCACCGCCCGCGCGCTGGTACCACACGCTCGCGTACGAGCCTGGACGCGACGCCATCATGCTGCAAGGCGGGGAGGAGGACACCTGGATCCTGCGAGGCTCGACGTGGACGCAGCTCGGCGGGGAGCAGGCTCGTTCGTCGGTCGGGCTAGCGCTGGTGTTCGATCCGGTGCGCGGCAGGATGGTGCGCTACGGCGGCGCGACCAGCCCGTCCGGGTTCGTCCTGGACGATCTCTACACGCTCGAGGCCACCGGGTGGCAGAGGATCGGTCCACCGCGCCCCGAAGATCGCTCGCGCGCCCCGATGGTGACGGACACGCTGCGCGATCGCCTCGTCTTGTACGGCGGGTTCAGCTGGAGCGACTCCAATCGCGTCGACACCTGGATCTACGACGCTGATGGCTGGCGCCAGGTGATCACGGAGCACACGCCACCCGATGACGAGGAGGTGGCGATGGCGTATGACGCCGCGCGCGATCGCGTGGTCCTCGTGGTCGACGGCCAGACCTGGGAGTTCGATGACGTCGACTGGGCGCAGGTCACGACGGCCGTGTCCACGCCGACGATCCCATCGTTTCGCGGACCGATCATCTACGAGCGGGCGCGCGGGCGGATCGTCGGGGTCGCGGGCGCGGAGACCTACGCCTACGACGGCACCGACTGGACGCTCCTCGGGAGCACAGGGGAGCTCGGCGGTCTGAACGACCACGCCGCCGCCTACGATCTGGATCGCGATCGCGTGATGCTGTTCGACCAATACGATCTGTGGGAGCTCGACGGCGACACGTGGATTCGCCGCGCCGCGATGCCCTCGCCAGAGCCGCGCGAGCGAGCGGTGATGGCCTACGATCCGATCCGTCACCGGCTGCTCCTCGTCGGCGGCAACGGACGAATCACCGGCAAGCAGAACGACACCTGGGAGTGGGATGGCCAGGCGTGGAGCCGGGTGGTGACGCGCGGCGTGTTCAGCGCGCGCGAGTGGGCGTCGCTCGCATGGTTGCCGTCGGCGGGGGCGTTCGTGATGTTCGGCGGCAACGACCGCGAGATCACGATGCACGATACGTGGATGCTGACGTGGGCGCCGCTGCCCCCGTAGGCGTCACGGGACCGGGCTTGGCTCGACGCAACCCGCGACCAGCACGAGCACTCGCATGCTCTCCATCGTGCGAGGTCTCGCGCTCGGATACAATCACTGTGATGGGGCTCCGCTGGGTGATGTTCGCGCTGCTGCTGCTCGCGGCATGCGTGCAGGACAGCCTCGTGCCGTGCGGTGATCGGCTGTGCCCATCCGGTTCGGTGTGCGTCGTCGATCGCTGCGCGACGCCCACGCAGCTCGACGCGTGCAGCGGCGCCGCGACCGGCGATCCGTGCACGATCGGCGCCGCGAACGGTCGCTGCGACGAGGGGATCTGTGAGCTCGGCGCGTGCGGCAACGGCGTCGTCGACGTGGGCGAGGCGTGTGATGACGAGAACACCGCATCAGGCGATGGCTGCCGGGGTGACTGCGGCAAGCTCGAGGTGTGCGGTGACGCCGCGCTCGACGAAGGGGAAGGCTGCGACGACGGCAACGACAACCCGGCCGACGGCTGCGATGCCTGTACGCCGACCCAGTGGAACGCGCGCGCGCTGATCGGCGGCTCGACGCTCGCGACGTCGGTCGGGATGGAGCCCGGCGGCGTCGCGGTCGATCGCGCCGGCAACCTCTACATCGGCGACACCGAGGGCCTGGTCGTACGCCGTGTCGACACGACCGGGATCGTCACCACGATCGCGGGCACGGGCACCGACGGCTATAGCGGCGACGGTGGGCCCGCGGTCGCCGCGAGCATGGGCCGCCCGTTCGGCCTCGCGGTCGACGGACTCGGCAATGTCTATATCGCCGACGGAGACAACCACCGCATTCGCAAGATCGACCTCGACGGGATCATCACGACGTTCGCCGGCACCGGCACCGCCGGCTATTCCGGTGACGGAGGTCTCGCGACCAGCGCGCAGCTCTCGAGACCCGGCGGTGTCGCGGTGGATGGGCTCGGCAATGTCTACATCGCGGACTCGTCCAACGCGCGCATCCGCAAGGTCGATGCGAGCGGACGGATCACGACGTTCGCCGGCACCGGCGTCGCGGGGTTCTCGGGAGATGGCGGTCCCGCGACCGCGGCGGAGATCTCGAGCTCGTTGGCGGTCGCGGTCGACGACGGTGGCCAGCTCTACATCACGGATCAGTTCAACCGCCGGATCCGGCGCGTCGACGCCAGCGGCGTCATCAGGACGATCGCGGGCAACGGCGGCAGCTTCTTTGCCGGCGATGGCGGACCCGCGACGAGCGCTTCGGTCGGAGCCTCGGGGCCCGTCGCGGTGGACCTCGCGGGCAACGTGTACGTGAGCGACGGCAATGGTCACCGGGTCCGGCGGATCGATACGCTCGGCGTGATCATGACCATCGCCGGCGGCTCGCCCGACGAGGACCTCGGCGACGGCGGCCCGGCCGTCGACTCGCAGCTCTATTTCCCGTCGGACCTCGCCATCGATCGCACCGGCAATCTCTACATCGCCGACGTCGCGCACCATCGCGTCCGCCGCATCGACCCGGCGGGAACGATCACGACGGCCGCCGGCACGGGTGACACGGTCGGCGCGACGGCGACCGGCGCGACCACCGGGCACCTGTACGAAGCGGCCGGCATCTGCACCGCACCGAACGGCAGCGTCCTGATGTCGGAGCTCGCGATGCATCGCATCCGCCAGATCGATGCGAACGGCGTCCTCACCACGTTCGCGGGGACGGGCACCTGGGGCGACGGCGGCGATGGCGGTCCTGCGAGCATGGGCGAGCTCAAGTATCCGTCCGACGTCGCGGCCGACAGCGCGGGCAACGTCTACATCGCCGATACCAGCGGCGATCGCGTGCGGCGCGTCGACACGAACGGCGTGCTCACGACGATCGCGGGCACCGGTGTCGGCGGCTTCGCAGGCGATGGTGGCCCCGCGATCGCCGCGCAGCTGTACGCTCCGGTCGCGGTGGCCCTCGACGCCGCCGGCAACGTGTTCGTCACCGATAGCGGCAACTTCAGGATCCGCCGCATCGACACGACCGGCACCATCACGACGGTCGCGGGCACCGGCGTCGAAGGCTTCAACGGCGACGGCATCCCCGCGACCACGGCGGACCTCGATCCGTGGGGTATCGCGCTCGACGCGCAGGGCAACCTCTACATCGCCGACGATGGCAACGCGCGGGTTCGTCGCGTCGACAAGGTCACCGGGATCATCACGACGGTCGTCGGTACCGGTGTGCGGAGCCAGACAGGCGAGGGTGGGCCGGCGACGAGAGCGACGGTCTACGGCCCGCACGACCTTACCTTCGATGCCGCCGGGAACCTGCTGCTCGCGGACTACGCGAAGGCCCTCCGTGTCGATGCGGTGACCCAGGTGATCACCGCGATCGCGGGGACCGGCGCGACGGGCTTCACCGGTGACGGCGGCCCCGCGACGAGCGCGGAGCTCGGCGACATCGAGGGCATCGCGGTGGACGCGGCCGGCAACGTGTACCTGATGGACTCGCAGTGGGACGGCATCAGCCGGCGCGTCGCGCCCGACGGCACGATCACCACGTTCGTGGGACCGGTCGACCCGGTCGGCACGACGGTGATCGAGCAGGCGCGGCTCGCCGACGTGCAGGCGCTCGCGATCGCGCCCGCGTTCACGCTGTTCGCGGGAGGCTTCTCGGGCACCGTGCAAGCGGTGCGTCCCGGCGGCGCGCGTCTCGCCGTCGTCACCGGCCGCTATCCTCACGAGCCGGCGACGGCGAACCTCGCGCGCTTCCGCGATCGTACCTTCGGCGCCGTGGGTGGCGTGGCCTACGACTCCGCGCGCGGGCGGGTGTTCGTGACCGAGACGTCGGCGAACCGCGTGCACGTCGTCACCATCGTCGATCCCGCGAACGAGAACACGTGGACGATCGAACCGCTCGCGAATGCCGCAGGCACGGCGGGGTTCGCCGATGGAGCCGCCGCTGCGGCGAAGTTCCGCGCCCCTGCCGGCATGTACTTCGACGCCGCGATGCAGCGGCTCTACGTCGCCGACGCCGGCAATCACGTCGTGCGTGCGATCGATGTCTCGGGCGACGCCGCGAGCGCCACGGTCTCGACCATCGCCGGCGTGCCGATGACGCGCGGGATCTTCGGCGACGGCGGCGCCGCGACGGCGGCGCTGTTCCACACGCCCAAGGCGATCACGCGGTGCGCGAATGGCGACGTCTTCATCGCCGACACCAACAACCACAGGATCCGCCGCATCGCCGCGGGCAGTGCCATCGTCACCACGGTGCTCGGGGACGGTGTGCCCGCGTCGTCGGGCGAGGGGCAGCCGGCGTCGACGTTCCCCGTCGACACGCCGCTCGGCCTCGCGTGCGACGGGCGCGGTAACTTGTTCGTGACGTCGTCGCAGGCCGTGCGCCTGCTGCCCGCGGATGCCGCCGGTGTCGTCGACGGCACCGGCCCGGTGCAGACGATCTACGGCGCGGCGCCGCGCGACACGTTCCCGGCGAGCGTGACCTCGTGCCTGACGGGCATCGCGGTCGTCGACGACACGCACGTACAGGTCACCGACGCGTGCGCCGGGATGCTCGTCGAGCTCGCGCGCGAGCCGAGGTAGTTCACAATCACCACGTGGGCCCCGACCACATCATCGGCAGGCTGAAGGCGATCCGCGAGCCGCGGATGCGCGTCCTCGCGCTCGTGGAGGCGTTCGGGGAGGGCGAGCCCGAGGCGTGGGCCGAGGCGCTGGCGGCGATCGTGGTGCGCGGTCAGCTCGTCGACGATGCGGACACGCAGGCCGCGCTCGAGACCGTGCGCCAAGCGGCCGCGGATCCGGGGCTCCGCTATGCGACGCGGCAGGCGCTGTATCAAGCAGCCGCGCTCCGGGGGCACGCGACCGTCGCCAGGTTGTTTCTGTCGTCCTCGCCGAGCGTCGTCGGCGAGCAGGAGCTCAACCGTCAGCTGGCGCCCGAGCGCCGCCTCGATCCCACCGGCCGACCTCTGTCGCTCGGCGAACGCAAGGCGCTCGCGCGCACGCACCGGCGCGATCAGCTCCTCAAGCTGCTGCGCGATCCGCACCCCGCCGTCGTCGCGATCCTCCTCGATAATCCGCACGTCACCGAGAGCGACATCGTGCGGGTGGCGGCGCAGCGCCCCGCGGTTCCAGAGGCGTTGGCGAAGATCGCCGCGCATCCTCGGTGGTCGGTGCGGCACGGGGTGAAGCGCGCGCTCGTGTTCAATCCGGCGACGCCGCTCGCGGATGCGATCCGCATCGCGACGACGCTGCGCGCGGGCGAGCTCGCGGAGCTCGCCGGCGACCCCCAGCTACCCGAACCTCTACGCCGCCACGCCGCGGAGCTGCAGAGCTCGTCGCAGCGGCGGCCCCAGGGTTAGCTCTCTGACGACGAGCCGGCCTTCTTGCGGCGGCGCACGACGACCTCTTCCCATTCGCCATCGTCACCGTCGCCGGCCTCGATCTGCTTCTGCGACTTGCCGCCAGCGAGCGCCTTCGCGGGCTCCTTGTCGTCATCGTCCTTGTCTTTGCCGTCCTCACCGGCCGACGCGCGTTTGAAGTTCTTGATGCTTCGGCCAAGTGCGTCGCCGATGCCAGGCAGCTTGTTGGCACCGAAGACGACGAGGACGATGGCCAGGATGACTAGTAGCTCGCCCATGCCGGGCATGTCGGACTCCTGTAGTTGGCGGCCAATCTAGCACTGTTTGCCGGAAAAACTTGGTTCACGTCCGCCCCCGCGCCTATGTTCGGGCGATGCGCCTCCTCGGTGGCTTGCTGGTTGTCTGCGCGGCACTCGCCCCAGCGGCCGCAGACCCACTCGAGGCGGGGCACCAGGCGGTTCCCCCCGTCGCCGCCGCCGAGCCGGTGCTCCCGCAGCAGCTGGACGGGAGGCGTGCGATCCGCGGCTGTGCCGTCGACGAGACCTGCGGGCGGCCGGGCGAGGCGATGAAGGAGATCGACGCCGAGCTGTTCCCGCAGCCCGGCCACGGTCCATGGCTCGGCGAGCGCGACCTCGCGCCCAGCCGCCTCGAGCCCACGCCGGCGCGTGCGGTCCAGCGCCCGAGCGAGCTGCGCCCCGACCAGCCGTGGCTCGATCAGCTCGAGCTGCCCGACCTCCCGGTGCGCTGGTCGCAGAAGCTGGTCGACTATCTCGTCTTCTATAAGAACGACCCGCGCGGGCGCGCGATCATCAAGGGTTGGTTCGTCGATCAGGGCCGCTATCGCGACCTCATCACCAGCCATCTCCGCAAGGCCAAGCTGCCCGAGGACCTCCTCTACGTCTCGATGATCGAGTCCTCGTACGACCCGAACACGCTGTCGAGCGCGGGCGCGCTGGGCCTCTGGCAGTTCATGCCCGAGGGCGGCCGCATCTACGGCCTGCGCCAGGACCGCTGGGTCGACGAGCGCAAAGACCCGCTGCGCTCGACGATCGCGCAGATGGACTACTTCCGTGATCTCCATGCGCGGTTCGGCGACTGGCACATCGCGCTCGCCGCCTTCAACGCCGGCTACGGCGCCATCCTGCGCTCGGTCGCGCGCTACAACACGAACGACTACTACAAGCTGTGCGCGTACGAGAACGCGGTCGCGTGGGAGACCTGCCTCTACACGCCGAAGGTCCTCGCCACCGCGATCATCGGTCATAACCGCGCGCTGTTCGGGCTCGACAAGATCTCGGTCAAGACGCCCGAGGCCTACGAGGAGGTCGCGGTGCCCGCCTCGATCTCGCTCACCGCGCTCGCGCGCGCCGCGGGCTCGACGGAAGCCGAGCTCAAGCGCCTCAACCCGCACCTCCGTCGTGGCCGCACGCCCCCGGGCGAAGCGGGCTACGTGGTGCGCGTCCCGACCGGCACCAGGACGGAGACGCAGCGCCGCCTGGCGGAGCTCGGGTCCGACTGGGACGGCTACGACGCCTACGTCGTCGCGTACGGCGAGCGCTTCGAGGACGTCGCGACGACCTACGGCATCTCGACCAGCACCCTGCGCAAGCTCAACGGCGTCGAGCACGAGTCCGAGGTCACGGGCGGCACCGTCCTCGTCGTGCCGCGCATCAGCGCCGAGCAGCGCACGAAGAACCGCGCGAAGGCGAAGGCGAAGCTCCTCGGCTCCGGCATCGATCACAAGGAAGGCGAGACGCTCATCGTCCCGATCCCCGACAAGGCCTTCGTCGTCGAGGGCAAGCGGCGCGTGTTCTACCGCGTCGTGACCGGCGACAGCGTGAAGTCCGTCGCCAACGCGTTCGGCGTCACCACCGCGCAGCTCCGCACCTGGAACGATCTCGACCCGAAGGCGAACCTGCACCCCAGGATGGTCCTCGTCGCGTGGGTGCCCCCGAGCTTCGACGCCGACAAGGAGCGCATCTCGCTGCTCGACGAATCGGAGCTCGTGGTCGTCACGCGCGGCTCGAACGAGCACCTCGATCTCGCCGAGGCGCGCACCGGCCGCATGCGCCTCGAGTACGTCTCCAAGGGCAAGGAGAAGCTCGAGGACATCGCCAAGCGCTACGGCATGGGCTCGCACGACCTCGCGCGCATCAACCGCATCTCCTACAACACCGTCCTCGAGAAGGGCGACAAGATCATCGTCTACCAGGTCACCGATCCGTCGCGCTCCGAGCGCGCCGAGGAGCAGTGGAAGAAGACCCCGCGCGGTCGTCGCGGCAAGGTCAAGGGCGAACGCGCTCGCACCACCGCCGCGGCCGACGATGGCGGCGAGGAGGATGACGACGCGGAGTCGGAGCGCGCGAAGCGCGACAAGTCCGCGAAGGCAGAGAAGAGCGCCAAGGCCGAGAAGACGGGGAAGGCCGAGAAGACCGAGAAGACGTCGAAGTCCGAGAAGGCTGAGAAGACGGCGAAGGTCGAAAAGGGCACCAAGTCCGAGAAGGTCGAGAAGACGGACAAGCCCGGTAAGACCGAAACGCCCGCCAAGCCCAAGGAGACCGCCAAGTCCAAGGAGCCCGAGAAGCCGAAGTCTCAGGCCGGGGCAGCCAGGGTTAGCACCAAGCCCGTGCGTGTTCCCGACGGTCCGGTGACGCGGCCCTCGCAGTCGGAGTAATAATCGCCGCGCAGTAGGGCGCTGGGTGTTGCGTAACGACGGTCACAGGAGAACGCCATGCGTCTGTTTGCGATCCTTCCTCTCTCCCTCCTCCTCGCCTGCGGCGACGATGGGGGCGGTTCCTCGATCGACGCCAAGCAGATCGATGCGAAGCAGATCGATGCGCCGAGCGATGCGCCGATCGATGGGGGCATGGTCGACGCACCCATCGATGGTCCGCCGATGATCGATGCGCTGCAGACCGTGTTCACGGTGACGTGCCCGAACACCCCTGATGCCACGATCGTCACGTCCGGCTCCAACTACTCGCCTAACGCCGTCACGATCTCGCAGAACGGAATCGTGAAGTTCGATATGTCGGGCACCAACCACGACGTTGTCCCGCTCACGACGATGGCGACCGATCCGGGACTTCAGGTCGGCCTGGGCGAGAGCGAGTGCCTGCAGTTCACCGCGACGGGGACCTTCAACTTCAAGTGCGGTCCCCATAGCTTCACGGGGTCGGTAACGGTTCAGTAAGGAGCTTGTCCATGACCATGACGCGCAAGCAGTTCCTGCAATCCATCCTCGGGGTCGGCGCGGGCGCCGTCGCACTCGCTGCCTGCGGTGGCGATGACGGTGGCGGCACCCCGATCGATGCACCGCCGAGCAACACGTGCACCACGCCGGCCAACCAGATCAGCGGCAACCACGGCCACACGTTGACCGTCTCGCTCGACGACGTGAACGCAGCCGCCGAGAAGACCTACGACATCACGGGCGGCGCCGATCACCCCCACATGCTGACGATCACGGCCACGCAGTTCGGCCAGATCAAGAACGGCCAGACGCTCAACATCACGTCGACGAGCGGCGGCGGTCACACGCACACGGTGACCGTCATGTGCGTGAGCTGAGCGTCACCACGACCTCCGGCGAACGCCGGCGACATGGCCGAAGTGCTTGTCGCGGGTCACGACCGCTCAGAAATCGAAGCCGGCCGAGACCGCGAGCGTGCGCTGCGAGCCGGCGGTGTCCTTGGCGTCGCAGTTGGACGTCGTCGAGTTGGGCATGCAGAGCTCGTTGGTGCCCGGGCGATCGTCGGTGGAGCTGCCGGCGAGCGCGAACTGCGCCTCGACGGTGAGCTGGAGGAAGCTGTACTGGAACTTGGCGCCGAACAGGAAGCGGTGCCGGAAGATCGTGTCTTGCTCGTCGAACACGAAGTCGAGGTCCGCGTCGTCCTCGTTGCCCATGACGAGAGGGTCGATGTCGGGCGTCGGGTCGATGACCTCGGAGCGCGGCACGATCATGAGGAGGTTCCAGCCGGCGAACGGGTGGAACTTCCAGGTGCCGCCGACGCCGATGTGCTTGGAGAGCACGACGTCGAGCGAGGCGACGGTCAGGTCGAGCTCGCGCTGCGACATCAGACGCGAGACCGCGCCGCGCACGGATACGCTGGGGAGAGGCAGCTGGTGATAGCCCTCGTGCAGGCCGAACTTCGCGTAGAGCTGGCCGGTCCACGCATTCGACTCGAGGAGCTTGACCGCGCCGCCGCCGATCTCGAACGAGGGCAGGGGGAACCACATGCCCTTGCGCGCGAACACGCCGATGGTGGTGAGCGAGCCGGGGCCGTGGGCGCCGGTGCCGGCGGTGGCGGGCTCGGCGCTGCCTTCGCGCGCGCGCCAGTACGCGGCGGTGCCGTCGATGGTGGTGGTCGAGTAGTCGACGGTGAGCTGGAAGCCACCGAACCCGACGGTGTCGGCAGGCGACAGGAGGTGCGGCGCGAGGACGACGCCCATCTGCGAGGCGAGCGCGCGGAACTCGAGGTTCTGACCGACGACGTTGGTGAGGTTGCCGCTGCCGTCGGGGATGCGCGTGCCGAGGCGCGAGAGGACGAGGTCGTTGTCGTCGGCCAGAGCGGCGGCGGGCGCGAGGAGGCTCAGGGCGAGCGCGACGCCGGCGATGCGACGGACCATATGAACGGAGGGTAGGTCGCCGCGTTGCAGTGTGTCAATCCGCGCCCGCGACGCAGCTGATATACACGGTGCCATGCCCGAGTACGCGACGATCCTCGTCGATGAAGGAAGCGCGGTCGCGCGCATCACGCTGAACCGCCCCGACAAGCGCAACCCGATCGGACCGCTGACCTGCGGCGAGCTGGTGCAGGCGCTCGCGGCGATCAAGGCGAACGACCGGGTGCGCGTCGTCGTGTTGACCGGGGCAGGCACGGTGTTCTCGGCGGGCGGTGATCTGTCCGCGATGCAGGCGAAGCAGGGGCCGACGGCGACGCTTGTCGAGCTCCTCATGGCGATGCACCAGCTCGGTAAGCCGATCATCGCGATGGTGAACGGCCACGCGCTCGCGGGTGGGCTCGGTCTGATGGTCGCGTGTGATCTGGTCGTCGCAGCGGA
>Ga0247822_10002829_pt1 | contig 11189 bp, 6 predicted proteins | sample 13C_Cellulose_Da_FD_192423 | JGI IMG/M metagenome (GOLD analysis project Ga0247822, IMG submission 192423) | Soil microbial communities from agricultural site in Penn Yan, New York, United States - 13C_Cellulose_Day30 | ecosystem: Environmental > Terrestrial > Soil > Agricultural land | place... | reverse complement strand
GCTCCCGCCTGTGGGAAAAATTTCCCCAGTTGATGGGAGCCGCCTTGGCGCGTCATGACGAGTTGATCCGCCAGGCATCCGAGAGCAACGGGGGACATGTTTTCAAAACTGTGGGCGATGCGTTCTGCGTCGCCTTCGACGCGCCGCAGCATGCCATCCTCGCGGCCGTGACCGCCCAGCGTGCTTTGGTCGCCGAAGACTGGAGCACCATCGGCGAACTCCATGTGCGCATGGGCATCCATACCGGCGTGGCGGAGTTTCGCGGGGGCGACTACTTCGGAGGCACGCTGAACCGCGCCGCCCGCATCGAGGCCGCCGCGCATGGCGGACAGATCCTGCTGTCGCAAGTCACCGTCGACCTGCTGGAGGACGCGCACTTCGCCTCGGCCACTTTCAAATCCCTCGGTAACCATCGCCTGCGTAATCTCGACCGTCCCGAGCACCTTTTCCAGGCCACCGTTCCCGGGCTGCGCGACATCTTCCCGCCGCCCAAGAGCATGGAGATCCTGCCGAACAATCTCCCCGTCCAGTCCACGAGCTTCATCGGGCGCGACCACGAGATGGAGGAGATCCGCCACCTCATGGAGCGCACCTCGCTCCTCACCCTCATCGGCACGGGTGGCACCGGTAAGACCCGCCTCGCCCTCGAGGTCGGCGCGCGGTTGATCAATGATTTCTCCGGCGGCGTCTGGCTCATCGAACTCGCCCCGATCTCGGATCCCACGCGCATCGTGGAGGTGATCACGACCGCGCTCGACATACGCGAAGAGCCTGACAATCCGCCCAAGACCACGCTGATCAACTCTCTGCGCGATCGCGAAGTCCTGCTCATCCTGGATAACTGCGAGCACCTGCTGGCGGCAAGTTCCACCTTGGCTGGCGAGTTGCTGCGCAGCTGCCCGCGCTTGAAAATCCTCGCCACGAGCCGCCATTCGCTCGGCCTCGCTGGTGAGCAGACTTTTCCCGTTCCGCCGCTCGGTATGCTGGACGTCCGCATCCACGAACTGACCGGCCCCAATGTGGTGGAGACCCTCTCGCAATTCGACGCGGTGAAGCTCTTCATCGAGCGCGCCACGGCCGTCCGTCCGGACTTTCGCGTGACGAATGCTAATGCTCCAGCTCTGGCCGAAGTATGCAGCCGCCTCGACGGCATCCCGCTCGCCATCGAACTCGCCGCCGCCCGCGTTCGGGTCTTAGACATCGACCAAATCGCCGCCCGCCTGAATGACCGCTTTCGCCTGCTGCGCGGAGGTCATCGGAACAGTCTGCCCCACCAACAGACGCTCCAGGCGCTCATCGACTGGAGCCATGACCTGCTTTCCGATCAGGAGCGCGTCGTCTTTCGTCGCCTCGGGGCCTTCGTCGGCGGACGCACCCTGGCCGCACTGGAGGCCGTCTGCTCCGGCGACGGCATCGAGGATTATGAAATCCTCGACCTCATCCAGCAACTCATCGACAAGTCCCTCGTCACCGTCGAACGCGACACCATCGGCGAGCCTCGCTATACGATGATCGAGTCCGTGTGGCAGTACGCCAAGGAGAAGCTCGAAGTCTCGGGGGAGGCTGACGGCATCCGTCAGCGGCACATGGAGTATTTCCTGAAATTCGCCGAGGAAGCTGCGCCCAAGCTGGAGGGCGGCGAGCAGAAGGAATGGCTCGAGCGCGCCTTCCACGAGACGCTGAACTTCCGCGTCGCGGCAGAGTGGACGCTCAAGACTGGCCAGATCGAGGCTGGCCTGCGCTTCATCACCGCCCTGCACCGGGTCATGGAGATTCGCGGCAACACGGCCAAAGCCATGGAGATGGTTTACAAGCTTTTGGATGCCGTCACGGAGGAGAATGTCTCCCCGAAAGTGCTCGCCGCCGCCTACATTTCCGCCGGGCGCCTAGCCTGGGCCATCGATCACTATGGGGAGGCACGGCGATTCCAAAGCGAAGCACTCCGCCTGTACGACTCCATCGGCGACGAAAAGGGCTCTGCGCTGGCTGACATGCTCATGGCCTTCCTCGACCGCGGCGACAGAGACCTGGTATCCGCTGAGAGGAGATTCCATCGCGCCGTGGAGATCGGCAAACGCACCGGTACCCTATATATTCAAGCCGGCGGCGAGAGCGGCCTCGGCAGTCTCGCTTTGGATCGCGGAGACCTCGACGAAGCTCGCCGTCTGAAGGAAATCAGTATCGGTCATTACGAAACGCTCGGTGACCACTGGATCATCGGACTGCTGCTCTGGGGCCTCGCCAAGGTCGCGATGGCCCAGGGCGATCTGGACCGCAGCCGCAGCGCGCTGAATCAATGGCTCCAGATCACCCAGGACCTGGAGAATCGCTGGATCCTTCCTTATATTTACGACTGCTACGGAGAGCTCGCGCTGCTCAGCGGCAACCCCCAACGCGCGGCCCGAGTGCTCGGAGCAGCCCAAGGCATGCGCAACACCTCCGGCGCACGTTTTTCCGATGGCGAACAGGCCGAACACAACGCTCTGATGGAGCGTCTGAAGACAGCCCTGCCCGACGAATGGCAGTCTTTTTGGGAAGAGGGGTTGGGGTCGCCTTGGTCGGTGACCGATTCAGCCATGGCGTGAGCATCCTCCCCCAGCCTTTTCCCGGCTCCTTTCGACCGCGCGAGCACTGCCTATAAAATCCGCTCGCGACCTGACGCATAACGCGCTTATGATGGCGAACATGGCAGGCATGGTGGAACTGCAGAACGTCAGCAAAGTCTTTGGTAACTACACGGCTTTGCAGGAAGTCAGCTTCGAAATCCGCGAGGGGGAGTTCATGACCTTCCTCGGCCCCTCCGGGTGTGGCAAGACGACCTGTCTGCGCCTCATCAGCGGGTTTGACACACCCACCACCGGCCAAATCCTCATCGGCGGGAAGGACGTCACATTCGACCCTCCCTACCGTCGCGATGTTAACCAAGTCTTTCAAAGCTACGCCCTGTTTCCCCACCTCTCGATCTACGAGAACATCGCCTTCGGCCTGCGGATGAAAAAAGTGTCCGGCGCTGAGGTAAAACGCCGTGTCGATCGCGTCGTGGAAATGACTTCGCTCCAGGAATTCGTCTCCCGCAAGCCAGCGCAGCTTTCCGGCGGACAGCGCCAGCGCGTCGCCCTCGCCCGGGCCATCGTTTGCGAGCCCAAGGTCCTCCTCCTCGATGAGCCCCTCAGTGCCCTCGATGCCAAGCTCCGCACACAAATGCGGATCGAGTTGAAGCAGCTCCAGAAAAAGCTCGGCATCACCTTTATTTTCGTCACCCACGATCAGGAGGAGGCCCTAACCATGAGCGACCGCGTGGCGGTGCTCAGCGCAGGCCGGATCGAGCAGATTGGCACGGTGAATGAGATCTATTACCAGCCCGCCACCCGCTTCGTCGCCACCTTTATCGGCGAGACGAACATCATCGAGGCCACCGTCCTGGGCCGCTCCGCCGGGCTCGTCCGCTGTCGCTTGGAAGGCGGCTTGGAACTCGATGTGAAAGACTGCCCGCTCGCGCAGTCGGAAAAGGTGCTCCTCTCCCTCCGCCCTGAGAAAATCAGGCTCAGCCGGACGCCGCCCGCCGGGCTGAACGTCTTTCCCGGCCGCATTTCCGGCGAAGTTTTCAAAGGGGCCATCGATGACATGACCATCATCGTGCCGGGTGGCTTGGAACTCGGTGCGCTCCTGACGAACGATGGGCAGGAAGAGTTCAACTTCCATGAAGGCGAAGACGTTTTTTGCCGAATTCAGCCGGAAGACATCAACATCGTCGCTTCATAGAACCTGTTGATCCAGCGACAGATGGCAAAAGAGTGACACTTGGTGTCGGATTTTGTTCAAAAAAAATGTTTTGACTGGCTCGCTTATCGGGGCCTAAGAGGTTGGCACATAACGTGCTTAACGTTGTGCATCACATGCCCTAACCAGCATGCCAGGTCGACAGGCGCCGCCTAGCGGAGCCCGACGGCTGAACCAAAAACAAGGAGAAACCAATGAAACTAGCTACCAAAATTGTTTACGCCGTCGCAATGACAGCGATGCTTGCTACCAAGCCGCTCGTCGCTGGTGACGGAAAGACCTTCAAAGAAAAGGTCGTCATCGAAGAAGAACGCAAGTGGTGGGGCGCTGCCCTCAGCACTGGATGGGACAGCCTGTACATGTTCCGTGGCGTCAACGTCCTCCGTGGCGACGACACCTACGGTTCCGGTCTCTACTGGACTGACCTGAGCTTCACCTGGAACATCACCGACAACGACTTCTTGACGGTTGGATCCTGGGTTGCCTTCGGCACCGGTAACACCGACTACAAGGAACTCGACGTTTACACGAACTACACCCACACCTTCGGCGACCTCGCTGTGAGCTTGGGCTATATCTTCTACTACGTCTGGTCTTCCCCACTCTACTCGCACGAGTTGAATGCAAAGGTCGCGTATACGTTCAACCTCCCGGCTGGCATCACTGTCACGCCTTCGGTTGCGTACTACTTCAACCTCGGACCTGACGTCGAAAACCAGGGCATCGCCAATGTGGCGACCAGCTTCCTGCAGGCTCGTGTTGACGCTGGAATTCCTCTCTACAAGGACATCCTCTCGCTCACGCCTTGGATCGCCCTCGGCACGAACTTCGACTACAACGCGAAGGTCGAGCCCGATGGTAACACCAACTTCTTCGTTGGTACGAACAACCTCGAAATGGGTATCGGTCTGCCCATCAAGATCAACGACACGATCACCCTCTACGGCTATGGCGCATACAGCTATCAGTGGTACGGTCTCGTGGGTACCGAGCCCAGCACCTTCTGGGGCGGCGCGAAGGTCACCTTCTCGTTCTAAGATCTCAGCTTAGCTGAAACACTTCGGAACCCTCTTCACTTCGGTGGAGAGGGTTCTTTTTTTGCCCCGAAATCGAGGCGTGACTTGATCGGGGCATGGCCGATATTCGGGGACTATGGACGTGCTCCAGACGTTAAGCGTGGCTTTGGGATTGGCGGCATTAGCCGGGCTGAATCTTTACCTGACGGTCTTCGCCGCAGGGCTGTGCGTGCAGTTCGGCTGGGTCACGCTGCCTGAGCCGCTTCATCAACTTTCCGTCCTCGGCGATCCGTGGATCATCGTCATCGCGGGCATCCTCTACTTTCTGGAGTTCCTCGCGGACAAGATCCCGTGGATCGATACGGCGAACGACGCGGTCCACACCGTCATCCGTCCCCTCGGCGGCGCGATGCTGGCGGTCCTGGCACTCGGCGACGCGCACCCTACAGTCAAAGTCGTCGCGGCTTTGCTGGCTGGCGGAGTCGCTCTCACCTCTCACCTCGCCAAGTCCGGCGCACGACTCACGGCCAACGCCTCCCCCGAGCCTGTGTCGAATATCGGGTTGAGCATCGGTGAGGATGTGGTCGTCCTGGGTGGGCTGGGCCTGCTCATCTGGCATCCGATCGTCGCTCTGGGAGTCGTACTGCTCATGTTGATCGGCGCGTGGGTATTCCTGCCCATGTTGCTGCGCAGCATCAAGGCCACCACTTGGCTGGCGTGGAAAAAACTCAATGAGCCTCCTCGGGGCGTGGATGACGACAATGTGCTGCTCCGCCTGCCGGGCGCGTGCGAGCTTCTCCTGCGCCGGGCCTACGCGACGACGGAAAGCATCACACTGGCGGTGCCGTGCCTGAGTGGAGGAGGGCCGCGCATGCCGCGAAATATCTTCGGATGGCTCGTGCGGCTGGAAGGCGGGCGGACGTTTTTCATCAGCTCACGTTGGTTCGGCTCACTCGTCATCGAGATCCCCATCGCCGGGGCCGCCATCGAGCGCGATTCAAGGTTTCTGGCCGAGCGACTAAGAGTCACTCCGCTCAATGAAGCCACCTACACCTTTTTGATGGAGCGTGGAGCAGGAGCACGAGCCGACCGCGTGGCCGAAACCCTGAAAGACCGGAGAATCGTTGAGGAACCCGATATCGCCGCGCTCGGCGAGTAAGATCTGACTGGTGGACTTCGAGCGGCCCTACGCACTTCTGCTGATCCTGCCAGCCCTGGCCGCTCTCTGGCTGGGCCAGCGCCGCTCCCTGACCACATGGCCACCCCGCCAGCGACGCACAGCGATTTTACTTCGCACCGGTATCGTCACGGCCCTCATCGCGGCCCTGTCCGGACCGAGCTGGCTGGGAGAAACTACGAAAACGGCGGTCATTTTCCTCCGCGACGTTTCCGCCAGCATCACCCCGGCCAGCCGTGAGCAGGCGGGCGCCTTCATCGCCGAAAGCGTAGAACACCACACGGCGGAGTCCGGGGAGATCGACTTCGCCCGTGACATCGCAGTACTACGCCCTGTGGGCTCACCCGGACCCGCAGATTTTCTGCTAAACGTGCTAGACGACACGGCCACGAATCTCGCCGAAGCTCTTCGCTTAGCTGCCGCGCTGCTGCCCACCGATCAGGCTGGGCGGATCGTGCTGCTTTCCGACGGGGACTTCACCACTGGCGACGCCCCGGCCCGAGTCGCGCAGGAACTCATTCGTCGCGGTATCCAGGTAGACGTCGTCACCGCCCTGCCCGAAACCCGCCCCGATGCCGCGGTCACGGGGGTTCTCGTCCCGGAAGGCATCCGTGAAGGCGAGATGGTAAAAATCTCCGCCACCGTGACAGCTACGACGCCACTCCCAGCCGCGCAGATCCAACTTTTCCAAAACCACCTGCTCGTAGGCGAGACCAGCCAAGATCTCACGACTGGACCGAACGCCGTCACCTTCCCACCGATTCTCGCCGCCGGAAATATGGCTGTCTATGAGGTCGCCGTTCGCGCCACCGGCGACGTCGTGGCCGGGAACAACCGCGCGCGTCAGGCCGTCGTGCACGGCGGAGCCGCCCGCACCCTGCTCATCGACTCCACTCCAGCGGAAAGCAAAGCCTTGGTCGATGCGCTGACGAAGTCCGGTTTCGCCGGCGACCCCCGACCGCCGTCCGGTTTTCCCGCCACGCTGGCGGAACTGGAGGACTTCGACCTCGTCATTTTCAGCGATGCTCCAGCCAGCGCGTTTCGCCAGGAACAACTCCAGATGCTCGCGAGCTGGGTGAAGGATTTTGGCGGAGGCTTTCTTATGATCGGTGGCGAAGGAAGCTTCGGCGCGGGTGGCTATGCTGTCACGCCGCTCGCCACTTTGCTACCCGTCCGGATCGAGCGAGAACAGCGCGAGGAAACTCCCGTCGCCGCTGTGCTCGTGATCCTCGACCGTTCCGGCTCCATGTCCGTCCAGGTCGGTGGACGACCGAAGATGGCTTTGGCCAACGAAGGCGCGGTCATGTCACTGGACGTCCTGCAGAGCAAAGATCTCTTCGGAGCCTGGGCCGTGGACACACGCGTCCAGCAGGTCGTGCCGCTCGGGCCAGTCACGGACAAAGCCGCCGCATCCCGGAAAATCGCCGGCATCACCTCGGGCGGAGGCGGTATCTATATCTACACCTCGCTGGCCGAGGCCCTGCCGCAGATCCGCGACGCCAAGGCCAAGCTGAAGCACATCATCCTTTTCGCCGACGCCTCCGACGCCGAAGAAAAAACCTCGACGGACACCTCGGGAGCCAGCCCTGCGCCGGGCAACTCCGCGCTCGACCTCGCCTCTGCGCTGCTGGCCAGCCAGGTCACCCTCTCCGTCGTTGCGCTGGGCAGCGAAGGGGACCGCGACACGGCCTTCCTTCGCGATCTCGCCGCCAGAGGAGGCGGGCGCTTTTACCTGACCGCCGACGCTACGACCCTGCCCCGGCTCTTCACCCAGGAAACCATGCGCGCCACCCAGTCCAGTCTGCGCGAGGACGTCTTTCTGATCCAGGCGCGGGAGCCCTCGGAAATCACCGCCGGACTTCCCTGGGACCAAGCTCCCCCCCTGCTCGGCCTGAACATGTCCAGCCCCAAACCCGGCAGTGAACTCCTCCTCGAGACCAATGTGGGCGACCCGCTCCTGCTGGTGTGGCGTTACGGCCTGGGACAAAGCGCGGCTTTTCTCAGTGACGCGAAAGCTCGCTGGGCCTCCGAATGGCTCGCTTGGGACGGGTACGGAAAATTCTGGACCCAGCTTCCCCGCAAGCTCATCCGACCCGACCGCCGCCACGACCTCTCCGCCACGCTCTCCGAGGATGACCAGCGCCTCCAGGTCACTGTCAGCGCCGTGTCTGCCGAAGGCGCGTTCCGCAACGGCCTGCCGGTCACCCTAACCGTGGCGGAGCCCAACACTCCGCCGCGTACGATCCCCGCCCGCCAGACCGCCCCCGGCGAGTACCGCGCCTCACTGGAGAAACCCGTCGGCGAAAACGCCATCATCGCCGTGAGCGACGAGGCCGGTCGCCCGCTTTCCCTCGCCTGGACCCGCGACGAAGGACGCGAATATCGGCAGAACTCAGACGCCGAAGACAGCCTGCGCGAGCTCGCTGCCGCTACGGGAGGCCTCTTCCAGCCCCGGGGCGATGAAGTTTTTCGCCCCGCCTCCCGGCCAGTGCCCACCTACTTCGATCTCGCCCCGTGGCTCCTCGGGTTAGCCGTGCTTTTATGGCCGCTGGACATCTGGTGCCGCCGCCGCGAGTGGGCTTCCGCTCAGTAAGTCGGAAAAATCCCTTGCCCCTCTTTTCGTAGGGCGACTAGTTTCCCTTGATGAAAGTACTCGTTACCGGAGGCGCCGGGTTTATCGGTTCGCACATCGTACATCGTTTGCTGCGTACGGGACACACCGCCACGGTGCTTGATAATTTTAACGACTATTACGATCCCTCGATCAAACGCGCCAACGTGGCCGGATTCGACGGACAGGTCGAGGTCGTGGAAGGCGACATCTGTGATACCGATACGGTGAAGAAAGTCACCTCCGGCGCCGGCTTCGACTCGATCATTCACATCGCCGCCCGGGCGGGTGTCCGCCCTTCGCTGGAGAATCCCCGCGCCTACATCGAGACGAACATTGTAGGCACGCACAACATGCTGGAAGCCGCCAAGGCCGCCGACATCGGACAGTTTCTCTTCGCCTCCAGCTCCTCGGTTTACGGTCTGAACAAGGTCGTCCCCTTCTCGGAGGACGCACCGCTCCCGCAAACGCTGAGCCCCTATGCCGCCACGAAGCTCTCCGGTGAGCATCTCTGCGGCAACTACTCGCACCTCTACGACCTACGCGTCGCCTGTTTGCGCTTTTTCACCGTTTACGGCCCCGGTCAGCGCCCGGACCTCGCGATCCATAAGTTTTCCGACCTCATTTACCACGGCAAGCCGGTCCCGCAGTTCGGCGACGGCAGCACGCGCCGCGACTACACCTACGTGGACGACATCATCGACGGGGTCTTTGGCGCGCTGAACTACACCGGGTCGAAGTTCGATATCTTTAACCTGGGCGAAAGCGAAACCACGACGCTCTCCGAGCTCATCATCGCCCTCGAAAACGCCCTCGGCAAAAAAGCCCAGATCAACTATCTGCCCGACCAGCAGGGTGACATGCCCCTGACCTGTGCGAACATCGACAAGGCCCGCGCGCTCCTCGGTTACAATCCGAAGGTGAAAATCGCCGAGGGCATCCCGAAGTTCGTCGAATGGTATCTTTCCCGTAAATAACCATGAGCGCCGTAACGGATCTCCTCCGCGACCTCGTCCGAATCCCCAGCGTCAACCCCGAAGGCGACCCCGGCACTAATCGTCCCGGAGAGGCTGAAATCGCGCAATTCCTCGCCAGCCTCCTTGAGAAGGAAGGCGCTGCGACTGAGTTGCGGGAGGTCCTGCCCGGTCGGCCGAATATCCTCGCCCGCTTTCCGTCCGGCCAACCCGGCAAGCCCAAGCTGCTTTTCGCTCCGCACACCGACACGGTGAGTGTGGTCGGCATGACCATCGACCCGTTCTCCGGCGAGGAACGCGACGGCAAGATCTGGGGTCGTGGCGCGTCCGACACCAAAGGCACCATGGCGGCCATGCTGACGGCGATTTTCGAGATGAAGGAGCACCTCCCCAATCTCTCGCACGAAGTCTGGTTCGCCGGTCTCATGAGCGAGGAAGCTGGCCAGCACGGCTCGCGCGCGCTCGCCGAAGAGGAAAACTTTGATTTCGTCGTGGTCGGTGAGCCGACCTCGCTGGACGTCGTCTATACGCACAAAGGCTCGACTTGGTTGACCTTGAAGACCACCGGCGTGTCCGTCCATGCCTCCACGCCGGAGCGGGGCAAAAATGCCATCGAGTCCATGATGGAGGCACTGGCCTTGCTAAAGCGCGAGTTCCCTTATCTTTACGGAAATCTTAGTGATCCCGTGCTCGGCAAAACGACGATGAACATCGGCACCATCCACGGTGGCAGCAAGATCAACATCGTGCCCGATCATTGCCAGGCCGAGGTGGACATCCGCACCCTGCCCGGACAAGAAATCGAGACGCTCGTGGAGTTGCTCCAGCAGAATATCCCCGGTCTCGAAATTTCCATGAAAGGCTCTAAGCCTCTCTACACGTATCCGGCTCATCCCCTGATCGTTCACCTCCAGGATTGTGGCGCCAAACTCGTCGGAGCGCCGTGGTTCTGCGATGCCGCGCCATTCTCGGAAAAGGGCGTCGCCGCCATCGCCATCGGCCCGGGCAGCATCGCGCAGGCGCACACCTGCGATGAATGGATCAACATTGCCGACCTCGAAGAAGGTGTCACTTTCTTCAAAAACTTTCTCCAAAAGCTAATTCTTAAATGAGCGAAAAAACCGCGATCACACCCACTCGTCAGCAGGACTTTCCTGAGTGGTATCAACAAGTCATCAAAGCCGCCGACCTCGCCGAGAACTCGGAAGTGCGCGGCTGCATGGTGATCAAACCCTGGGGCTACGCCCTCTGGGAGCGTATGCAAAGCGTGCTGGACCGGAAGTTTAAGGACACCGGCCACAAGAACGCTTACTTCCCGCTGTTCATCCCACTTAGCTATCTCGAAAAAGAAGCCGCCCACGTCGAGGGCTTCGCCAAGGAGTGCGCGGTCGTCACGCATCACCGCCTCGAAGCTAAGGATGGCAAGCTCGTCCCCGCCGGCCAGCTCACCGAGCCGCTCGTGGTTCGCCCGACTTCTGAGACCATCATCGGCGCGGCCTATGCCCGCTGGGTGAAGTCCTACCGCGATCTCCCGATCCTGCTGAACCAATGGGCCAACGTCGTCCGCTGGGAGATGCGCCCGCGTTTGTTCCTGCGCACAGCGGAGTTCCTCTGGCAGGAAGGCCATACCG
>Ga0247822_10002827_pt1 | contig 11189 bp, 7 predicted proteins | sample 13C_Cellulose_Da_FD_192423 | JGI IMG/M metagenome (GOLD analysis project Ga0247822, IMG submission 192423) | Soil microbial communities from agricultural site in Penn Yan, New York, United States - 13C_Cellulose_Day30 | ecosystem: Environmental > Terrestrial > Soil > Agricultural land | place... | reverse complement strand
GCCCCGGGTCGCCGGACGATCCGTTCAGGTACACGGTCAGCGACCGATACCAGTCGGCCAGCTCCGGCAGCGGCAGCACGGCGCGGATCACGTCGATGCGCGGGTCGTCGTACGTCTCGACGCCCGGCGACCCGGGGCTGATCTTCACCCGCAGCCGCACGTCCGGCTCCCGCGGGAAGGCCCGTCGAAAGAGATCGATCAGCCACTGCGCGTTCTTCCGCAGCCCGCCGGCGCTGAGCGCGCCCGCCGTGCCGAACGTGCAGACCTCCGGGGCCGGGCCGGTGGGGTGGTACACCAGCGGATCGTACCCCAGCGGCGCGACCGCCATCGGCACCGTCACCCCGGACGCGCGGAAGCACTCGACCTGCCAGCGGCTCGGGACGATGACCACGCCGGCCCGGTTCAGGTGCGGCACCGTCGCCGGGTCGAGCCGGTCACACTCCCACATGGTGTAAACCGCCGAGAGCCGGTCCGGGTAAAACCGGGCGATCAGGAACGGCGGGCCGAGGATGAGCTGACGGTCGTCCGGGTCGCGCGGCTTCGCTGGACGGAGCAGCCCCGCCGGGACCAGGTCCGTGCGGACCCCGGCGCCCGAGTGCATGAACAGGTCCGCGCCCGCCGACGGCAGTCCCTTGAGCATCCAGAACGCGACGTGGTCGTACCCGCCGACCCCGCGAACGTCGGCCGCCAGGATCAACCGCCGGCCCTTCTCCTTCGGGGCCTTGCCGACCCGCGCCCGGTCCAGCAGCGGCCGGTCGTCGATCGGGTACGCCAGCACCGGGTCCAGCACCGGCCGGCGGTCCTCCGGCACGCCGGCGAGCGCCCAGCCGGCGAGCGACTTCGCGTCGAGGTCGGCCGGGACCGCGTCCGACAGCCCGCGCAGCCTCGTCAGCCAGACCGCGTTGCCCCCGGCGCCGGCCGGGGCGGTGTTGATCACGTCGTACACGCGGCCGCCGACGGCCGCGGCGTCCGGGTCGCGTTTCAGCGCCGCGGCGAAGTGGTACAGGGCGTGTTCGGACAGTTCCAGCCCCGGCGGCAGCACGACGACGTGTTCGCACTCGGCCTTCGCCAGCACCCTGGCGAAGGCGGCCGGCCGGCCCATCCAGCCGGGTACTCGTGCTCCCACCACGCGCGGGTCGGGGCCGACGATCCCGTCCAGGTGCGGTGCCAGTTCCGCCGGCCCCGCGGCGGCGACGAGCAGTTGCCAGTGCGGGTAGATCTGCCGGCGGACCGAGTGGGCGGACGTACGGGCGGCGTCCATCCGCCCGGGGTCCACCGGCAAGAGTACCGCCAGCGGCGGCGGGTCGGGCATGGCGTCCACCGCCATGCGGACGCGCTCGGCCTCGTCGGCCGGCAGCGCGTGCCGCCGGGACCAGCCGCCGTCCACCTCGCCGACCGCGATCGCCCCGAGCTGCATCACCCGGGCGTCGGTCAGCCCCTTGTACAGTTTCGTGCCGAACTCCCGCAGCCGGCCGCGAAGCAACAGCTTGCCGCCGCGGACCACAGCCGGCCCGAAGCAGTGGTAGGCGCGGGTCAGCCGCACCTTGGCCTTCACCGCGCGGGCCAGGGCGGCGGCGTTGGCCAGCCGGCGGACCGCGAACTGCTCCAGTGTCAGGGTGCCCTCGGCGTGCCAGACGTCCAGCCGGACGCCAGCCGCCGGGCGGGTCAGCCGGAGCATGAACGCCTCGCCGAACCCGCGGCTCCAGGCGAACGCCTCGCGGCCGACCGGCCGGGGGTTGGCGTCGCCGGGGTCGAAGGTCAGCTCCAGCCGTTTGCGGAGGGTGAACCGGTCGGCCGACCGGGCGGCGAGCCGGACCTCGTACCAGCCGGGTTCGAGCCGGATCGCGGCGGTCAGCCGGACGTGCGGCGCGGCGACGGCCCACTTGTCAGGGCCGGCCGGATCGAGCCCCGGCCCGGGCGTCAGGTCATCAGCGGTGACGGACCAGGCGGAATCGGTGCGGAGGGCCGGTGTGGCGGGCATGGGCGGCGCTCCTTGCCGCGGTGGTCACGTCCGTGTGCGGTCGGGTGGGCTAGGGTCGGAAATCGCGGGGTGAGCTGTCAATCCCAAAGGAGCCGCGACCGCCAGGGAGCGGCTTGTGTAGTACAGCATCCAGTCCAAAATGGTGGGTTGGGAGGGCGAGGCTCCTGCCGAGCCGAGGCAGCCCAGACTCGGCAGGAGCCTCGCCCTCCCAAAAACCAGCCCACCAATTCAGCCGGGACGGTCTAGTAGGGTGGGTCAAGCGAGTCTTCGAGCGGCGACCCACCCTACACAACAAAAGTCACGCCGGCTACGCAGAGGCAGGCACCGCCGCCAGCTCCCCGTCCGACCGGCGGCTCGGCCGCAGCCGCGGCGGGTACATCACCAACCCCTGCACCACGATGATGAGCATGGCGATGTACAGCATCGTGAAGAACACCTCCGGCAGCGCCTGCCCGCCCGGACCGGTCGGGAACATGATGCTGTGTACGATCCGGCCCATGAACGTCTCGCTGCCGTCGAACTTCTGGCCGGCTAACTCGCGGAGCTGGTGTTCCCACTTCGTCAGCGGGCATTGCCAGCCCATCACCGCTTCCAGGGCGACGATGCCGATCGCCAGCAGGTGCGTCAGCCGGAACCAGCGGTTGCGGCCCCACTGCCACTGGAACGCACTGGCGACGATGATCGCCAGTTGCCCGACGAGGACGTACCCGACGTACATCAGGTGAACGAAGACCATCAGGTCGGCCAGGTAGCCGTACATCGCGCCGCCTCGCTGCGAGCGTGAGGGTTCCGACGAGTTGCCCGTCTCTACTTATTCGATCCCGGGGCGGCCCGCTTTATTCCGCCGGAAACGCCGACGGCCCACCCGTTCTGACGGGTGGGCCGTCGGGTACTGTCACACACCGCGTTACCGGACGACGTACTCGAATCGCTCGCGGAACTTGTCGGGGGTCGTCTTCACGACGGCCGCCAGCTTGCCGAGTTGGCCGGGGTCGGCAAAGTCATCTGGTTCCAGCCGGGTCATGTACTGGCGGGCGCACTCGTAAGTCACACTCTTCGTGTCCACGACCCGCGGCCGCATCCGCTGGGTGGCCGGGTTAATCATGTCCTCGAACCGCAGCGGCAGGAGTTGCCCGCCGACCACGCTGACGATCGCCCCGAATTCCCCGGCCCCCGGCGACAGCAGGAACTTGACCGCCCCGTACCCCAGGTCGCGGGTGTACTCGGCGTCGAACGGGATCGGGTCGGCGCACCGCAGCTCGTAGCCGAGGTCCTTGTCGATCATGGTGACCTTCAGCCCCAGCGGGTCCAGCCGGCCCGCGATCCGCTCGCGGACGATCCGCCCGAACTCGATCTCACCCAGCCGCAGGTGCCCGTGCGGGTCGCGCTCGATCTTGCCGTACCGCCGCAGTTCCTGTTCGCCCAGCGCGTCGAGCAGCCCCTTCTCGCCGATGCACTCGATCAGCCCCTCGGCCAGGATCGCGGTGCCGTACCCCTTCCCCTCCTGCTTGCGCTTGATCATGGCCCCGATGACGATGTCGCAGAGCTGGTCCAGCCCCAGCGACGCCTTGCCGCCAAACTCTTCCGGGATGAGGGTCAGGGTGGCGGCCGACGCCTTGCCGATGCCCAGCGCCAGGTGGCCGGCCGCCCGGCCCATGCTGACGACGATATACCACCGGCCGGTGGTGCGGGCGTCCTCGTGCAGGCTGCGGGCGAGCTGCACCCCCAGGTGCCGGGCCGTCTCGAATCCGAACGTCGGAACGCCGGGGGCCAGCGGCAGGTCGTTGTCGATGGTCTTCGGGACGTGGGCCACCTTGATCGCCCCGCCGGCCTGCTTGTACACCTGACACCCGGAGAACGCGGTGTCGTCGCCGCCGATCGTGACCAGGTAGCCGATGCCGAGCTTCTTGAACGAGTCGAGCACCCGCTGCATGTCGGCCGGGTCCTTGGCCGGGTTGACGCGCGCGGTGCCCAGGAAGGAGCCGCCGCGGTTGTACCACGGTCCGGCCTCGGCGGCGGTCAGCCGGCGGACCTTGCCGGTGTCGCCGCTGACCAGGTGCTTGAACCCGTCCGGCACGCCGTAGACCTCGAACCCGCGGTGCTCGGCCTCGATGGTCACGGCACTGATGACCCCGTTAATACCCGGGGCCGGCCCGCCGCCGACGAGGATCGCCAGCCTGCCGCGGGGGGAAACGTCTGCCATGATCACTGCCTTCAACGATGAGAGTTCCGTGAAGCCCGGGGAGTGGGGAGAGGCCCGGGCCGTCCGGGTCAGGATCGGACCCGGTGCGGGCATTTTCAAGGGGCCGAGTTGGGGTGGTATAATGCGCCGAGCGTAATGTCCGACGGGAGTGGCCCAGATGCAACCGCCGATCCTGATTCTACCCACCTCCGGGAACGGATATGTGGCCGGTGATGTCCGCGGCGTGACTGCCGAGGGCGTTACCCCTGAGCTGGCGGTGTCTAATCTCCGTGCGGAAGCCGACCGGCAACATGCAGCGAGGTTGAACGCTATGACCATCGTCCCGCCGGCGGGAGAACACCCGATCTTGAGGTGGGCCGGGATGTGGAAGGATCACCCCTTGATCGAGGAGTGGAAGAAGGCAGTCGAGGATTATCGCACTCAGATTGACAACGACCCGAGCCGATGACCCGAGATGCCGGTCTATCTCCTCGACACGGACGTCCTCACTCATCTCGCCCAAGGCCACGCAGAGGTGTGTCTTCGTGTCGCAGCAGCCCAGCCAGGTGAGGTCCAGACGACCGCCATCAGTTTGGAGGAGCAGTTGAGCGGCTGGTACTCGTTCCTCCGAACGACCAAACGACCGGATCAGATCGAGCTGGCATACGCTGAGTTGATCCGTACCACGCTCTTCCTCGCCTCCCTACCCTTGGTCAACTTCACGGTGCAGGCTATCGCCCGGTACGAGTCCCTGCTCAAGCAGAAGCTCAACGTCCGCAAGAACGACCTGCGCATCGCTGCCATTGCGCTGGAAGGCGGGGCGGTCGTCGTCACCCGCAACGTCCGCGATTTCGGTCGCGTCCCGAACCTCGTAGTCGAGGACTGGACCCAGCCCGCCACCCCGTGACCGTCTGCCACTCAAACGCCTTCCCCTTGCCAAGCCCGTCGCACTCGCTTAACTGGTTAGGTATTCCCGCCTCGTGCGACCGTCGCGCCTGCCGTACCCCCAGGACGGGCACCTGAATGATCGTCGTCGAGCACCTGACCAAGTACTACGGCGAATACCCCGCGGTCCGGGATGTCAGCTTCGAGGTCCCCCGGGGCCGGGTGGTCGGGTTCCTCGGCCCCAACGGGGCCGGCAAGTCCACCACCATGCGCATCCTGGCCGGGTTCCTCACCGCCACCGGCGGCCGCGCCCGGATCGCCGGCCACGACGTCTTCGCCGACCCGATCGCCGTCCGCCGCAACATCGGCTACATGCCCGAGAGCTGCCCGCTGTACCCCGAACTGCGGGTCAACGAGTACCTCAAGTTCCGGGCTGGGCTCAAGGGCCTAGGCTGGTCGGCCCGCCGCAAGCGGATCGACTATGTCATCGAGCGCTGCTGGCTGACCGACGTCCGCCGGCAACTCGTCGGGACGCTGTCGAAGGGCTACCGCCAGCGGGTCGGGCTGGCCGACGCGCTGCTGGCCGACCCGCCGGTGCTGATCCTCGACGAGCCGACCGCGGGGCTCGACCCGACGCAGATCCGCGAGACCCGCAAGCTGATCCGCGAACTGGGCACCCAGCACACGATGCTGCTCTCGACGCACATCCTCTCCGAGGTGGAGATGACCTGCGACTCGGTCGTGGTCATCTACCAGGGGCGGGTGGTCGAGGACGGCACCCTGGCCGACGTCCGCCAGAAGCACAAGAACCAGAGCCTCGAAGAGATCTTCGTGCGGCTCACGGGGCAAGAGGGAATCTAAGCAGTTGGCAGCGGCAGTCGGCAGGAGGCAGTGAAAACAACTGGCCTTACTGACTGCCTCCTGCTGACTGCCTCCTGCCGACTGCCGCTGCCAACTGGTGACTGTCATGCGACCCCTCTTCAGCCTGATCCGCCGAGAATTCGCGGCGTACTTCCTGTCACCGGTGGCGTACGTCACGCTCGCGGTGTTCCTGCTCGTCACCGGGCACCTGTTCTACCTGACGATGACCGCCCTGACCGAGACCGGGCCGCGCGGCATCGAGTACCCGATGCAGGGGCTGCTCGGCGACGAGAAGTTCTGGCTGGTGTTCCTGTTCATCCCGCCGCTGTTGACGATGCGGCTTTTGGCCGAGGAGCGCGGCACCGGCACGCTGGAGATGCTGCTCACCGCCCCGATCCGCGACTGGCAGGTGGTGGCCGGTAAGTACATCGGTGCGATCCTGTTTTACATCGTGCTGTGGCTGCCGACGCTGCTGTACGTTCCGGTCCTGGTGAACCTGGACTGGGCCACCGGGCAGCCGCGGATCGACCCGTGGCCGGTGGTCACGTCGTACCTGGGCGTGTTCCTGGCCGGGGCGATGTTCCTGGCGATCGGACTGTTCGTGTCGAGCCTGGTCCGCAGCCAGCTCGTTGCGGCAATGGTTTCGCTGGTGGTAAGCCTGGTCTTCGTGGTGGCGGCGTTCTGGCGGCCGGAGCTGGACGCCAACTCGGTGTGGGCGAAGCTGGTCGCCTACGTCAGCGTGCCGGAGCACTTCCGCCGCGACTTCACCCGCGGGCTGATCGACACCCGGCACCTGGTGCTGTACCTGAGCGTCACCGCGTTCTGCCTGTTCCTGACGGTGCGCTCCCTGGAGGCGCGGCGGCTTCGCGCGTGATGGGTCCGAGGACTTCGTGAGATGGCAACCGATACCGCTCCCCGACGCGCCGACGTGCGCCAGCGCACCACCCTCGGCAACCGGTTCCGGTTCCTGGTCCGGGTGCTGGGGATGACCGGCCTGCTGGCCGCCCCGGTCGGCTTCGTGCTGGCCGGCGACGCCCTGCCCGCGGCCCCGACGGACTGGACCAGCGCCGCCGAGCTGTCCACGCTCCGCGACCAACTCGTCAGCCTGTGCAAGGGCGAGTCGGGGACACAGGCCCAGGCCGGCGCGATCGCGCTCGTGGCCGGGGCCGCGGCGGTCCTGCTGTGGTTCGTCGTCGAGCTGCTCGGCGGGCTGTTCCTGGCCACCGGCCGCAAGACGGTCGTCGGCACCAACACCGCCTTGCAGGTGGCCCTCGCCGCTGCCCTGCTGGTGATCGTCAACGCCGTGTCGTTCGGCACCCACTGGCGGTTCGACCTGACCCGCGACCAGCAGTTCACCTTCCCACAACAGTTGATCGACGAGCTGCGCACCCTGCGGGCCGACAGCCCGACGACGATCGTCGTGCTGCACCTGCACGCCACCGCGGGTTCCCTCTCGGACAAGTCAGACCCCTACGGCAAGGCGTACGGCAAGGCGGCCGAGCGGAAGGTGATCGAGAAGGTCAACGACCTGGTGGACCAACTCCGGGAGTTCGGCCCGCGGTTCAACGTGGTGGTCCTCGACGCGGAGGACGACCGGTTCGAGCGGCAGGTTCGGGAACTGACGCGCACCCGTCCGGGGCTGGCCGAGGCGGTTCGCACCGCCCCGGAGGACAGCATCTTCTTCTACGCGGACGAGAAGGTCCGCCGGGTGCCGCGGACCGAGGCCGACCGCCTCGCCGACGGGCCGAGCCGGCCCGCCACGGCCGCGGACCCCGACGACGCGGCGCGGGCGCTGGTCTACCCCGGCGCGATCACCCGGATGAGCTTCTCCGATTTCTACCAGCTCGACATGACCAGCTCCAAGGAGCCGACGGCCCAGGAGCGCGAGGAGATCGCGGCGGTCGCCGGCGGCGCCGCGTTCGCCCCCGGCGTGCGCGGGTCGGGCAACCTGGTCCTCCTTCCCCGGGGCAAGGAGGCGTTCGTCAAGAAAGTACTCGCCCTCGAAGAGCGCAAGCCGCGAGTCGCGCTCGCCGTCATCCACCCGGCCCTGACCAGTCGGGAGGAGAACGACATGATCACCGCCGCCGGGCTGCGCTCGACCCTGGAGGCGAACGGGTTCGAGGTGGTGGACTTGATCCTCAAGAAGGGCTGGAACCGGCGCGGGGAGCCGACCGCGGCCGCGTACACCTACGAGGAGAGCGAACTCGACCGCGCCGAGGCCCGGTACAACCTGCTCACCCTGCTGGTCGCCGACCGCGAGGCCGCCGTCCGGCTCCTGACCGACGCCCGGGCCGGGGCCGAGAAGGCGCTGGCCGCCGCGGGCGCTGCCGCCACCGACGCCGAAAAGGCCGGGCACCTCGCCGAGGCGGTCCGGGCGCTCCAGCGGGTCGTCCGGGGGCGGATCACGACCGAGGACCAGGTCCGGGCGGTCGCGGCCAGCCTGGGCGAGCCGATCGACGCGTTCGGTCAGGAACTCGCCGACTACACCCGGAAGGCGACCGAGGCCGGCGACCGCTACCGCGACCTGCTCCGCAACGAGCGGGCGGTCGAGAATCGCCGCGTCACCGACGTTCGCGAGAAGTTCGGGCAGACCGTGGCCGACTGCGACCTCCTGATCGTCCCCCGGTTGACGGTGCTCAACCTCGCCCGCGGCCAGGTCATCCCGCCGTCGCTGTTCGACCTGTCGAAGGAACAGGCCGAGGTGGTCAAGGAGTTCATCAAGGGCGGCAAGCCGGTGTTGTTCGCGCTCGGGCCGACCAACGTGGACCAGCGCGGCCCGGCCGGCGACGACGTGGAACGGCTGCTCCCGCAACTCGGGATCATCCCCGGTGGGCAGACGGTCATCACCGACGCCGAGGCCCAGTCGATGGCCGAGGGGCAGAACGAGGGGTTGTCCGGGGCGGTCGTCGTGCCGCCGGTGGTCTTCGACACGCCCCGGAAGGACGGCCAGGGGCCCAACCCGGTGGCCGAGGCGTTCCGCGTCACCTCCCGGGCGGTGGACCGCAAGCTCGACCTGCGCGGCAGCGGGTTCCGGCCGATCTACGTCGCCCCGGCCGCGGCCAGCCGGCTGCCTTACGCGGCCGAGATCATGCACGCTGGCAAGGAGTACTGGAACGAGAGCCGGCCGGTCCCGGAGGACGACACGGTCCCGAAGTTCGACCCGGCCCGGCCGGACGACCCGAAGAAGGGGACGCGCGACGAGGAGCGCCGCGGCCCGTTCCCGGTCGGGGTGGCGGTCGAAACACCGGTGCCGGCCGACTGGTTTGAACCGACCAGCCTGCCGTCCCACGCCCAGCCGACGGCGGCGGCTGTGGGGGTCGCGGCCGCGTACCCGAACGCTCCGCGCGGGCTGGCGGCGGGGTATCCGGCGGCCGCGCTGGCGCTCCGCCTGGACGGCGGGTTGCTCGCCGCGGGGCTGACCCTCGCCGCCCAGAAGGTCGAGCGGCCGACGGTCCGGGTCGTGGCGCTGGGCCACGGCGGGCTGTTCACCGGCTCGCAGCTCGACCCGGCACAACAGACGCTCCTTCTGCACACCCTGAACTGGCAGCTTCACCGCGACGACCGGTTGCCGGCCGACGTGCCCGACGACAAGAAGTGGCGCTACCCGCGGGCCGACCTGTCGGGGCGGGAGTTCTTCGCCTGGCGGTGGCTGACGTTCGCGGGGCTGCCGCTGCTGACCGCGTACGTCGGGTTAATTGCATTGATGGTCCGTAAGGTCCGCTGATCCGGCGAGCCCGGAGCGTCAGCGAGGGGAGGGGGTGAACACTCCCCTCGCTGACGCTCGGGGCTCGCCGGCAAACCCACACAACCTCACCACCCCCATGCGCTGGCTCATCACCTTCGTGCTGCTCGTGCTGGTCCTCGCCGGCGGCGTCTGGCTCGCCGCCGGGGACCGGGTCCGCACCACCCTCGGCCTCCCGAAACCCGGCCCGACCGCCGCGCCCGCCGAGTCGTTCGCGCTGGTGGACCAGTACCTCCGGCCGGACCGGCTCCGCGGGCTGAAGGTCACGGCCCCCGGTCAGACGACCCTCACCCTGACGCGCGCCACCGACGGCTCCTGGTCGCAGCCCGGCAACTGGCCGCTGCGCGACGCCGAAGTCGCGGCGCTGGTCAACACGTTGACCGGCCTGCGGTCGCGGTTCGCCGCCGTCCCGCTCGGCCCCGACCTGGCCGCCTATGGGCTGGACCGGCCCGAATCGCGCGTCGAGGTCGCGGCCGAGGTGGCGACCGACTCTGGCACGAAGGTGGTGACGCTGCGGTTCGGCCGCACGCAGGCCGCGGACGGCGGGCCGGAGTTCGCTCGCCCGACCTACCTGCGTGTCGAGGACCGGCCGGAGGTCGTCCGCCTCGGGCCGGACGTCTTCCCGGTGCTCAGCCGCTCGCCCCAGGCGTACCGCCGCCGCCAGCTCATCACCGACGAGGAGCGGGTCAAGCTGACCGGCGAGACACCCGACCCGACCCGGCCGACACCGCCGACCGCCGGCCGGGTGCCGCTGCTGGGTGATGCGTTCGCGTCCGTCCGGGTCGAGCGGACCGATGGCGCGAGCTACACCCTGACCCGCACCGCGAAGACCCCGGAGCCGCGCCGCGACCCGGACCGCCCGTCCGCCGAGCCGGCCGTCGCCGCCGACCGGCTCGCCGCCGCGTGGGTACTCGAAACGGAAGTGACCGGCAAAGACGGCAAGCCGGTGAAGGTCCGGGACCGGGCCGACCCCGCCAAGCTGCGAGCGATCCTCACCGCGGTGCCGGACCTGTGGGTCGAGTCGTTCGTCCCGTCCGGCACGGCGACCGGCCTCGACAAGCCGGAGCGGACGATCACCGTCACCCGCGCCGACAGCAGGCCGATCACGGTGCTGATCGGGGGCGTCTCGCGGTCGGTGTCGAAGACCGAGCCGGCCCCGCCGCCGATGCTCCCCGGGGCGCCGCCGCAGCCGCCGCGGACCACCACCGAGGAGTACCGGTACGCGAGGCTCAAGGACAACGACCTCGTCTTCGAGCTGCGGACCGACAAGCTCGCCGACCTGTTCGCCGACCCGCAGGAGCTGCGCGACCCGACGCTGGCCCGGTTCGAGACGAACGAGGTGACCGAGTTGACCGTCGCGGTGAAGGGCCAGCCGGCTGTCAAGATCACCCGCAAGAAGGGCAACAAGGACGCCGAGAAGGACGAGGACCGTCAGGACCGCTGGTACGTCGGCGACCTGCTGGCCGAGGCGTCGAAGGCGACGGAGTTGCTCGACCAGCTCGGCCGGCTGGAGGCCCGCGGCCAGGAGAGCCGCATCG
>Ga0247822_10002826_pt1 | contig 11190 bp, 3 predicted proteins | sample 13C_Cellulose_Da_FD_192423 | JGI IMG/M metagenome (GOLD analysis project Ga0247822, IMG submission 192423) | Soil microbial communities from agricultural site in Penn Yan, New York, United States - 13C_Cellulose_Day30 | ecosystem: Environmental > Terrestrial > Soil > Agricultural land | place... | reverse complement strand
GCTCCAAGGACGGCGGCGGGGGAAAGTCGCAAACGCATGTGGGAAGCTCCTCGGGTCGGACGGGCGGGTCAGTCGGTGAACACCTCGCCGCCGTCCTTGGAGCCCATCGCCCGCCAGCTCACCAGCGGGATCGAGTTGGTCACGAACCGGACGCTGCCGTCGCACATCGTCACGTTCACCCCGCCGCTGTGGGCGCTGGACGCGGTGGTGGCGATCCGGCCCGGCGGGTACATGCATGACCGGGAGTTCGGCGGGCCGACGTGGAAGTACGCGGTCGTCGAGTGGTAGCCCCGCGTCCACGGCGCGCCGACGTCCGACACCCGCTGGAACGACAGGTTGGTCGGGTCGATCGCGGCGCACTGCGCGACCGCCTCGTCCGGCGTGTTCGGGTAGGTGCCCGGCTGGAACGTGTCGGTCGCGGTCGAGACGCCGTTGTTGAAGTCCCCCTTCAGGTGCTCGCTGAACGCGGCTGTGTTGCTGGTCCCGTCTGGGATGCCGGGCAGCGTCACCGTCTTGACCGGCACGAACGGTCCGTTCGGGGCCGGCATCCCGAAGTTCGGGTTGCCGGAGGTGGTGGACGGCTGGCCGTGCAGGATGCCGCTGCCCTGGTTGGACCGGTAGTTGTTTCCGGCCCACCCGGCCGGCACCTGCGTGACCGGGTCCGACGGGCAGAGGAACGTCTTGATCGTGGCCGCGCGGGCGACGTCGTTGGACATGTCGTCCCACTCCATCATCATGTTCATGGTCTTGCAGACATTGTCCTGCTCGATGTACGGCAGCAGGAAGACGTGGACGGACATCTCCATGGCGTCCCGACCGGGGGGCAACTTGCCGTTGGCGTCGTGGTAGTTGTGGGCGGCCAGCGACAGTTGCTTGAGGTTGTTCTGGCACTGCATCCGGGCGGCGGCCTCGCGGACCTTCTGGACCGCGGGGAGCAACAGGCCGATCAGGATCGCAATGATCGCGATCACCACGAGCAGCTCGATCAGCGTAAACCCGACACGCTTCGCGGACATGTGTGAAGACTCCAAAACGAATGAAGACAGATGGAACGACCAGGCGCAAACGAGTACGGGCGCGGACGCGCGGTCGGCGCGACACCGACGAACCCGGCATGGTGTGTAGCGACGTCCAGGTGCCCCGTGACCGGATCAGCGCGGACCGGTCACAATGTGACAGGACCGCGACCGGACGGAGCGGGATCCGGTGTTAGTACTGCGTCATGGCTGGATTGACGGGTGCCGTGCCCACGGCTTTGCGTGGGCACGTCCGGAGTTCCCCATGCCCACGGCTTGGCGTGGGCATGGCACCCGACGATCAACGACTGACGGAGTACCAGATCGTGACGAGGGGATCAGACGCGCGGCGGGTGAAAGATGGCGGTCGCCGCACGGCGAGGGGACAGGATCGGCTCGGTACATTCCCACTCCCCGCCCGCCGGTGCCGGCGGGAGGAGGGCGGACAGGATCGCGTCGTGAGGGGAAACCGTGGTCGGAGCCGGCGGCGGGGTCGGCATCGGCGCCGGCGGCGCCTCCCGACAACCGGGACCGCTACAGGGCTTCTGGTGCGGCGCGGTCGTGCCGGTGTCAGTAGCCGTCTGGCCGGGTGTCAGGATGTGGACGTAGTCGCCGCAGCTTGCCGACGCCGATGGCGGATCGCCAGCGAACAATAGCCCGCCCAGGGCCAGGGCGGCCCACATCGCGAGGCGGGTTGTTCGGCTGCGGATCATGAGGCCATCGCGCATAGACGGGAGCAATCGTCAGAGTGATACCCGACTTTCGCAACGCTCGCAAGCGAAAAAACGGCACCAACCCGTTATCCTGTCGGACGTGCCCGAGACCCCGACTCCCGTATCGACGGTGCCCCTCATGCGATTCCGCCCCGGCGTGATCCCGCTCGTCTGGCTGGCCGTCGCGGTCCCGACCGCCCGCGGCCAGGCCCCCGACCCGTACCAGCCCGCCGTGGAGCGGCTGCAAGCCCTCGTCGAGCGTGAGGTCGCCGACAAGCGGTTCCCCGCGCTGTCGGTCGCGCTGATCGACGACCAGCGGGTCGTCTGGGCGAAGGGGTTCGGTCACCAGGACCGCGCCGGCCAGGTGCCGGCCACCGCCGAGACGGTTTACCGCGTCGGGTCGGTGTCGAAGCTGTTCACCGACGTCGCAGTGATGCAGCTCGTCGAGCAGGGGAAGATCGACCTCGACGCCCCGGTGACGACGTACCTGCCTGACTTCAAGCCGGTCAACACGTTCGACGACAAACCGATCACCCTGCGGCACCTGATGGCGCACCGCTCGGGGCTGATCCGCGAGCCGCCGGTCGGTAACTACTTCGACCCAACCCTTCCGACCCTGGCGCAGACCGTCGCGAGCCTCAACGGGATTGACCTCGTCTACCCGCCGGGGAAGAAGATCAAGTACTCCAACGCGGCCATCGCCGTTGTCGGGTACGCCCTGGAGAAGACGCGAAGCGAGAAGTTCGAGACGTACCTGAAGAAGCAAGTCCTCGACCCGCTCGGGATGGCGTCCAGCTCGTTCGAGCCGACGCCGGCGGTCCAGAAGCACCTCGCCGACGCGGTGATGTGGACGTACCACGGCCGCGAGTTCCCGGCACCGACGTTCGAGCTGGGCATGGCCCCGGCCGGGTCGATGTACTCCACCGTGCTGGACCTGGCGAGATTCGCTTCCTGCCTGTTCGCCGGCGGCAAGCCGCTGCTGAAGCCGGAGACGCTCGCCGAGATGTTCCGCCCGCAGTTCGCCGGGCCGGACGCGAAGACCGGGTTCGGCATCGGGTTCGCCCTCGGCGAGCTGGACGGCAAGAAGAAGATCGGCCACGGCGGGGCGATCTACGGGTTCGCCACGCAGCTCTCGGCGCTGCCGTCCGAGAAGCTCGGCGTCGTGGTGATCGCGTCCCGGGACGTGGCCAACGCGGTCGTGAGCCGGCTCGCCGACGACGCCCTGCGGCTGATGCTGGCGGCGAAGCACGGCAAGCCGCTGCCGACGGTCGAGACGCCGAAGTCGCTGCCGGCGGAACGGGCGCTGGCGCTCGCCGGCCGGTGGCGCGGCGGGGACCGGTGGTTCGACCTGACCGAGTCGGCCGGCCGGCTCTGGCTCATGCCCGACCGCGGCAACGAGCGGGCCGAGTTGCGAGCCCGCGGAGATGACCTCGTCACCGACGACGCGACGGACGTCGGCCAGGTGGTCAAGGTCCAGGGCGACAAGCTCAAGCTCGGCGACATCGTCTACGAGAAGGAGCCGGACCGCGGCCCGCCGGCGGCCCCGCCGGCGAAGTGGCTCGGGCTGATCGGCGAGTACGGCTGGGACCACAACACTCTGTACGTCCTCGAACGCAACGGCCAACTGCACACTCTCATCGAGTGGACCTGCCTGTACCCGCTGAAGGAGGAGTCCGAGAACGTGTACGCATTCCCGGACTACGGCCTGTACCACGGCGAGAAGCTGGTCTTCACCCGCGACCAGGCCGGGCGGGCGACGAAGGTCGAGGCGGCGAAGGTCGTCTTCGACCGCCGCAAGGTGGACGGCGAGAACGGCGAGACGTTCCGCATCGAGCCGCAGCGGCCGATCGCCGAGCTGCGCAAGGAGGCCCTCGCCGCGAGCCCGCCGAAGGAGGCCGGCCCGTTCCGCGAGCCGGAGCTGGTGGACCTGGCGACGGTGGACCCGACCATCAAGTTCGACATCCGGTACGCGACGGACAACAACTTCCTGAGTACCCCGTTCTACACGACCGCGAAGGCATTCATGCAGAAGCCTGCGGCCGCGGCGCTAGGCCGGGTCCACAAGAAGCTGGCCGACCGCGGCTACGGGCTGTTGATCTTCGACGCCTACCGGCCATGGCACGTCACGAGGATGTTCTGGGACGCGACGCCGGAGAAGTTCCGCGGGTTCGTGGCCGACCCGTCGAAGGGGTCGCGGCACAACCGCGGCTGCGCGGTGGACCTGGGGCTGTACGACCTGAAAACGGGCAAGCCGGTCGAGGTGGTGGCCGGGTTCGACGAGTTCTCCGACCGGGCGTTCCCGGACTACCTCGGCGGCACCTCCCGGCAGCGCTGGCACCGCGACCTCTTGCGGCAGGCGATGGAGGCCGAGGGGTTCGCCGTCTACGAGGCGGAGTGGTGGCACTTCGACTACCAGGACTGGCGGAAGTACCCGATCCTCAACAAGCGGTTCGAGGAGCTGGGTGGGAAGTGACCGGCCATCGCGATCAGAGGCGTCGGCCAGCCACCAATACGGCGAGCGGGGGGCGTAAGCCCCCCGAGTTCTTCCGCGGTCAGGCGGCTTCGCGAACGATCGGGGCGCGGGGTGGGCGGGTGGCGACTGGGCGCGGAAGCACTCGGGGGACTCACGTCCCCCGCTCGCTTTGTTGAACGTTTGGGAAGCGCACCGGGGCTACCGCCCCAGCGGGGCCGCGGCCTTCGGCGGCGTCAGCAGGCCCAGCAACTCGGCGAACACGACCGGCTTGACGAGGTGATGGTCGAAGCCGGCCTGCCGGGCTTGCTCCCGGTCCTCGTCGCGGCCGTACCCGGTCACCGCCACCAGGGACACGCCGGCCAGGTGGGGGTCATCCCGCAGCCGGCGGGCCACTTCGTAGCCGGTCAACCCGGGCAGCCCGATGTCCAGCACCACCACGTGCGGGCGGAAGTCCGCCGCAGCCGCCAGCGCGCCCGGCCCGTCGTGGGCCACCCGGGTGTCGTGACCGGCCAGCCGCACCAGCGCCGCCAGGCTGTCCGCCCCATCGACATTGTCGTCTACGAGCAGGACCCGCAAACCGGCACCCACAGTGGGCCGGCCGGCCGACTGGATCGGAACAACCGGCGGCGGCCCGGCCAGTAGCGGCAGCCGGACCACGAACTCGCTGCCCTTGCCCGGCCCCTCGCTGTGCGCCTCGACCGTGCCGCCGTGCTTGGCGACCAGCCGCTTGACCAGCGTCAGCCCGATCCCCAGACCGCCCTGGGCGCGGTCCAGCGACCGGTCCACCTGGGTGAACAGATCGAACACCGCCCCGAGCATCTCCGCCGGGATGCCGACTCCCGTGTCCCGCACCTGGACCACCGCCTCGCCGCCCTGCCGGGTCAGCGTCAGGATGACCCGCCCCCCCTCCTCGGTGTACTTGGCCGCGTTGTTGAGCAGGTTGGTCAGCACCTGCGTCATCCGAGCCGGGTCGCCGTTGACCCACACCGGCTCGGGCGGGACGTGGACCTCCAGCCTGTGGTTAGCCTGCTCGATCACCGGCCGGCTCGCCTCGACCGCGTGCTGGACCACCACCGCCAGGTCGGTCGGCTCGGGCTTGAGCGCGATCTTGCCGCGGGTGATCCGGGAGACGTCCAGCAGGTCGTCTACCAGCCGCACCAGGTGCGACAACTGGCGGTCGATGACCTCGCGGGCCCAGCGGACCTGCGGCTGGTCGAGACCGGAGAGGCGCAGCACCTCGGCGGCGTTGCGGATGGGAGCCAGAGGATTGCGCAGCTCGTGGGCGAGCATCGACAGGAACTCGTTCTTCTGCCGGTCGGCCCGCTCCACGTCCTTGTACAGCCGGGCGTTGTCCAGCGCGATGCCGGCCCGGCCGGCGAGGTCCTCGGCCAGGGCGAACTCGGACGCATCATGCCGCCGGCCGGACGGTCCCAGCGCCAGAGTCAGTACGCCCAGGGTGCGGCCGCGGGCCCGCAGCGGCAGGACGACCGCCGACCGCACCCGGTCAGCCGCAGGAGCCGGGTAGGCGATGTCGAGGTCGTCCAGCCGCTCCGGCTGGCCGCCGGCCAGGGCCCGCTCGACCGCGTCGCGCAGCGCGTCGCGCGGCCCGTCCGGGCCGGCCAGCCGCAGGGTGCGCGGCTCCCGCCCGACCGGGTCGGCCCAGGCCAGCTCGGTCCGCCACGACTGGCCCGGCTCGCCGGCCAGCGTCACCCCGGCGAGGTCCGCCAGGAACGGCACCGCCTGCCGGGCCAGGGTCCGCGCCGTGGTGTCCGGGTCGAGGGAGTCGGCAAGTGCCCGGCTGACTTCGGCCAGGAAGTTCGACCGCCGGGTCGCCTCCTCGGCGGCGGCCCGCTTGGTCCGCTCCTCGGCCAGGGCGACCCGCTCCTCGGCCTGCCGGCGGACCTGCTGGGTCATCCGGTACAGTTCCACGAACACCCGCACCTTGGCCCGCAGGATCTCGGGGACGACCGGCGTGAGGATGAAGTCCACCGCCCCGTGGGCGTACCCCTCGGCCAGCCGAACCTCGTCGGCGAACGCGGTCAGGAAGATGATCGGGGTATGCTGCGACCGCCGCCGCTTGCGGATCAGAGCGGCCGTCTCGAACCCGTCCATCCCCGGCAACTGAACGTCGAGCAGCACGACCGCGAAGTCGTTCTTCAGAACCAAGCCCAGCGCCTCTTCCCCGGACCGGGCGGTGATCAGGTTCTGCCCGAGTTCCTCCAGAATGGTCCGATAGACCAGCAGCTTCTCCGGCAGGTCATCCACCACCAGGATGTTGATCTTGTCTTGGTCCATAGTCCCTGGTCCATAGTCCCTGGTCCCTGGTCCGTAGTCCATGGCCCATTACATGGACTATGGACTACGGACCAGGGACTATGGACCAACTTACCGGTGCAGCCATGCCCGCAGTACCGCCAGCAGTTGCTCCGGGTCCACGGGCTTCGACAGGTAATCCCACGCCCCGGCCTCGATGCACTTCTCCCGGTCCCCCTTCATCGCCTTGGCCGTCACCGCCACGATCGGCAGGTTCTTCAGGCGCGGGATCTTGCGGATCTCCCGCATCGTCTCCATGCCGTCCATCTCGGGCATCATGATGTCCATCAGGACGATCTCGACCCCGGAGTCCTCTTGAAGGATACGGATCGCGTCCCGGCCGTTGTCGGCCGACGCGATCACCATGTCATGTTCCTCCAGCACCGCCGAGAGGGCGAAGATGTTCCGCATGTCGTCGTCCACGACCAGCACCTTTCGCCCAGCCAGCAGCTTGTCGGTCCGCTCCAGCTCCAGCAACTGCTGTCGTTGCGGCTCGGGGAGCCGGGCCAGCGGTCGGTGCAGGAAGAAGGTCGCGGCGTCCAGCAGTACGTCCGGGGTGTGGGCCCGGCGGACGGTACAGGTGTCGGCCAGCCGCCGCAGCGACCCGTCGGAATCGCCGGACTCGCCGTCGGCGTAGAGGATCACCGGCAGCCGGGTCTGCACCCCGTCGGCCGCCGGGGCGGCCGGCAGCCTATCGGTCAAATCGCCGGCCGTCGGCCCGAGGATGACGCAGTCGGCCGGCGTGTCCGCCAGCGCGGCTGCTGCCGCCGCCCCGTCCGCGACGGCCGCGACCTCCACGTCCGGGGCGGCCAGCCGGGACCGGACCTGCTCCCGCCGGGCCGGGTCCGGATCGACCACCAACAGCCGCCGGGTCGGCCGGTCGAGGTAGCCGAGCAGGTGGCCGAGCATCCCGTCGAGCACGTCCTTGCTGGGGATCGGCTTGGCCACGAACGCCAGCGCGCCGGACGCCAGCGCCTGGTCCCGGGCATCGTCGGTGGAGATGACGCAGACCGGGACGTGCCGGGTGGTCGGGTCCTTCTTGAGCCGATCCAGCACCCGCCAGCCGTCGATGTCCGGCAGGTGGATGTCGAGCGTCAGGGCGTCCGGGCTGTATTCGCGGGCCAGGGTCAGGGCGGCCGCGCCGTGCGACGTGACCAGCCCCTTGAACCCCTTCTCGCGGGCGGCGTCGAGCAGGAACCGGGCGAACCCGGTGTCGTTCTCGACGATCAGCAGGATGCGGTCGCCGGGGCGGACCTCGTCGCGGTCGTCCCCGCACTCATTGACCAGCATGGCCGGCGTCGGCTCCGGGGCCGGGACCGGTTCGACCGGGTGCCCGTTGCGCTCGGCCCGGGTGGCCTGTGGGGCCGGGACCACCGCCGAGCCGTCCGCGGGTGCCGGCTTGGGCCGCCGCGGGGTGTAGGTGGCCGGCAGGTACAGCACGAACGTACTGCCCTGGCCGGGGCTGGACGAGAGGCGGATCTCCCCGCCCAACAGCCGCGCCAGCTCGCGGCTGATGGCCAGCCCCAGCCCGGTGCCGCCGTACTTGCGGCTGGTCGAGCCGTCCGCCTGGGTGAACGGCTCGAAGATGATCCGCTGCTTGTCCGTCGGGATGCCGATCCCGGTGTCATTGACCGCGAACGCCAGAATCTCCGGGGCGCGGTTGAGATCCTCGTTGTCCGAGCTCCACCCGCCCGCGGCCGGCTCCACCGACAGCGTCACCTGCCCCTGGTGGGTGAACTTGAACGCGTTGGAGAGCAGGTTCTTGATGATCTGCTGGAGCCGCTTGGAGTCGGTGTGCATTGACTTCGGCAACTGCGGGTCGAACCGGATTTGGAAGCCCAGGTTCTTGGAGTCGGCGACGTGCCGGAACGTCCGCTCGACGTACCCGCTCAGGTCGCCCAGCCGCAGCTCGCCGGCGTCCACCGCCACCGTCCCGGACTCGATCTTCGACAGGTCGAGGATGTCGTTAATCAGCATCAGAAGGTCGTGGCCCGACGAGTGGATCGTCTTGGCGAACTCGAGCTGCCGGGGGTTCAGGTTCTTGTCGGCGTTCTTCGAGAGCTGGTCGGACAGGATCAGCAGGCTGTTGAGCGGCGTCCGCAACTCGTGGCTCATGTTGGCCAGGAACTCGGACTTGTACTTGCTGGTCAGCGCCAGTTGCTTGGCCTTCTCCTCGAGCAACTGGCGGGACTGTTCGACCTCGAAGTTCTTCCGCTCGACCTCCTGGTTCTGCTGGGCCAGCGACTGCGACTTCTCCTGCAACTCCTCGTTGGTCTTCTGCAACTCCTCCTGGCGGGTCTGCAGCTCGTCGGCCAGGGCGGTGGACTTCTTCAAGAGCCCCTCGGTCCGCATATTGGCCTCGATCGTGTTGAGCACGATCCCGATCGACTCGGTGAGCTGCTCCAGGAACGCCTGGTGGCTGGGGTTGAACCCGCTCATGGAGGCCAGCTCCAGCACCCCGCGGACCGACCCCTCGAAGACCAGCGGCAGGACCAGCACGCTCCGCGGCGAGGCCGACCCCAGGCCGGAGGCGATCTTGATGTAGTCCGACGGCAGCTGGTCCAGCAGCACTTTCTGCTTTTCCAGGGCGCACTGCCCTACTAGCCCCTGGCCCAGGGCGATCCGCTTGCCGGCCTCCTCCCGGCCCTCGGACGCGTAGCTGGCCAGCAGGGTCAACTGCGGCGTCTCGGCCTCGCCGTCGAGGACATAGAACTCGGCGTGCTGGGCCGACACCACCGGGCAGAGTTCCGACAGCACCATCCGCCCGACGTTGGTCAGGTCGCGCTGCCCCTGGAGCATCCGGCTGAACCGGGCCAGGTTGGTCTTCAGCCAGTCCTGCTCGGTGTTCTTGCGGGTGGTGTCGCGGAGGTTGCGGATCATCTCGTTGATGGTGCTCGACAGGGCGGCCACCTCGCCCTGGGCCTCGACCGCGATGGCCCGGGTCAAGTCCCCCTGCGTCACCGCGGTGGCCACCTCGGCGATGGCCCGCACCTGGTTGGTCAGGTTCGCCGCGAGCTGGTTGACGTTCTCGGTCAGCGCCTTCCAGGTCCCGGCCGCCCCGGGCACCTTGGCCTGCCCGCCGAGTTCCCCCTCGACGCCCACCTTGCGGGCCACCGTCGTCACCTGGTCGGCGAACGTCGCCAGCGTGTCGATCATCTCGTTGATCGTCTCGGCCAGCTCGGCGATTTCCCCCTTGGCCTCCACCGTCAGCTTCCGCACCAGGTCGCCGTTGGCGACGGCCGTCACCACCTTCGCGATGCCGCGCACCTGGGCCGTCAAGTTCGCCGCCATGCTGTTGACGGAGTCGGTGAGGTCCTTCCACGTCCCGGACACGCCCTTGACATCCGCCTGGCCGCCGAGCTTGCCCTCGGTGCCCACCTCGCGGGCCACCCGCGTCACCTCGGAGGCGAACGACCGCAACTGGTCCACCATCGTGTTGACGGTGTCCTTCAGCTCCAGAATCTCACCCTTCACGTCCACCGTGATCTTGCGCGACAGGTCGCCGGCCGCCACCGCCTTGGTCACGTCCGCGATGTTCCGCACCTGACCGGTCAGGTTCCCCGCCATGAAGTTCACCGAGTCCGTCAGGTCCTTCCAGGTGCCGGCCACCCCGCGGACGTCGGCCTGGCCGCCGAGCCGCCCCTCGGTGCCCACCTCGCGGGCCACCCGCGTCACCTCGGACGCGAACGACCGGAGCTGGTCCACCATCGTGTTGACGGTATTCTTCAGCTCCAGAATTTCACCGCGGACGTCCACGGTGATCTTCTTGGACAGGTCGCCGTTGGCGACGGCGGTCGTCACCTCGGCGATGTTCCGCACCTGGCCGGTCAGGTTGCCGGCCATGCCGTTCACCGAGTCCGTCAGGTCCTTCCACGTCCCGGCGACGCCCTTGACGTCCGCCTGGCCGCCGAGCTTGCCCTCGGTGCCGACCTCGCGGGCCACCCGCGTCACCTCGTCGGCGAAGCTCGAAAGCTGGTCCACCATCGTGTTAATCACGTTCTTGATCTGAAGAATCTCGCCGCGGACGTCCACGGTGATCTTCTGCGTCAGGTCGCCCATCGCGATGGCGGTGGACACCTTCGACACGTCTCGCAACTGCACCGTCAGGTTCGCGGCCATGCTGTTGACGGAGTCGGTGAGGTCCTTCCACGTCCCGGCGACGCCCTTGACGTCGGCCTGGCCGCCGAGCTTGCCCTCGGTGCCCACCTCACGGGCCACCCGCGTCACCTCGACAGCGAAGCTGGAAAGCTGGTCCACCATCGTGTTGACGGTGTTCTTCAACTCCAGGATCTCGCCGCGGACGTCCACCGTCACCTTCTTGGACAGGTCGCCGGTGGCGACGGCGGTCGTCACCTCGGCGATGTTGCGCACCTGCGCCGTCAGGTTGCCGGCCATGAAGTTCACGCTGTCCGTCAGGTTCGCCCACACCCCGGCGACGCCCGGCACGTCGGCCTGGCCGCCGAGCTTGCCTTCCGTCCCCACCTCGCGGGCCACGCGCGTCACCTCGGCGGCGAAGCTGGAAAGCTGGTCCACCATCGTGTTGACGGTGTTCTTCAGCTCCAGAATCTCCCCCTTCACGTCCACCGTGATCTTGCGCGACAGGTCGCCGGCCGCCACCGCCTTGGTCACGTCCGCGATGTTCCGCACCTGACCGGTCAGGTTCCCCGCCATGAAG
>Ga0247822_10002825_pt1 | contig 11198 bp, 13 predicted proteins | sample 13C_Cellulose_Da_FD_192423 | JGI IMG/M metagenome (GOLD analysis project Ga0247822, IMG submission 192423) | Soil microbial communities from agricultural site in Penn Yan, New York, United States - 13C_Cellulose_Day30 | ecosystem: Environmental > Terrestrial > Soil > Agricultural land | place... | reverse complement strand
CCATGAAACAATTGGCTGAATTCTCACTGGCTCGCAGCTTTTAACTGCCCTTAACTCGCTCGGGGCACCAGCGCCAATCTCGAGCGGCAGCGTTTGTTGCTTCCGCCATCCAACTGGACAACTGAGCTACAGCGGTTAGAATGGCGCACTTTTGCGCTGGCGTAACCGGCACTCAATGATCACTAGCAGAGACAATTCCATGACCATCTTTGAACCGCAAAGCTCCTACAGCCTTGAAGAGTTGATCAAATGCGGCAACGGCCAGTTGTTTGGCCCAGGCAATGCGCAGCTGCCCATTAACAATATGCTTATGCTGGATCGTATCGTGCACATCAGTCAGACCGGCGGTGAGTTCGGCAAAGGCGAAATAGTGGCCGAATTGGACATCAATCCAGACCTCTGGTTTTTTAACTGCCACTTCGCAGGCGATCCAGTAATGCCCGGCTGCTTAGGTTTAGATGCCATGTGGCAACTGGTTGGCTTTTTCCTTGGATGGAAAGGTAACCCCGGCCGCGGCCGCGCACTCGGCTGTGGCGAAGTTAAGTTCACTGGCGAGATCCTTCCCACCGCGAAAAAAGTTACCTATCACATCAATTTAAAGCGCGTGATCGAGCGCAAACTGATCATGGGTATCGCTGATGGCCGCGTATCCTGCGATGGCAAAGATATTTATTTCGCCTCAGATTTGCGCGTTGGATTATTCCAAAAAAATGATGGTGTCTAACCAAGTATCCAAAAATAACGATAAGGGCGGCACCTGACTGCTTGTGGCATAATGCTCGTCCTTTTAACCATAAGATTAAATACGCCAGACGCAAACCTGTGATTCAGGCGCTGTAACTACAAAGAGGTAGCCTATGAAACGCGTTGTTGTTACCGGTATGGGAATTGTGTCCTGCCTGGGCAATGATAAAGATGCGGTGTTAGATGCATTGCGCGCTGGCCGTTCCGGTATCAAATTCCAGGAAGCTTACAAAGAAAAAGGCTTCCGCAGCCATGTTGCCGGCTCTGTTGATATCAACCTGTCCGAGTTGATCGACCGCAAAATCCTGCGTTTTATGGGCGATGCTGCGGCTTACGCCTATCTCTCCATGCAACAAGCGATTGCCGATTCTGGCTTGAGTGAAGAACAAGTCTCCAATGAGCGCACCGGCATCATCATGGGTTCTGGCGGTGCGTCATCAATGAATCTGGTGGAAGCCGCCGATATCCTGCGCGAAAAAGGCCTGAAGCGTGTCGGTCCTTATCGCGTAACGCAAACCATGGGCAGCACCACTTCTGCGTGCCTGGCGACTCCGTTCAAAATCAAAGGCGTCAACTACTCGATTTCCTCTGCCTGTGCAACCAGCGCCCACTGTATTGGTGTAGCCCTGGAGCAAATCCAGCTAGGCAAACAAGACGTAGTATTTGCCGGTGGCGGCGAAGAAGAGCACTGGACCCTGACCGCACTGTTTGATGCGATGGGCGCACTCTCCACCAAATACAATGAAACCCCCGGCCAGGCATCGCGCGCTTATGATGCCAACCGCGACGGCTTTGTCATCGCAGGTGGCGGCGGCTGTCTGGTGATTGAAGAATACGAACACGCCAAGGCGCGCGGCGCGAAAATTTACGCCGAAATCGTCGGTTACGGCGCAACTTCCGATGGCTACGACATGGTCGCCCCATCAGGCGAAGGTGCTACACGCTGTATGAAACAAGCACTGGCAACAGTGGATGGCGAGATCGACTATATCAACTCCCACGGTACCTCTACCCCCGTAGGCGACTTGGCCGAGCTTAAAGCGATCAAAGCAACCTTTGGCGATAAGATTCCCGCCATCAGCTCCACCAAGTCACTCTCTGGCCACAGCCTGGGCGCCACTGGAGTGCAAGAGGCAATTTACAGCCTGCTGATGATGGAAAATGACTTTATCTGCGCCTCTGCCAATATCGAAACCCTCGACCCTGAAGCGGAAGGCATGCCGATTGTGCTCAAGCGTCAGGATGGCGTGAAATTGAATCGTGTCATGTCCAACAGTTTCGGCTTCGGCGGCACTAACGCGACTCTGGTTTTCCAGCGCGTTTAACCGTATCAAGCGATAAAAAAACCGCGAGCTGCCCAGCACCTCGCGGTTTTTTATTACCCAGACTTTATCCCCGAGCCATCAAGGTTATTACGCCGGCTTAACCCGCTCGCGGTTGTGCAACCACTGCTTCACCAATGGCAACAGGCTGGGACGCCAGGAGCGAGCCTGGATACCGAAACAATCGCGCGCCCGACGGCAACCAAGGATGGCACTGAGCGGCTCATCGACAGGTTCAGTATCAATCAGGCTCAGGCTAGGCTCAGCAGTAAGTAGTTGCTGCTGGATAAGAAGCTGCAGCAGTTGTTCGGCAAACTCGTCCTCTGTACAGGCATCGCTGCTGCAATAATGCATAACGCCCCAGTTGTCGGCGCTGCAGTAGATTTGCTTGCCCATTGCCACAGCGACCCGCGCAGCATCGGAAAGCGACGTGGGTGCGCCGCGCAAACGGCGGTTGACGCTAACTGAAGCGCCCGCCAAAAATGCCCCTAGCAAGCGGCTCAGCAAATTATCCCCATAGGCGCCAATCACCCAACTCAAGCGCAAAATAATATGCTTGGGCAACCGCTCTGCAATTAATCGCTCTGCTTCCACAAAGGCGCGACCGGTATCACCCAATGGTGCAACTGCATCTTTTTCACTGTGGGTACCTTTGCCGTCACCGCCAAAAACGCTGTAGCTGGACAGATGAATTAGCGGGATTTGTCGCTCGGCGCAGGCCTGCGCAAGCTGGTCTGCGGTATTAATCAATAGTGCCTGTTTACCGGGCAGGAAGGCTGCATCCCAACCGCGACAATTGATGATCAAATCCGGCTGGTGCTTGTGCAAATAGGCCGGCAGGCCTTGGGGGTCAGACCAATCCAGTTCAGCGGCATCAGGCGTCAACAACTTGAAGGGCTCGCGCTCCAACTCGTGCTCCAGCGCCTTGCCCAACGGAGAAATTACATCGGTTAACAATAACTTGAATGACATTGCGATCTGCATACCCGTAAAATTTTCCTGCATATTAGCAGCAGAACCCGCTGCCACTGCAAGGGTAATTCGAGCGCGAAAGCCTTATACTGCGCGCCCTTTTTTGAATCTATACCAGCGCCATTGACGGAATCGCACCAGCCATGAGCCAACCCCCGCTTAGCATTCATCTCGATCTTGCCGTTATCGGTGGCGGTATTGCCGGACTCTGGCTGGCCAATCGCGCCAAAAGCGCGGGCTATAGCATCGCACTGTTCGAGAGCAAGGCGCTTGGCAGCGACCAAACACTGGCCTCGCAGGGCATGATTCACGGCGGCATGAAATACACCCTCGCCGGCGCGCTAACCGGCGCATCCGAAGCCATCGCTGACATGCCCAAACACTGGCGCAACTGCCTGTGCGGCGAAGGCGATGTTAATTTGCGCCACACACGCATCCTTAGCGACCACTTCTTTATGTGGTCTGGCGATGATTTGGGCAGCAAACTCACCAGTTTCCTCGCCAGCAAAATTACCCGCGGCCGGGTCGAGCCGGTACATGAAGATCGCCGCCCGCCACTGCTGCGCAACAAAGATTTTGCCGGCAGCCTGTATCGGCTGGAAGACATAGTGATCGACGCACCCAGTCTGGTAGCCAATCTCGCTCATAACATTGAGGGCAACTGCTTCCAGATCGACTGGTCGAAGGCCAGATTACACAAAAGCGCAGACGGGATTGTGAGCCTCAAAGTCGAGATGCCGGACCAGACAATTGAGATCCATGCACAGCGGTTTATCTTTACTGCCGGCAAAGGCAATGCCGGGCTATTGCAGCAACTGGGGCTGGACAGCCCGGCGATGCAGTTGCGTCCGCTGCAGCAAGTAATGGTGAAACACCAGCACCCGTTTGATTTTTACGGCCACTGCCTCGGGCGCGAAACCACACCACGCCTGACAATTTCCAGCCATCGCCTGCCCGACGGCAACCACGTATGGTATTTAGGCGGGAGCCTCGCCGAAAAAGGTGCACAAATGGCTTCCGCCGAGCTGATTGCACAAGCCCAGCGGGAACTGGCGGAACTAATCCCCTGGGTCAATCTCGATGGTGCCGACTGGGCGACACTTGCCGTTGAGCGGGCCGAGCCTCTGCAGCCCAATTTTGCCCGCCCTGATAATGCCTTTATCGCCCCGGCCGCAGGCGCTGCCAACCTGCTGGTCGGCTGGCCGACCAAGTTGACACTGGCGCCCAATCTCGCCAACCAGGCGCTGGAATTGCTGGCTGATGCGGGAATTACCCCATCCACCAATAACATTCATTTGCACAACTATTTCGCTTACGCTGAAATCGCCAAAACACCGTGGGAACAAGCATTCCCACCGGCCATGAGCACAGAAGAGGCTCTGGCATTGCGCTTTCGCGAAGCACGCGATGATGAGGACAACAACTGATGATGCCGCGTAAACGTCTCGGCCGTACGGATATAGACATCAGCACCTTTGGCTTGGGTACCGTTAAATTTGGCCGCACCCAGAGCCTCAAATACCCACAGCCATTTACCCTTCCCGGTGATGAGCAGCTGCGCGAACTGCTCGCCTGCGCGCGCGACATGGGCGTCAACTATCTCGATACCGCGCCCTCCTACGGCTATAGCGAGGAGCGATTGGGCGATTTGCTGCGCAAAGAGCGCAAAGACTGGGTGATCTCCACCAAAGTGGGTGAAGAGTTTGAGACCAGCAAGTTTTCCGATGACGGCATATCGCGCTTCGACTTCAGCGCCAAACACGCACGCATGAGTGTGGAGCGTTCGCTGCGCCGCCTGCGTACAGACTATCTCGATCTGGTAATGATCCACTCGGATGGCAATGATCTGGAGATCCTGCATAACAGCGGCGCCCTGCAAACCCTGCAGCAACTCAAGCAAGAAGGCTGGATTCGCGCATTGGGCATCTCCAGCAAAACCCTGGAGGGAGGGTTGCTAGCCGCGGAAGTCTGCGACGCAGTGATGCTGATGTATCATGCGAATTACACCGATGAAGCACCGGTCATCGCAAAATCTGCGCAACATGGCACAGCCGTACTGCTAAAAAAGGTTCTCGCCAGCGGTCATATCTGCCATGATGCGCCTCCCGACCTGGCCACAACTCAACATATTGACGGCCAATATGTCGAACATCAGGAAGATCAAGACCCCATCCAGCGCGCGCTCAACTTTGCCTACGCGCCTTCCGGGGTCACCAGTGCTGTCATCGGCACCGTCAATTTGCAACATTTGCGCGCTAACCTAATAAAAGCATTGCGTGCACAAAATATGGCGTAAGATTCTACAGAGTAAACTATGAGCAGTTGGTTAGACACGGTTAATTGGAACAGCGATGGACTGGTTCCCGCTATTGCGCAAGATGCTAAAACCGGCCGCATCCTGATGATGGCCTGGATGAATCGCGAATCCCTCCAACTCTCGGCCGAGCGCGGTGAAGCGGTCTACTGGTCGCGCTCGCGCAACAAGCTTTGGCACAAAGGCGAAAGCTCCGGCCACATTCAGAAACTCCATGAAATCCGTCTCGATTGCGACGAAGATGTGGTAGTCCTGCAGGTGGAACAACTCGGCGGCATAGCCTGTCATACCGGCAGGGAGTCCTGCTTTTATCGGGTATTAAAAGATGGCGAATGGCAAATCGTTGAGCCGGTATTAAAAGATCCCGCAGACATTTACCATCAACATTAAGCACCACAATTACCGGGCACCACTAACAACGAGCAGTTCATGAGTGACGATATTCTCCGCCAACTAACGGATATTCTCGAAGCGCGCAAAAATAATGCAGGCGCAGAGACCTCCTATGTTGCCAGCCTGCATCAGAAAGGGCTGAATAAGATTTTGGAAAAAGTTGGTGAGGAATGCACCGAAACCATCTTGGCTGCGAAGGATGCACAAACCAGTGGCGACAATTCCGACCTTATCTATGAGACCGCTGATTTGTGGTTTCACAGCCTGGTCATGTTGTCGCACCTCGGCGAAAACGCCGATGCAGTATTGAACGAACTCGCGCGCCGCTTTAACGTCTCGGGTCATGACGAAAAAGCGGCACGCACACCGAAATAACTACCACTACTTATTTTTTGTGAGGAAATCATCATGGGTATCAGCGGCATCAGCATCTGGCAACTCCTTATCATTTTGGCCATCGTGGTCATGCTCTTCGGCACCAAGCGCCTTAAAACCTTGGGTAGCGATTTAGGCAGCATGATCAAAGGCTTCAAAAGTTCGATGAACACTGAAGAAGGCAAGAAAGACGAAGACGACGTGCAAAAGACGATTGATCAAAAAAGCACTACCGCCGCACCTGCCAGCGACAAAGTTGACCAAAACAACACCAAGGTTTAAGCCGTGTTTGATATTGGTTTTACTGAGCTATTGGTCTGTTTGGTAGTTGCACTGGTGGTGATCGGCCCCGAGCAACTGCCTGCCACTGTGCGCACCGTCGGCTTGTGGATTGGCCGCCTGAAACGCAGCTTGCGCGATACCCGTCAGGAAATTGAGCGGCAAATAGGCGCGGACGATATTCGTCGCCAGCTGCACAATGAAGAAGTGATGCAAAATCTGGAAGAAGCACGCCTGCGGATTGAAAAAACCATGCGCGAAGCAGAAGAAGCTGCCAATCTCAACGCGGCGCAACAAGCGCCCAGCGCGAAAGATTACGGCCCGCCGGATGAGCTGCCCAACCACGCCCATGAAGCCGAAGCAGTAGTACCCGCTACCAGCTCATCGACCACAGCCAATCAGCCAGCAACTCAGCCAACTACCACTGCCCAGCCGCAATCCGGTACAGGTCACTAAGTATTTCATGAACGATTCCACCAAAGATAAAGAGCAGCCACTGGTACATCACCTGATCGAGTTGCGCACCCGCTTACTGCATATTGTGTATTTTTTGTTGGCGGTATTTATCTGCCTGTTTCCGTTTGCGACTGAGATTTACGGCATCGTTTCTGCACCGCTACAAGCAGTTTTACCGGCCGGTACGAGCATGATCGCCACCGACGTAATCTCGCCGTTTTTAACACCACTCAAGCTGACCTTCTATCTGGCATTGTTTCTGGCAGTGCCGTTTATCCTGTTCCAGATTTGGTCGTTTATCGCCCCAGGTCTCTACAAGCATGAGCAGCAATTGGCCGCACCTTTGCTGATCTCCAGCGTATTGTTGTTTTTTGCCGGTATGGCCTTCGCCTACTTTCTTGTATTACCCATGCTATTTAATTTCACCATGGGCATTGAGCTGGAAGGCGTGAGCACCATGACCGACATCACCAAGTACCTGGACTTGGTGCTGCAAATGTTTTTTGCGTTTGGCTTTGCCTTTGAGATCCCGATTGCCACCATACTGCTTATCCACTCTGGCATAGTGACTCCGGAAAGCCTGGTCGCCAGCCGTCGCTACATTATTGTTGGCTGCTTTGTGGTGGGAATGCTGCTCACCCCGCCCGATGTTTTCTCGCAGACGCTGCTGGCAGTACCCATGTGGATGTTGTTTGAATCCGGTTTGTTTTTTGGCCGATTGCTCAAAAAACGCAGTGAAGCGCGCGACGAGTCAGAGCAAGACGACACCCATGATGGCGAAGAAAATACGCAAAAATAGCTGCTCTGCATCTTTAATAAGGGCTCAATAAAAAAACGGCTCGCCCTCTTACCAAGGCGGGCCGTTTTTTATGTTGCTAGGGATTAACCCCCTAAACGCTGTTAGCCAGCGCCTCCTGTAAAACAGCCTTGTTCTGTTCAAATCGCTTCCAGCCCAGCTCATGGAAGTAGAAGGCGACTGTGTTGATTGCCGGCTCCACCAGCGCCATAGTGCCGCCAATAACCACGTTTCCGGTCAAGGCATAGCCTACCGAGAAGGCTACGGTGAAGTGAACTGCTGCGAATGTTGCTGTTTTTGCCATGATGAAATTCTCCCTCGTCTGGATCAATGTGGTCGACTGATTAGCTCTATCGCTGTCAGCCCATGTGCCCATACTAGACAAGGGATAATCATTATCAAAGAAAATTGACTGAATGAATTTAATAGCCAATAACTATTAAATTCTCAATGAATACATCACCACTGCGAGAACGGGTGACGAGAGAGATTGGAGTTGAAATAACGTTCATCGCTGGTTACCTCCTCCCCCAACCACTCCGGTAGCGCAAAAACAGTATCTTCAGTGGGCAACTCGATCTCAGCCACGACCAGCCCCAGGTTTTCACCCAGAAACTCATCGACCTCCCAGACAAAGCCCTCATGCAAGATCTTGCGGCGATTTTTTTCAATCAACGGCTGCTCGCACAAAGCCAGTAACTCGCGGGCATCCCACACCGGGATGGGATACTCAAACTCAGCGCGAGTCGCTCCAACTGATTGTCCTTTGACAGTGAGAAACGCCTCATTGCCAGCGATACGCACCCGCACCGTGCGCGCTTTATCGCGGTTCAAATAACCTTGCGAAAAGTACACCGCAGGAGCAGCGCGCCATTCATCGCCCAGCACTAAAAATTTACGTTCGATTTCAATTCCCATCATTCATTCCCGTGAAAAAGCAGTGATAAAGAACTGCTTTTATAGTGTTGGAAAACCAAGCCTAGCCCATGTGCTGATGCAGCTCAAATACGGTTTTTTGCCTCAATCCACTGCCCCATATATTGGGTACTTTTATGTGCGTGATGGCGAAGCATTTGCCCGATAAAATTATGGTGGCGCTCGCGTTGGATATTATCTGCCAGTTGAAATAACCGCTCCGACAACGCCTGTACATAATCTTCGCGATAAAAATAATTGCGCAACAGAGTAAAACCCTGTCGCTGCTTTTGTTGCCACAAATTTTCATCCTGATAATGCGCAATGGCCTCGGCGACAAACTCTGCTGCACAATCTTTTACTGCCCCATTCCATGCCAAACCGCCACTCATGGATTCAGCACCAATGCTGGTAGTGATCGATGGTGTACCGCAGCGCATTGCATCAATTAATTTACCTTTAATGCCTGCACCAAAACGCAAGGGTGCAAGACACACACGCGCCGATTGCATAACCTGCTGCGCATCTTCAGCCCAACCTTTGATATGAAAACCCTCTTTTGCATTGTGCAGCTGCGTTGCTTTCGGTGGTGGATAAGCACCATAAATATGTAATTCAGCTGGCGGCATGCCGATGCTGGCAAGCTGTGTGCGAATCATTGGCCAGAGCTGATGTTTAAGCCAGAGCACCGAATCCCAATTGGGTTCGTGGCGAAAATTGCCGATAGCAATAAAATGTTGGCGACTGGAAAAATCCGGCAGGGATGCAGGATCCATTTCCTGCTGCGACAGGAATGGGCAATAAAACAATAATTGAGCAGGAACTGAAAAATAACGCTGCAACAATTCCATTTCAAATTCGGAAATCATCAATGACAGATCGCAGCGAAACATCGCGGCAACTTCACGTAGCGCCATATCCTGCTCGCACATCTGCTGGTACAACTCATCTGCATTAGCAGTAACAGGAGCAACCGATTGTTTTTCTTTCTCTGAAGCCAGTATTTTTTGCGCAGCTTTTAATAGCTGCTGACGCGCATGGCGCAGACTGTGAAAATCCTCCGTATCGAGCACACGCAACGCAGCAGGAGATGCATTTTCAACACGCCAACCAAATTGCTCTTCCGTAAAAAAACGGTCGAACAATACCAGTGATGGTTGCAGTTCACGCACAAAGTCATCAAAACTACTGCAATTCAATGCAATCGATTTTTCGCTCACACCCAGCGTATTTAAATCAAATCGATGTTCGGATAAAGCTGCTGCCGATGCAAAGGTAACCTGATATCCCATGTGTACCAGCAACTGTACCAACTCCAGCATGCGCGTACCCGCCGCCGATGATTTCGGCTCCGGCCATACATAACCGATCACCAGCGCACGCATCAAGTAGACTCCCGCAAATAACTCAACACACCAAAACCGGCAGCGCGCCCGCTGGCAAAACACCCTGTCAATAAATAGCCGCCTGTTGGCGCATCCCAATCCAGCATTTCACCTGCACAAAAAACGCCGGGGATTTTTTTGAGCATAAACGCGCTATCCAGGTCTTTGGCAGAGACACCACCCGCTGAACTGATAGCTTCATCGATAGGGCGAGTAGCCGTTAAGGTCAACGACAGTTTTTTTATCGCCAGCGCCAACAAATCTGGATTTTCGAAAGTGCTTTTGGCGGTTAACTCACGCAACAAGGCCAACTTGGATGGCGACAGATTTAATTGTTTGCGTAAAAAATTACTGAGTGAATTTTTCTCGCGCGGCTTATGTAAACGTTGCACAATTTTATCAAGCGGCAAGTCCGGCAACAGATCGATATTCAATAGCGCAGAACCATTTTGCTCCAGGCTCTCACGCAAATATTTTGACAACGCATAAATACCGGTGCCTTCAATACCATAAGCACTAATGATGGCTTCCGATAAAATACTGCGCGTCATACCCTGCTGATCAATACAGCTTAAGCCCACCCCATGCAAGGGCGCTCCGGCATGTTGGCTGCGTAATAATTCACTCCAGTTCACATCAAAACCGCAATTACTCGGCACCAGATCATTCACTTGCACACTGCGCTCGCGTAGCAGTGGTACCCATGCCCCATCGGAACCCAAACGCTGCCAACTGGCACCACCCAATGCCAAAACAACAGCGTCAGCCGCAATAGTTTTTGTGAGAATATTTTCATTCTCTAACGTAGAAATAACGAGCTGTTTATTTTGATTCCACCCCAGCCAGCGGTGGCGCGGATAAATCTTTACCCCCAACTCGCGCAAGCGGTGCAACCACGCACGCAGCAGTGGTGCTGCTTTCATATCTGTAGGAAACACCCGGCCAGATGTACCCACAAACGTATCAACGCCCAACCCATGCACCCAACTGCGCAGTGCAGTTGCATCGAATTGTTTAATAGTATTGATAAATTGGGTATTCGCCGAATAGCGCGCGCGAAAATCCTCAGCGGGTTCAGCATGGGTGATATTCATTCCCCCTACGCCCGCCAATAAAAATTTTCGCCCAACAGATGGCATAGCATCGTAAACAGAAACCTGATGACCTGCATTCGCGATGACTTCAGCAGCCATTAACCCAGCAGGGCCGCCACCGATAATCGCTACGATTTTTGTTGGAGGAATGTC
>Ga0247822_10002823_pt1 | contig 11199 bp, 10 predicted proteins | sample 13C_Cellulose_Da_FD_192423 | JGI IMG/M metagenome (GOLD analysis project Ga0247822, IMG submission 192423) | Soil microbial communities from agricultural site in Penn Yan, New York, United States - 13C_Cellulose_Day30 | ecosystem: Environmental > Terrestrial > Soil > Agricultural land | place... | reverse complement strand
GAGCACCAATCCTTTGTGAGGGTCGAGGTCTTTTGCTTCTGAGGCCTCACGCATGGCCTCCGACGCCGGAGAATCCGCCGCAGGCAGCCACAACTCAACAGTCGTTCCCTGTCCAGGTCGACTGTCGATGTCCATCCCGCCCCCTAGTTGCGATACCAAGCCATGGACCATGGACAAGCCGAGTCCAGTACCACGCCCAAGACCTTTGGTCGAAAAAAATGGCTCGATGGCTCGGCCCTTGGTCGCTTCGTCCATTCCACTGCCGTTGTCAGCAACAGAAAGATGGACATACCGGCCATCTGACAGGCCTGGCTTCGCAGTGACCGTCGCGTCTTTGACGGATATGACAATTCGCCCGCCATTTTCAGGCAAGGCGTCTCTGGCGTTGACGACAAGGTTTAGGAGCGCCATCTCCAGCTGGTTCGCATCGGCCTTGGCCGGGGACACCCCATCGCTAGCGGTGACTGTCAGCTGGATGTGAGGTCCGATCGTACTCGCAAGAAACTCTGTCATGCCCGAAACGAGCTCGCCGACATCCACGGCAGTGGGTTGGAGGGGCTGTCGCCTGGAAAAGGCGAGCAACCGCTGGACGAGCGTGCGAGCGCGATCCGCGGCGAGCCAGGCGTTTCCGACAAGACGCTGCTCACGTTCGCTGCCTGCCCCGCTCTTGTTAAGGCGATCAAGCGTGCTCAGGATTGGTGTGAGCAGATTGTTGAAGTCGTGCGCCACGCCTCCGGTGAGTTGACCCATCGCCTCCATCTTCTGGGAGTGACGCAGGCGTTCCTCGGCAATTACTTCTGTCGTGACATTGCGGCTGGAGCCAATGAGCCGAGTTATCCGACCTTCTGGATCACGGACGGGAACGATGGAAGTGTCCCAATGCTGCGGTCCAGCTTTGATTTCAAAGGTTTCACGGTAATGCAGCACATTGCCTGACTTCAGAACCTCACGATAAGCCTCAGTGACTTTTTGTGCGGCGTCCGGCGGCAGGAATTCTTCAATGCGCTTGCCCCTGATATCGGCGATGCGAAAGCCGACGCCAGCCTCATGCGCGGGGTTGATCTCCTCTGCGACGAATCCACCATCCCGCTCAACTCGGACCATGAACAGCGCCTCAGGGGCATTTTGGAAGTAGGCACGATAAAGAGCGTCCGCCTCGCGACGCCCTCGTTCGGCTTCGCGTAGCTTCTCCTGTTCCCGTTCCCGCTCTGCCAAGGCTGCGGAGATGCGGCATTCGAGACTCTCGTTCAGTTCGCGCAAACGCGCTTCGGCATTGGCGCGCTCAACCGCCTGCCAGGTTTGCTCGACCACTTCCCTTGCAAGAGCAGTTTCGCTATCCGTCCATGCATGCGCTTCGGGATGATGAAGATACAACATGGCGACGAAGCGCTGTTCTTTGAACAGCGGGACCGCTAAGACGGATCGTGTTCCGATTGCGGCGAAGGCCGCGGAGGATGAGCCCACCCTCGGGTCGGCATTGACGTCGTCAACCCACATCATTCGACCAGCGCGCAACTCGCTGATGATTTCTGGACCAAAGTTATCCATGCGGTGGCGACCAGCAACGCTGCCCAGACGACCATCGGTCCAGTCGCGCTCCACGATGACGTCCTGGCCCGTGGGATCGATCTCTCCGTATCCCACTCTGGCGATTCCAAGTTCCTTACCCAGGGCCTCGGCAGCGACGCTCATGATCGCCACGGGGTCAGCAATACCGCGCAGTTGCCGCTCGAGCGATAAGCGAAACGCGGCCCGCCGCGAAGCAATCACCGCCTGCGTGGTTTCTGTCACGGCACAGAACATACCGCCGACCTGGCCGTTGTCGTCTAAGATCGGCGAATAGCTAAAAGTGAACCAGGTCTGCTCGTTGAACCCCTTTCGGTTCATCAAAAGAGGCAAGTCCTTCTGGAACACGGCTTCGCCTGCGAGTGCCGCGTCGATCAAAGGGCTGATGTCAGGCCATATCTAGTACCAGATGTGATGGAAGCGATTGCCGAGTGCTTCCGGGTGCTTCTGACCTAGAATTTCCGCATAGGCGTCATTGTAGAGAAAGCCAAGTTGGGGGCCCCAGGCTGCGAACATAGGAAATTTGGATTGGAGGAGAAGTGCGACAACGGTCCGAAGTGCAGACGGCCATCCGGCCGGTGGGCCCAGTGGAGAGTTGGTCCAGTCATGATCTCGCATCAGACGTGCAACTTCACCCGGCTCAGCAAAAAATGTTGACCCTTCACCGGGTGAAGTTTGCACGTTGCAATCCTTGGCGAGGCTAGTGTTCTGTATACACTTACGTGGGCGGAAGCGCACTGGATTGCGTGATCAGCTGAGATACGGCAACGACCAATTGCGCCATAACGAAAGGCTTTTGAAGCAGTACGCTGTTCGGCACACCGTTAGCCGCCCAAGAAGCAGCGCTATCTCCAGTCATGTAAATGACTGGTAATGAGGGAGACAATTCACGAGCCCGATGCGCAACATCCCAACCTGTGGGTCCTGGCCCCATTCTAATGTCGGTAATCAGGGCTTTGAAGCGTGAAGCATCAGTCTCAAGCTGAGCGATCGCGTCAGTTCCATTGGAGGTGATGACGATCTGGTAGCCCGCTTCCTCCAACGCTTCTTCGATATCGGGGACGAGCAGAAACTCGTCTTCAGCGATCAACAATACGGCAGTCGTCATGTGCACTCCCAGCGGGCGGGAGCTTGTCTTTGCAACAGACTCTCTGCGTCATTGCCGAAAAACTGCTGACGTTGCGCCCACTCTATCCGCACGCTGAATGTGTGGATAGGAATTTCGTTCCAGTAACGAATGAAAGAAGCTTTGCCGAAAGAGACGACCTGCGCCGGATGAGAATTCGGTTTAACCTGGTCAGGTCATCTGGCAACCGAGGGTCTGCTTTCAGAGCGAGCTCAAAGACGCACGAACGTCCAATGTGGGGTCGACCTCTGCCTAGCTGTGGGATCGCAGCGTCAGGCCCTACGTCAACTGACGCTAGCTTGTCACCTTCGCCAGCACCGCCGCAATGTCTTGCTGCGTATAGGGTTTAGCGAGAACAGCGTACTGCTCGTCAGTTCCTGGCTGATACCCGGTAACTTCGTTGTCGCCTGTGGCGAACACGATCGCCACCTTGGGAACGATGCTCTTCACAGCAACGGCCAGTTCCAACCCGGACATCCCGGCCATATGGACATCCGTTAGCAACACGTCGATTTCTGAAGTTTTGAGCAGGTCCAGCGCTTCAGTTCCGCTGCCCGCATCAATTACGGAATGGCCGAGGTCCAGCAAAATGTCCGCGGTATTCATGCGGATCAGCATCTCGTCATCGACAAGCAAGATCCGCAAGGGCCGCGATGAAACCAGCTGTGGCCCGGTGACCTTCTCAACCGGTTCTGTGGGCTTCTGGGTTACCTGATTAATTTGCGACTGATTGGCCAACACAAGGCGGACTTTTCGCGCCAAGGCCTCCCGCGTATACGGCTTGGACAAAAGGTTAACGCCCACGTCCAATCGACCGCCATGGACGATGGAATTCTCGGTGTAGCCCGATGTGAATAACACAGCGATGCTCGGTACTCTTTCTCTTGCTTTGCGCGCCAACTCTGCGCTTTTCAGCGTGCCTGGCATGACCACGTCCGTGAAGAGCAGGTCGATTGGAATTCCGCTCTCAATGACGGTCAGACCACTTTGAGCATCGACGGCCTTGAGCACACGATACCCGAGGTCAGCCAACAGTTCGACCACGGTGGCTCGGACGTCGGCATCGTCCTCCACCACCAGCACCGTCTCGGTGCCAGAAGGTGCACCTGACAAGTCAACCGACACAGGCAGGTCCTCGGCATCCATCGAACGAGGCAGATAGACTTTGATCGTCGTTCCTTCGCCAACCTCACTATAGATTTTGATGTGGCCGCCGGACTGCTTTACGAAGCCGTAGACCATCGAGAGGCCGAGGCCACTGCCCTTCCCTTCAGACTTGGTCGAGAAAAACGGGTCGAAGACCCTGTCCATGATCTCTTGAGGGATGCCCGAGCCGGTGTCGGTCACCGCCAACATCACATACTGACCGGCAGTGACTTCATCATGCTTGCGGGCATAGTCGTCGTCGAGGCTGGCATTTCCGAGCTCAATGGTGAGCTTGCCTGCGCACCCATTGCGTCGCGAGAATTGATCGCCAGGTTCAATAGAGCATTTTCGATCTGGGCGGGGTCGACCAGCGTGTTCCAAAGTCCCCCAGATACAACGGTCTCGATCTCGATTTCCTCTCCGATCGCCCGACGCAACATATCTCCCATGTCTCGCACCAGGCGGTCGATTTTGACCACTTTCGGCTCAAGGGCCTGCCGTCGGCCGAAGGCTAGCAACTGGCTTGCCAGCTTTGCACCGCGCTCGACGCCTGACATTGCATTGGACAGCCGCTTTCTTGCCCGCTCATTGCCGGTGACGTCTTTCGCAAGCAGCTGCAGGTTTCCGGAAATGACCTGTAAGAGGTTATTGAAGTCGTGGGCAACGCCACCGGTGAGTTTACCGATGGTTTCCATCTTTTGGGATTGCACGAGCGCTTGTTCTGCTAACCGGCGCTCCGTGACGGCGGTAGCGATCCGGGTTTCAAGCGTGTCATTGAGCTGCTGGAGCTGGAGTTCGGCATTCTTCCGGTGCGCGATCTGCCGCTCGAGCGCCTCGGCATGCTCAGCAAGACGTTTTTCTGCCGCTACTCGTTCGGTGTTCTCGATAACCGTACACAGAACACCTCCGACTTCGCCGGTCTCAACGCGGATCGGCGTGTAGAAGAGGTCGAAGAAGACTTCTTCTTCCCGACCATTGCGTAGCAGCACCATCGACTGGTCCTGGAAGCCTTGGACCTGTCCACGAAATCCTGTCTCTAGAATCTTACGATTCCAGTCCCAGATTTCCGGCCAGATTGTGGGGACAGCGCCACCCAATGCTTTTGGATGGTACCCGCCGGCGATGTCGATATAGCCGTCGTTATAGATCATCACATGGTCAGGGCCCCACATGAGGACCTTGGGAAGTGGCGAATTGACCACGTTGTCTACGGTAGCCCGGAGGTGACTGTTCCAGAGCGCAATAGGACCCAGGCTGGTTGACGACCAATCAAAGTTGCGGACCAGCTCACCGGTTGAACCGCCGTTGAAGGGCCAGACGGGTGCGACAGTCACGGACATCGGTAATCGGCTCCTCGGAGACATTCATCGAGCTAATAATTGCTACATATCTAAATTTCTATCGGAAACGTCGCCAAGGTCACATTGGCTGGGTGTCAAGGTCACGTGAATTACAATGCCAGCCGAAGTGAACCTCATTCCATGGAACGCGTTAGCCTCGCGACAAAACCAAGATCTCTGCTGATGGCCTTCAGCTCTGCCCGTATTCTCGATTTCACTCCGGCTCGCCACACACTCATGCATGCGGTGAGGGCACTGCAACCAGAATTCCCCTCCTGGCGCCTGACCGTTTACGCGAACCATGATGGCAAAGAACTTCTAACTGTAGTTCATGCTCCCACCGATACGATGCTGATCGCCAGGTGGACAGGGAGCGGTTGGAGCGTGTCCACCCAATATGGTGACACTGTCTGTGTAGCCGTATCGCTGATCCGGGCCCTACGTGTGGCAATGAGATAGGATGCAATGCCCGCGATCAGCTTGCCATCAGATGGTGTCGAGGTGTGGCGGTATAGTTGGCGTGTTATTTAGATCTTGGCCCGCCCTGTTTGCTCCAAGTCCCTGGCGCATGGGGTCAACGAGGCCCCGACTAAGACCGTCTATTGCGACAATGAGCTTAGAGGCATCTTGATAGTCATTGTCAGGACGGTCGAAATAACGGGTGGATTGGGAATATGGCAGGTTCTCGTCGCGCAGACACAACCATCTAAGCTGCATACCGTTTGTCCAATGGACATTCGCAGTCCGTTACATCACCAAGGGCGACTCGTTTGACCAGGCAAAGCATTCAAAATTTCACTTTTCTGGCGCTCGTCGTGGCGATCACAGGGGCTTTCACCTTGCTCCTGTTACCTTACTTCAGCGCCATTCTGTGGGCAGTCATCCTCGCGATCCTGTTCAACCCATTGCAGCGACGCTTGACGGTAATGTTCCGCGGAAAACGAAGTCTGGCGGCTCTTGCCAGCGTAATGGTCTGCATCTGCGTCGTGCTCATTCCAACGATCTTGATCATCACGTCGGTATCGATTGAAGCGGCCTCGCTGTACCGGCAGGTGCGCGATAGCGACTACACCCTGGCCGGCGCCCTGGCACAGTTTCAAAACCTGTTGCCGGATTTCGCCAACAATGCTCTGGCAGGGATGAACTTGAGTAATCTGGAAGAAATCCAGGAGAGCATTGTGTCAGCGCTCTCGACGGCAGGCCAAACAATAGCCAGCGGTGCGTTCGGCGTTGGCCAGTCGACGCTGCAATTTGTCATCGGTTTGGCGATCATGCTGTATCTGCTGTTTTTCCTGTTCCGCGATAACAAATCGCTCACCGGCATTATCCGAAATGCGATCCCGCTCGACCGCCATCGCACAGACGAAATCTCCGCAAAATTCGTCTCGGTGGTGAAAGCAACCGTCCGGGGCAATTTGCTCATCGCCGTCATTCAAGGCGGATTTGGCGGCTTGACGTTCTGGGCGCTTGGCATCGACGCCCCGCTTCTGTGGGGTGTTGTCATGGCTGTGCTTTCGCTCCTGCCGGCAGTTGGTGCAATCCTCGTCTGGGCGCCGTTTGCCATCTACCTGGGCCTGAATGGGGAAATGGCCAAGGCAATCTTCCTGGCACTGGTCGGCGCCTTGGTCATCAGCATGATCGACAACCTCCTGAGGCCACTGCTGGTTGGCCGAGAGACAAGGATGCCTGACTACGTGGTGTTGATCTCCACGCTGGGCGGTCTATCTCTGTTCGGTGTGAATGGCTTCGTGCTGGGCCCGCTTGTTGCTGCCCTGTTCATCGCGGTCTGGTCGCAGTTCACGAACGACCGGCTCAATAGCCCTGATCTGGAGAGTAAGCCGGCGAGTCGCTAGCGAACGACCACCGTCTCAATTGTGCGACCAGCAGCCGCCGATTTCCAAGGGCTTGACGACGTGGAATGACCTTGAGAACCTTTGAGTTCTGCTTCCCCCAACGGCGTCCGAATACCTCAATCGTTCGTATCTCAGGATTTCTGCCAGATTCGCGCGGATCAAGAATTAGCGGAGCGTGAGGGACCGCACCTAGTTGGCGGGTACCACTATAACCTGTTGACCACCTGCGACATCATGACCGGATTATGTCGGAACGGTGGCGAGGTTTTCCCGTTGCTTCCTTGAACAGTTTGTTGGGGAGAGCGACGTATGGCGACGGTTGTCCGCGGATTTGGATATTGGGCGGTTATCGTCCTGGCGCTGGTAATGGTGTTGTTTGGCCTACCGATCATGGCCGGTGGCGTCTGGCTCCTGGTGCTGGGCGGTTCGTTCTACTACGCAATCGCCGGCTTTGGTTTACTCGCTTCAGCGTATTTCCTGTTTCGCCACTCCATCGCGGGTGTTTGGATTTACCTCGCGACCTTCGCGTTCACGTTGATTTGGGCGCTATGGGAATCTGGCCTAAACGGCTGGGCGCAGGTTCCTCGCCTCGTGGCTCCAACAGTCATCCTAGTTCTTGTTCTGCTGGCCATCCCTGCACTTCGTGGTCGCCTCGGCGTCCCACGCGGGGCATATGCTGCGGCTGCAGTAGGGGTTATAGCCCTTGGCACTTCCGCTATGGCGCTCACATCTGTGCGTGAGACCACGTTGGTCGCGCAGGAGACCCTAACGACACCAGCAATCGAAGTGCCCGTGACGCCCGCAGGTGCCGAAGCTCTCCCCTTCACTGGAGAACCGACAGGCTCGCCGTTTGAAGGGCTGGCTCAATATGCAGTTCTGGAGACTGGCGTCGATTGGCCTGCATATGGCGGCGACCACAAGGCGACGCGGTATTCACCCTTAAATCAGATCACACCCGACAACGTCGGCGAGCTTGAACAGATCTGGGAATTCCGCACTGGCGACCTACCGGAAAATGACGAGCCCTTCGGCAACCAGAACACCCCGGTGAAGATCGGCGATCGGCTCTATCTCTGCTCGGCGCTCAATAAGATTTCCGCACTGAACGCTGCAACTGGCACAGAGTTCTGGACATATGACCCGCAGACCCCGGTCGATGCGATTGGCTATAACGCCTCCTGCCGTGGGCTGGTCTATTTCGAGGACACGACTGCAACGCCGGGCGAGCTGTGCGCCACGCGCGTCGTCAACCTTACCCATGATGCCCGCATGATCGCGCTCGATACCGAGACCGGCCAGCTCTGCCCCGATTTCGGCAATGGCGGCATCGTCAATCTCATGGAAGGCATCGGCGACAGTGCGCCGGGCTTTTACGCTCCCACTTCCCCGCCGACGCTGGTACGGGACGTGCTTGTCGTCGGCAGTCAGGTCAGCGACGGTCAGACACGCGAAGCTCCCTCGGGCGTGATCCGAGGGTTCAATGCCGTGACAGGCCAACTCGACTGGGCTTGGGACATGGGCCGACCGGGCGAGACCGGCCTGCCGGGCGAGGGCGAAGTCTATACCCCAGGCACGCCCAATATGTGGACTATCGCCTCGGGCGATGATGAGCTGGGCCTCGTCTATATGCCCATGGGCAATTCGGCTGTCGACTATTGGGGCGGCGATCGCTCCGATCAGGAGAATGAATTCTCGACCGCCATCGTAGCGCTGGATGTGGAAACCGGGAAAGTGCGCTGGTCCTATCAGACGGTCCATTACGACGTCTGGGACTATGACCTCGGCGGTCAGGGTACCCTCGTGGATTTCCCCACCGTCGATGGCCCGGTCCCAGCCATCGTCATGCCATCCAAGCAGGCACAGTTTTACATTCTTAATCGCGCAACGGGCGAACCCCTTGTCACCATCGAGGAGCGCCCTGCCCCCACCGGCGGTGTCGAGCCCGAGCGCCTGTCGCCGACGCAGCCCTATGTCACAGACTTCCCCAACCTGATCAAACCCGTGCTGGCCGAAAAGGACATGTGGGGTGCCACCCCTCTCGATCAACTCTGGTGCCGCATCCAGTTCCGTCAGGCCGCCTACGATGGCGTCTATACGCCGCCGACTGTCGACCGGCCCTGGATCCAGTTCCCAGGCTACAATGGTGGCGTCGATTGGGGTGGTGTCGCGATCGACCCGGTCAAGAACATCATGATCACCAATTACAACAACATGCCCAACTACAATCAGCTCGTCCCCCGCGAGGAGGTCGATGCGCTGGGCATATTGCCGCTGAACGACCCTAACTACGACTCTTCGGCTGGCTCGGGCTCGCATGGAAGCCTCAGCCCGCAGGCGCTGACGCCTTATGGCATCCGCGTCAATGCAGGCTGGCGCGTGCCGTTCACCGGGCTCCTCTGCAAGGAACCGCCCTATGGCGGCATCGCGGCGATCGATCTCAACACCCGCGAAATGCTTTGGGATCGGCCTTTCGGCTCAGCCCGCAAGAATGGTCCCTTCGGCATTCCCACCATGTTGCCGATCGATATTGGTACGCCCAATAATGGCGGCGGGTTCGTGACTGCTTCGGGTCTGTTCTTCATCGCCGCCGCCACCGACGACATTCTTCGCGCTGTCGATATCGAAACGGGCGAGGAAGTCTGGCAGGTCGAACTGCCGGCGGGTGGACAGGCGACGCCTATGACCTATGAGGCTGGCGGCCGTCAGATCGTGGTGATCAATGCCGGTGGCCACGACTTCATGGAAACCCCGATCGGTGACTATTTCATCGCCTATGCTTTGCCGGAGGATGCGACAACGAACTGATCGGACTGATATGCCAGCGTCACTCGATATGAGCTATTGCGGCCCTGCGCCGCTCCCAGACGAACTCTGGGGGCGGTGGAATCTCGATCCATGGCTGATCGGCTTTTTGGCTGTGGTGTCGATCATCGTCTTCGTGCGGCCGATCAATCGACGGCATAGACCGGCCTATGCAGGTGCCCTCGCCCTGCTGATCGTGATTTTTATCAGCCCTCTCTGTGCACTGACCGTCGCGCTGTTTTCAGCACGCGTCGTGCACCATGTGCTGCTGGTTGCAGTAGTCGCGCCATTGATCGCTTGTGCGCTTGTCAGAAGGCGGAACCTTGGCGCGCTGCTGACACCACTGGCAGGTCTCCATGCCGCCATTTTCTGGCTCTGGCACGCTCCAGACCTCTATCAACTGGCTCTGAGCAGCACGTCGGTCTACTGGGTGATGCAGGTCACGCTACTGGGTTCGGCGACGCTGTTGTGGTCTGCGGTTTTTGCTGCGACGCCGGGCAAAGCAATCGCCGGGCTTTTGTTCCTTACCATCCAGATGGGCCTCCTTGGCGCGCTTCTGGTGTTTTCATCGAGCCCCCTCTACGGACCGCACTTTACGACCACTGGCTCCTTTGGCCTGAGCCCACTCGACGATCAACAATTGGCCGGCCTCATCATGTGGGTACCGGCTAGCATTCCCTTTATTGCCGTGGGTCTGTGGCGGCTGACACAGATGCTGCGCGCAGAAATGGGCGCGCGCGCATGATCCCGGTTCTGGTCAAATTCCTGCATATCATCGGTATAGCGGCATGGTCGGCTGGTTTGATCTGCCTGCCATTCCTCTACCTTCAGCGCTATCGGCTCAGTGGAGATGCGCTGCACCGCCTGCATAATTTTACGCGCTTCTTCTATGTCGCATTGGTGTCACCCGCCGCCTTCGCGGCGGTGGGTTCGGGCATAGCCTTGATCTTCATGCAAAGCACCTTCGAAGCGTGGTTCTCGGTAAAGCTGGCACTGGTCGCGACGATGGTGATTATCCACGTCACGAGCGGCGCGCTGATCCTGCGCCTTTTCGAACCGGGCCAGAACTACCCCCTCTGGCGCTTCGTCGGCGTCAGCGCGCTGACTGTTACTGTCATCGGCCTCATCCTTTTCGTCGTCCTTGGAAAGCCGCAATGGGCGACGCCGGGCGCTGTCGAACCACTGCTCACCCCCGGCGCGCTCGGCACCATGCTGGGCGAGATTATTGCTTGGTCGAGATGATGAGGCCCACCCCGTGATCGAAGACCAGTTTGCCACCATGCCAACCAGCCAAAGCCGTCATGATGGATGCGAGCACCGACAGCAGCAGGCCCTGAGGCAGTACCGCTTCGGGAAAATGGAGGCG
>Ga0247822_10002821_pt1 | contig 11200 bp, 21 predicted proteins | sample 13C_Cellulose_Da_FD_192423 | JGI IMG/M metagenome (GOLD analysis project Ga0247822, IMG submission 192423) | Soil microbial communities from agricultural site in Penn Yan, New York, United States - 13C_Cellulose_Day30 | ecosystem: Environmental > Terrestrial > Soil > Agricultural land | place... | reverse complement strand
ACCCGCTTCTTCGACGGGATGCCGTGCACGATCTCCTCGTTCACCGAGATGCATACCGATCCGGGGAATCCGTAGAGCCCCTTGAACGCCGCCTTCGCGCCCTGGCTCGTGATGTACTCCTCGGCGATGTGGTCGAGGTCCCAGGTGGTCATCCCCGGCTCGAGCGCCGAGGCCATCAGGCGGTGCGTGGCCGCGAGGAGCTTGCCCCCCTCGGCCATCACTTCGATTTCCCGTGCAGACTTGAGCTGGATCACCGTGAGATCATCCCTCCAGCGCGGCCCGTGCGCGCTGCGTGACGGCATTCACCTCACCGACGGCGTCCACCATGGCGATTCGCGTGCCCTTCGACCGGTACCAGTCGAGCACGGGGGCCGTCTGCTCCTCGTACACGTGCAGCCGCCGGCGGATCGCCTCCGGTTCGTCGTCCTTTCGGCGCATCAGCCGCCCCTCGCACCCGGGCTTGCCGCACGGATCGCCCGGCTGACCCTCGCTGTATGGCGTTTGGCACTTGTCGCAGACGAGACGGCCGGAGAGCCGCTGCACGATCTCCTCGTTGTCGATGTCGAAGCACAGCACCGCGTCGACGCGCCGCCCCAGCTCGCGCATCAGCCGGTCCAGCCCCTCGGCCTGCGGCACCGTGCGCACCACGCCATCGAGGATGACCCCGCGGCTGTAGGCGGGCTTCGCCAGCGTCTCCTTCATGATCCCGAGGATCACCTCGTCGGGAACGAGGTCGCCGCGCTCCATCGCGGCCTTCGCCTGCAGGCCGAGCGGCGTCCCCTCGCGGACGGCGGCGCGCAGCACGTCACCCGTCGCCAGCGTCGGCACTCCGAGCTGCTCGGCGAGGAGGGGGGCCTGTGTGCCCTTCCCTGCGCCAGGCTTACCGAAGAGAACGATGTTCATGATGAGGCTCGTTAAAGTGCCATCGGCCGCTGGGGTTCCCAGCGGCCGACGTTCGTGTCAAGTGAAGCGGCGCTGACGGCGATCAGAACCCGCCGCCACCACCCATCGCGCCCTGCCGGCCGCGGAAGCGGAGCCGGCCCTTCTTCATGAAGCCGTCGTACTTGCGCAGCAGCAGGTGCTGCTGGAGCTGCGCCAGCGTGTCGAGCGCGACGCCCACCACGATGAGCAGCGACGTGCCGCCGAACCGGAACGGGATGTTCACCACACCCGCGATCCAGATCGGGAAGAGGGCGATCGCCGTCAGGAAGATCGCGCCCGGGAGCGTGATCCGCGACACCACGGCGTCGATGTACTCCGCCGTCTTCGCCCCCGGCTTGATCCCCGGGACGAAGCCGCCCTGCTTCTTCAGGTTCTCCGCCAGGTCCACCGGGTTGAAGATGATGGACGTGTAGAAGTACGTGAAGAACAGGATCAGGATCGCCGAGAGGACGTAGTACCAGAGCGTCCCCTCGTTGAAGTACTCGGCGAACATCTGGGCCCGCGTGCCGCCGAAGAACTGCGCCAGCGCCGCCGGAACCACGAGCACCGACTGCGCGAACACGATCGGCATCACGCCCGACGCGTTCAGGCGCAGCGGGATGAAGCTCCGCTGCCCTTCGCGCTGCCGCCCCCGCGCCATCGTCCGCTGCGGGATCTGGATGAGGATGCGGCGCTGCGCCATCGTCACGTACACGACCGCCGCCACGACCGCCAGCAGCACCACCAGCAGGATCAGCAGCGAGAACGGCCCGATCACGTCCGTGCTCAGGAACCGGAACGTCTGCCCGATCGACGGCCAGATGCGCTCGACGATCGAGAAGAAGATCAGCAGCGACGCGCCGTTGCCGAGCCCGCGCTCCGTGATCTGCTCGCCGAGCCACATCACGAACATCGCGCCGGTCGTCAGGAAGAACGCCATCTGCAGCTTGAAGCCGAGGCCGGGCGCGGCGACCGCGCCCTGGAGCTGCTCCGTGAAGAGGGCGAACCCGTACGCCTGCACCGCGGCCAGCAGCAGCGTGCCGATGCGCGTGTACTGGTTCACCTTCTTCCGGCCTTCCTCGTCCTTGTTCATCTTGTCCAGCGTCGGGACCACCGCCGCCGCGATCTGCATGAAGATCGAGGCGGAGATGTACGGCATGATCCCGAGCGCGAACACCGTGGCGCGCGACAGCTGCCCGCCGGTGAACAGGTCGTACAGGCCGAGCAGGCCCGCCCCACCCTGTCCCGTGTTCGCGAAGAAGTCCTGCAGGGCGATCACGTCCACGCCCGGTGCCGTGATGTGCGCGCCGATCCGGTAGACCAGCAGGCACAGGAGCGTGAAGAGGATCTTGTCCTTCAGCTCCGGCGTCCGGAAGATGTTCGAGACCGCCGCGGCCGCGTTGGGCTGCGCCATGGGTTCTCTCTTACTCCTCGACGCGGCCCCCGGCCGCCTCGATCTTCTCGCGGGCCCCGGCGCTGACCTTGATGCCGCGCACGGTGACCGCCTGCGAGATCGCGCCGTTGGCCAGCAGCTTCACCGGCCCCTTGCGCGCGTTGATGACACCGGCCTCCGCCAGCGCCTCGGGCGTGATGTCGCCCTGGATCTGCGGGAGCTGGTCCAGGCGCACGATCTGCGCGGTCTCCCGGAACGGGTTCGTGAACCCGCGCTTGGGAATCCGGCGCGTGATCGGCATCTGGCCACCCTCGAACCCCGGCTTGCCGCCGCCCGGGCCGCCGTGGCCCGCGCGCGCCTTGCTGCCCTTGTGGCCCTTGCCCGACGTCTTGCCCGTCCCCGAGCCGGGGCCGCGCCCGAGGCGCTTCCGCTCCCGGTGCGAGCCCGGCGCCGGCGTCAGGTTGTGCAGCCCGATCTTCGTCTCAGTAGCCATTCGTCATCCCTCCACGGGGGCCACCTCGACGAGGTGGCGCACCTGCTTGAGCTGTCCGCGGAGCGACGGCGAGTCCTGGTGGACCACCTCGTCCTGATGGTGCCGGAGGCCAAGCGCCTCCAGCGTCGCGCGCATCCGCCGGGTCTGGCCGATGCCGCTCTTCACCTGCTTGATCCGCAGCTTCCCGTCGGTCATGGGAAGCGCCTTCGGCGTCTTGGCCGGTCCCTTGGAGGGATGCCATACGAACGTACGCGGCATTTATGCGCTCTCCTTCACGCGGGCCCGCGAGCGATACGGGATCGCCGACGGCTCCACGCCACGCTCGCGCGCCACCTGCTCGTGCGTCGTGAGCTGCTTGAGGCCGTTCATCGCGGCCCGCACCATGTTGTGCGGGTTCGTCGAGCCGACCGACTTCGTCAGGATGTCCGTGATGCCCGCGCACTCGAGGAGCGCGCGCACCGCGCCACCGGCGATCGCGCCGGTACCCGGCGTCGCCGGCTTCATGATGAGCTTCCCGGCGCCGTGATGGCCGTACACCTCGTGCGGGATCGTCGCCCCGGTCATCGGCACCTGCACCATCGCGCGACGCGCGGCGTCCACCGCCTTGCGCACCGCCTCCGAGACCTCGTTCGCCTTCCCCGACGCGTAGCCCACGCGGCCCTGGCCGTCGCCCACCGCCACGAGGGCGTTGAACGAGAACCGGCGGCCGCCCTTGACGACCTTCGCGACACGGTTGATCGCGATCACGTTCTCGATCAGCTCACTGCCGCCCTCGCGCTCGCCACGGGCGTCGCCGCCACGAGCATCACGCCCGCGGCGATCACCGCCATCGCGGCCGCCGTCGCGGCCGCCGGGGCCGCCCGGGCCACCAGGACCACGACCACGCCCGCCCGGACCGCCCGGGCCACCACGGCCACGGCCACCGGGACCACCCGGGCCACGACCACGGCCGCCCGGGCCGCCCGGACCACGACCACCGGGACCACCCGGACCGCGGCCACCACCGCCAGGTCCACGACGCGGCGCGCCGCCGCCCGTTCCGCCACTCTGATTGTCAGCCATGTCTCAGAACTCCAACCCGCCTTCGCGGGCTCCATCGGCCACCGCCTTCACGCGGCCATGGTAACGGTAGCCAGCACGGTCGAACACGACCGCCGCGATCCCCTGTTCCTTCGCCCGCGCCGCGATGGCCTTGCCCACCTCCAGCGCGCGAGCGGTCTTCGTCCCTTCGGCCTTCTGGCTCGTCACCGTGGCGAGCGTCCGCCCCGCCACGTCGTCCACCAGCTGGGCATAGATGTGCTTGTCCGAGCGGAAGATCACGAGGCGCGGACGGGTTGCCGTCCCCTGCACCTTCTTCCGCACGCGGAGGTGGCGGCGATACCGCATCTCCTCGCGCGTCTTCGGCGTACGCATGATCGGCATTACTTACCCCCTGCCTTGCCGGCCTTGCCGGCCTTGCGACGGATCTGCTCGCCCTGGTAGCGAACACCCTTGCCCTTGTACGGCTCGGGCGGACGATAGCTGCGGATCTCCGCCGCCACCTGCCCGACGAGCTCCTTGCTCGTGCCCTCGACCACCACCACCGTCGGCTGCGGGGCCGACAGCTTGATGCCGGCGGGCGGCACGAAATTGATCTGGTGCGAGAGGCCGAGCGAGAGCTTGAGCCCCTTGCCCGTCGGCTCCGCCTTGTAGCCGACGCCCGTGATCTCGAGCGTCTTGCTGTACCCCTTCGTCACCCCTTCCACCATGTTGGCGACGAGGGTGCGGGTGAGACCGTGCAGCGCCTTGTGGTTCTCCTCGTCCGAGGGGCGCGCCACCGTGATCTCGCCGTTCTCCTGCTTGATGATCATGTCCTTCGGGAGCGAGCGCTGGAGCTCCCCCTTCGGACCCTTCACCGTGATGTCGTTCCCCTGCAGCGTCACCGTGACGCCGTTCGGCACCGGGATCGGTGCCTTGCCGATTCGTGACATGGTTGGCGGCTCCTTTACCAGACGAGGGCGACGAGCTCGCCGCCGGTACGGGCCTGCCGCGCCTCACGATCCGACATCAGGCCGCGCGACGTGCTGAGGATGGCGACCCCGAGTCCGTTCCGGACCCGCGGGATCTCCTGGACACCGACGTACTTGCGAAGCCCCGGCGTCGAGACGCGCTTGAGCTCGCGGATCACCGGCTGCCCCTGCGCCGCGTAGCGCAGGCGCACCCGCAGCAGCTTCCGGCCGTCCTCGCTCTCCACGAGCGAGTAGTCCTGGATGAAGTTCGAATCCTTCAGGATCCGGGCGATCTCGGTCTTCATCTTCGATGCCGGCATGTCGACGCGGCGGTGCTTCGATCCGCAGGCATTGCGGATCCGCGTCAGCATGTCGGCGATCGGATCGGTCATGCTCATTCAGTTTGATCCTCTCCTGCCGTATCCGGTCCGGACGTGCAGGAAGTGAAAGGTGACATCTACGGCTGCGGGGTGCGGGCTGCAGGCGACCGGCTGCGGGAACTGCGTTGCAGGTGGGCGGTTGGTCCGCTGCCCGCATCCCGCAGTCCGCAGCCGGATTACCAGCTCGCCTTGCGCACGCCCGGGATCAGCCCCTGCAGCGACATGCTGCGGAAGCAGATGCGGCAGAGCCCGAACCGGCGCAGGAACGCCCGCGACCGCCCGCAGCGCTGGCAGCGATTGTGCGCCCGCACCGCGAACTTCGGCTTCTGCTTGGTCTTCTCGATCATGGCCTTACGAGCCATCGCGTCTCTCTCTCGAATACAGTGGTTACACGAACCGTTGGGGGACGGGACCCGGGAGTCCGGAGCTCTGCGCTCCGCCCCCGACCCCCGACTCCCGTCGCCTTACGCGGCCCGGCCGCCCTTCTTGTCTTCGCTGCGGAACGGCATCCCGAGCTCCTTCAGGAGCGCATACGCCACGTCGTCCCGGCCAGCGGTCGTGACGAACGTGATGTCCATCCCGTGGATCTGCTCGATCTCGTCGTAGACGATCTCCGGGAAGATCATCTGCTCCTTGATGCCGAGCGAGTAGTTCCCGCGCCCGTCGAACGACCGCGTGCTCAGGCCGCGGAAGTCGCGGACGCGCGGCAGCGAGATCGTCACGAACCGGTCGAGGAACTCCCACATCCGCGCACCGCGCAGCGTCACCGCGGCGCCGATCTCCTGCCCCTCGCGGAGCCCGAAGTTGGCGATCGACTTCTTCGCCTTGCGCTTCACCGGCTGCTGGCCCGTGATGATCCCCAGCTCCTCCACCACCGCGTCGAGCACGCGCGGCTGCTTCACCGCCTCGCCCACGCCGACGTTGATCACGATCTTCTGGATCGTCGGCAGCTGGTGCGGGTTCGTGAAGCCGAACTGCTGCGCGAGCTTCGGCCGCACCGTCTCCTGGTAGAACGCCTTCAGGCGCGGTGCCGGCACCGGAAGCCCGGCACCCGCGTGCGGGCCGCGCGCCTTCTTCTCGCGCCCCTTGGCCGCGCCGGCGCCCTTGGCCGGCTTGCCGCCGCCCTTGGCCCCGGCGCCACCCTTGGCCGCGCCACCCGCCTTCCCGCCCTTCGCTGCGCCCGCGGCGCCCTTCTTGTCCTTCGTCGCCATGATTGGTCTCTCGCTCCGGCGTCAGCGCGGGCGGGGAATCGCGTCCCCGCTCTTCACGCTGATCCGCTCCTTGGTGCCGTCCTCGTCGATGCGGCGACGCGTCCGCGTCGGCTCGCCCGTCTTCGGATCGATCAGCATGACGTTCGACGCGTCGAACGGCGCCGGCATCTCGATGATGCCCGACTGTTCTTCCGCGGTCCGCGCCCGCCGGTGCTTCTTCACGATGTTGATCCCCTCGACGGTGATCCGCCCCGTCTTCGGGAAGACCCGGAGCACCTTCCCCTCCCGGCCCTTGTCGTCCCCGCGCACCACGCGCACGGTGTCACCCTTGACCACGTGCAGCTTCCGGCGCTCCGCGTTGTCCGCGTGCCGCTTGCGGTTCACCGCCTGCGGCCGGTCCGTCTTGCGATACAGGTTCGGTCGCATCTCAGAGCACCTCGGGGGCGAGCGAGACGATCTTCATGTACTTCTTCTCGCGCAGCTCGCGCGCGACCGGCCCGAAGATACGGGTGGCCCGCGGCTCGCCGTTGTCGTTGATGATCACGACGGCGTTCTCGTCGAAGCGGATGTAGCTGCCGTCCTTGCGCCGCGTCTCCTTGACCGTGCGCACGACGACCGCCTTCGCCACGTCCGACTTCTTCACCGTGCCGTTCGGGAGGGCGTCCTTCACCGCGACGACGACCACGTCGCCCAGGCCGGCGTACCGGCGTCGCGTCCCGCCCAGGACGCGGATCACCAGGGCGCGCTTCGCGCCCGAGTTGTCCGCGACCTTTACCATGGACTCCTGCTGAATCATGGCGGGCCTCCCTTAGCGCGCGCGCTCGATGATCTCGACGACCCGCCACCGCTTGTCCTTCGACAGCGGGCGCGTTTCGACGATCCGCACGCGGTCCCCGGCCTTCGCCGAGTTCTCCTCGTCGTGCGCTTTGAAGTGCTTCGTACGGGTCACCATCTTGCCATAGATCGGGTGCGGCACGCGGCGCTCGACCGCCACCACCACCGTCTTCTGCATCTTGTCGCTGACCACCAGCCCCACGCGCGACTTGCGCGCATTGCGCTCCTCGGCAGTGCCCTCGGCGGCAGCGGCGGGCTGGTTCGCGCCCGGCTTCGTCATCTCGGCCATATGAATCCTTCGCTCCTCGGGCGCGCGTTAGCGGCGGCTGGTCGCGGCGGCGCCGGCCGGCGCCCCCTCGAGCTCACGCTGCCGCAGCAGGGTCTTCAGTCGCGCGATGTCCTTGCGGATCGCACGCAGCCGGAGGGCATCCTCCAGCGGCTCCGTCGCGCTGCGGAAGCGGAGCCGGAAACGCTCTTCCTCCAGCGCCGCGACGCGCGCGCGGACGTCCGCATCGCTCATCTCGCGGATCTCGTCACTCAGCGGCATCGGCGTGCGCCTCCTCACGGACCACGAACTTCGTCTTGATCGGCATCTTCGCAGCGGCCAGCGCCATCGCCTTCTCGGCGATGTCGCGCGGCACGCCCTCCAGTTCGAACAGCACGCGGCCGGGCTTCACCACGGCCACCCACATCTCCGGCGAGCCCTTCCCCTTCCCCATCCGGGTCTCGGCCGGCTTCTTCGTGATCGGCTTGTCCGGGAAGATCCGGATCCAGACCTTGCCGCCACGCTTGATGTGGCGCGTCAGCGCCACGCGGGCCGCCTCGATCTGGCGTGCCGTGATCCACCCCGGCTCCTGCGCCTGCAGGCCGAAATGACCGAACGACACCTCCCCGCCCCGGTGGGCGAGGCCCGTCATCCGTCCCTTGAACGTCTTGCGGAACTTGACCCGCTTCGGACTCAGCATCGCTCGCTCTCCTTACTGCGCGGTGGAGTACGTGGAGCCGCGACGATCGTCGACCTTCTCGCCCTTGAAGATCCACACCTTCACGCCGATGGCGCCGAAGGTCGTCCTCGCGGTCGACGTCGCGTAATCGATGTCCGCGCGCAGCGTGTGCAGCGGCACCCGCCCCTCGTGGTACCCCTCGACGCGCGCGATCTCCGCGCCGCCCAGGCGGCCCGAGCACTTGATCTTGATGCCCTGCGCCCCCATCCGCATCGTGCTCTGCACCGCGCGCTTCATCGCGCGGCGGAACGAGATGCGCTGCGCCAGCTGGCTCGCGATGTTGTCCGCGACGAGCTGCGCCGAGAGCTCCGGCCGCTTGATCTCCTCGACGTTGATGCCGACTTCCTTGCCCGAGAGCTTCGCCAGCTCGTCGCGCAGCTTGTCGACCTCCGCGCCCTTCTTCCCGATCACCACACCGGGACGACCCGTGTGCAGCGTCACCACCACCTTCCCCGGCTTCCGCTCGATCACGATGTCCGCGATCGCCGCGTGCCCCAGCCGCGCCCGCAGGTACTTCCGGAGGAGCTCGTCCTCCTTCAGCAGCTGCGGCAGCTCACGCCCGGCGTAGTACTTCGACCGCCAGTCGGTGGACACCCCGAGCCGGAAGCCGATCGGATGCGTCTTCTGTCCCATTAGCTCTCCCCTCGCTCGGCCACCACGATCTCCACGTGGCTCGTGCGCTTCTGAATCGGCGTCGCGCGGCCCATCGCGGCAGGCGTGAACCGCTTGAGCTTCGGACCCTCGTTGATCACCGCGTGCTTCACGAACAGCGCGTCCACGTCCACCGCGGTGCTGGCCTCGCGCGCCTGGTACTCCGCGTTGGCGACCGCCGACCGCAGCACCTTCGCGATCTGCTTCGCCGCGTGCTTCTTCGAGAACTGGAGGTACGCCAGTGCCTCGTTCACGTCCTTGCCGCGGATCTCGTCGATGACGAGCCGCATCTTGTAGGGCGACTGCCGCGTCGTGCGCTGCGTCGCCTTCCACTCGGCGCCCGTGCCCGCGCCCTTCGTCCGCGTGGCCATGTTACTTCCCTCCCTTCGCCGGCGCCTTCTTGTCGGCAGGCCGGTTGCCGGAGTGGCCGCGGAACAGGCGCGTCGGCGAGAACTCGCCGAGCTTGTGTCCCACCATGTTTTCGGTCACGTACACCGGGATGAACTTGTTCCCGTTGTGCACCGCGAACGTGTGCCCCACGAACTCGGGGAGCACGGTGCTCGCGCGCGACCAGGTCTTGATGACCCGCTTCTCGTTCCGGGCGTTCATCGCCTCGACCTTGGCGGTCAGGCTCGGATGCACGAACGGCCCCTTCTTGACGCTGCGTCCCATTGGTCTCGTCTCGCTGTTACTGCGTGGCCTTGCCGCGCTTGCGGCCGCGGACAATGAGGCGCTGCGACGACTTCTTCTTGTCGCGGGTCTTCACGCCCTCCTTCTTGCCCCACGGGCTCACCACGTTCCGGCCGCCGCGCGTGCGGCCGCCGAGCGGGTGATCCACCGGATTCATGACTTCACCGCGCACCTTCGGACGACGCCCCTTCCAGCGCGTCTTCCCCGCCTTGCCCCACGAGATCAGCTCGTGCTCCTCGTTCCCCACGATCCCGATCGTCGCCAGGCACTTCGCGTGCACCATGCGCATCTCGGTCGACGGCATGCGGAGCGTGACGTAGTCACCCTCCTTCGCCACGACCTGCGCGCTCATCCCGGCCGAGCGGCACAGCTGCCCGCCCTTGCCGATCTTGAGCTCGATGTTGTGCACCGCCGTGCCGAGGGGCATCTCGCCCAGCGGCAGCGCGTTGCCGTTGCGCACGTCCGCGCCGGGGCCCGACTGCACCGCGTCGCCGACCTTCAGGCCGCGCGGGTGCAGGATGTAGCGCTTCTCCCCGTCCGGGTACTCGACGAGCGCGATGCGCGCCGACCGGTTGGGATCGTACTCGATCTCCCGCACCACCGCCGGCGCATCGTGCCGATTGCGCTTGAAGTCGATGATCCGGTACTTCCGCTTGTGACCGCCGCCGCGGCGGCGCATCGCGATGTGGCCGTGGTTGTCGCGCCCGCCCGACTTCTTGATCGGGACGGTCAGCGACTTCTCCGGCGTCGTCCGCGTGATCTCGCTGAAATCCGAGACCGAGCGGAATCGCGTCGCGGCCGACACGGGCTTGAACTGACGAATCGGCATGCGCGTTAGCCCTCGAAGATCGGAATCGTGTCACCCTCGGCGAGCGTCACGATGGCCTTTTTCCAGTGATTCTTGCGTCCGATCGTCTGACCGACGCGCTTGTCCTTCCCGCGCAGGTTCGACGTCCACACGCCCTTGACGGTGACGCCGAACAGCTGCTCGATCGCCGCGCGGATCTGCGGCTTCGTCGCGTCGGGATGCACCTCGAAGGTGTACTCCCCGCGGTCCTGAAACGCCGTCGAGCTCTTCTCGGTCACGAGCGGACGGACGATCGTGCGATGAATGGTCGGCATCGCTTACTCTCCCTTCTTCTTCGACGCCGACTTCTTCGCCGCGGTCTTCTTGGCCGCCGCCTTCGTCGTCGTCTGCTTCGCGGCCGCCTTCGGCGCCGCCTTGGTGGCGGCCTTCTTCGCGGTCGTCTTCTTCGCGGCCGCCTTCGGCGCCGCCTCGGCCTTCGGGGCCGCCTTCTTCTTCGCCGCCGGCACCGGCTCCGTCTCCGCGACCGGCGCGAGCTCCTGCCCGATCGCCGCCGCCTCGATGAGCACCGCGTCCGACCACAGCACGTGGTACGTCGACGCGTCGGCGTACGGCATCACGTGCACCGTCGGCAGGTTGCGCGCGCTCAGGAACGTCGCCTCCTGGGACCCGTTCGTCAGCACGAGCACCTTCTGCCCGGCCAGCTCGAGCCGCTCGATCAGCGCTGCCATGCGGCGCGTCGACGGCGCGTCGAACGCGAACCGGTCGATCACGTACACCGCGTTCTCCCGCGCGCGCGCATTGAGCGCGCTCTTGCGGGCGAGCTGGCC
>Ga0247822_10002820_pt1 | contig 11201 bp, 8 predicted proteins | sample 13C_Cellulose_Da_FD_192423 | JGI IMG/M metagenome (GOLD analysis project Ga0247822, IMG submission 192423) | Soil microbial communities from agricultural site in Penn Yan, New York, United States - 13C_Cellulose_Day30 | ecosystem: Environmental > Terrestrial > Soil > Agricultural land | place... | reverse complement strand
CGGGTGTGGCCGCCGTCCTGATCACGAAGCCCGCCGTACCTGAGCGCGCAGGGGAGCGAGGGTGAGGTCCATTGCGGCCTCCCAGCAGTCGGAGAGGACGAGGGAGCGCAGGTCAATGACGTGCTGGCCGCTGTCGTGCTTCCACCTGCTGCCCGGCCGTTTCATGCGCACGCCGATGAGGGACTTGCAGGTGGCCTCGACGTTGCCGCTGCCAATGGGCAGGCCTGCCGCTCGGGCATCGGCGTAGTGCATCCGTTCGCCGTGGTTCTCGATGTATGTGAGCGCCTCGTGGACGGGCCGCCCGTCGCCTACCGCCACGTCGCGCTTGCCCGATTCGTGCAGCTCGCTGGCGATACGCCAGATGGCGCCGGGCGTGTTGAGAAGAGACATCTTCCAGCGCTCGCGCAGCGCCGGGGCCTTGTCGCCTGCCAGCAGGAGGCTTGCGGCGCCCAGCTTCTCCATCAGGTGCCAGAAGTCCACCAGGCGCATGGGGGCCTTGGCGACGGGGGCGTGCTTTTCCAGCGCCTCGTCCAGCCGCTGGTGCATCTCGGGCGCACCGTCGGTGAGGACAGCCACATGCAGAGAAGGCTGCTGCGAGAGCGCCGCCTGAGTGTGGAGCGCCAGGCGCGCACACAGGCCCTCCACGTCCCCCTCTGGCATGCGGCCGGAGCGCAGGCTTTGCAGGGCCTTTCCCTGCTCGTCATGGAAGGTGAGGCAGGCGGCGTAGGCCATGCGGAAGACGACGTCCACGGGGCGCTCGGGCGCGTCCTTGCGTGGGCGGCCTACGGGCCGGGCCTTCGGCTCCTCCATGGGCAGCGCCACCCTGTCCAGGCTGAGGCTGACACAGTGCGAGCCCTGCGGCACTTCAAGCGCCTCCACCAGGGCCGCCTCCACGTGCACACGTTCGGCGCCGTACAGCACGCCCACCGCGTGCGCCACCTCCTCGAAGCTGCTGCGGCTGTAGGGCAGCCGGTGCAGGGCGCGCGAGGTGCCCTCCGCCTCGCGCGAGGTGCCGCACCCCACCAGGTACGCCATGGCCTTGGCCGTCTCCGGCAGCCAGCCCTTCTCCACACAGCCGGCGCGCATGCTGACGGCGTCCACCGTGGGCCCGTTGCGTACGCCCACCTCCCGGTAGAGGCTACGCTCTACTTGGACTTCCCCCGCCTGCGTCCGGTACGTCGCCGCGTAGCGGCCGACCCGGGCGTGCAGCCGTCCGTCGACTCTGACGTGGGGGGCGTCGACGTCGAGTCCTCGAAGCAACCTCCGCACCACTTCGCGTTCCACCTCAGACGCACTCGCCGCCGCACGCCTCTCCCACTCAGCAAAGTCCAGCGGCTTGCCGGAGCGAATGGCCGTCAGGCCCGCCTCGAGCTCCGCTGCCACCTTGCTGACTGCCTCCGCCAACTCCTCGGGCACTTCAATACTCACCTTCGGCATGGCCCTGCCTCCTCAGGCCACCCTACCCACCAGATTCTCTGGACTTTGTCCAACGCTCAGGATCGGATCCACACCCCGCGCACCCATACTTTGTTGCTACTCTTGAAGCCGTAACTGGCAGGCTCAGCGTCCTTGGGAGATGTGCTTGCACACCCCAGCAGACCGACGGCCATCAGCATCAATCCAGTCAGGCGTCTCACGCCAGAGAGGCTACGTGGGTGAAGGCATCTCTGTCACTCCTCCTCGAAGCGCTGAGGAGGCCGTGCCAGCGCGCGCTCCGCGGAGAGCCGCGCCTGATCGAGCGCATCGAAGCCACGCTCCAGCGTGGTGGGCGTCACCGGCGGCAGGTTCGAGGTGACGACGTACACGGGCACCTTCCGTGACTCCAGGATCGTCAGCTGCAGCCGGAAGTGATCGTGCCGCAGCGCCGCCGACGCCGTGGCCAGGCCCTGCGCGTACACCAGTGGCCCGCCCAGGATCTTCCGCGTGCGGCTGGGCAGGTAGTGCACCAAGATGGCATCCAGCTTCTTGCCGAAGGCGCTCTCGCTCAGCGCCAGCGCCGGTGCCTTGTCCACCAGCCCTCCGTCCCAGTAGTGGCTGTTGCCGATGGGCACCGCCCGGAACAACCCCGGGTAGGCGCACGTCGCGTGCACCCGCGGCGCCAACTCGCCCGTGGTGAACACGTCATGCGTGCCCTCGGTGAGGTTGGCCGCCACCAACAGCAGTGGGTGCGGCAGTTCCTCGAACGTGGGCACTGGCAGGTGATCCTCCAGCAGCCGGCGGAAGCGCTCGCCTTTGAGCAGGCCCGTGAAGCCGTGCCCGCGCCGCACATCCTTCACCGCGCCGATCGGATCCGGATCCCAGAAGTCCTTCCGCGTCTGCTTCAGCAGCAGTTCCTCCAGCTTGCGGAGCGGCAGGCCCGCCGCGGCGAACGCCGCCACCATGCCGCCCGCCGAGGTCCCCGCATAGGCCGCGGGCTGGATCCCTGCGGCCGTCAGCCCCTTGAGGAAGCCGGCGTGTCCGTAGAAACCAAAGTACCCGGCGGAGAGAACGAGCCCGATGCGCTTGCCTTCGAGGTGCTGGTACAGCGAGGGAGGGGACATGTGGCCCACATAGACGAGTCGTTACCCACTGGGCAACGCATTGCGTCGGGTTCCCCCTTGGCGTCCAGGGGTGAATCGATATATGTTGATTCACCGATATGGATGTCCTCTCCCAGTCCTTTCGCGTCCTTGGAGACGCGACACGGCTGCGCATCCTGCGCCTGGTGGCGCAGGCTCCGCTGAACGTGACGGAGCTGGTGTCCCTGGTGGGCGTTGCGCAGTCCTCGGTCTCCCACCACCTGGGCAAGCTCAAGGGCCTGGGCCTCATCCGCGAGGAGCGGCAGGCCGGCTACAGCTACTACTCGCTGGCGCTCGAGCAGGAGGACACACGCTGGCCGCTCATCCGCCTGGCCCAGGAAGCCGAGGATGAGAACGGCGACTCGGCGCGGCTGAAGGATCTGCTGCGCGCGCGAGAAGACCGCCAGGCCCTCAACGAGCGCCTGCTGGAGCCCGGCCAGTCCTGGTTCCTCTGGGCGGGAGCGCTCGCCTCGCTGCTGCCTCCGCTGAATGTGGCGGACTTCGGCTGCGGCACCGGCACGTTGTCCGTGGCCATCGCCGCCTGGGCCCGCCACGTCTGGGCCATCGATCAGAACCCCGAGGCGCTCGCCCAGGCGAAGGAGCGCGCCGCCCGCGAGGGCCGCACCAACGTCCACTTCCTGTGCGAGGACCTGCACCGCCTATCCCTACCGGCAGGCGAGCGGGACCTCATCGTCATCTCCCAGAGCCTGCACCACGTGGAGTCTCCCGCGGCGGTGCTGACCGAGGCGGTCCGGCTGCTCAAGCCTGGCGGCAAGCTGGTGGTGCTGGAACTCATGCCCCATGAAGAGCGCTGGGTGCTCGAGCGGCTGGGCCACAAGCACCTGGGCTTCGATCCCGAGCAGCTCGAAGCAGCGCTCGCAGAGGCCGGTTTTCAGTCCATCACCCGAGAGTCCCATGCGCGGGACGGGGCCAGCCCCTTCCGCGTCTTCCTCCTCACCGGAGTCAAACCCGTATGAGCCACCTGCCCGCCCCATTGCCGCCACCCCCCGGTGAGAACGGACGCCGCGTCGAGGCCCTCCGCACCGCCATGCGCGAGCGCATCCTGGTGCTCGACGGTGCCATGGGCACGCTCATCCAGGCGCAGAACCTCAAGGCCAACGACTTCGGCGGCGCCGAGTACGAAGGCTGCAACGAGCACCTCGCCCTCACCCGGCCGGACGTCATCGAACGCATCCACGTGGATTACTTCGCGGCCGGCGCGGACGTGACGGAGACGGACACCTTCGGTGGCACGCCGCTGGTGCTCGGCGAGTTCGGCCTGGCGCACAAGGCGCTGGAGATCAACGCCGCCGCCTCGCGCGTGGCGCGCAAGGCCGCCGAGGCCGCCGAGGCGAAGGATGGGCGCATGCGCTGGGTGGCGGGCTCCATCGGCCCCACCACCAAGGCCATCTCCGTGACGGGCGGCATCACCTTCGAGGAGCTGGTGGACAACTTCGCCGTGCAGGCCGAGGGCCTGGCCATCGGCGGCTCGGACTACCTGCTGGTGGAGACGTGCCAGGACACGCGCAACATCAAGGCGGCCCTGCTGGGCATCCAGCGCGCGTTCCGCAAGCTGCGCTATGCGCTGCCGGTGGCGGTGTCCGGCACCATCGAGCCCATGGGCACCATGCTGGCGGGCCAGTCCGTGGAGAGCCTCGCCGCGTCCCTGGAGCACGTGGAGCTGCTCTACCTGGGCCTCAACTGCGCCACCGGCCCCGAGTTCATGACGGACCACCTCCGCTCGCTCGCAGGCATGAGCCCGTTCCCGGTGTCCTGCGTGCCCAACGCGGGCCTGCCGGACGAGAATGGGCACTACCTGGAGACGCCGGAGATGCTGGCCCGCTCGCTGAAGCGCTTCAGTGACCAGGGCTGGCTCAACGTCGTGGGTGGCTGTTGTGGCACGCAGATGCACCACATCCGCGCCATCGCCGATGCCGTGAAGGGGCTCACTCCGCGCAAGAGCACCGCGCGCCCGCGCTCCAGCCTGTCCGGCGTGGACTACCTGGAGGTGAAGGAGGACGAGCGCCCCGTCATCGTCGGCGAGCGCACCAACGTCATCGGCAGCAAGAAGTTCAAGGAGCTCATCGTCGCCGGCCAGGTCGAGGACGCCTCGGAGATCGCCCGCGCCCAGGTGAAGCGCGGCGCCCAGGTGATTGACGTGTGTCTGGCCAACCCGGACCGGGACGAGCTGGAGGACATGCGCCGCTTCCTGGAGGTGGTCGTCAAGAAGGTGCGCGTGCCGTTGATGATCGACTCCACGGACGAGCGCGTCATCGCCATGGCGCTCACGTACAGCCAGGGCAAGGCCATCATCAACTCGGTCAACCTGGAGGACGGCGAGGAGCGCTTCGAGAAGGTGGTGCCGCTGGCGCGGGAGTTCGGCGCCGCGCTGGTGGTGGGCTGCATCGACGAGAAGGGCATGGCCGTCTCGCGCCAGCGCAAGCTGGAGGTGGCCGAGCGCTCCTTCGAGCTGCTCACGAGGAAGTACGGGATGAAGGCGGAGGACCTGTACTTCGATCCGCTGGTGTTCCCCTGCGCCTCGGGCGACGCGCAGTACACGGGCAGCGCGGTGGAGACCATCGAGGGCGTGCGCCTCATCAAGCAGCGCTTCCCTCAGTGCAGGACGGTGCTGGGCATCTCCAACGTGTCCTTCGGCCTGCCCATCGCGGGCCGCGAAGTGCTCAACTCCGTGTTCCTGTACCACTGCGTCCAGGCGGGCCTGGACATGGCGCTCGTCAACTCGGAGAAGCTGGAGCGCTACCCGTCCCTGCCGCAGGAGGAGCGCAAGCTCTCCGAGGATCTGCTCTACAACCGGGGCGCGGATCCGGTGACGCCGTTCGCCGCCCACTTCCGTGAGCGCAAGCCCCAGAAGGCCATCACCTCCTCGCTGCCGCTGGAGGAGCGGCTGCAGCGCTACATCATCGAGGGCACGCGCGACGGCCTCTTCGCGGACCTGGAGCTGGCGCTGGAGAAGTACGCGCCGCTGGAGATCATCAACGGCCCGCTGATGAAGGGCATGGACGAGGTGGGCCGGCTCTTCGGCGCCAACGAGCTGATCGTCGCGGAGGTGCTCCAGAGCGCCGAGTCCATGAAGGCGGCCGTCACCTACCTGGAGCCGAGGATGAGCAAGGCCCAGGCGGCCTCGCGCGGAAAGGTCATCCTCGCCACGGTGAAGGGCGACGTGCATGACATCGGCAAGAACCTGGTGGAGATCATCCTCGCCAACAACGGCTTCCAGGTGGTGAACCTGGGCATCAAGGTGCCGCCCGAGCAGCTCGTGCAGGCCGTCAAGGAGCACAAGCCGGACGTGCTCGGCCTGTCCGGCCTGCTGGTGAAGAGCGCCCACCAGATGGTGGCCACCGCGGAGGATCTCCGTCGCGCGGGCGTGGGCCTGCCCATCCTCGTGGGTGGTGCGGCGCTCAGCCGCAACTTCGTGGATCGCCAGATCGCCCCCGCCTACGAGGGCACCGTGGCCTACGCGCAGGACGCCATGAGCGGCCTGGAGCTGGCCAAGCAGATCGTCGACCCGGCCGGCCACGAGAAGCTCAAGCAGGAGCTGGCCGCGCGGCGCCAGAAACTGTCCCAGGAGGTGAAGGAGCGCCCCAAGGCCGCCGCCCCCGCGGCTCCCTCCACTCGCAGCAAGGACGTGCCCATCCTGGAGCGGGTGCCGGCCGTGCCCGACTACGAGCGGCACGTGCTGACGAACACGCCGCTGGATCACATCTGGAAGTTCATCAACCCCGTCATGCTGTACGGGCGCCACCTGGGCCTGCGCACGGCCTCGCGCGCGCTGGGTACACCAGCCGAGGCGGAGCTGGCGAAGACGGAGGAGGGGCGCAAGGCGCTGGCGCTCAAGGAGGCGGTGGAGCAGATCAAGTCCTTCCTGCGAGAAGGGGCGATGAAGGCGCGCGCCGTCTTCCAGTTCTTCAAGGCTGGCAGCGATGGCAACCGCGTACTGCTCTTCGACGGGCGCACGGGCGAGCAGAAGGCCCTCTTCGAGTTCCCGCGCCAGGAGAAGGAGAACGGGCTGTGCCTGGCGGACTATGTGCTGCCGCTGGAGGGCGGTGCGCCGCGCGACAACCTGTGCATGTTCGTCACCACCGCGGGGGCGGGCATCCGCGAGCTGTCCGAGGAGTTCAAGGCCAAGGGCGAGTTCCTCAAGATGCACGCCGTGCAGGCGCTGGCGCTGGAGACGGCCGAGGGCTACGCGGAGCTGCTCCACACGCAGATCCGCAGCATGTGGGGCTTCCCGGACAAGCCGGACATGACGATGCTGGAGCGCTTCCGCGCGGAGTACCAGGGCAAGCGCTACTCGTTCGGCTACCCCGCGTGCCCGCGGCTGGAGGACCAGACGCTGCTCTTTGCCGCGCTGCGTCCAGAAGAGGTCGGTGTCCAGCTCACCGAGGGCTGCATGATGGAGCCCGAAGCATCGGTGTCCGCCGTTGTCTTTCACCATCCTGACGCGCACTACTTCTCGGTGAACTAGACTGGACCCCCTATGAGCGCGCCGACCATCCGCCGTGCCGTTCAGCTGCTCCCCGCCTGCGCTTCGACGGGCATCGGGAGCATGCCCCATACGCAGGTGGAGCTCGGGCTCCAGGCTGCGCTGGCCATGGACATCCCGTTCCTCCCCCAGCTCCCCATGCACCACCCCTCCGAGTACATGATCCCCTCGGCCCTCGAGGGGCTCCCGGGCCTCAGCTACGACGAGGATGGGATGTGCACGGTGGACCTCGCGAAGTGGGAGGCGGGGCGCCCGGCCTTCGAGGCCCTGCTGGAGGGGGCCCTGTCCGCCGGGCAGCTCGATCCCTTCGAGCCCACGCCCGAGGCCTGCCGCGCGTGGCGCCCCTTCCTCTGGGAGGTGGAGAACCGGAAGCTCGCGCTCGCCAAGGCGCAGATCGCCGGCCCCTTCACGGTGCTCTCCGTGGCCCGCACGAGCGACGGCCGGGCGACGATGGAGGTGCCAGGGCTGGATCAGGCCATGTACCGGCTGGTGATGGCGCGCTCGCTGGCCATGGTGAAGGCGCTGCGCCGCACCGGCACCACGCCCCTGTTCTTCCTGGACGAGCCGGGGCTGTACGCCTTCCAGCGCTCCATGCCCCGCCACCTGCTCGTCATGCAGGAGCTGAAGCTGCTGGTGCTGGCGCTGCAGCGCGAGGGCGCCCTGGTGGGCATCCACTGCTGCGGCAACACCGACTGGGGCGCGCTGCTGGACGTGCAGCCGGACCTGCTCTCGCTGGACGTGCGCCTCTCGCTGGACGCGGTGCTCGAGGAGACGATGCCCCTGGCCCGCTTCCTGGGCTCGGGCGCCACGCTGAGCCTGGGCATCATCCCGACTGATCTCACCTCCACGTATGACGTGGAGGAGCTCACGGACTCAGTGGAGGCCTCGCTCAAGGCGGCGCTGCCACCGAACCACAGCTTCACCGGGGTGCTGGCGCACATGGTGCTGACACCCGCGTGCGGCCTGGCCATGCGCTCGGTGCAGGACGCAGAGCGCGTCATGGGAGAGCTGAGGGCCGCGCAGCGGCGGCTGCACGAGACGCTCGACACCGAGCGCGGCCCCGAGTTCTACGTCATCTGAGTGTGGGGTGACTGCGGAGCGAGGCTACTGCCGACCGAGCCGCAGCTCGCGCTCTGCCTGGAACCAGTCCTGCTCGGGGTCGCCCTGCTTGTTTCCACGAGCCATGAAGATCTCGTAGGCGCGGCGGGCGATCTGCTCATGGGACGGGCCGTTGCGCGCCGGAGCCGTGGTCGGCGGGCTGGGGACCTCCCCTGTCTCCTTCTCGTTCGTCGTCGAGTTCTTGGCGCTGGTACGGGCCATGGGTGCTCCTGAGAGGGTTGAACAGCCCGCGAACCATCGGGGAAAACCTTGGGTTTGGGGAACTGTGCCCAGGTCGAGGGGTTTTGGTCTGAACACGACACTCACCGGGCTGTTCAGCGGGCCACACTCAGAAGGTTGGCCACCGGGCATCAGAAGCGTCCGGCCAGCCCCCCCATGAGGCCTCCGCCCGGGCTCATGCTGACCACCGGGAGCACCTGCAGGTGGGAGGCCTCGGGCTTGGAAGGCAGCGGGCCTCTTCGGGTCAGCTCGTAGGCGGTGAGCGTGCCGAGCAGGGGGCCCAAGCCGATGACAGCGATGAGGGCCTCATCAGACACCTTGTTGGAGAGCTGCGTCTGGGCGACGAAGCTCGAGAGCGTCCCGAGCGCGGCTCCGGCGAGCGTGGGCCAGAACCGCCCTCGGTCCTCCAAGGCCTCGCCGATCCCCCACACCGCGAGCGTGGGTCCGAGCGTGATTCCCCCGGCGCCTATCCCAAGCCCGAAGAAGAGCAGGAGGAAGTTGCAGGGCCCATCGCAGTTCATCGAGTCGAGCGAGACGATGCCCGCTGCGAGGAGCATCCCCGCCCCGACTCCCGCCGAGCCTCCCAGGATCTGCAGAGGGATGCGGTAGGGCCTCCACTCCTCCAGGTCCGTCTTCGCGTGCAGAGGACGAGGGGCGAACGCGTCTCGGGGTGTTTCGGAGGTGGGCTGGGCTGGAGCCGTCTCGGGTTCCTCCTGCGCTGGCACCAGCGGAGGCGGGACGGCGGCCGGGGAGGGAGCCTCTTCAGGCGCCGGAGTTTGAGCAAGCCCGGAGAGCGGGAGCAGCACACAGAGCAGCAGCGTTGCGAGGCGTGGAGAGGACATGGCAACAGCCCATCCTAGCGCCCACGCCTCGGCCGCCACACTGCTATTGGAGGCGCGAGCTAGTTGAAGACGAAGGGGAAGTTGTTCTGCTTCATCTCCTCCACCGCCTCGTGCATCTTGGTCAGCGCGGTCTCGATCTCTTCCGGGGAGTGGGCGTCGCCAGTGTAGAGGTAGGGCGCACCCATGAAGTAGAGGCCTTTCCGGCGCAGCAGCAGGGCGAAGACGACGCCGGCCAGGGCGTTGGTCGCCTGAATGACGTCGCGGATGGTGTTGGGGGCCTCGTGCGGCTGGGTGAATGAGATGAGCCCGAAGAAGTCTCCGAAGCCGTACATGTGGACCTCGGCCTTGGGCCCCACATTCATGGACTCGACGGCCTCGGTGATGCGCCTGGCCTTGGCCCTCGTCCGCGTGTAGTAGGCCTCGCCCTTGCTCTTGAGCAGCGAGAGCGAGGCATAAGACGCGGCGATGGAGAGGTGATTGTTGATGTGAGTGGTCGGGATGAAGGTCCTGGTCCCGTAGTCCGAGAGCGTGTCCCCGCTCGTGGTCCCGTGCGCCAGGACGTCGGCACGGCCACCAATGGCGCTGAGCGGCAACCCAAGCCCGGTGATCACCTTGCCGTAGGTGACCATGTCCGCATGGAGGTTCGCGGCCCCAGTCACGCCGCTGATGCCATAGCGGAAACCGGAGTGGACCTCGTCGAGGACGAGGAGCACGTTGGATCGCTTGCAGACCTCACCCAGCTCCCGCGTGAAGGCGATCGCCTTGTCGGGGAACGGGAAGTGGAAGGGGATTGGCTCGGTCAGGACGCAGGCGATCTCGTCCTTGCGTTTCTTGATGATGTCGAGCGACGCGGGGTCGTTGAACGTCAGGATGAGCAAGTCCTCCTTGCCGAACAGCTGAGCGCCTTTGTTGAACGAGCGCAGCTCGATCCCTTCGGGGCCCTTCTCGGGATAGGGAACGATCGGGTAGCCGTGCAGGTTCGGGTGGGCGTTGTAGGAGGTGATGTCGTACTGGCCGTTGACCGTCCCTTCGAACCGGACGATCAGCCGGCGGCCGGTGTGCGCGCGGGCCAGCCGGATGGCCGTCGAGGTGGCGTCGCTGCCTGAGTGCAGGTAGGCGAACCTCTCCCGGTGAGGCATCAGCTCCTTGAGGAGCTTCGTGTGCTCGAGGAGGAGCGGGTGGGCGTTTCCGTTGGCGACGCTCTTGCCGAGCTGCTCCTTCACGAAGTTCACCACCGGCTCGGGATTGTGTCCGTGAAGGGCCTGGGCACCGAAGCTGAGAAAGAAGTCGAGGTACTCGTTGCCATCGAGGTCGTAGAACCGGCCTCCCTGCGCGCGCTCCACGCAGACGGGCTTCAACACTGCGAAGGTAGGCCAGAACCCAGGCGCGGTGACGTTGTACTTCGGCATCTCGGACATCACCTGGTTCGACTTTGGCTGACGGCGCTCGATATCGGCGACCACATCTTGCATCCACGACTGGCCGAAGATGTTGCCAATGTACTGTCTTGCATAGGCGAGCCGCTGCTCCACACCCTGCGCTTGCGTCATGAGGGCCTCCATTGCCTGCAATGTTTTGGGGGTTGCCCCTGTAGGATACTCCACTGTCATGCGAGCGCGGTTTCCATGCAGGGCTCGCCGCCTGCACGCGGGAGCGGGGCGGCTCCGCGCAGAAGCCACAGCGTCGCGACTCCCGGCACGAGCAGCGCCAGATTGAGGGTCCACGAGCCCATCCAGCCCAGTTGCCCAGCACCACGGTGATTCCGGGAGCCACCGTGAAGCTCACATCCTTCACGGCGATGAAGTCACCATCCTGCTTCGCTCAGATCACCACGTCCGGGATGTCCGTCTCCCCTGCCTTGCCGATGATCCACTGCACGCCGTAGGTGAGGAACCCGATCGCCGCGCCGACGGCCGCGCCCACCGGCCCGCCCACCGACCCGGTCGCCGCGGCAATGCC
>Ga0247822_10002819_pt1 | contig 11203 bp, 12 predicted proteins | sample 13C_Cellulose_Da_FD_192423 | JGI IMG/M metagenome (GOLD analysis project Ga0247822, IMG submission 192423) | Soil microbial communities from agricultural site in Penn Yan, New York, United States - 13C_Cellulose_Day30 | ecosystem: Environmental > Terrestrial > Soil > Agricultural land | place... | reverse complement strand
TCAAACACGCAGCGGCAGACTGGAAGTCTTGGGCGAGCACATTGGCCGGGTTTGCAGGCAATCGTTACGCCATCCCAGGCGGAGCGTGGCCCAAAGGCGCAGTGGACCCAGCCTATATCAATCCTCGTTGGATACCTCTGACCAATGACGGCTCTGGCAATCATGTCGGTCTCGACTTCGACCCATGGCCGGGCGGTCGGGTTGGGCAAGTGATCCTTTATGGGCGGGATGAAGATGTAAAGGTCGTACTCGCGGAATCCCTCGGTCAGTTTCTCGAATGGATCGCTGGATTGCTAGAGGGGGGCAATTTCCGATTGAGTGCGGCGGCCGACGAGGTCGTGCTGCGGCAGTTCCGGTTGAAGGAACCGCGTGTAGATCACTTTCATGAAGGGGCGCGAAGAATTTTAGGTGCCCCCGGCCCGTTCTTGTGAAAAGCTTGGGGTCCCGAGAATAGGCAGAAAGCAATAATCGCAACATTCATATGGAATGTTTGGCGTTTGGACCGGGGAATATGGGAGCTGGCCATGCAACCCATTCCAACCAACGCCAGAGAAGCCTTAGCAATCTATACCGATCCCAATTCAGAGGATTGGGAGCGCGATTACGCGGCGAAAATGATTGGCGAATTGGACGAGGGTCGGGATGCTCTGCTAGCGACTGCTCGGGACGACAATGCAGATGGCATGCTTCAACAGCGCGCCGCCGAGTGCTTGTCATATGCATGGCGTGACCAGGGCGTCCTAATGTCAGCGGATATATCGGGATTCACCACAACGGCGCTCCAAGAAATTCTTTTTCAGCGGGGCGAAGGTCCACCGTTCCGCGCCTGAACGTCCGCATCAAATGAATTCTCGCCAATACCCGTCTGACCGCTTCCGGCCAGAGAGGCTGATCGGTCCGCGTGGTGAACTCGATGCCCCACAGCCTATCGCGCTATTTTTGCGTTGCGATGCTGTTGATTAACCACTCGTTTCGGTGCGTGTGCGACTATCTTCTGCTATCGGTATCCCGACACAGGGTTTCCGTCGTCACAAAGGAATGCGTGGCATGCGTAAGGTAGCAAGTTGGGGGCGGACGATAAAGGCCAACTGGGTTCTCGTCTTCACCTGCGCAGGCGCACTGCTCATATTGTTCTTTCTATCGCTGGCGACCGATCGCGGCTTCGAACAGAATGCGCGACTGCGGCAACAAGTCTCCAACTCATATGATGCAAGAGCTGCCCTGCAAGGCGTCTTGACGCGGCATCAAGACATTGAACTTGGACAGCGCGGCTATCTCATCACCGGCGACCCGCAATTTCTCGCCGCCTATCGAAGTGGCGCCTCCCGCATCGACGCCAATCTTGACCTGTTTGCGAAACTGGCGGGAGGCGACGGGCAATCGAAGCTGATCGACGAGCTTCGCCGCACTTCGGTCCAGAAGCGCCGTTTCGTCGCGCAGACAATCGGCCTCGTCGAAGGCGGACGACGCGCCGAGGCTGTGAACCTTATCGCCAACGGCGAGGGCAAGCGGTCGATGGACCATATCCGCGTGCTGATCAGCGAGATATCGGAAGCCGAACGGCTTAAGCTCGACGAGCGCACTGCGGCGGCGAATGCCGCCCGAGAGCGGTTGCGCGACCGCACCTTTACGTTGCAAATCGGGCTGATCCTGTTGCTCGCATTATCGGCCATTCTGATTGGACGCAGCCAATCGGCATTGAAGACGTCCCATCGCCGCGCACATGATCTTGCGGCGCGCCAAGAGGCGATTTTCGACAGCGCCAAGGATGGGATGATCGTGCTGAATCCGAGCGGGAGCATCGAGAGTCTGAATCCGTCAGCCGCCCAGATGTTCGGGGTGCCGGCGGAATCGCTGCTCCGGCGCGACATCGGGTCGCTGTTCGAAATCGCACCCGACCGTGGACAGATCGAGACCTTCCTTCGCCGCCTGGCGGCGAACCGCAAAGAAAAATACGGGCAGATTCAGGAATTTGTCGGACGTCGTCAGAATGGCTCCACCTTTCCGCTCGAAGTGTCGGTCAGCCCGGTGGACCTCGCCGACGGCACGCTGTTCGTCGCCGTGATCCGCGACATCGGCGACCGCCGTGAGGTCGAGCAGATGAAGGGCGAGTTCGTCGCGACGGTCAGCCACGAGCTGCGCACCCCGCTGACGTCGATCGCAGGCTCGCTCGGCCTGATCAGCGGCGGCGCGGCGGGCGAAATCCCGCCGAAGGCCGCGCGGCTGGTCGAGATTGCGCACAGCAACGCGGCGCGCCTCGTGCGGCTGATCAATGACATCCTCGATATTGAAAAGATCGAGGCGGGGCGGATGCAGTTCGATCTCCGCCCGATCGCGCTGGGGCCGCTGCTGGAGGCTTCCGAACACCAGACGGCGGGGTTCGCGAGTGAATATGGCGTATCAGTCCATGTCGAGCCCGTCGCGGCCGGCGCCGTCGTCCTCGCCGACGAGGATCGGCTAATGCAGGTCGTCACCAACCTGCTCTCCAACGCGATTAAATTTTCGCGGCGCGGAGAAGCGGTGACGGTCCGGGTGACGCCGCTCGATCGGCGCTACCGGATCAGCGTCATCGACCGGGGTGTAGGGATACCCGAGGCGTTCCGCAGCCGTATTTTCGGCAAATTCGCGCAGGCCGACGCATCGGACTCGCGGCAAAAGGGCGGCACCGGGCTCGGGCTCAGCATCGTGCGCGAAATCGTCGTCCGGCTTGGCGGCTCGGTCGATTTCGAGAGTGTCGAAGGCGCGGGCAGCATCTTTCACGTCGACCTGCCGGCCGCCGAATTGCCCGGCGCAGTGGCGGCGCCGAGCGAGATCGAAGCCCAGCCGCCCGGCGATGCCATGCTGCCGGTCGTGCTCCATGTCGATGACGACCCCGATATGCTCGTGGTCGTCGCCAGCGCCTTCGACGGCAAGGCGGCGATCCATTCGACGCCGAGCGTGGCCGAGGCGTGCGCCGCGATCCGGCGGACGCGCTATGACGCTGCGATCCTCGATGTCGGGATGCACGATGGATGCGGAACCGACCTCGTCGCGCCGCTGCGCAAACGCACGCCGAGCCTGCCGATCGTGCTGTTCAGCGCGCAGGAGGTCGACGGCGCGCCGAAAGACGGTATCGACCTCGTCCTCGTCAAATCGCGCGCCAGCCTCGACACGCTGGTCCGCGAAGTGACCGAGCGGATCGGGGCGAAGCGGGCGAATGGCGGAGGCGGCAAATGAGCAGTCGGATTCTCTATATCGACGATGAAGACGATATTCGGGAAGTCGCCGAAATGGCGCTCGAACTCGATCCGTCCTTCACCGTTCGCACATGCGGGTCGGGCCGCGAGGGGCTGGCGGCGGCGCGCGACTGGCAACCCCACCTGATCCTGCTCGATGTGATGATGCCCGACCTCGATGGGCCGGGCGTGCTTGAAATCCTCAGGCACGACCCCGCGACGGCATCGATCCCGGTGGTGTTCATCACCGCGCGGACGCAGGCGCACGAGGTCGAGCGGCTGCGCGAGCTCGGCGCGCGCAGCGTGCTTGCGAAACCCTTCGACGCGATGGCGTTGGCGGGGCAGGTGCGGGCCTTCCTTGATGGCTGAGATCGACGCGCGCCTGGCCGCAATTGCCGAACGCTTCGCCGCGCAGGCTGGCGAGACTGCGGCCGACATCGGCGCGGCGCTCGATCGCGAAAATTGGTCCGAACTGGCGCAGCTAGGTCACAGTCTCGCGGGGCGCGCCGGCATGTTCGGTTATGGCGCGATTGGCGAGGCTGCGCGGGCGGTCGAGGAAGCGGTCAACGCCGGGCTTTCGAACGAAATGATCGCCGGTCTGACTCAAGATTTGCTCCGCCGAATGGCGGAGCTAAATCGCGTGTGATCGGTTGTTATGATTAATGGCGCGGATGGACCATGGCCCGCACCGGGTGATAATCCATAGACTCAACAGCATCGTGGTGGATTTGAAATGGCGAAAGTGCTCGTGGCGGACGATGATCCGCTCACCATGGCAGGGATTATAGCGCTTCTCGACAAGACGAATTTCGATGTGGTGGCGACGGTCAATACGGGCGCGGCGGTACTCGACACGCTGGCAAGCGCGCGGCCCGACCTGTTGATCCTCGACAATGGCATGCCAGAACGCAGCGGCCTCGACGTGTTGCGCACGCTGCGCAGCCGCGGCGATGCCCGCCCGGTGGTGCTGCTTACGGGCGGCCTCAACGACGAACTCGCGCGAGAGGCAATCCAGCTGTCGGTCAACGGAATTGTGATCAAGGCGACCGCCCCGCGCGACCTGCTCACCTGCCTCGAAAGCGTCGTGCAGGGGCGGCGCTGGCTCGATCAGGACGTGATGCAGCGCGTGATGGAACAGGCGATGTCGCCTGATACGCCGCGCGATCCGTTTGAGGTGCTGAGCGGGCGAGAGCGTGCAGTGGCCTCGCTCGCGCGCCGCGGGCTGCGCAACAAGGAAATCGCCGAAGAGCTGGGGCTGACCGAAGGAACGGTCAAGGTCCATCTCCACAAGGTTTTTGATAAGCTTAATATTCGCGGCCGCACCGAATTGATCCTGCTCGCGCAGGACCGCGGCGCCTGAGTCTATACCGGAAGATATAAATGCTTTTCGCCGTTGGAGAGCGGCTTTGTCGCCTGTCGGTGAATATCGCACGCGCGAGAGCTAGCGCATCTGTCGATCAAGTTGGCGGCATCGGGCCGTCACCGACGAGAGGCGATTCATGGGCTTTCTTCGCGTCCTCTTCTTGCTGGCCTTGGCGGTGATCAGTGTGATCGCCAGCCAGCATGTGCACGCGCAGGTCACCGCTTATGCCGTGGGACAGGGTGCCGTGAACAGCGTCGAGGTCGGTGTGGAAGTGCGCGCATCGGTGCTCGGCCGGTGCGGCTTTGCAACCGGCGGCGCGCCCACGGGCGCCTTGGACCAAGCCGATTTCGACCAGAGGGGTTTCACGAAGGATTTCGCGATTCAGCTCAATTGCACTGGCGCGTCGCGGATCGCAGTGTCGTCGGCGAATGGCGGGATGGCGAATGCGACGACGGGGGGCGCCGGATACCAGACCAAGGCGCCCTATAATGTCGCGCTCTATGTGGCCGCCGACAATGGCATCAATGCCTCGGCCAGCTGCGCCGCGGCGACGCTCGCCGCGGGCGGCAGCTGCACCTTCGCCGGCACGGCAGGCACCGGCACCGGGCTCCGTCTCGGCGGCGCATCGACCAGGGCGAACGGCTCGTATCTGCGTGTCAGCGCGCCCGCCTATGCTGGAACCGATACGCTTGCCGCGGGTCGGTATACCGATACGCTCTCGATTACCGTCAGTGTCAGTCCTTAACGCCATGTTGAACAAAAGAAATCCGCCATTATTAACTATCGGATCCTATATTCGGGTTCGATATGATGGCAGCTGCGACATTGATTTCGAACGCCCGCGCGATGCTTGTTCTGGCCGGCATGGCATTTGCGGTACCCGCGATCGCGGACGAGGCGAACCAGATCACCATATACGGCGAAGTGGCACCGCGTTGCTGGGTCGCCCATCCGATCAAGGTCACTGCCACCAATGCAATGGTTCAGGTGACGCCCGCCCGTGCGATCTGCAATCAGGCGCGGCCAGTTTTGGCGTCGGAAGTGCGAATGATTGGTTCAGACGGTGTGTTGATCAAGCGCGGGTCCGCAACCGCCGAGCGCCCGGTTTCATTCTCCACTCGCACCGCGCTAGAGATCGTCGTAACCCCTCAGCTATGAGGGTTTGGACGGCCGGCTTATCAGCGCTGGGATTGACGTGCGGGTTCGCGCTCGCACCGCCGGCCGCCGCCCAGTCTCAGATATCCTCGGTTTGCGGCGTGACCGGCGCTGCGACCGCGCCAGCCAGCATCACCTATGATCCCTTTTCGCCCGGCGGCCTGTCGGAAGCGACGGTGCCGCTGATCCTGCGGCGTAATCGCGGCTTGATCCTCGGTCGCACGCGCGAAGTCAGTCTCGTCCTCGTCTCGCCATCGGGCTCTCCCGCGCTCGATGTCACTTATAACGGTTATCGCGTCATCTATCCCGAGGGCTCGACCGCAGGCAGCCCGCGCTCGCTCAATTCGAAGGACAATGGCGCGGGCGCGGCGGGCGAGATCCGTTATGATTTCGGCAGCCTGTTCGCAGCCGACACGTCGACGCCGCTCAACCTGCGCGTGACGGTGCCGCCCGGCACCGATCTGTCGGCGGGCGAGCCGATCATCCTCGACCTTCTCTATATCTGCTCGGGCGAGAATGGCATGGCGAGCGTGTCGGTCCCGACGCGCGACACCGGGGCGATCCGGATCAACGTCCATACGGTGAGCGCGCTGCAAGCCTATTATGCCGGGTCGCCGCTCGATTTCGGCGAGATCGGCGACGTGACGACCGCGGCGGTGCTCGCGGCGCCCGACCGCTACACGACCCCGGCGTCGAACTCGCTGCGCGTGAGGAGTTCGGGACCGTTCGAGGTCAAGATGCGCTCGCAGAATGATTTCAAGCTGACCTATCCCGGCGGCAACCTGTCCAACACGGCGCAGACGATCCGCTACAGCGCGCGTTTCCTGGGGCAGGACATCAGCTCGAGCAGCGGTTTCGGTACGCGCGCCTGCGCGCGCGCGGGCATGGACGGCAGCGCCGGGGTGTTGCCGTTGCGCACGACGTTGAAGGAAGGCGGGTCGGCGAAGACGCCCGCGACCAACTATAGCGACATCATCAGCATCACCTTCACGCCGATCGTCACCGCGAGTTCGGCGACCAGCTGCGCGGGGCTCTGACGCGCCGCCTATATCATCGGGTATAGGAAATGATGCCCGAAGTTAGCTTCGTTTTTGCCGGACGCTAAATATTGGCCGAAGCCGATCCGGCCTATCTCCAACTCGTCAGGGCGATGAGCCCTCTCGGATTTTCGATTGGAGATATCACATGAAAAAGCTTGTTCTCTCGGCCCTGATCATCGGTTCGACCTTCGCTGCTGCTCCTGCTTTTGCCCAGTCCGCTGCTGGTTCGGTCGATGTGACCGGCACCGTCGCCGCGCGCTGCTCGGCCGTCACCGCGATCACCGGCAGCATCACGCTCGGCGAACTTGCGAAGAGCGACGGCACCGTCGATGCGAGCTTCGCCGGCAACACCGGCGGCCTCAGCCGCAACTTCACCGTGAAGTGCAACGGTTCTAGCCCGAAGATTTCGGTCGAAGCGAAGCCGCTGGTGAACGCCGCCGCGACGAATTCGCCGAACGGTTACACCAACACCGTCCACTATACCGCGACGCTGGTTGCGACGGGCGCGAAGGGCGGCACCACGCCGGTTGCCGACCAGTCGCTGAGCACCGGTGCGACCTCGGCGCAGGTTGGCGACCGTCTGGCCGCGACCGCGAACAACATCACGCTGACCGTGGGCAGCGGCCTGACCTCTGATTCGACGGCGATCCTCGACGCCGGCACCTATGCCGGCAAGGTCGAAATCACGATCGCACCGACCGCCTGACACCTGGGGGTGTTCCCGGCAGGCCTGGTCCACAGGCCTGCCGGGATTAGCCTATGAAGGATATGGTCATCTATAATCCCAAAGCTCTTGCGACCGAACTTCGCCTTCGCGCGCTCGACGCAGAGCCGCAGGAACGGGCCGACCTGCTGTTTCTCGCGGCGGAGTACGAACGAATAGCCGATACGCCGGCATTCGGCGGTCGGCCGGACTGGTTGGGGGTCCCGCTCCCGAAGTGAAGGCGGCCGGCGAATTGCCGGTCGCTTCTATGGATAATCTCATGATTACCAGTTTTCTTTCTTGGCGGATCACGGGCTTCGGTCCATCGTGGCGTCCGCGGGCGGGGCAACCGGCGAGGAGTAGATCATTGCAGTTGCTCAGGAGTTTTGGCGGCGCTGTGGTTGCGGTAGCAATCGCGGCCGCCGTATCGGTGACCGCCTATGCGATGGTCGTCCAGCCGGTGGTCATCGACCTCACGACGTCGGGTCGCACGATGAGCCAGGTGATCACGGTCGAAAACACCTTCGACAAGCCGCTGCCCGTCGAAATGCGCATCGAGGGCCTCGACCTGACGCCCGACGGTGTCAATGCGACCGGCAAGGATCCCGGCGAGCTGTCGGTCTTTCCGCCGCAGGCGCTGATCCAGCCCGGCCAGCGCCAGAGCTTTCGCGTGCAATATGTCGGCGATCCCGCTCTCGCGCGCAGCAAACATTATTTCGTCACCGCGGCGCAGCTGCCGGTGCAGACGAACGACACACAATCGAACGTTCAGCTGCTTTACAATTTCCAGGTTCTCGTCAGCGTGTCGCCCGACGGCGCCAAACCGGCGCTGTCGATCGCTTCGGCCGAAATCGGCAAGGATGCCGAAGGCAATCCCGTGCCCGTGATCGCGGTCGCCAACGCATCGGCTGCCCATGGGTATCTGTCGCGCGGCCGCGTTCGGGTCATCCAGTTCGCCCCCGACGGCAAAGAAATCTTCCGCAAAGAAATTTCGGGCCCCGAGCTGCAGCAGACGCTCGGCTACGGCCTGATCGGCGGTGGCCAGACGCGCCGGACGACCCTGCCTATCCGCCTTCCGCAGCCCGGCGGGCGGATCGAGGCGCAGTTCACGCCCGATAGTTGAAGGTTCCAGCGGTTCGCATGAACCCATTTTTCGTTGCAGGATTTTTGCTCGCCGCGTCGGCGATCCCGGTTGCTGGCCATGCGCAGGCCCCGGCAGACGCCGGCACGCGCGTGGTCGTCGATCCGGGCGCCGACGGCGCGGCGATCAACCCGACGGGGCGGGCAGTGGTGCTGACCGCGCCGTTGTTCGACGGGCAGACTTATCTTGGCGATACGACGCTGACACTCGAACCGGGCGGGCAGGCAGGTTTTTCGGCCGGGCGCCTGCTCGCGCTGCTTGCGCCGCGCCTGGCGCCGCCGCTCATCGAACGCTTGCGCGCGCGGCTTTCCGAGCGCGGTACGATCGGGCGCACCGATCTGGAAGGCGTCGGGGTCGGCATCCGTTACGATCCGCTTACGCTGCAACTCGTCATGGATATCGCACCCGCGAGCCGCGCCACCCGGTCGGTCACGCTCGGCGACGATGCGGCGCGCGGCACGGTCAATTATGTCGCCCCCGCCGATTTCAGCGCCTATCTCAACATTCGCGGATCGATGGACTGGGTGCAGCAGGGCACCGATAAGGGGCTCGCGGCGCCGATCACCTTTCTCGACGGCGCGGTCCGCGCGGGAGGAGTGGTGCTCGAGAGCGAAGCGAACTGGCAGGCTGGCGCGCGCGGCGCCGATTTCCAGCGCCGCGGCACGCGCTTCATTTACGACGACCGGAACAATCTCGTCCGCTGGGCCGGCGGCGATCTGCAGACGCTGGCGCGCGGGTTTCAGGCGGCGCCCGAGATCAGCGGCCTCTCGATCTCGCGCTTCTATTCTTTGCTCGACCCACAGCGGATCATCCGTCCCCGCGGCAACCGCAGCTTCCGGATCGAGCGGCGCTCGGTCGTCGAGGTGCGCGTCAATGGCCAGCTGGTGCGGCGGCTCGAACTCGACCCCGGCACCTTCGACCTCAAGGATTTTCCCTTCACGCAAGGCTCGAACGACGTCCGGCTGACGATCACCGACGATGCCGGGCGCACCGAATCGTTCAACTTCGACATTTTTCTCGATCAGGCGCAACTCGCCGAGGGGCTCAGCGAATTCGGCCTTTACGCCGGCGTGCTCGCGCCGCTCGGCCGGCGCGGCCCGGTTTACAGCAATGATATGGCGTTCAGCGGCTTCTACCGCCGCGGGATCAGCGACCAGCTGACCATCGGCGCCAATGCGCAGGCCGATCCCGATGGCTGGATGGGCGGGGTAGAGACGGTGATCGCGACGCCTATCGGCTCGTTCGGCGGCTTTGCCTCGGCCTCGCACGTCAAGGATGTCGGGTCGGGCTGGGCGTCGATCCTGACCTTTCAACGCACGATCACGCGACGCAGCGGCGGCGCCGACGCGCTGTCGCTGTCGTTCGAGACGCGCAGCCGCAACTTCGCGCCGATCGGCGTGGGCCTGCCGTCGAACCCATACCGCTATGTCGCGGGCGCGAGTTATAATGGGGCGATCAACGATGCGCTCTATGCCGGGCTCGACGCGCGCTACTCGCGCGGGCGCGCCGACGAGCCGAATGTCGCGAGCCTGCGCGCGACGGGCGGCTGGCGCATCTCGCCGCGGCTCAACCTGACCGGCGATGTCAGCTACGAACGCGCCGGTCGGCAGGACCGCGTCGGGGTCTTCCTCTCGCTCGTCTTCCGCCTCGACCGCGCGTCGAGCCTGCGCTCGGACTATGACAGCCGCAACGATCGCAAGCGGCTGACCTACCAGACCTACCGCGGCTCGGGCACGGGGGCGTATAATTTCAGCGCCGACGTCGAACATAGCGACCTCGGCGTCGCGACGACCGCGAACGGCATCTATTACAGCAATCGCGCCGAACTCGGCTTCAGCCATTTCGGCACCTTCGACCGCGACCTCGGCGGATCGACGGGGCAGCGTAGCTCTTTGCGCTTCGGCACTTCGCTCGCGGTGGCCGACGGCAGCTTCTCGATCGGCCGCCCCATCCAGGACAGCTTCGCGGTCGTCCGCGCGCACCCCTCGCTGAAGGGCACCGACCTTTTCATCGACGCCAACGGCCGCTTCTCGACCGCGAACAGCGGCGCGATGGGCACCGCGCTGCAGCCGAGCCTCAGCAGCTACAGCGAGCGCAACCTGTTGGTGACTGCCCCCGATGCGCCGATCGGCACCGACCTTGGGGAGGGATCGTTCCGGCTGCTCCCCGCGTATCGTAGCGGATACCGGCTGACCGTCGGGTCGGATTATATGGTCAGTGTCGTCGGACGTCTGCTCGGTACAAATGGCGAGCCCATCACGCTGGTTGCGGGAACCGCGGTAGAAGAAGCGCATCCCGAACGCGAGCCGGTGCCGCTATTCACAAATGCCGCGGGTCGGTTTGGTGCCACAGGACTTGCGCCCGGGCGCTGGCGCATCATGTTGAACGATCCCGACCGGTCGCGGTTCGAGCTGGTCATCCCCGACGGCGCCGCTCGCACGATAGCGGCGGGCGACCTCGTTGCGAATACGCCGTAATGGTGTCTGCTTTCTTGAGGTCGCTCCTAAAAGCTGCCTGACTGCTAACGGCCAGTCCGGTCCGTTCGGCGAACTCGTTGGATAGACGCTGCGCGGCTAAGATGCGAAC